>Ga0209382_10001752_pt1 | contig 33480 bp, 34 predicted proteins | sample SoiMetdeltSBSDD5_FD_187599 | JGI IMG/M metagenome (GOLD analysis project Ga0209382, IMG submission 187599) | Bulk soil microbial communities from a Populus tree surrounding site in Tennessee, USA - Soil MetaG P. deltoides SBSDD5 (SPAdes) (version 2) | ecosystem: Environmental > Terrestrial >... | reverse complement strand
CGGCAGTGTCCACCGGTGTGGCCGGCGCCTCGGTCGCCGGCGGCTTCCCCCCACCGGCGACGTCGGGTGGGCCGGGATCGTCGGGCGGGCGGGACGTCCTGGCGTCCGGCCCACCCGGAGCCTGGCCAGGGGGCCCACCCGACGCCTGTCCTGCTGGCCCGCCCGGCGCGTGACCCTGGCCGCTCCCGTGGTGCCCGCGCGGTGGGGACTCGGGGGTGGCCGGCGGCTGGCTCGCCCGTCCCGGAGCGGTGCCCGGGGCTGCTGGCCTGCCGCTCGGCCGCGAGCTCGCCTCGGGAGCCGCCGATCCGGCGCCGGCGCCCTCGGCGTCGCCATCCGGCGCGGGCTCGGCCGCGGCGGTGGCGGGCGGAGTCGCGGCGTGCCCGGGCGCCGCCACCGCGGGGATCGTCGGGCTCGATGGCCCCGTGCTCGCCTGGCCGGGTGGCGGCGCCGAGGGGCCGGCGATGGCGGGCCCGCCCTCGTCGTCCGCCGTCTCGGCCCTGTGGGCGCGGTCGCCCGAATGCCGGCGGCTGACGGGGTCGGAGCGTGCCGGCACCTCGAACGGGGTCACGAGCTCGACGATCGGTCGCACCGCGTCGGCCACGGGCTCCGGCAGCCGGCCGGTCGCGCCGGCCGTCGCCACGCCCGTCGCGGCCACGGCCGCCGCGAGCGCCACCTTGACGCGGACGCTGGCGCCGGCGAGGCGGCCGGCGGTCGGCGCCGGCCGCGCCGCGCCGCCGCCGGTACCGGGCGCGCCGCGGAGCAGCACCGCCAGGGCGGGGGAGGGCTCGGGCACAGCGCCCCCGGTCGCCGTCCTCACGTCCTCGGCAAAGGACGTGAGCGGGCCGAAGGCGTCGCCCGGGTCCCGGCCCTGGAGCAGCGCCTCGAACGCCGCCTCCCGGTCGCGGTCCGGTTGCATCTCGGAGGGGCGATCGTCGTGGGAGGTCACAAGGGCACGCCCCTTGCGTCGACGACGGCCGTCACGGTGGCCAGGCCCCTCCGCTGGAGGGCCTTGATCGCGCCCCGGGAACGTTCCATCAGGGCGGCGACCTCGTCCACGGTCATGCGCCCCACCAGGCGCAGCAGCAGCACGTCCCGCTGCGCGGGCGGCAGGGTGGCGCACAGCTCCCGCACTCGGCGGGTGGCGAGGAGCCGGGCGACGTCGGCCTCGACGTCGGCGGCGTCGACCGGCTCCAGGACGCCGTCCAGGGGCCGCACGTGCGGGCGGCGGCTGGCCGCACGGCGCTCGTCGGCCAGTCGCCGGTAGGCGATCGTGAAGACCCAGGACCGGAAGTGGCTCTCGTCGCCCCGGAACGTCGGGATGTTCCGGAGCACCCCGGCGAACACCTCGCTGGTGAGGTCCTCGGGCTCGGCCGCCCGCTGCAGGCGGAAGAACCCCGCCACCGCCGGCGCCAGCGCCGTGTACAGGTGCTCGAGCGCCCACGACTCGCGGGCGCGTGCGGCCCCGATCACCGCGTCGAAGTCGTGTTCGGCCCCGTCCGGTTGGTGGCGCACCGCGCAGCCCGCTCCCTCCCTGACCTTGGGGATCCTAACGAGGAGCGGCGACGTGGTGTGGCATGGGCGCCACTAGCGGTCACTGGCACCCGCGGGCCCGTCGTCGTCCCGCAGCACATACCCGACCCCGCGCACCGTGTGGATCAGGCGGGCGGCCTGCGACCCCAGGTGCCGGCGCAGCAGGCTCACGCGCACGACCACGAGGTTCTCGTCGTAGGGGTCGTAGCCCCACACCAGCTCGAGCAGCCGAGCCTTCGTGAGGACCTGCCCGGCGTGGCGGGCCAGCACCGCCAGCAGGGCGAAGTCGGTCGGGCTCAGCTCGATCGGCCGCCCCGCGAACTCGACCTGGTGGGCCCGCTCGTCGACGAGCAGCCGGCCGACGTGGCTGACCGCGTGCCCGAGCCGCCCGCCCCGGCGCAGGATGGCCCGGATGCGGGCCAGCAGCTCGTCGACCTCGTAGGGCTTGGTCACGTAGTCGTCCGCGCCCGCCTCGAAGGCGACCAGGCGGGTCGACGTCTGGACGTCGCCGGTCACGAACACCAGCAGGGGATCGCTGTGCGTCTGCAGCCCACGGGCGACCCGGTCGCCGGTGACCCCGCCGGCGCCGGCCATCTCCAGCAGGACGAGGTCGGGGTGGAATGCCCGGGCCACCTGTGGTGCGTCGGCCAGCGTGGCGGGTGCCGTCTGGTAGCCATGCTCGTGCAGGGTCTGCACGAGCGCCGAGCGAGCCGCCGAATCGTCGTCCGCCACCAGGATCCGCACAGCTCCGCTCATCGCCCCCTCCGCCCCCAGGCGATCGCCGCGCCGGTCCCGATGGGTCCGCCGCACCGGGTGGGGGCCGACGGCTGACAGACGCCGGCGGCCCAGCCTCTAAGGTGCCGCCCATGGCTTTCCTCCGACGGGCGCTCGCGGCTGTGGGCATCGCCGGGATCATCGCCGCCGTGCTCCGGCTCCGGGGGTCGGGCGGCACGCCGCCGCAGTCGGGGGGTTGGCGCGAGCTCAGCGGGCCCGGGCTGCGGTAGCCGGCGTGCGGGTCCTCGTGTGCGGCGCGGGCGCCGTCGGGGCGCGGGCGGCTCGCCACCTCGTGGCCGACGCCGGGACGGAGGCCGTCCTCGTCGACGACCCGGACCGCCGGCGGCGGGCCGCCGTGGTCGCCTCGCTGGGCGGCAAGGCCGATGCCGCCGACGACGCCGACCTGGGCGCCGCCGACATCGTCGTGCTGACCTCGCCGCCCTCCCGCCAGGTCGCCATCGCCAAGCGGGCCGTCGCCGCCGGCCGCCACGTCGTATCCACGGCCGACAGCGTCGGGGCGGTCGAGGACCTGCTTGACCTCCACGCCGAGGCCCGCGAGCGCAACGTGGTCGTGGCCGTCGGGGCCGGGTTCGGCCCGGGCCTGTCGTGCGTGCTCGCCAAGCACGCGGCCGGCCAGTTCGACAGCGTGGACGAGATCCACGTCGCCCACCACGGCACCGGCGGCCCGGCCTGCGCTCGCCAGCACCACGCCGCGCTGCGGGGCGTCGGCTTCGACTGGCGGGACCACTCGTGGCGCCGCCGCCCGCCGGGCTCCGGCCGCGAGCTGTGCTTCTTCCCCGACCCGATCGGCGGTTCGGACTGTTACCGGGCCGCGCTGCCCGACGCGCTGCTGCTCGTGCCCGCGTTCCCGGGCGTGTCCCGCGTGACCGCCCGCCTCGCCGCCACCCGCCGCGACCGGCTGACCGCCGGCCTGCCCATGCTGCGCCGCCCCCACGCCGAGGGCCGGATCGGTGGCCTGCGGGTCGAGGTCCGGGGTCGCCGCGGCCACATGCGGGACACCGTGGTGTACGGGGCCGTCGACCGGCCGGCCGTCGCCGCCGGGACCGCGGCCGCGGTGACCGCCCGGTGGATCGCCTCGGGCCAGACCCTGGCCACCGGCGCCGCCGGCCTGGCCGCGCTGGTCGAGCCGCTCCCGTTCCTCCACGAGCTGGCCCGTGCGGGCGTGCGGGCGGCGGTGTTCGAGGGGCTGTAGTGGACCGGCGGGCGCCGGCCCTCGCCCGCGTCGACGCCGTGCTCGTCGCCCTCACCGTGGTGGCGGCCGGTCTCCGGCTCTACGGCCTCGGGTCGCAGAGCCTCTGGTACGACGAGTGGCTCACGACCGTGGCGGTCGAGGGCAGCCTCGGCGATCTCGTCCGCCACGTCGCCGACCGCGAGGGCATCACCCCCACCTACTTCCTGCTGACATGGGGTTGGGTCCGGGTCGTCGGCGACGGCGACCTTGCGCTCCGGCTGCTGCCGGCGCTGGCCGGCATCGCCACGGTTCCGGTCGCCTACTACGCAGCGCTGGCGTTCGACCTGTCGCGCCGCGTGGCCCGGCTGGCCGCGCTGCTGGTGGCGGTGAACCCGCTGCTGGTGTGGTACTCGCAGGAGGCCCGCCCCTACAGCCTCCTCGCCCTGGCCGCGGGCCTGTCGCTGCTGACCTTCGCCCGGGCCCGCCCGCCGAACACCCGGTGGCTGGCGTGGTGGGCGCTGGCCGGCGCGGCCACCGTCGCCCTCCATTACTTCGGCGCCTTCCTGGTCGTCGCCGAGGCGCTGCTCCTGCTGCTGGCCTACCGGCCCCGCTGGCAGCCCGTGGTCCTCGCCGCACTGCCCGCCGCGGCCGTGGGCCTGCTGCTGGTCCCGTTCGCGATCGAGCAGCACTCCAACGCCCCCAACCGCGAGTGGATCAGCGCGTTCGCCCTGTCCGCCCGGGTCCGGGACGCGGGCCGCAGCGCGCTGGTCGGCCCCAGCCCGCCGTGGCGGGACCACTGGGTCGTGCCGGCGCTGGTGGTGGCGGTCGCCGCGGTCCTTTTGGCGACCCGCACCGACGCCCGCGACCGGCGGGCCGGGGCCGTCGCCGCCGGCATCGCCGCCGCCGGGATCGCCGTGCCGCTGGCCGTGTCGCTGGCCGGCACCGACGTGTTCCTGGGCCGCTACGTCATCGGCGCGCTGGTCCCCCTGGTGCTGGCGGTGGCGATCGGTCTGGGCGCCTCCCGCCCGGCGGGCGTCGGCCTGGCCGCGGCCGGTGTGCTCACCGCCGCCTCGGTCGTGGCGATCGTCGCCGTGGCCCGGGACCCCGGGCTGCAGCGGCCCGACTGGCAGCAGGTGGCCGGCGCGGTCGACGAGGGCGCCACGGTCGTGGTGGTGGACGTGAACGGGGGCCAGAGCAGCCCGCTCGAGCGCTACCTCCCCGGCGCGGTGCCGCTCGGTCCCGACGACGCGGTGGCTGCCGACCGGGTGGACGTCCTCGTCGGCATTCCGGCGGACGAGCCCTGCAACATGCTGGTCGGCCGGGCCTGCGGGATGGTGTTCCTCGGGGCCGACGTGTCCGACACCGTGCGGTCGGCCTTCACGCCCGCCGGGCGGGACGAGCTCGACCAGTTCGCCCTCGATCATTACCGGGCAGACGAGCCGGTGACGCTCACGGGCGCGGACCTGGTGGCCCCGGGCGCGGGCGCCGGGGCCGTCGTGTGGGTGGTCGACCCCAGCCGGTAGGGTCCTCCGCCGTGCCTCGACGACTGCTGCCGCCGGCCGCGGCCCTGCTCCTGGTCGCGTCCCTCGGCGCGTGCGCGGGCGACGGCGGCGGTGAGGCGTCCGGCAGCTCGCCCTCGCCGTCCGGCGCCGAGCGCATCCCGACGAGCGGCGGCATCCCCGAGGGGCCCGCGCCCGAGGGCATCGAGGGCGTCATCGCGTTCACCATCCCCAGCCGCAACCACACCGAGGCCGCGCTGGAGTACGACCACCTCCCGCCGGCCGGCGGCGACCACTTCCCGGTCCCCAGCACGTGCGGCTTCTACAGCACGAACCCGCCGCCGACGGAGATGATCGTCCACGACCTCGAGCACGGCGCGATCTGGGTCGCGTACAGGTCCGACGTCCCCGAGGACCAGCTCGACACCCTGCGCGAGCTGGCCGCCCAGGAGACGAAGTTCATCGCCACGCCGTTCGACGAGATGGACTCGCCGATCACGGTCACGGCCTGGGCCCGCCAGCTGCCACTCGACGACGTCGGTGACCCGCGGCTCCGCCAGTTCATCGACACCTACCGCAACGGGCCCGAGGCCCCGGAGCCCGGGGCCGCCTGCCAGGGCGTCGGCGACCCCGAGGTGCCGTCCCCCAGCGCCTGACGGACCACCGCCGATCGGCCACACTGGCCGCGTGATCGTCGACTGCGCCGTGTACACCAAGGGCATCCGGCGCCCGGGGGAGCTGCACGTCGAGGACGCCCTGGAGGCCGCTCGCAAGGACGACGACTCGTTCGTGTGGATCGGGCTGCACGAGCCCACCACCACCGAGTTCGACGCCGTGGCCAACGAGTTCCGCCTCCACCCCCTCGCCGTCGAGGACGCGGTCATGGCCCACCAGCGCTCGAAGATGGAGCGCTACGGGGATTGCCTCTTCCTGGTGTTCAAGACCGCCCGTTACGACGACGACGAGGAGATCATCGAGTTCTCCGAGATCCAGCTGTTCGCCGGCGAGGGCTTCGTCATCACCGTCCGCCACGGCCAGGCCAGCGCGCTGTCGCCGGTGCGCCGCCAGCTGGAGGACGAGCCCGACCGGATGGCGCTCGGCCCGGCCGCGGTCGTCCACGCCATCCTCGATCGCGTCGTCGACGACTACCTGCCGGTGCTCGACGGCCTCGACCACGACATCGTCGAGATCGAGGCGCAGGTGTTCTCGCCCGAGCGGACCAACCCGGCCGAGCGCATCTACAAGCTCAAGCGCCAGGTCCTCGACCTCTACCGCAACGTCGAGCCGCTCATCGAGCCGCTCGCCCGCCTCCAGGTCAGCGGCCACGTCATCGGCGCCACCGACCTCGGGCCCTACTTCCGGGACGTGTACGACCACCTCCAGCGGGAGGTGGCCCGCATCGAGATCCAGCGGGAGCTGCTGTCCGAGGTGCTGGCGGTGAACCTCACCCACGTCTCGGTGCAGCAGAACGAGGACATGCGCCGCATATCCGGCTGGGTCGCCATCGCCGCGGTGCCCACGATGCTGGCCGGCGTCTGGGGGATGAACTTCGAGTTCATGCCCGAGCTCGACGAGGCGTGGGGCTACCCGGCCGCGTTGCTGCTCATGGGCTCGGCGTCGATGCTCCTGTTCCGCTGGCTGCGGTCACGCCACTGGATCTGAACCGGAGGCCAGCAGCCCCAGCAGCTCCTCGTGGATCGCGCCGTTGGTGGCGACGCCGCTGCCGTGTCCGGCGCCCGGCTCACCGGCCAGCGAGCTGAACCGCCCGCCCGCCTCGGCCAGGATCACCGGCATGGCGGCCACGTCGTAGCGCTCCACCACGTGGTCGACCATGGCGTCGGCCCGCCCGGTGGCCACGAGCGCGTAGCCGTAGCCGTCGCCCCAGGTCCGCAGCGTGGCACCGGCGTGCTTGACCGCCAGCAGGTCGGCGTCGGGCCAGTGGCTGAAGCCGCTCGACATCAGGTAGGCGCCGTCGACCGCGGGTGTGGCGCTGACTCCGGCGGGGACTCCGGGCGCGGTCCAGCAGCCGAGCCCGCGGCCGGCGTACACGACCTGGTCGAGCGCGGGGAGGGCGATGACGCCGAGCGCCGGTCCGTGCTCGTCGTCCATGGCCAGCAGCGTCGAGAACAGCGGGACACCCCGGGTGAAGGCCTTGGTGCCGTCGATCGGGTCCACGATCCAGCGGCGGCCGGTGGTCCCGGGGGTCTCGGCCTCCTCCTCGCCGAGCACCCCGTCGCCGGGGGCGTGGCGGGCCAGCGCCTCCCGGACCAGGCGCTCGGCCCGCCGGTCCGCCGCGGTCACCGGCGTGCCGTCGGCCTTGGCGTCGATCGCCAGGTCGCGGGAGCCGAACCAGTCGAGGGTGGCGGCGCCCGCCTCCCGAGCGACGGTGACGGCGAGGTCGAGGAGCGCCCGGTCGACCGGCGGTGCGGTGTCCACGGCTACGGCTTGGCCAGGACGAAGAACAGCCGTGCCTGGCAGGTGGGCTTGCCCCCGACGGTGGCCGTGGCCGAGCCCCACCCGCCGCGGGCCGACAGCTTCTCCAGCTCCACCGCCAGCGCCATCTCGTCGCCGGGTGTGACCTGGCGGCGCCAGCGCACACCCTCGACCCCGCCGAAGAGCGGCAGCGTCCCCGCGTACCGCTCCAGCGACAGGATGCCGATCGCGCCGGCCTGGGCCAGCGCCTCCAACTGCAGGACGCCCGGGAACACGGGGTTGCCCGGGAAGTGCCCGGCCAGGAACGCCTCCTCGCCCGTCACCCGGTAGCGGGCCTCGACCCGCTCGCCCGGCACGAGCTCGTCGACCGCGTCGACGAAGCGGAACGGGGGCCGGTGGGGGAGCAGCAGGACGGGGTCGTCGCCGACGGTCACCCGCCCGCCCCGCCCTCGGATGACGCCAGCGCGTCCCGGGCCTCGGCCCGCGACAGGGCGACGGCGTGAGCGCCCCCGTCGACGTGGAGGATCTCCCCGGTGGTGGCCGGGAACCAGTCCGACAGCAACGCCACGCATGCCTTGGCCACCGGCTCGGCGTCGCGCACGTCCCAGCCGAGCGGTGCGCGCTTGTGCCAGGTGTCCTCCATCGCCGCGAAGTCCGGGATCGACCGGGCCGCCAGGGTCCGCAGCGGACCCGCGGCCACCAGGTTGACCCGCACCTGCCTGGGCCCGAGGTCGCGGGCCAGGTAGCGACAGGTCGCCTCCAGTGCGGCCTTGGCCACACCCATCCAGTCGTACGCGGGCCAGGCCTGGGCGGCGTCGAAGTCGAGGCCGACCACCGACCCGCCGTTGGGCATGAGCGGCACCAGCGTCTCCGCCAGCGACTTCAGCGAGTAGGCCGACACGTGCAGCGCGGTGGCGACGTCGTCCCAGCCGGCCGCCAGCACGCCCGCCTCCTGCCCGAGGCAGGCCTCGGGGGCGAAGCCGATGGCGTGGAGCGCGCCGTCGACCTTGCCCCAGCGCCGCCCCAACTCCTCCGCCAAGGCCGCGTGGTGGGCGGGGTCGGTCACGTCGAGCTCGACCACGTCAGCGGGCTGGGGGAGCGTCCGGGCCACCCGCTCGGTGAGCCGCATGCCCCGGCCGAACGACGTCAGCACCAGCTCCGCACCCTGCTCCTGGGCCTGGCGGGCCACCGCGCTCGCGATCGAGTCCTTGGTGAGCACGCCGGTGACCAGCAGCTTCTTGCCGTCGAGCAGCATGGCGCCCTTCCTTCGCTACAGGGGGATGTTGTCGTGGCGGCGGGACCGGAGCCGCTCCCGCTTGGCGGCGAGGGCGGCCAGGGCGCCGGCCACCGCCAGCCGGGTGTCGGCCGGGTCGATCACGTCGTCGACGAAGCCGCGGGTCAGCGCCACCGAGGGCGACAGGTGGACGGACTCGTAGTCCGCCTCGAGGCCGAGGCGCACCGCCTCCCGCTCGTGCTCGGACACCGACGCCAGGTCCCGGCGGTTGAGGATCTCGACCGCGCCCTTGGCGCCCATGACCGCGATCTCGGCGCTGGGCCAGGCGAGCGCGCAGTCGTTCCCCATCGACTTGCAATCCATGACGATGTAGGCGCCGCCGTAGGCCTTGCGCAGCACGACAGACACCCGGGGGACGGTGGCCTCGGCGTAGGCGAACGCCAGCTTGGCCCCGTGGCGGATCATGCCCCGCCACTCCTGGTCGCGGCCGGGCCGGAAGCCGGGGGTGTCGACCAGGGTGACCAGCGGGACGCCGAAGCCATCGCAGAAGCGGACGAACCGCCCGCCCTTCTGCGAGCCCTCGATGTCGATGGCACCGGCGAGCTGGCTCGGCTGGTTGGCCAGCACGCCCACCGGCATGCCCCCGATGCTGGCGAGCCCCGTCACCACACTGGCGCCGAACCGGGCCCGCAGCTCCAGGAACGCGCCGTCGTCGACCATGTCGGCGATGACGTGGCGGACGTCGTAGCTGGCCCGCCGGTCCTCCGGCACCGCCTCGGCCGCCAGCCGGGTCGACCGCTCGACCGGGTCGGACGTCTGCAGCTGGGGCGGGGGCTCGTGGTTGTTGGGCGGCAGGTGGGCGAGGAGCTCGTCGACCGCGTCGAGCGCGGCGTCGAGATCGTCGGCGACCAGGTCGGCCACGCCGGTGCGGCTGCCGTGGACCCACGAGCCGCCCAGCAGGTCGGCGTCGAGCACCGTGGACCCGGTGATGCGGGCCGAGGTCTCGGGGGCGTTGACGTAGGCGTGGGCGGCGGATGTCATCACCACGATGTCGGCCAGGCCGAGCAGGAGAGCCGGCCCGCCGAGGCACGGGCCGTCCACCACCAGCACGGTGGGGACCAGCCCGGACGCGCCGGCCAGGGCCCGGGCCACCTCGCCCCAGCCGTGGAGCGCCGCCACGCCGCCGTGCGTGCCCATCCCGACGCTGTGGAGCACGCCCACCACCGGGACCCCGGCCTCGACGCCGGCCCGGACGGTGCGGGCGATCACGTCCGTGTCCGCCACGGGCATGGCCGCAGTGCTGCCCCGGAACCACGCCAGCGCCGGCGCCGAGGGCAGGCCCGGCGCCGGGCCGACACCGGCCTCCACCGAGCCCGGCCGGCCCCGGCCGATGGGCAGGCGGGGCGTCGGCGTGCCCGTGGGGGCCACCGCGACCATCAGGCCGGGCTCAGCACCAGGGCCACGTTGTGGCCGCCGAAGGCGAACGATGTCGAGATGGCCGGCGCCCGGCCGATCCGGCGGGGCTCACCCGCCACCACGTCGACCGGCAGGTCGGTGTGCTGGTGGTTGGCGGTCGGCGGGACCGTCTCCCGGTCGACCGACAGCAGCGCGCTCACGGCCTCCACCGCGCCGGCGGCGCCGATGAGGTGGCCGGTCACACCCTTTGCCGAGGTCACGGGCACGGAACCGGGGCCGAACACCTTGGCGATGGCGGCCGCCTCCGCGCTGTCGTTGTGGGGGGTGGACGTGCCATGGGCGTTCACGTGGCCGATGGCGGCCGGCTCGAGCCCGGCGTCGGCCAGGGCCATCTCCATGGCCGCGGCGGCGCCGGCGCCGTCCTCGGCCGGCGCGGTGATGTGGTGGGCGTCGCAGGTCAGCCCGTAGCCGGCGACCTCGCCGAGGATGCGCGCGCCGCGGGCGACGGCCCGCTCGTACGGCTCCAGCACCAGGAACGCCGCTCCCTCGCCCATGACGAAGCCGTCGCGGTCGTCGTCGAACGGGCGGGAGGCCTTGGCCGGATCGGGGTTCCTGCTGAGCGCGCCCATGCGGGCGAACGCCGCCATCGTCACCGGGGTGACGCAGGCCTCGGTGCCGCCGGCCACGACCACGTCGGCCATGCCGTCGCGGATGTAGCGGGCGCCCTCGCCGATGGCGTGCGCGCCGGTGGAGCAGGCGGTGGCCACCGCCAGGTTGGGTCCGGTGAAGCCGTTGTGGATTCCGACCAGTGCCGCCGTGGCGTTGGCCATCATCATCGGCACGAGGAACGGTCCGACCTTCGACGGGCCCTTCTCTGCGTACGTGATGACCTGGTCCTCCAGCGTGCGGATGCCGCCGACGCCCGAGCCGGCCACGACGCCGCAGCGCAGCGGGTCGGCCCCGAGCGGGGCATCCGCGGTGGCCTGGGCGATCGCGTCGGCGGCCGCGGCCACGCCGAGCAGCGCGGCCCGGTCGGTGCGGCGCGGCTCCTTGGGCCCGACGTAGGGCACCGGGTCGAACCCGGGCACCTCGCAGGCGCAGCCGACGCTGTGGCGCGACGCGTCGAACGACGTCACCGGCGCAGCCTTCGACACCCCGGCCAGCAGCCCGTCCCACAGGTCCTCGACGGTCAGCCCGGTGGGGGCCTTCACCCCCATGCCGGTGACGACGACCCGCGGACGCCCTCGGTGGTCGGTACGCTCGCTCACGCGTTGGCGGCGCTGGCCGCCACGATCAGGTCGACGGCGTCGCCGACGGTGCGGACCTCGCCGAGGTCGTCCTCGTCGATGCTCACGTCGAGCGTGTCCTCGAGTTGCATGACGAGCTCGACCAGGTCCAGGCTGTCGGCGTCGAGGTCGTCCGCGAACGACGCCTGCTCCGTGACCTGGTCGGCCGACACGGACAGCACGTCGACGGCGGCCTTGGTCAGGGCATCGAGGGCGGTTGCACGATCCATGGATGAACTTCCTTCTTGTCGTGGGGGACGGGGATCAGGACGGAGACGTGGTCAGCGGCCCATGCCGATGCCGCCGTCGACCGGGATCACGGTCCCGGTCACGAACGAGGCGGCGTCGTCGCACAGGAAGGCCACGACGGCACCCACCTCCTCGGCGGTGCCGAAGCGGCCCATGGGCACCGCGGCGGCCAGCAGGTCCTTGCGGGCCTGGGGCAGCGCGTCGGTCATGGCCGTGGCGACGGGCCCGGGCTCGACCACGTTGGCCGTGACGTTGCGGGTGGCGACCTCGCGGGCGATCGACCGGGTCAGGCCGACCAGGCCGGCCTTGGCGGCGGCGTAGTTGGCCTGGCCGGGGCCGCCCATGGCGCCCACGATCGACGACACGTTGACGATGCGGCCCCAGCGGGCCTTGATCATCGGGCGCAATGCCCGCCGGCAGGTCAGGAACGGGCCGGTCAGGTCGGTGTCGAGGGTGTGGGCCCAGTCGTCGTCGGAGAGCTGCACGGTGAGCTTGTCGCGGTTGGCGCCGGCGGCGTTGACCAGGATCTCGACCGGGCCCCACAGCTCCTCGACGGTGCCGAAGGCCGCGTCGACCGCGGCCTTGTCCGTCACGTCGAGGTGGACGGCGGTGGCGGTGCCCCCGGCCTCGGCGATGGCCTCGACGACCTTGTCGGCGGCTCCGGCGGACGCGCCGTAGCCGACGGCCACGCGGTCCCCCGCGGCCGCCAGCGCCCGCGCGCAGGCCGATCCGATGCCGCCCGATGCGCCGGTCACGAGCGCCACCCGTGTCATGCAGCTTCCCTCCCTGATGGTGTCGGCGTGCCCCAGCGCCACAGGGCCGTGCCCACGGTGAGACCGGCACCGAACCCGCACAGGAGCACGAGCTCGCCGGAAGCAACCGTAGCTGCCTCGGCCGCCTCGGCCAGAGCCAGCGGGATGGAGGCCGCGGACGTGTTGCCGTAGCGGTCGACGGTGGAGGAGGTGCGGGCCGCGGGGATGCCGGTGCGGGACAGGACGGCCTCGACGATCCGGGCGTTGGCCTGGTGGGGCACGAACAGGGCGACGTCGTCCGCGGTCACGCCGGCCCGCGCCAGCGTCCGGGTGATCGAGGCCTCGACGGCCCGCACGGCGCGCCGGAAGACCTCGCGGCCGTCCATGCGCAGGAAGTGCTGGCCGGCGGCCACGGTCTCGGCGGTGGCCGGCAACAGCGCGCCGCCCGCGGGCACGCCCAGCAGGTCGAACCCGGCGGGGTCGTTGACGAGGTCGCTGGCGACCAGGCCGGGTGCGCCCGGCTCCAACGCGGGCCCACCCGTCAGCACGAGGGCCGCGGCGCCGTCGCCGAACAGCACCGCCGTCGACCGGTCGGACTTGTCGAGGATGCTCGTGATCGTGTCGGCCCCGATCACGAGCGCCGTGTGGGCCACGCCCGCCTGGAGCAGCGACGACGCGGTCGTCAGGGTGTACACGAAGCCGGCGCACGCGGCGTTGACGTCGAACGCACCGGCGCCGACGCCCAGCTCGGATGCCACCAGCGCCGCGGTCGAGGGCATGGGGGTCTCGGGCGTGCAGGTGGCGACGACCACGACGTCGACGTCGGCGGGGGCGATGCGGGCGCGCGCCAGGGCGCGGCGGGCGGCCGCGATGGCCAGGGGCCCGGTCGTCTCACCGGGACCGGCCCAGCGGCGCTCCCGGATGCCCGACCGCTCGACGATCCACTGGTCGGAGGTGTCGAGGGTGCGGGCGAGGTCGTCGTTGGTGACCCGCCGGGCGGGGAGAGCGGTGCCCCAACCGGCGACGCTGACGCCGCCGAGGAGCCCGGGCGTCGAGGCGGGGAGCACACTCACGCGACCACGCGTACCCACGCGAGCGGCTGCTCAGCGCGGACCCGCTCGCCGGGCAGGGCGAGCAGGCCCATGAGGAACCCGGTGTGGGCGCTGGTCACGTCGACCCGGCCGCCCGTGACCTCGATGGCGCCGACGACCTGGCCGGCGTGCACGATCTCGCCCTCGGTCGTCACGACATCCGGCGCCGCGGCGTGGAACACGCCGGCGGCGGGCGCCGCGATGAGCCGTTCGGGCACGTGCACCTCCTCGGCGGAGACGGCGAAGTCGAGCAGGTGGCTCTCGAGCGCGGTCATCGGGGGGCTCCTGTGGGGACGAGGGCGCCGACGGCGGGGGACAGGTCGGCGGGGGCGGTCAGGTCGAGGACGGTGACGCCGGGGACGGTGCGCTTGGCCAGGCCGGCGAGGACCTTGCCGGGGCCGGCCTCGACGAACGTGGCGGCGCCGGAGGCCTCGAGGGTCCGCTGCGACTCGCGCCAGCGGACGGGCTGCACGAGGTGTCGGGCGAGCTGGTCGGGCCAACAGGCGGGGTCGGTGTGGCCGAGGGCGTCCGTGTTCGACACGATGGGTGCGATGGGCTCACGGAACGGTGTGGCGTCGAGGAGGGGGCGGAGGCCCTCGGCGGCGTCCGCCAGCAGCGGCGTGTGGAACGCATGACCCACGTCGAGCGGCATGACCCGGCGGACGCCCAGGTCCCGGGCCCGATCGGCCGCGGCGTCGAGCCCGGCGGGCGTGCCGGCGATGACGACCTGGCCGGGGGCGTTGTCGTTGGCGACCCAGGCGCCGTCGACGCCCTCGACGACCCGGGCCGCCACGTCGAGGTCGGTCCCGACCAGGGCGGCCATGCGGCCAGGATTGGCATCGGCCGACTCCTGCGAGAGGTCGGCCCGCCGGGCGGCGAGGCGGAAGCCGTCGGCCCGATCCAACGCGCCGGCGGCGATCAGGGCGCTGACCTGGCCCAGCGAGTGGCCGGCGAACGCCACGGGGGCCTCGTCGAGCTCGTCCCGCAGGGCGTCCCAGGCCACGAGCGATCCCAGCAGCACGGCCATCTGGCTCGCCCGGGTCGTGGCCAGCTCCTCGGCATCGGCCGCCAGCAGCAGCCGGGCCAGCGGGCGACCGAGGACGTCCTCGGCCTCCGTCACGACAGCCCAGGCGGGGTGATCGGTCCACGGGTGGCCGGCGCCTGGCGTGGCGGCGCCTTGACCAGGGAAGATCACTGCATACGACACGGGGGGTGTCCTTCCAGCGGGGAGAGTCGAACCGGTGCGAGCGAAGGGTTCTGACCCGACCAGTCCCCGATGGTTACACGGATCCGTGGAAAGCTTCTACCTCTGTGTCGAAGTTAACGCGGCTATCTCGGTGCCGTAGCACGGGGGAAACGGGAGAATCACGAGATGGCGATGCCCGAGCAGGGTGACCGACCCCGTTCTCCGTCCGAGCGCTACCGGGCCGAGGACCTCGCCGCCGAGGTCGGGGTCAGTGTGCCGCTGCTCCGGTCCTACCAGTCGAAGGGCCTGCTCCCGCCGCCCCGCCACGAGGGGCGGGTGGCCTGGTACGGGCCCCACCATCGGGAGCGCCTCCTCTACATCCGCCACCTCAAGACGCGCGGCTACTCGCTGCGGATGATCGCCGAGGCCGTCGCCGACGCCTCCGATGCGCACGGGTGGTCGGTCGAGGAGCACGAGGTCCTCCGGCTGGCCGACGTCGCCGAGCGCAGCGGGGTCCCGGTCGCGGTCCTGCGGGCGCTGGAGGCGTCCGGCCTGCTCCGGCCCCACCACCTCGCCGACGGCGACCGCTACAGCGACGCCGACGTGCGTTTCGTCCGCAACGTGCTGGCCCTGCTCGACGTGGGCCTGTCGCTCGAGGACCTCATGCGCATCGCCCGCCGCCAGCTGGAGGTGTCCGACGCCCTCGGCCAGGACGTGATGGCTGCCTGGTCGCAGCTGGTGGGGACCCGGCTGCGGCGGCCGCCCCGGCCCGGCCGGGAGGCCGACGACCACCCCGCCCGGGTGGCGGCGTCGATCCGGGCGCTGGCCGCCATCGTCGGCCAGCTGGTCGGCTACCGGGTCGAGCGGGCCGTGCTCGACGCCGCCCGCGACGAGATCGAGGCCGCCGGCACTCCGGCCGAGGGGGCGGCGCTGGCCCGCTCGCTCGGGTCCGGCGTCCCCCATACTCGGGAGGGATGACCGCCGCCACGACCCTCGCCCCCGGCCGCCTCGACGCCCTGCTGGCCACCCGCACCCCGACCGTGGCCTGGGAGGACGCGTCCAGCGGCTGCACGCTGTGGCTCAAGCAGGAGTACCAGCTGCCCAGCGGCTCGACCAAGGACCGCCTCGCGTCGCACGTGCTGGCCAAGGCGGTGGCCGCCGGGCGGGTCGACACCGGGACGGTCGTGGTGGAGGCGTCGAGCGGATCCACCTCGATCGCGTTCGCCATGGCCTGCGCCGCGCTCGGCGTGCGGTTCTTGGCCGTTCTGCCCGAGGGTGTGTCCAACGAGCGGCTGCTCATCATCCGCCGTTACGGGGGTGAGTGGGCGCTGGTGCCCGCCGAGGGTGGGATGGCGGGCGCCGTCGCCGAGACCGAGCGGATGGCCGCCGCCGACCCCGCGGTGTTCCTGCCCCGCCAGTTCACCAACCCCGACAACGCCGAGGCCCACGAGCTGCGCACCGGTCCCGAACTGGTCGAGGCCGTGACCGCCGCCGGCGCCAGGCTCGACGGGTTCGTGGCGTCGGTCGGTACCGCCGGCACGCTCATGGGCGTCGGCCGGGTGGTCCGCGCCGCGGCACCCGGGGCGGTCGTGGCCCGGGTGCTGGTGGCGGACGAGGCGCTCGACGCCGAGCAGGGCGGACCTGCCTGCCTGGGCATCCCCGGCGTGGTCGACTGCATGTCGGGGCTGCTGGACGAGGCCGAGCTGGGCGGCCACCCGCCGCTTGCGGTCCCCCGCGGCGCGGCCATGGACGCGACCCGGGAGCTGGCCCGGCGCGGGTTCCCGGTCGGTCCCTCCAGCGGCCTCAACCTGGCCGGAGCCCGGCTGCTGGCCCGCGAGCTGGGGCCGGGGCACCACGTCGCCACCGTCCTGAGCGACCGGATGGAGCGCTACTTCTCCACCGACCTGTTCGACGATCTCCGCTGAGGTTGCGCCAGCGGCGCAAACGTGGCCCGATCCCAACCTGAGGTGTCCGCCGAGCTTGTTGCACCCCGGGTGCAACTGCGGCAGCCTGGCGCCCACGTCGTGAGGGGAGGGGTGTCATGCCAGAGTCGGTGAACATCGAGGGCACGGTCGCACCGGGGTTCGAGGGGGTACGGGACGCGTTCGCCCGTAACTTCACCGAGCACGGCGAGGTCGGGGCCGGGTTCTCGCTGGTCCACGACGGCACCACGGTCGTCGACCTGCGGGGCGGGGTGGCCGACGTGTCCACGCTGTCCCCGTACACCGACGACACGCTGCAGCTCGTGTTCTCGACCACCAAGGGCGCCACCGCCATCCTGGCCAGCCTCCTGGCCCAGCGCGGCGACCTCGACGTCGACGCCCCCGTCACCGAGTACTGGCCCGAGTTCGGCCAGGCCGGCAAGGACGAGATCCCGGTGCGCTGGCTGCTGTGCCACAAGGCCGGCCTGCCCTACGTCGATTGTGAGCTCGACCTGGACGAATGCCTCGTCTGGGAGGCCCCGGTCAAGGCCCTCGCCGCCATGGAGCCGCTCTGGGAGCCCGGCACCAAGCACGGCTACCACGCCGTCACGTACGGCTGGCTGGTCGGGGAGGTCATCCGCCGCATCACCGGGCGCAGCGTCGGCCAGTTCTTCGCCGACGAGGTGGCCGGGCCTCTGGGCATCGACTTCTGGATCGGGCTGCCCTCCGAGCACCAGGACCGGGTGGCGCCCCTCACCAACACCGGCCTGAACCGGGACGCGCCCGGCATGGCGGCCGAGTCGCCCGGCGGCGAGGCCCAGGGGATGATCGAGCAGCTGGAGGCCCTGCTCGGGCCGGGCTCGCTGCTGATCAAGGCGCTGGGCGGCACGTCGTCGCTGGCCCTGGCGGGCAACGGCGTGTTCAACAAGGCGGAGGTCCGCGCGGCCGAGCTGCCCGCCGCCAACGGCGTGACCAACGCGCGCTCGCTGGCGCGGATGTACGCCGCGGTGATCGGCGAGATCGACGGCGTCGGCCCGCTGCTCACGCCCGAGCAGATCGCGGCGGCCACGACCACGCAGACCAGCGGCGCCGACGAGGTCCTCATGATGGACACGACGTTCGGCCTGGGGTTCATGACGTCCTCGGAGTTCTCGCCCTACGGCGGTCCACGCTCGTTCGGCCACGCCGGCGCGGGCGGGTCGGTGGGCTTCGCCGACCCGGAGAACGGGCTCGCCTTCGGCTACGTCATGAACCGCATGATGACCAACCTGTCGGGCGATCCCCGCACCCGCGGCCTGGTGTCCGCGGTGTACGACGCCATCGGGGTCACCCCCGCGTTTGCCTGACGACGAGCCGGTCGAGGTCGTCGACGAGGCCGGCGAGGTCGTCGGCCTCACCAGCCGGGCCGCCATGCGATCCGGCAACCTGCGCCACCGATCGGTGGCGGTCGTCGTCGTGACCAGCGCCGGCGCGCTGGTCGCCCACCGGCGCGCGGGCTGGAAGGACGTGTGGCCCGGGCGCTGGGACCTGTGCTTCGGCGGCGTGGCCGCGGTCGGCGAGGCGTGGGCGGACGCCGCCCGGCGGGAGTTGGCCGAGGAGGCGGGCGTCGCCATCGGCGCCGCCGACCTGCGCCCGCTGGGGTCCGGCGCCTACGCCGACGCGGCCGTGTCTGCCGTCTACCGGATCTACGCCGTCACCCACGACGGTCCGTTCACGCCGGCCGACGGCGAGGTCGCCGAGCTGGTCCTCGTGCCGCTGGCCGGGCTGGACGCGTGGCTGGTGGGGCGCGACCTGTGCGACGACACCCGGGCGCTGGTGCTGCCGCACGTGCGCTCCCCGGCCCGGGGGCATTCCCCCCGGCCCCCAGGTCGCGCCCGGGGGTGACCCCGATGGCCCGCACGCTGGGCCGTCGTACCGTGTCCCCTGTCAGTCCGGGAAGGCGGTGCGGCCGAACCGAACGGGTCGACGACGAGAGTCGCACAGTGCGAAGGCGGGAACCGGCGGCGCTGTGGGATGGCGGATCCTCGACCCTGCTCGCGGCGGAGCACGGCGAACGGCACGCATCGCCTTCCCGGAGCCCCAAAGCCACCGAGATCCGGTGGGATGTCCCTAGGCTGGTGGGTCGCATGTCCGGCCACCCCTCCGACCTCGCGGCGCACCGGCGCACGTTCGCGATCATCAGCCACCCCGACGCGGGCAAGACCACACTCACCGAGAAGTTCCTGCTCTACGGCGGGGCGGTGCAGGAGGCCGGTCAGGTCAAGGCCCGGGGCGAGCGGCGCCGCGCCCGGTCCGACTGGATGGAGCTGGAGCAGAAGCGCGGCATCTCCATCACCTCGGCCGTGCTGCAGTTCCCCTACGGCGACGACGTGCTCAACCTGCTCGACACGCCCGGCCACCGCGACTTCTCCGAGGACACCTACCGGGTACTGGCCGCGGTCGACGCCGCGGTCATGGTGCTGGACGCCGCCAAGGGCATCGAAGCCCAGACGCTCAAGCTGTTCGAGGTGTGCCGGGCCCGCGGCGTGCCGTTGCTGACGTTCCTCAACAAGTGGGACCGGCCGGGCCGCGACGGGCTGGAGCTGCTCGACGAGATCGAGTCGCGGCTCGACCTCCAGCCGGTGCCGGTCACCTGGCCCGTCGGCTACGCGGGCGACTTCCGGGGGTTGATCGACCGGCGCACCGACACGTTCGTCCGCTACGGGCGCACGGCTCACGGCGCGGCGGAGGCCACCGAGGAGGTGCTGCCGCCCGACGAGGCCGAGGCCCGCGAGGGCGACGCGTGGCGCACGGCGGTCGACGAGGTGGCGCTGCTCGACGAGGTGTCCGGCACGGTCGACGTCGACCTGTTCCTGGCCGGCGAGCAGTCGCCGGTGTTCGTCGGCTCGGCGCTCACCAACTTCGGGGTGCGGCTGCTGCTCGACGGCATCGTCGACCTGGCCCCGGCGCCCTCGGCCCGGCTCGACGTCGACGGTGCGGCCCGCAAGCTCGACGACCCGTTCTCGGCGTTCGTCTTCAAGGTCCAGGCCAACATGGACCCAGCGCACCGCGACCGCGTGGCGTTCGTGCGGGTGTGCTCTGGCCGGTTCGAGCGGGGCATGGTCGTCACCCACGAGCCCACCGGCCGCCCGTTCGCCACCAAGTACGCCCACTCGTTGTTCGGGCAGGAGCGCGACACGCTCGACGAGGCGTTCCCGGGCGACATCGTGGCCCTGGTCAACGCCACCGACGTGCGGGTGGGCGACACGTTGTACGTCGACGCGCCGGTCGAGTTCCCCCGGCTGCCCGAGTTCGCCCCCGAGCACTTCGTGACCGCCCGCGCCCGGGACACCGGCCGGTTCAAGCAGTTCCGCAAGGGCATCGCCCAGCTCGACGAGGAGGGCGTGGTCCAGGTGCTGCGCGACCCCGACCTCGGCGACCAGGCGCCGGTGCTGGCCGCGGTCGGCCCCATGCAGCTCGAGGTTGCGTCGTGGCGGCTCGAGCACGAGTTCGGCGCGGGCACCGAGCTGTCGCCCACCGCCTACACGATCGCCCGCCGCACCGACGAGGCCTCGGCCCCCGCGCTGCGGGGCATGCCGGGCGTGCGGGTCCTGGCCCGGGCCGACGGCATGCTGTACGCACTGTTCGAGTCGCCCTACTGGCTGGCCCGCGTCGAGTCCGACCACCCCGAGCTCACCCTCGACCGGCTGGTGGCCGAGGGCACGGCGGGCTGACCCGGCACCGCCGGACGTCAGTCGCAGGTGGTGCCGTCGTCGGGGGGCTCGAGGTCGACGAGGTAGGCGGCGAACGCGTCGTCGACGCAGTCGTTGCCGAACCCCACGACCCCGTGACCGTCGCCCTCATGGGTGAGCAGCACGCCAGACTCCAGCCGCTCCGCCGTGCGCACGCCCGCCTCGTACGGCGTGGCCGGGTCGTTGGTGGTCGACACCACCAGGATCGGCGGAGTCCCCGGAGCGGTGCCGGCCGGCAGTGGCTGCTCCTCGGCCGGCCACATGGTGCACTGCACGTACTCGTTGACGATCGCTTCGCCGAAGTGGGGCGATGCACCGGCGGCGGCCTTGCCCCCGGCCAGCAGCTCTTCGGGGGTCTCCGGCCACTCCGAATCGAGGCAGCTCACCGCGTAGTAGATGTCCGAGTCGGACAGGTCGAGGTACTGGTTGGCCAGCTGCACCATGGCGGTCCCGTCGCCGTCGAGCGCCTCGTCGACGGCGTCCGACAGCGTCGACCACAGCCCTTGGTCGTAGAGCGGGTAGCCGAGGCCGGTGGCCAGCTCGCCGGGCCCGAGGTCGCGGGGCTCGGCGGGGATGGGCGCCTGCTCGACCTGGGCGGTGAGCTCCTCGATGGCCCCGACCGCGTCGGGGGCGAGTGGGCAGCCGTCGTCGCCGTCGCAGTCCTCGGCGTAGGCGGCGAGCGCGGTCTCGAAGCCGGCGGCCTGCCGGGTGGCGGCCTCGACGCCGGTCGGGCCCAGCTCGACCACGCCGTCGAGGACCATGGCCCGGACCCGGTCGGGGAACAGCTCGGCCAGCTCCTGTCCGATCGAGGTGCCGTAGCTGTAGCCGAGGTAGCTGAACTGGTCGTCTCCCATCGCCTCGCTGACCTCGGCGACGTCGCGGGCCACGTTCTCGGTGCCGAGGTGGGGGAGCAGGTCGCCGGCGTTGGCCTGGCAGCCGGCGACGTACTCCTGGCTGACGGCCAGCAGATCGGTGGTGTCCTGGGGCGAGTCGATGGTGGGGTCGGCCCCGTACATGCCGACGATGTCGCCCTCGCAGTCGATGTCGCTCGCGCCGAGCCCGCGGGGGTCGACGCCGACCAGATCGAACCGGTCGGTGACCTCCTCGGGGAGGGCAGAGGCCAGCGACACCGCGAAGTCGGTGGCGGTGCCGCCCGGGCCGCCGGGGTTGACGAACAAGGCGCCGATGCGGTCGCCGCTCGCCGGGACGCGGGACACGCTGAGGGCGATGCTGCCGGCGCCGGGGTCGTCGTAGTCGAGCGGGACGTCGATGTCGGCGCACTCCGCCATGCCGCAGTCGAACCAGGCGAGTTCGCCGACGCCCGGCGCCGTCTCGCGGCCTGGCTCGTCGCCCCGGTCGTCGGTGCCGCTCTGCTCCTGATCGCGGTCGGCCCCGGCCGGGAGGCTGTCGCCCTCGGCCGCGCAGGCGAGGATCGAGCAGGCGGCGAAGGCGGCGGCGAGCAACCCGGTCAGTGCCGCGTCGGGGCGTTTGGGCACTCGTGCGACGCTACCGGGCGGGTCCCTACGGTGTCTCGGCAGGGTTGGCCAGCATCCACTCCCGCGGGGTCAGAGCGGCGTTGCGGATCGCCGCCGCGGTCGACGGACCGACGTAGCGGAGGTGCCAGGGCTCGTACTCGAAGCAGGTGCGGTCGGATGCGCCGTCCGGGTAGCTGATGACGAAGCCGTAGGTGTAGGCGTTGGCGTCCAGCCACTGTCCCTGGGGGGTGGCGGCGAAGGCGGTCGTGAGGTCAGCGGCGCCGGGTTCGAGCACGTCGACCGCGGTGCCGAGCTGGTGCTCGCTGTGGCCCGGCCGGGCGGTGCGCCGGGTGGCCTCGGCTTCGCCGACCTGCTCGACCCGGTTGTCGAACAGGTCCTCCTGGTACGAGTAGCTGCGGTACCCCGACACGACCACCAGCGGCGTCCCGTTGGCCTCGGCGGCCGAGCGGAGGGCGGCAAGGTCGGCGATGACGATGCTGCGCACCTGATCCGGGCTGGCGAAGCCGGCCTGGCTGACGCTGACGAGGTCGTCGGGCTCGAAGTCGGGGGGCAGCCTGTGGGCGGGATCGATCACGACCCGGTCCCAGTTCACCCGCGGGTCGCCCAGAACCCCGCCCGCCTCGTCGCCCTCGGCGAGCGCGCACGCCTGGAGCGCCGTCGTCGTGGTGGCCCCGGCGGCAAGCGGGAACGTGGTCGTCGGGACGAGATCCTCCGGCACCAGCTCGGTCTGGGTGGCCGACGTGCGGGTGCTGTCCCACGTGACCCACAACCCGACCCCCGAAGCGACCACGACGGCAGCGATCGCGACGGCGACAGCCCAGCCCTTCATCGGACGGGCAATTTACGCGGTGCGAACGCAATGCGTACGGTCAACAGCACAGATTGTTCGCCGTCTCGTCCGCGGGAGCGCGCACAAAGCGCCCCTGGGTGGCCGCCATCGACGGTACGCTGTCGAGCCGGCCCCGGGGACGTAGCTCAGCTGGCTAGAGCACCTGCTTTGCAAGCAGGGGGTCGTGGGTTCGAATCCCATCGTCTCCACTACCGCTGATGGCCGCCGGCGTCTTCCCGGTGTGCCGCAGGTCGTGAAAGTGCACCCCGGCCAGCCCGAGCTCAGCCACGTTCGGGGCCGCACTCGTGAGCTCTGCGCGTTGGCGATTCCGCCGGCACGCAGACTGTGCACCGGGCCGGTGAGAGGAGCGGGCAAGCCTATTCGTAGGCGAGTTGCGGGGTGATCGGTCGTCGGGCGAGAAGTCTGGCGGGGATGGCGGCGATGAGGCCGTACAGCGTCAGGGTGGCCAGGATGGTGGCGAGGTAGGTGAGCGCGCTGAGTCCGATCGGGTCGAGGATCCCGCCTCGGATGGACTCGTAGAACACGATCCCGAAGGGGATGCCGAACCCGCACGCGAGGAGGCAGGCGGTCAGCTGGGCGACGAGGAACGCCGTGACGGTCTGGCCCGGGGTAGCGCCGATCGTGCGCATGATCGCATGGTTGCGGGCGTGGTCCTGAGCGGCGAACACGGCGGCGACGGTGGCGTTGATCAGGGCGAGGGCGATGAGCAAGGCCGCGACCGTGAACCCGAGGCTGCTCACGCGGCCCTGGTTCGCGATGTCGGCGGCGCGGGAGATCGCGTCGGGCGCCTCGATGGACAGACCCTGTTGGCGGAGTTTCTCGACGCCGGTGTGCAACGCGAGGGCCATGATCAACAGGGTGATGCCGACGGTCAACCCCAACATGTTGGCGAGGAACCTGCCGCGACGGCGGTTGGCCCCGCGGAGCCCCAGCCATACCGGCACAGGGAGCGCCAGCCCGGTGATCGCACGAACCAGCCGGCCGGGCCGGTGCGGTGGCCGTGTGTTGCTGGCGAGGGAGCGCAGGGTGCTGCGCCGCACGCCGCGCAGCGCGGGCCGCACCGTGGCCAGGACCACCACGGCGGTGGTGACGGCAAAGGCGGTCGCGGCGCGTGGCCACGTGATCGGTGGGGTCTGGGCGCCGTACACGGCCAGGACGTCGGTGACGCGGGCCAGCGGCGGCGTCAGCAGGCTGCCGGCGGCCAGCCCGACCGCGGTGGCCAGGAAGGCAACGGCGAGGTACTCGACGAGTAGGACGCAGGTGACCTGGCCGGGCGTGACACCCACGGCTTTGAGGGTGCCGACCTGACGGATCTGAGCGGCCATCCGCCCGGCGACCAGGATGACGGCGGTGCCGATGGTGAGCACGACGACGAAGATGGCCAGGACGCCGAAGACGGCGGCCAGGTCTTGGATGTCCGTGGCGGTCTCGCTCCTGGTCTCCTGCCAGGTGTCGTTGACCTGCGGGTGGGCGTCGGCGAACGACTCGGCCTGATCGCGGTCCGCCAGCCGCAGCTCGAGCGAATACCCGCCCTCGTCGAGGGCCGTGCCGAGCCGGGCGGCGGTGGCCGGGCTGACCCACACCCAGGCCGGCTGATCCGTCGGATACGGGCCGACGTTGACCGTCAACGCGGCGCCACGCACCGGCACACGCTGTCCGGCGATCGTGACGGTGTCGCCTGGTCGGAGGCCTGCCGCGGCGGCGAGCCCGTCTTCGAGCACCACGCCCTCCCGGTCGTCCAACCAGTGCCCGGCGGTCACCAGCGGCTGGTCGACCGCGGCCGGACCGGCGTCGCGGACCTCCACCCTGAGGCGGAGCGGCACGCCGTCGATCTCGGCATCGACCTGCGCCTCGCGCCACGGGCCACCGACGGCGACCACCCCTGGCGCGTCGCCGAGGCGGGCCAGGCCGGCACGCACCCGCTCGCGCTGGGCAGGCGACATGTCCGGCGAGATCTCATCCCCCGCGTCGACATGGAAGCCGTGTGTTGCTTGCGAGACCCGGTCCCAGGCGCGGTCGCTGACATCGACGAGCGCCATCGCCAGCGTGATGGTGGTGGTGGCCACGCTCAGGGCGAGCAGCAGCAGCAGCGCCTGCCATGGACGGTGGCGGACGTTGCGCCATGCCAGCCCGACGAGCAGACGTCCGGCCGCCATCTAGGCCTCCCAGCCGGCCAGCTGGGCGAGCAAGGTCTGCTGGGGCAGGCCTCCGTCGAGGCGGGTGTCTTCGACGATCGCGCCGTCGCGCATGCTCAGCAGCCGCTCGGCGGTGGCCGCCACCCGGGCGTCGTGCGTGACCAGCACCAGGGTCTGCCCGGTGTCGCGCAGCTCGGCGAACAGCTGGAGGATCTCGCCGGTCGCCTGGCTGTCGAGGTTGCCGGTCGGTTCGTCGGCCAGCACCATCAGGGGCTCGTTGACCAGCGCCCGGGCCAGCGCCACGCGTTGCAGCTCCCCACCGGAGAGCCGGTCGGGAAGGTGTCCGGCCCGGTCGACCACACCCAGGCGGTCGAGCAGCTCGGTCGCACGGCGCCGTGCCGCCCGCCGGGACGTCCCGACCAGCAGCGCCGGGAGCTCGACGTTCTCGACGGCGGTGAGCTGGTCGACGAGGTGGAACGCCTGGAACACGAACCCGATCGTGCGACGCCGCAACCTGGCCCATGACGCCTCGGACAACCGGTCGACCGCCTGGTCGCCCACGATCAGGGTGCCGGCGTCGGGTCGTTCCAGCCCGCCCAGGAGGTGCAGCAGGGTGGACTTGCCGCAACCGCTCGGGCCCATGATCGACACGGCCTCGCCCTGCTCGACGACCAGGTCGACTCCGTCGACGGCACGCACCGGCTCGGCATCACCCCGGAAGTGGCGCCGCAGTCCCTCGGCCCGCACGACCGTGCTCATCTCGTCCTCCCTGTCCAGCGCGTCTCGCACGCCTCGAGCCAGCGGATGTCGGCCTGCAACCGCAGCGCGGACCCCTCCAACAGCAGCACACCATCGCCGTCGTCCCCGGCGATCTGGGACTCGGCGAGCCGCTGAACGTCCCGCAGCCGCCGCATCAGCTCGCGGCGCTGGGCATCGATCAACGCCACGGGATCGGCCAGCCCGGTCCCGGCCGCCGCCACGAGCTTCAGATGGAACTCCACCTGCGCCACCCGCGGCCACGACGAGTCCAGCAGCCACGCCGCCACCTCCTCCCGGCCAGCGGCGGTCACCTCGTACACCTTCTTGTCCGGCGCCGCGCTCTGCGCAACCTGCACCCCACGGACCAGGCCGGCCCGTTCCAGGCGCGCCAGCGTCACGTACACCTGACCCGGATTGACGACCTCGCCCACCGGACCCAACGCGGCCGCCAGGCGCTGGCGCAGCTCGTAACCATGCGCCGGCTCCTTGGCCAGCAAGGCCAACATCGCCTCCCGCATCGACACTCCGATCTCCCGGGCCGCTAGATAACAGAAACCTACAACCGTAACCTAGGAGCCGCAAGGAGCAACTGATCGACGATTGGTCAACTGGCGGCTACTTGTGCGTGCTGGCCCCACCCACCAGGGCCCGGGCCACAGATGGGCCACAACGACGGTCATGACGAGTCACTTGGAGGCCGTCGGGGTGCCGGAGCGAGACCAGATCAGCGGCCTCCGGGCAACGGAGCCGCACGGTTTGCAGGGGGTCGTGGGTTCGAATCCCATCGTCTCCACCAGCCGTGACCAGGGCATCCCGCTTGACGCTCGGGTTGCCGCCATCCGCCCCCGGGTCCACATCGTGGTGCTCACGAACTTCTGTCCCTGACGCCGGTCCAGCGTGGCGGGGGTGTCGCTACCTCTACTCAGGGGCCGGCGAGTGTGATGTCCCCGACGGGAATGGGATCCCCGTGGGTGGGGCTGCTGGCGAAGAACTCCGTTGCGGTGGCGGGGTCGCCGTTGACCATGCCGGCAAGAGTCCAGGTGCCGTCGGGGCCGATGACAAGCAACTTGCAGTACGAGAACGGGAGCCCTCCGAGGCGGAACGTTCCGTCCGCGCCGGTGGTCGCCTCATCTGGCTTTGGCGGCACCGGGTCGCGGGTCGGGACTGCGAGCACCCGGGCGCCAGCGATCGGGCTTCCAGCGACATCCACGACACGTCCGGAGAACTCCACCTCACTCCAGAGGGAGAGGCTGACCTCCTGCTCGCCCGGAGACAGCTCGACTCCGAAGCCCCCGCGGGCCCACCAGCGCGCCAGAACCAGGCGGTCGTCCACCCGAACGGACGGCCCGAGGCACGGAAGGTGTAGATGTCCCCGGCGGGCAGCTCGAGCTCGTAGCAGCCGGTGCAGCCCCGGAGCGTCGTGGCGGTAGACCAGCGCCGCCATGCGTGTGACGTTGTGGCCGAGCACATCGGCCATGTGCTCCAACGGCACCTCAGAGGGGGGAGGTGAGGCGGGTGAGGGCGCGCTCGGTGGCGGCGAGGATGCCGGGGGCGTCGAGGCCGTAGGCGGCGAGGACCTGGTCGGGGTGGCCGTGGGGGAGGAACTCCGACGGCAGGCCGAGGATCAGGACCGGGGGCGCCTCGCGGGACTCCGACAGCCCGGCGATCGCGTCCTGGATCTGCATGCCGACGCCACCGACCCGGATGCCGTCCTCGACGGTCACCACCAACCGGTGCGCGGCCGCGTCCCGCAGCATCTCGACATCCAGGGGCTTCACGCACCGCACGTCCCAGACCGTCGCACCCAGCCCCGACGCGATCGATTCGCACGCCTCGAGCATCTTGCCGACGGCGAGGAAGCACACCTCGAGCGTGGCCGCCCCCTTCACCGCGCGACGGGCCCGCAGACCGGACCCGACCTGGTGCGGCTCGACCACGCGGGCCGCCGTCCGGGGGAACCGGATCGCCGACGGCCCGTCGGTCAGCGACAGGCACGTCTCGAGCATGACCTCGAGCTCTTGCGCCGACGACGGAGCGAACACCGTCATCCCCGGCACCTTCGTCAGCAGCGCCAGGTCCAGCACGCCGTGCGCCGACGCGCCGTCAGGACCGGTGACACCGGCGCGGTCCACTGCGAAGATCACCGGCTGCTGGTGCAGCGCGACGTCGTACACGATCTGGTCGAACGCCCGTGTGACGAACGGTGAGTAGATCGCGCACACCGGCCGCATGCCGATCATCGCCATGCCCGCGGCCGCCGTCACCGCGTGCTGCTCGGCGATGCCGACGTCCAGGAACCGATCGGGGAACTTGTCGGCGAACGGGATCAGCCCGGTCGACCCCGGCATCGCCGCGGTGATCGCGATCACCCGCGAGTCGCCGTCGCCCAGCCGCACCAGCGCGTCGGAGAACGTGCCCGTGTACGACGGCCCGCCCGCCGACCGCGGCATGCCGGTCTCCGGGTCGAACACCCCGGTGTCGTGGAGGACCTTCTCCTCGTCGGCCAGCGCCGGCGCGTACCCGCGCCCCTTCTGCGTCAGCGCGTGCACGACGATCGGCCCGTTCCACGACGCTGCGTTGCGCAGCGTCGTCTCGAGCAGCTCGATGTCGTGCCCGTCGATCGGGCCGATGTAGCGGACACCGAGCTGCTCGAAGAACGGCACCGGCTCCCACATCTCGCGCACCGCCGCCTCGGCCGACTCGAGACCCCGATGCAACCGCTCGCCGAGCGGCAGCGACTCGATCAGCCGCTCCAACCGCGCCCGGTTCTTCACCCACCGGGGATCCGACCGCAGCCGGGCGAGTGACTCCGACAGCTTCGACGACGTCGGTGCGTACGACCGGCCGTTGTCGTTCAGGATCACCACGCAGCGCCGGCCGGTGACGCCGAGGTTGTTCAGCCCCTCGAACGCCATGCCGCCGGTCATCGACCCGTCGCCGATCACCGCCACCACTCGCCGGTCGTCGATGCCCTTCAGGGCCAGGCCGGTCGAGATGCCGTGGGCGTAGGAGAGGATCGTCGACGCGTGGCTGTTCTCGACCCAGTCGTGGGCCGACTCCTGCCGGCAGGGGTAGCCCGACAGCCCGCCGCCCTGGCGCAGCGCCACGAACTCGTCCTGCCGCCCGGTGACGATCTTGTGGACGTAGGCCTGGTGCCCGGTGTCCCACAGCACGATGTCGTCGGGGGAGTCGAACACGCGGTGCACCGCGAGCGTGAGCTCGACGACGCCGAGGTTCGACCCGAGGTGACCGCCGGTGACCGACACCGCGTGGACGATGAACTGCCGGATCTCCTCGGCCAGGAGATCGAGCTCTCGGTACGAGAGGCGTCGGAGATCAGCGGGCGAACTGATCGATGCGAGAAGTCCCACTGGCACGCCACGCTACCTCCGACCCCGTGCAGACCGCCTTCGACCTGTCCGGACATGTCGCCCTCGTGACGGGCGGGAACGGTGGCATCGGCCTGGGGATGGCGAGGGGTCTCGTCGCCGCTCGCCGACATGACGCTCGAGACGTGGCGGCACGGCTAGCGGATCAACAGCGAGGGCCATCGACGGGGGCTACACCATCTAGTAGCTGAGCGCGTCCGCTCCGCTCGACCGCAAGGCATCATGTTGGGCTCTCGTCGGGTGGCTCGGTTCGGGTCTTAGGGGGCTGAGGTGGGGTCGGTAGGCATGGACGACGGCGCCGGTGGCGAAGATCTTGGTGTCGAGGAGCTCGACGGTGCCGGTGCTGCCGGGCGAAACAAGGGCTCGCCGCCTCCCTTGATGACGGGGCAGGTGCAGATCCGGTACTCGTCGAGCAGGCCGGCCGCGGCGAGGGCGTCGGTCAGCTGGCCGGTGCCCCAGATGAGGATGTCGCCGCCTTGGGCCTGCTTCAGTCGGCTGACCTCGTCGAGCAGGTCAGGGCCGGCGATGACCACGGTCGGATCCCACGCCGTGGTGTCGACCGGTTGGGAGGCGACGAACTACTTGGTGATCGAGTTGACGTGGTCGGCGAAGGGGTTACCGCCCCTGCGGGCCAGGCTTGTGCCATGCCTTCGTGGGTGATGCGGCCGAGCAGCAGTGCGTCGGCGGCGAGCGTCATCTTGAGTCCGTAGTCCTGCAACTCCGTCGTGCCCCGTGCGCGCCACGCTCCAGGCAGCGCTGGCCTGGCCTGCCGCCAGCATGATGAACGCACTTCTGCGGTCGGTCAGACGTCAGTTCGTCGGCGTCGCCAGGTCACGTCGACTCCAACCTCGGACGGCGCGACGGCTTCGTCTGGCGACTCTCCGACGAGTTCGAATCCGTTCTTCTCGGGCACGCGGCGGCTGGCGACATTCGCGGCATCGTGGTGGATCTCGACGTGATCGACGCCTTCGATGCTGAACGCCGCCTCGGTCAACGCGGCCACCGCTCGAGTGGCGATGCCCTGACCAACCCGGTCCCCGCGGACCCAGTATCCGATCCCGAGTCCTGCGGGACCGATACGCCGGTGGAGACCACACCCGCCGAGAAGGTCCCCGCTGCCGTCGGCAATCGCGTATGGGAAGTCCACGCCATCGTCCCAGCGGCGAGTCCACTCACCTATCTTCGCCTCCCGCTCAGGGAGAGACAGTGGCTCCGTCGCGATCCAGGCCATCCACGGTCTGAGATGGTCGAGGTTGGCGAGGATGAGCGCGTGAAGCGGTGCAGCGTCAGCGTCGACCCATCGTCGGATCGTGATCGAATCGACGCTCACTCGTTCAGGCGGCGTGAGCGACATCTGCGCAGGCTGCCTCGAATCCCTGGCTGACGGCCAACGGTTTGGAGGCCGGCTCGCACGCTGGAGTGCCCGTCCCCATCGCGGTGACCTCGACGGGCTCGACCTGTGTGGAACCCTTACAACGTTGGCGCCACAGGATCGGGATGGCGGTTCCATGTGGGAATCGCCCGTGTCAGCTTGGCGGTGCCGGTGACGCTGATCGAACCGTCGGCGAGCGCCCGTCGCCAGTCGAGGACGCCCAGGTGCCACCGGGTGAACGCCTCCGAGCGGGCGGTGATGAAGACATCGGGTTCGCCTCCCGGATGCGAGTAGCACATCTCCGCAGATCTCCGTTCGGCCAACAGCCAGTACCGCCGGTTGGTCGGCGGCTCGTCGGGAAAGGTGAACTCGACGAGGACGCGATGATCCGGCAGTTCCTCTCGGTCCAGGTAGTACCTCGCCCATGACCACAGGACGAATCCTGGATCTGTGTGCTCGGTTGTGACGTCCAGCCACCGCTCGCCCCAGACTTCCAGCGCGTCGATCACTCCGGCGAGATCGGCGCCTGCATCGGTGAGTCGATAGGTGCCGTCGGCTGTCTTGATGACGATGCCACTTCGCGCCAGCTCCTTGAGCCGCTTGATCAGGAGCGATCTCGACATGGCCGGCACGCCCCGGGCGATGTCGGTGAACGTGTGACAGCCGTAGAGCAGGTTGCGGATCACCAGCGGCGTCCAGCGCTCGGCCAGGATCTCCGACGCCCGCGCGATCGGGCAGTACTGCCGGTACGACCGCATGCCCGGCAGTGTCGCACGCCCGCGATCGTCCCGGTACAGATTGCGCGCTAGCAACGGGAGTGGTCGCTGCGCACGATCGTCCGAGCGCCCGACGAGGAGGACACCATGAGCGACACGGACCGGGGACAAGTGTCAGCCAGCGCCGCCGAGGTCTACGACGCGTTCTTCGTGCCCGCCCTGTTCGAGCAGTGGACCGGCGTCATGCTCGACGTCGCCGATGTCCGAGAGGGCCACCGCGTGCTGGACGTCGGGTGCGGCACCGGCGTGCTGGCCCGCGCCGCGCACGCCCACGTCGGCGCACACGGCCGCGTGGCAGGCCTCGATCCCAACCACGGCATGCTCACCGTCGCCCGCCGCGCCGAACCCGACATCGAATGGCAGCCCGGACCGGCCGAACAGCTGCCGTATCCCGACCACTCCTTCGACCGGACCGTCAGCCAGTTCGCCCTCATGTTCTTCACGGATCCCAAGCGCGCGCTCACCGAGATGAGCCGTGTCACCCGGCCGGACGGACGGGTGACGTTCGCGGTGTGGGATCGACTCGACAACAACGGCGGCTACGCCCGCCTCGGCGACCTCGTCGATGACCTCTTCGGATCCGATGCCGCCGACGCCATCCGAGTCCCGTTCCAGATGGGCGACCCGGACACGCTCGCGGGTCTCGCCACCAGCGGTCTCTCCGACCCGGCCGTCACGCGTCATCCCGGCGTCGCCCGATTCGAATCGCTCCACGCATGGCTCCATACCGAGATCCGTGGCTGGACCCTCGCCGACACCATCGACGACCAAGGGTTCGCCACCCTGCTCGATGCGGCACAGCAACAGCTCTCCGATCTGGTCGTCGACGGCCAGGTTGCCTTCGACGTCTCCGCACTCATCGTCAACGGCTCCACGGCGCACGCAGGTCGACGAGGTGACATCTGACTCCTCGTCGATCTGCCCAGCCAGTCCCCGTCGCATGTGCGACCCCGCTCCGGAGTGTTGGGAGCTGGCCGGTAGCCCTCACTCACGAGTTCCAGAAGCTGCGGTAGGTCGCACTCGCCCCGCTCGCTGAACGACCCGACCCGTCACCCGGCGGCGTTGCACATCGAAGACGACCAAAACGGGAGGCGGCATGAAGTAGGTCGACTACGACGCACGCCTGCACGCCGTCTACGCCGCCGGCCGACAGATGTCGCTCGATGCACGACAGACGTCGCGGATCACCGCCCTGTCTCCAGCGCAGTCAGGTCACGTTCGGCGTACAGCCGGTGCTCCCATTCCTCGCTGAGGACGATTTGGAGACATTCCTTGACCGGGAAACTCTCGATCCGGGGCCATCCCGGCTCGGCGCGAGTCACCTCGGAGCCGAGTTGCTCGTCGGTGAGTGACTCCATGACGCGGCGGACCATGGCCTGGCGTTCGCGCCGGACGGTGAGCACCTCGTCGAGCGAGGGCTGTGCCGCTCGGTCCCACGGGATGCCGTCCCACCCGGGCGCCTCGTCCCACGGCAGGTCCAACGGGTGCCACGGTGACGCGTTGCCGAGAATCATCCGACCGACCCAGGCTGCGCTGGCGAAGTTGAGGTGCCGCAGGGTCTGGATGAAGGACCACTCGTCGTCCACGCTGCGGTGGAGAGTCGCTTCGGGAAGAGATCTCGCACGCGCGACGGTGCCCTCCCACAGCCGCTCCAGGATTGCCCACGCCTCACGGAACCCGTCGCTGTCGTCGGGGCGCATCCTTGCCCGCTCGGGCATGCGGCGGTTCAGCTCTGCTTCGACGAGCGGTGCGATGTCGATGCCGTTCACGACGACGTTCCGCAGTTCGCCGCTGATGTCGATGTCGACCAGCTCGACGCCGCGAAGGCGGCTCCCGTTGAACAGGACGCCGCGGAACTGCGCTCCGGTGAGGTCGACGGCACGCATGCTGGCGCCGTTCAGGAGCACCTGGTTGAAGTTGGCGCCCCGGAGGCTCACGCGCTCGAAGCGTGCTCCCGTCAGGTCCTGCTCGCGAAACTCGGTCACGGAGCTCACGCTAGGGCGGTCCGCCCGACGCTGAGGCGAGCTGCGAGATCGCGACAGCAGCAGGCGGGATGTGTCGTGCACGCGTTGAGTCCGGTCACTCTCCTCGGCCTCACACCTGGCCGCTGGGTGACTCGACCCACTGCACCAGCTCGAGGGTGATCCCCTCCGGACCCTCGAAGAATCGGAGCCGCCGGCTGATGTAGTCCATCTCGTCGCTGAGCATGGTCACGCCGTTCGCCACCAGGTGGTCGGTGACCGCCTCGATGTCGTCGACGCGGAACGCAAGGTGGTTGTAGCCACGTCGCCGCCGGTTCGTCGGGTGCTCACCCGGATCCTCCGGCGGCGTGGGATCGAACTCGAGCAACTGGATCTCGAAGCGAGGTTCGGATCCTTCGAGCGCGAGCGTGATGTGCTGCGCCTTCA
>Ga0209382_10001751_pt1 | contig 33496 bp, 32 predicted proteins | sample SoiMetdeltSBSDD5_FD_187599 | JGI IMG/M metagenome (GOLD analysis project Ga0209382, IMG submission 187599) | Bulk soil microbial communities from a Populus tree surrounding site in Tennessee, USA - Soil MetaG P. deltoides SBSDD5 (SPAdes) (version 2) | ecosystem: Environmental > Terrestrial >... | reverse complement strand
TGCGAACTCAACTGGCACCGCCACTTCCCAAAGGTCGGCGGCACACTACGCGACTGCAACATCATCTATCCGGGCTGGGACCTGCGGCTGCCCGCCGACGCCCGCCCACCCGCCGACGCCAAACCCGCACAGCCGCCCGCGCCACCGCCCCAGGTCGAGGACCCGGACGGGGTGATCGGCGAGCCGACGCCAAGCCCGTCCATCACGGTCAGTCCCTCGGCCACGGCCAGCCCCCAGGTGACCCCTAGTCCCTCGGCCATCGTCGCCAACCCGGTCGTACCCACCGCGCCCGCGAGCCCGTCCGGGTCGGCCAGCGCCACGGTGTCGGCCACACCTACCGCAGACGGGTCGGCCGACCCTTCGGCGACCGCACCGGCACCCGACGACAACGGTGTGCGGTTGCCCGATGGCAGCTGGGTGACCTGGACCCTCGCGGCGGCGATCACCGCAGCCGCCGCCCTGGTCTGGCTGCAGCGCCGCCGCCGGTTCACCGTCGAAGCCGACGATGACGACCCGCCTACCGGGCTGCCCCCGCCGATCGCGCAGCTGCGCCGCGCGGTCGCCCACCACCCGGAGCTGACCCTGCACGCCGACGAAGCCGAGCAGGCCGCCGCCGTCCCCGAGCTGGCGGCGCTGCCGCCCGGTGGCATCGGCATGCTCGGTGACGGCGCCCACGCCGCCGCCCGCGCGGCACTGGTCGCCGTGCTCGCCGCCGGCGGCCCGAACCACCCCGACCGACGTGGCGAAGTTGTCATCGACGCCGCCACCCTGGCCACGCTGATCGGCTCCGACGCCGCCACCCTCGGCCCGTGGCCCCGGCTGCACATCGCCGACGACATCGACGACGCCCTGACCATCATCGAAGCCCAGCTGCTGCACCGTTCCCGCATCCTCGACGAACACTCGCTATCCGATCTAGACACCTTGCGAACACAGGCACCGTATGAGGAGGCGCTGCCGCCGATCCTGCTCGTGGCCGACAGCCCGCCACCCGGCGCGCGGATGCGGGCGAAAGTCAGCCTCGCCCTGGGCACCGGGCTGCGGGTGTCGGCTGTCCTGCTCGGCCAATGGGCGCACGGAGCGACCGTCGACGTCGCCACGGACGGGCACACCAAACTGCTTTCCGGGCAACCAGCCGAGCCGGTCCCGCCGCGTCTGCCCGTACTGACCGCCGACGCCGCCGTCCACGTCCTGAACACCCTGCACGAAGCCCACACCGGGCAGCCACCCGCCGCGCACTCGCCCGCCGCGCCGACCATCCCGCTGGTCGCCAGCCGCGCCGCCGACGCGGTACCGGCACCGCAGCCGGAGCAGCCGACCCCCACCGCTGCCGACGCCTTGGCCGCCGCCGGCAGCCAGAAGGCCCGGCTGCGGGTGCTCGGCACACCCCGCATCGAGGACATCACCGAACCGGGCCGGGACCTGCGCAGCAAGGCGCGCGAGCTGGCGGTGTTCCTGGCCTGCCACCCCGACGGCGCGTCCACCCGGGAAATCGGCGAGTACCTCGAGCCCGACGCCCGCCTATCGCAAGCCGACCAGCGGGTGCACACCAACGCCTCCAACCTGCGCCATGTGCTCGCCCGCGCTGGCAGCGCCGACGCGAAGAACGCCTACGTCATCAAGAGTGCGGGCCGGTACCGGCTCGACCCGGCCACCGTCGAGGTCGACATCTGGCAGCTGCGCGACCTGCTACGCCAAGGCGGCATCGCCACCGGCGAACAGCGGCGCACCCTGCTCACCGACGCCTGCGACCTCTACAGCGCGCCGCTGGCCGAAGGCCAGGACTACGAATGGATCACCCCGCACCGCGAGACGGTCCGCCGTTGGGGCACCGAAGCGCACCTGCTGCTGGCCGACGACCTGCTTGACACCAACCCGCAAGCCGCCTCCAACCTCCTCGATATGGCGATCGGGCTAGACCGCTACAACGAATCCCTCTACCGCAAGGCCATGCACGCCCGGCACGCCCTGCACGACGCCGACGGCATCCGCACCCTGCTCCGGGCGCTCACCAAGGCACTCGCAGACCTGGACGCCGAACCCGAGGAGGAAACCACCGCCCTGGCCACAAAACTACGCAACAGCCTGGAACGCCGATGACCACGACAACCACCACCCGGGTGCTGTACGCGGCGGCGATCACACCGCTGCTGCGCTGGCTCATCGCCCACCACAGCACCGAACCCGACCAGCCGTGGCGCACCCGATGCTCATGCGGAGCACCGCTGTGGCCCAACGCCTGCGGCCCGACCGGATGCTGCCCAGCCCAGCCTGCTCCCAATCGGTCGGCCCGCGACCGTACCGTCTGGAAGCCGCCACCCTCGCGGCCGTAGCGGCGCTGCTCGCATCCGGGTGGACCGGATGGCAGCTGGCCGCATATGCCTGGTGGGCCACCGGCATGATCGTGCTCGCCTTCGTCGACCTCGCCGTCATGCGCCTGCCGCACCGGCTCACCGCCGCCACCACCACCGGATTCCTCGCCCTGCTCGCCGCCGAAGGCGACAGCACCGCGTGGTGGCGGGCCGTGGTCGCCGCTGCGGGGCTGGCCGGATTCTTCGCCGTCCTGGCCGTGGCCTCGCGTGGGCAGCTCGGCTGGGGCGATGTGGCACTGGCGGTACCGGTGGCTGCCTCACTCGGCTGGCACAGCTGGACGGCCGTCTACGTCGGATGCTTGCTCGGCCTCGGCGCCGCCGCCATCACCGCGCCCATCATGCGCAAGACCGCAACTATCCCAGCCGGGGGTCACCTGCCGCTGGGGCCGCTCCTGATCGCCGGGGCGGCAGCCGCCCTGGTGTGGCAATGAAAACTACCAACCCCCGTCCCGCTTCCCCATTCAAGGACATAACTATGGTCGAACCGCGAGAGACCACCCACACCGCAATGCTTCGCGACGCATGCCGCGCCACGCACGCCGACACCGTCGGCCTGGCAGCCAAGGCCGTCGCCCAACGACGGTGGCGCGACACCCTCGAACCCATCCGGATGCTGCGCGAACGCGCCGAGTTGCTGCACGACGCGGTCGTGTGCGATGCCCTGCAGGCCGGGCTCGACTGGTGGCAGGTCGCCAACTACCTCAACATGCACCCGCAAGACGCCTGGGAGCTGTACGAGGCACGGCAGAACGGCTCGGCATAACGTCTCCCGCCGAGCAGCGCCCCAACCTCGCCGTGTGGATGTGCGCCGGCACGGACGACCTGCACGAGTTCGACCTCGCCTACGGTGCCGACCTCGACGACCTGCCCAACACCCACAGCCTGCACGATGATCCCACCGTGCTGCGCCTACGCGAAGCCTCGGTCCTGTTGTCCACCGGCATCTGGATCGCGGTCACCCCGCCCGGCGAGCCCACCCGCGCTATCGAACCCGGTGCGGTAGCGGTCGCCTGGTCCAGCGTCGCCACCACCGTCACCGAGATCGACGCCGTCCGCCAGGCGTTACAGCTACGCCGATCCCAGGGCCACTGTTACGGCTTGCCGACCGGGCGCTCGTACCTAGCCCCGGCCTGACCGCGCGACAAGACAACCCGATCCCAGCGCACTGGCACGACGAGAAAGGAACGCCTGGAGTGAACTTCGACGACCTCAGCGCCTTCTACACCGCCAACCAGCCCCTGGTCATCAGCCTCGGCGCGCTGGCAGGCGTGACAGTGCTGCTGCTGGCGGCGAACCGGCTCCGGAACATGAAAGAACACCGGGCGACCCTGCTGGTAGCCAACATCCTGACCATTATCGCCGCCGCGCTCGCCACAGCGGTGAGCGCGTCAGGCATGTGGAAGTTCTTCACCGACATCCTCGGCGAAACACACTTGCGGATCGCGTTCTTCGCCTTCATCGAGATCGCACTGTTCGCCTCCGCTCTGCTGGCCCGCTCGCGACTGCTACGCGATCCGGAGAAAGGAACCACCGGCATCGATGGCATCGCCGTGTGGGTGCTTGCCGCGCTTACCGCCACCCTCTCCGCGCTGGACAGCGATAGCTTCCGCGAAGTCTGCCTGCGGCTGGTCGCGCCGCTGGTCGCCGCGTGGATGTGGGAACGAGCGCTGGCCGCGGAGCGCAACGTGCGACTCGGCAAGACCCGCCGCCGAATCAACTGGACGCTCACGCCGGAACGCATCTTCATCTGGCTGCGGCTGGCCGAAGCCAGCGACCGCGACGTGTCCCAAGTTGACCGGGCACGCCGCCGCGCCAAGCTCGGCCGGGCACGCCTGCACCTTCACCTGTTGCAAAGCCGCAACGCGTTCGCCTGGCGGGTGCGCCGCGCTCACCGATCGGTGATCCAACAGGCGATGCAAGCCGCCGAGCACATCGGCCTGGCCGACTTCCCCGGCGCCACCAACGAGCGCGAGGCCATGCAGATGTACATGGCCACCGTCTACGGCTTCGTCGACGCCACCTCACCGCAAGCGGTCGCGCACCTCAACGCCTGGCAAGCCGCATCGCAACCGCAGCACATCGCCGCCAGGACACAGGCGACAAGGCGCGCCACTACCGGGCTCAACGGCACCAACCACGCCGAGGACGACACCACGGCCGCGACCGCCAACGGCGTCAACGGCACCAAGGTGCTCGCCGGACTTCTCGATGGCCAGGCAGCGCTCGACGACATCAGCCACACCGCAACGCATCAACTCCAAGGGGGCCAAGCCAACGGCCGGCGTGCGTTGGCCGGGACCGCGGTCCCGGAGTTCATCACTGCCGAGGAGCCCGATGCGTCCGCTCGCCGCCATGGCCCAGACGTGGACGCCTTCAGCCACGATCTGGATCTTGATGGTCTCGGATTCCAGGCGGCAGCTCCGCCCGCGACGCAGGTAGACGGCACCGATGAGCTGGAACCAGAAGACGAACTGGAAAGCGACGACCGGGCCGACGACGAGGCCGATCTCACCGCCGTAGCGGCGATGCGCCGATTCTGGGACCGCGAAGTCGCCAGCGGCCGGGTCCCCACCGGCGCGGAACTGTCGCGGGCCGCAGGCGTGCCACCCAACACCGGCCTCGGCCGCCGCAAGCGCCGCGAATGGGAAGCTGAACTGCCCGAACACCTCATGACTGCGGCTGGAACGGTCGGCGGTTTGGGCGGCTGATCGACGGCTGTGCGGCGGCGAGCGCTTCCCGGAACTCGGCCGTTCCGATGAACGAGGGCCAGCGCTGGGTCAGTGTGCCTTGAGCGTGTGCAGTTCCGACGTCGTCGGACTACCCACCCCGGTCAAGCTTCCAGACTTGGTGGCGGCAGCCGCCCGCTGGCCCAAACCCAGCGATAGACGGCAGCACCGAACTCTGCGGAAGGAAGGGCGACTCCCTCGGCGGAAGATGTCAAGCTGTGCTATGGACATCGCGCCACGGCGGTAATGGTCGAGGCCGCGGTCAGGTCGCTGGTGACCTCACCGGCCTTGGTTTTCAACACGAGCACGCCATGGTCGAGTCGGACCGCCGAGCCGCACGCGGTGCCGGCGGGGGTGGTCACCTGCAGGGCAGGCGTGTCACGATCCGGGCCGTACCAGGTCGCACCCACCGCGGCGACGAGGAGGAGCGCGCAGCCGAGGGTGGAGGCGATGCCCCAGCGCATCGCGGCGGTTGATGCGAGTGCCTCGATGTGGTCGGCCGCTCGGGTCGAGGACAGGGCGCGGATCTCCGTGACGGCGGGGCGGCCATGTGCCGCCCGGATCAGTAGGAGCGCGCCGAGCGCGCCGAGCGCGAGCGCGAGTAGGAGGAGGAGGCCGACCCAGGCCGCCCACGTCGGTGCGAGCTGGCTGACATCCGAGCGTCCTTTGATCAAACCAAACCCGACAAGCGCCACAAGCAAGGCGCCTAAGCCGTTGCGCCAGGCGCCCGCGGCAGCGCGGACGCGGGTCAGTTCGGTTCGTAGCATCCGGTCGCGCTCCTGGGCGGTGCGTAGATCGGCGATGGTGGCGCTGCCGGGACCTGGGGAGAGCCGGTATGTCGAGGTGGCCGAGGAGCGCTTCGGCGGTGTCGCCGGGCTCATCTGTCCTGCCTCGACAGTGTCAGCGTCCAGTACGCGCCGCACCCGACGACGTCGTTCGGTCGGCCCAGATGGCTCTCCTCGCAGGTACACATCATCGGCTCTACGTAGTCGGCCTGTTGGCGGGCCCTCAGGTTGCCGCCGAGCAGTCTGGATGTCCGGAAGATTCCGCCCACCACGGGGATGTCGATGACAGCGTGGCAGCGGGGACACGGGCCGCGCAGGATGAGGGTGCCCGGTTTGGGCTCTTCGACCGTGAATTGGCGTGCGGCGAGCGCCGCGTACTCCTCGTTGGTCACTTCACGGTAGGGCAGCGGTTCGCCGTTGCCCGGCATCGCGGCATTGTGGCGTTCGGCCATTGGAACTACTCCAGGGGAAGGCGTCGACGGGGTCGGCTGCCGCCGTCAGGGTCCGGTGTGAGTGAACGGCGTCCAGGCGCCGAGGGGCAGCTGCTCGACATCGCGGAGATGCAGAACGGCGTGGTGCAAGGCCTGGGCGGAGCGGCCCGGGACAAATGCACCGGTCGACACGAGGTCGGCGTACACGAGTTCGGCGACGTCAGCCGCAGTCTCGTCGTACACCGACCACAACGTCCCGATTACCTGCCGGTAGCCGGTGTAATGCAGGGCAGCGGCCAGCGTGATGGCCTCATCGGGAAGGTTGACCCCGCCCAAAGCGGTCATGCAGGCGGATAGGAAGGCGAATTCGCCGTCGTGCTGCCGGGGGCTGATCTCGGCGATGCGCAGAGTCCGGTCGTGCAGCAGCAGACCACCCTGGGAAGGGTCGGTCGGGTTCTGACCGCCGTGGCAGCTGAAGTGTACCCATCGGTGCCGGGATAGCGCCTCCTGCACCGCCGCCGCGGTCGCGTTCGCGCCTTCTAGCAGGGTAGTCCGCGGGGAGAAGCGCGACATGAGCAGGTCTCGTTCGCGGGTTACGGCCTCCAGCGGAGCCTCGTCCGGCGTCTCGGCGAGCGCGACGATGAGCATACGCGCGTCCTCGGGCGGCGAGCCGAGTGGACGCCGCGCCTCCAGCAGCGCCCGAAGTGTCGGGGTGTAGGAGGACACCACCCGGTCCAGGACGGTCCGACGGGTGGGTGCGTCGGCTGGATCGTGGTAGCCAGCGGCATGCAGTGGCAACAGCGTCAGCGGCCCGGTGGGGCACCACCACATCCGCGGCCACACGTGGTCCGCCGGCGGTGTGTCCACGAAGCCGAGAAACGTCAGCACCGGATCGGCGATGGCATCCCACAACCACCGCAGGACGCTCCCAAGTGCCTGGTCACGCTCGTCGGCGGCGAGCTGCCACGACAGCTTCGCAGCCGTGTACTGCCGGATCGAGTCCAGCGAACGGTCGCCGTCGTCGTAGCGTTGCCGCGCGCGGTAGAGCGCGTGGGCAGCCCGGTCCACCTCGTGCAGCGCCCGCAGGTAGTCGTTCGTGTGGTCGACGACGGTCTCCAGCGTCAGATTCGGCAGCTCCACGACCTCGACGCCACTCGTCCGCACCACCAAGGCGTCACAGCGCCACCGGCTGATGTTGACGATCGCGATCGGGCCGTCCGTGGCAGCCGGCAGCAGCGTCTCCAACCGGGGCGGCTTAAGGAAGTCCTGGAAGCCGTCGAGCCTGCGGATCTCCTCGACAAGCTCGTTCCACTCCCGGGCCAGCGCCATTCGTCGGTCGACCATCCGGGAGGCGTCGGCGCCGGGCTCCGGCATCACGGCAGGTACCGACTCTGCTGCTGGATCTGTCAGTTGCTCCAGTCCGCGGCCGACGTCTTCGACGCGAGCTGCGAGGTCGGGCGCCACCTGGTAGATCCGTTCAAGATCAGCTCGGGTTTCGAGTAACTGGGACCACAGCACGTTGCGGCCTTGGTCGACGAGTTCAGCTGCGCGCCGAGGCCGTGCCGCTGCGATCGCGCTGGCTGCCGCATTGCTGGCGAGCCCGGCCCAATCGGCGAGCAGGTGTTCACGGCTTGGCTGATCGGCGCCCCGCCAGGCCAGCAACGGTAGGAGCTCCACGGCCCTTGAATAGGCGCCGGTGGCGTCCGTCCAGCGGCCCAGTGAGGCGGCCAGCTCGCCGGCCGCGCGGACGGCATGGACCCGCACGGCGGCGGGCGCAGCCTGCACCTCCGCCGCCTCCTCCCACGTGCGCAGCGCCGTTATTGCAATGGCGGCGTCACCGACCTGGCCGAACTGCAGGTATAGAGCGGCGGCCAGGTTGGATAGCATTCCAGCCCGGTCCGGGTGGTCGGCGGGGAGTGCGGCCAGGGCCGCACGAGACACGGAGACTGCGGCGTCGAGGTCAGCGGTGTTGCCCGTCTGAGCAAATCTGTCCGACAGGGCGTTGGCGAGGTTCGACAGCATTCCCGGTCTACCCGGATGGTCACCCGCCGTCATGTCGACCGCGGCCTGCGCCGCGGCGATGGCGGCATCGCGATCAGCCTGCTCCCTAGTCCACACGTGCCGTGTCCGCAGCGCGCGGCTGAGATTGGACAGATACCGCGCGTGATCGGGATGGCCTTGAGGCGCTCCGTCAGCAGCTGCGCGGATCGAGTTGATCGCTTCGTCCAGATCCGCCCCCTGGCGGCTCAGCTCGAATCGAAGCCGCAACAGATTGCCCAGGTTACCCAGGTACATGGGTCGGTCAGGATGGTCCAAAGGGGCGAGGGAGAGAGCCTCGCGTCCCGTGGTGATTGCTTCGTCAAGGTCGTTGAGGTTCCCGATCCGTTCGAACCTGTCCCGTAGCGAACTGGCAAGGACTGTCAGGCACCTCGATCTGTGCGGGTGGTTCGGCGGGGTCTCGGTCACCGCTGTGCGTCCTGCCTCGATCGCGTCGTCGAGATCGGCGAGACTTCCGGTTCTGCCGAACCGGACTCGCAACGCCACGGTGAGGTTGCTCAGGTGGCTGGTCCGGTCCGGGTGCCCCACGGGAACTACTGCCACGGCCTGCCGGCCGAGCGTGATCGCCTCGTCCAGGTCGATCGGCTCTCCAACCCGTTCGAACCTGGTGCGCAGCGCGCTGCTGAGGTTCAGCATGGCCCCGGAGCGGAAAGCGTGGTCCTGGGGGATCCCGGCGACCGCGGAGCGGCCGGTATCGATTGCCTCGTTCAAGTCGGCAAGCTCGCCAATGCGCCGGAACTTGATGCGCAGCAGGTTGCCGAGGTTACTCAGGACCTTCGGGCGATCGGGATCGTGCTCGGGAGTGGCCGCTGCCGCCTGCCGGATGGCATCGACCGCTTCATCGAGATCGACCACTCTCCCGGTGTGCTGGAATCGGGCCGCTAGTCCGCCGCTGAGATTAGACAGCCGGCCGAAGCGGTTCCGATGTCCGGTGGGAGTGGCGGCTACGGCTTCTCGGCTCAACCCGATCGCCTCATCCAAATCCGACATGCTACCGGTCAGCGCGGACCGGGTCTGAAGCATCCCGCCAAGGTTGGACAAGTACGCTGGCCGGTACACGTGGCCCTCCGGGAGAGCGTCGAGCACGTCGCGAGCGGCGTTGATGGCCGCACTCAGGTCCCCGATGTTCCCTTGCCGTAAGAAACGAGCCTGCAGGCCTGCGGCCAAGTTGGACAGATGCATCGGCCGGTCAGGGTGAGCCGTCGCGTCAATCGCCGAGCGGCTGGCGGTGATTGCTTCGTCTAAGTCCGGAAGGTTTCCGGTCCAGTCGGACCTGAATTGGAGCGCCGCACTGAGATCGGACAACCACCTGGGCCGCGAAGGGCGCGCGGGTGGAGTCGCCTGGACCGCCTTGCGTAGGAGCATGATGGCCTCGTCGAGACCATCGGCGTCACCGAGGTCGCGTGCCCGCTGAAGGAGGTCTGTCGCGCGAAGCGCCCACAATTCTGGATCATCGGTCATCGCGGTCTACTCACGTCGCCGCGAAAGGGGCAGGGTCTGATGCGATGACAGCACAAGCGTTACTGTCTCCTCGTCGAGTTGGACTGCCAAGAGGTGCTCGGCGTCCAGCGTAGCCAGTGGCTCGATCATAATCTGTAAACCTATGCGTGCCGAAATCCCGCAATCCGCCATGCGGCCAGCCTGTAGTCGTGGATGAGGCCCTCGAGTCACGCTCGCCACGGGAACGCGGAACGATTCGCGGCTGGCGCATCGAACTCCAATTGAAACTACAACCCCACTGTAGGTTCTCGGTGATCTTGTCGCCGCGAGCCTGACAGGACTACCATCGATCGACGTCACGCCACGCGGACTGACCTGTCTCAGATGATGGCGTGACGAAGTAGTGTTGACCACCGCAGCTTCCAGGAGGTCCTTTCGTGAGCTGGGCGGAGGGCCCCCTCTGCGGAATTGACATCGAGACGACCGGCGGAGACTCGGACACGGCCCGGATCGTTGCCGTGGCCATGGTTTTCGTCGGCGACAAGACAGCGATCGACAACGTGAATCTACTTGTTGATCCGGGTGTCCCGATTCCAGCTGAGGCAAGCACCTTGCACGGGATCACCACCGAGCGGGTTCGCGCCGACGGGCTCACCCCTGGGGAAGCCCTGCAAAGCGTGTTCAACCGACTCAAGGGCGCATGGGGTTCTCGGTTGCCAGTGATTGGCTTCAATGTAGTCTCCGACCTCACCGTGCTGGACCGGGAGTTGCGTAGACATCTTGGGGTCGGACTCGCGGTGACCGGGCCGGTCGTCGACCCGCACGTCATCGACCGGGCCTTGGACCGCCGCAAGGGTACCCGGACCCTGGAGGCGACCTGCCAGTATTACAACATCCGGCATGACGCGGCCCATGACCCTACTGAAGACGCGCTCGCCGCGGCCCGGCTGGCGTGGCGTTTGGCCAAGCGATATCCGACCGAGGTCGGCCGCCTGTCCCCGGCAGCGCTGCATCGACAGCAGATCGACTGGGCGGAGGAGTGGGCCGATCGGCTCACCGAGTATTGGCGCTCCAGGGGCCAGGACAAGTCCATCGACGGCACCTGGCCATTGCGTCCCTACGCCGCCACTGGCGCCCGCGACCAGACGGCCGTGGAGGCTATCCACCGCAAGGTCCTGACCGACTGGGAGCACATGCTGCGGACCGACGGCCCGCAACCGTTCCGCCCCGAGTTACACATCGTAAACGACACCCGCGCCGCACACCCCTACTTCACCTCGATCCGAAGCTTGCCTAACAACATCGGACACAACGACGCGTTTCCTATCGCCCTAATGGGCGCGCTGGCCAACGCCATGGCCGCCGACCGCCTAGTTGTCGCGTGGGAGCCTCGTTCGCTGGAGATGGTCACGTGGGATCCCGGAACGCCGCTGCCCGAGCGGCCCGCCGGACGCGAGCGGACTCTGATGCTTGTTGACGTGGTCAGCGGTCTCACCACCCGGTGGAGCAGGCATCCGTACACCGCGGACCGCGCCGACCCAGGTAGGCAACACCCGTTTGCATGGGGACAACCCGAAGTGATCGATCATCCCACCGAGCCGTTGCCTGAAGTCATCGAGAACTTGATACGGCTATGGCGCGAGCCGAGCCGAGACCCGAAAGACGCGTTCACCTGGAGGTATGAGTTCCAGCGGATGGGTTACGACATTACCGACGCGGTCCGGCCACGCTAAAGCGGGCGGCGCCAAACGCACCTGCACGATCGGACCAGGCTCGCGACCACCTCGGGACAGCCTGATGGACCCTGGCCACACGCAGGGCCATCTCGCGCGGATGTGGCCACCTCCATGCGGACCGGATTGCATCGGTGACAGCTTCAATGAGACGCAGCACCGAACATCGCCAGGTTCAGCGAGACAGACGCCAGACCACCTGAGAAGGGACACCGACGTAGTTCTCATCGATATGTCCCATGGGACAGAACGTGGACATCTCTTTTGAGAATGGGCCATGTTATTTGAGAACCTACACCCACAGGGGTGCCGAGGGGAGCCCCTTGCGCGGCCATGAAGGGCACCGGATCTGTTGCTGTGCTTGAGGTTCGGTCGCCCAGATGGACTTCGAAGTGCAGGTGTGGTCCGCTGGAGTGCCCACTGGAGCCGACGAGCCCGATGACTTGTCCGGCTACTACCTGGTCGCCTTCGGCGACGTACGGCGGGGTGAGCATGTGGCAGTACCTTGTGTAGATCTTGTCGGGATGCTCGATGTCCACGTAGTAGCCACAACCGGGGGTGCTCGGTGTGCCGTCGCGCTCGCAGCCCCAGCTAGCCGGTTCGATGTCGCAGCGGACGCGTGCGACGACGCCTGCCGAGGCGGCGCGGATCGGGGTTCCGCGTGCAGCTCCTAGGTCCACGCCGTCATGGCCGGGACGCGACTCGGTACGGAAGCCGGAAACGATGGCGGCGAGCACGGGCTGGGTCCAGGGTCCGGTGGCGCCGCAGTAGCCACCCGCTTCGGGGCTGGCGTTCGCCGAGGCGAGCGCGTCGGCGAGCTGGACCGCCTCACCGGTCCACTTCGCATACTCCGAACCGTAGGCACTGACCTGCACCGCCTGGGCAGCGTCGGTGAGCGGCATCTGCTGCCAGCCGGGGATGGTGAGCAGCTTGTCGTAGAACTTGCCCGCCTGATAGGCGGGGTCGGCGAGCTGCTCGGGGGTGCCCCAGCCCTGGCTCGGCCGTTGCTGGAACACCCCGATGGAGTCATGGTCGTTGTCTTCGCCAAGATGGGGCAGGTTACGTAGCTGGCTTTCCTGCATGGCGGTGGCCAGTGCGACGACCCAGCCCCAGCGCGGTACCCCTTTGGTGAGGCCGACGTTGACAATGGTGGCGGCGATGGAGACCTGTTCACGGTCCCAGCGGCCGATGCCGGGCTGGCCGGAGGCGTTGGGGATCGCGGGTGTGCATCCGCCGGAGCCGCCCAGGACGGCGGAGATGAGCAGCATCGGCACGCCGATGCAGGCGACGAAGACGATGGCAATGATGCCGGTGATGGCTTTGGTCATGGCTTGAACGCCTTTCTGGGCAACAAAAAGGGGCCGCATGCGTGCTCGGTGTGGCCGGCGCGGCGGCCCCAAAGGCTTGGGGTGGTTCAGGAAAGGGGTTGGCGCAGTTCGGTCTGGGCGGCGTGCAGCAGCTGCTCGACGGCGCCGGTTGCCGGGTAGGTGTTGGCGGTGACCGGTGCGGCGCGCCGCCAGTCGAAGCGGTCCGGCGCGAGCATCGGCACGGCCCACAGGTCGCCGTGGTGGTTGAGGAACAAGGCTTTGTGGCCGACGAGCAGCGTTGTGGGCTGGCTGGCACATGTGACGCGGCAGTGGCAGCCGGGATCGTTGTGGGCGAAGCGATACCGCCCGTGGTGTGCGGGGCAGCGGCCGTCGCAGGTTTGCTCGAACGGGCTGGATGCAGGGCGGGTCACGTGCGATCTCCTTGGGATGAAACACAAAAAGGGCCGGTGGGCCGCCCTTTCGGGCGGCCCGACCAGGCCCTAGGGTGTTGGTGTAGGTGGGGTTATGCGGAGTCGCGGCGCAGCCGCGACGGGCTGGCCAGGACCGTGGCGGTCTGGCGCAGCTGGCGCCCGATGATGAGGCTGGCGTCGTAGAAGTCGTGGTGTTCGTGGATGTGGTCGGCGGTGCTCCAGTCCCACTGGCCGCCGGGCAGCCGGTTGACGAACCAGAGGTCGCCGACGTTGTCGAGGAACAGGGCGCAGTCCCATTGCTCGGCCAGCAGGGTCATCGGCTGGGTGGCACAGGTGATCGTGCAGGCGCAGCCTTCGTCGGTGTAGGTGGTGCGCTGGTAGCCGTGGTGCACGGGGCAGCGGCAGTCACACCGGCGCATCCACGCGGGTGTGTAGGTCATGGCGGCTCGTTTCTGTTGACGTGTATTGAGAAATGCCGATGGCCGCCACGAGGGCGGCCATCGGCAAGGGGATGCGTGTTGCCCTTCGGCAGGGCTTCAGCGGTCGCCGCGACGGGTGGTCGTCCGACGCTGGGTGATGCCGCCGCCGATGATGCGGTTGTGCTTGATCTGCTGGGTTTCGGCGACGGTGAGCACGTAGGCGGGCAGCGACGCAACGCTTTCGCGCCAGGCGCGGTAGAGCCGGTGCACCCCGTCGATGAACAGCGCGGTGGGCTCGCCGTCGACCTCCAAGCTGGCGACGATCACCGGCTTGGTCAGATCGGTTGCCATGGCGTACTCGCGGTCCAGGCCGTCGCGGGTGGGGCCGATGAGGTTGACCGTGTGCGGGTCGGGATCGTCGATGTGGGTCAGGCCGTAGGCGTTGGCCCAGGCGACGACGTTGAGGCTGGCCGGTTCACGCGGCCGGTCGGCGATCAGCGCCTCGGCTTCGTCGATCGAGAACGCCCACGGCCCGAAGTAGAACCACTGCGCAGGCCGGTCCCCGGTCATCGGCTGGCTCCGACCTTGAGCAGGTCGAACGCCCGGATCTTGATCTCGGGGACCTTGCCGGTCACCACCCGGTTGGCCCGCACGAGCGGGTTCCTGGCGGGCTGGACGTGGTCGAGGTACTCGGTGATGGCCTGGTAGCCGGCCCACCGGGTGCCCTTGATCGCGGCCTGGGTGTCGGCGTCACGCAGCAGGTACTTCAGCGTCCCCAGCCGCTCCTTGGCGTTGTTCTTGGTCTTGTCGGGGGCGTCGTCGGCGACCGGCCACAGCTGGGCGACGATCTTCTCGAACTCGCCCATGGTCAGCGTCTCGTTGATCATCCGTTCGGCGGCCTTCTCGAACGTGTCCATGTAGCGCCACATCAGGCCGAGCGCTTCGCGGGCCTGGCTGATCTGACTGTTCACATTGGACGTGTGCCGGAAGACGTAGTGGCTGACCGAGTGGGCGAACGCGGCGCGCTGTGTGTTAGCGCACACCACCCGGATCGGGCTGGCGTCGATGCGCAACGCCGAGGTGCCGTCGTGGCTGGTGGTGGCGATCAGATACAGGTCCATCCGGTCGACCCCGGCGATTTCCATCGCCGTGGGCAGCTTCATCGTCAGGAACACGCTTTTGCCCCGGCGCAGCGATCCGGCGGTCTCATAGTGAGCGCCGCCGATCTGGTCCACCAGGCGGTCGAGGACCTCGGCGGCCTGCTCGTTTTGCACGACGCCGTAGTCGTTTCCGACGATGCCCAGATAGTCGGTCCCGGCGGTGACCGGGTTGCGGCGTACGGTCATCATCTGGTCATCGCAGGGGATCTGGACTTCGGTGCCATCGGCGAGGGCGTCGATGCCGACGAGGCGGATCTTGCGCACGCCCCAGCCGCCGAGCTTGGCCTTGGTCATCATCTCTTCGGCGGACTGGCTGCGGTCGGTGACGGTACCGAGCAGGTGCCACGCCGACTGGCGGGCGGACACGAAACTGGTGGTGCCGTCGGCGAGGGTTTCGAGTTCGTGTGCCACAAAGACTCCTTTACAGGTCGTGAAAAGACGGCGCTGGGGCCGAGCGGTGTGCTCGGCCCCAGCGCGTTGGAGGGTGTTACTGCTGCTCGCTGCCGCTGTCGGTGGTGCTGTCGGTGGTGTCGGCGGCGGTGGGCTTGTTGGCGGTCACGGTGAACGGCTGCTGCCGGACCACGGTGACCTGGCCGTTCATGGCCAGAGTGCGGCAGTTGTTGAGCACCGCCCCGGAGCTGATCGTGCGTCCGTGCTGGGCACCGAGAGCCTCGGCGATGGTGCCGGGGGTGAACTCGTGCCCCGGGTTGGCGTTGATGAATTCCTCAGTCCAGGCGCTCAGCACGCCGCGGCCCAGCGGCTCGTTGCCGTCCGAGTTGACCGTGCCGCCGCTGGTTCCGCTGGTGCGCGGGGTTGCGGTGGCGGCCTTCGGGGTGCTGTTGCGGATCACCTGGTGGCAGGTGGGGCAGCGGGGCGGAGCCGGGTTCGGGTCGACGTCGATGGCCTTGCCCGGTCCGGGCTGCCACCGCTCCGGGGTGCCGGTCTCGGTGTCTTCCGGGATGCGGCGGGCAGCGTCGGCCTGCTCCATCGCCTGCAGCAGCAGCGCCACGGCACCGTATTTGTAGCCGGTGGCTTCGGCGATCTCGTCGATCGTGGCACCTTCCGGGTAGTCGCCGAGGACCCCGGCCACAGCCAGGACCCGCCGGTCGGCGGGCGGCTTCGGCCGGGCAGGCATCTGCTCGGTCTTGTCGGCCGTGTCGTCGGCCGGCGCGCCGGAGCCGTCGTCGGTGGTGTCCTCGTCGATCGCGTTGGCCGCGTCCTGGGCCGAGTCGTCCTCGGCCGCGTTGTCCTCGGCCGGGCCGTCAAGCTGGCTGGAGTCGCCGAGGTCGGCGACGGCCGGGTTGCCGTCGCCCAGCTCGACCGTCTCGTCCTGCACGGCGCCGATGTCAGCGTTCGGCTGGTCGTCCGCCGCCTCCGGCTGGGCCTCGGTAGCTGTGCCGGGCTGGTCGTCGGTAACCGCGTTGGACTCGGCGGCCGGGCTGGTGATGGTCCAGCTGGCCGGGTTGCCGTCGCCGGGGTCGGTCTCGGTGATCAGACCGGCCTCCGTCAGCTCCTTGATCGCCTTGTCGGTGACCCGAGCGGACTTGCCGGTCTTGTCCCGGATCTCGGCGACGGTGCCCTGCCCGATCTCGGTGAGGGCGTCGAGCACCTGCTGTGCGCCGGTTGACAGGTCGTGCATGGGGATGTCCCCTCTCTTGGGTTGGTGGTGCGGGGTACGGCTCGGCACATCGGTGTGCCGGGCCGGTGGTGCGTCGGGCCGCGAGCAGCCGTCATCGCGGCACGCGCCGATGGCGGTGCCATGGAGGTCGGTGCGGGGAAGGTGCGGCCTGGTGGCCTTGAGGTCGGCCGCGCCTGGCGTGTGGTGGCGCTGGCCGGATGGGCTGCCTGCTACAGGTTCTGGTGGCAGAAGCAGCCGCGCTGCTGCGGGTGCTCGGCCCCGGCGGCGGTGCGCAGCCGGTACTGGCACGGGCACCTGGTCTCGCTTACTCGGCGGGCCAGGGTTTCCAGCTGGGCGAGGGCGGTCCGCATGGCCTCTCCGTCGAAGCCGGTCGGTGGCTGGCGCTGGTCCCATCGGCAGCGGTACCCGGGCACGATCTCCATCCAGATCTGCCAGTTGCCGGGCAGCATGATGTTGAACGCGATGCCGGGAGGTTCGAGCCAGTGCACCGTGGTCGCGTGAAGGGCGTCGCGGAACCGGCGGGCGACGCTGAGGTGCCGGGCGCGTACCGGGTCGGTGATGTTGCCCGCTTCGACCTCGTACAGCCAGATCGCGAAGGCGCTCTTGGCATTCCACGCCGAGGTCTGCCATGTGGTGTTGCACATGTGGCGGAAGTAGGTGTCTCCGGGCCACTGGCTGCCCTGGTGCAGGTGGGTGACGGCCGCGCAGTCGTCGCGGTGCCCGAACCGCTTGCCGCAGGCCGGGCACGGTGGCCGGATCATCCTTGGCCGCCTTCGCGGGTGAGGATGTAGAGCCGGTCGCTGTCCGGGTCGCGGTGGATTCCGGCGTCGGCGTGCGGCAGGCGCAGCTGGCCGGGGCCGATGGTGAGGTCGAGTTCGGCGTCCACGGCGGTCACGTGCACGCGGGTGCGCCGCCCGGAAAGGTGCGCCCGGCGGCAGTGCTCAGTGTCGGGCAGGACGACCAGGATGGTGTCGCCGGGGTTGACGTAGCGGCGGCGAGGCGGCCCTGCCGTCAGATCGCCGGGCTGGGCTTCGGCCTGGCCGCGGGCGTGCCGGTATGTCTCGGCCAGCTTGGTGATGCCGGCCAGGGGCCCGGCTATGGCGGTGTCGGCGGGCCGGTCGTAGTCGTCGCCGTTGATGAGCAGCGTGCGCAGCTCGTCGACGGCGACCAGCAGCGTGCGGCGTATCTGTTCGAGACGGACGTGCGCTGGGCTAGGTGGTGATGCGGGGTCTCGTGGGTTCATGAGATCGGCTCCTATTCGGCGAGGGCGGCCAGTTCGGCTTCGGTGAGCTGTTCGGGGCGGCGGCTGCGCCAGGCGGCGGAGTGCCGCAAGGCCCACCAGCGCAGCAGCGACCGGCAGGCGGTCACGAGGTCGTCGTGGGGTGGCAGTTCGTAGCTGAGCCCGCCACCGACGTAGCGGTGCTCCGGGTTGCTGTGGCCGGTCGGCTTCCACCCGTCGCCGTGTTCGGTGACCTCGCCGACCAGCCTTGCGGCGTAAGGGATCGCGAATGCGGCGGCGGCCTCGGCGTCCGGGGACACCAGCCAGGTGGTGTCGTCGTAGCGGTTCAGGGTGACCACGCCGAACGTCGGATCGCCGGGGCGCAGCAGCAGGTGCCGCTCGTCCTTGCCGCCCTCGGGCGCGGCCTGCGCACGCCACGCCTGGTAGGTGTGCAGGAGCAGCTGCTCCAGCAGCACCCGCCGCCCGAGTTGATCGACGACATCGGTGGTACACCGGCCGAGGTCACTTTGCGGGGCGCTGGCGTGCCGGGCGGTCATCTCGCGCAGGCTGGTGGCCAGCTGACCGAGGCGGTCAAGGAGCCGGTCTAGCTGTTCGGCGTTGTCGTTGTACCGCAGGGTGACCTTGTGCAGGAGGGTGGCCAGGACGCCGACCGGGCCGGGGGTGGCGGTGTCGTGCCGCCAGATGTGCTCGGGCCACACGTCGCTGGTCTGGGCCGCAATGTGCCGCAGTGCGGGATCGGTGAGGAACATGGGATCTCCTTTGTGGACTGTCGACGGGCATGGCGAAGGCCGGTCGCAGCGGGGCGGCGACCGGCTGAGGATTGGGTGATCAGGGGTTAGGGCAGGGGAACACCCCGTCCACGTACCGAGTGGGGACCGGAGAGGTCGCGGTCGCCAGCAGGGGTGCGGTGGATGAGCCGCATGGTGTGGATGACGTTGCTCGGGGCGTCGAGCAGGTTACGCATCGTGGCGCGGAAGTGTTCCAATGCCGTGATGTCGTTGGTGACGGCAGTGGGGTCGGGGATGTAGATGGAGTCGTAGGGTTCCTTGCCGTCGCGAGCGACGGTGTGCAGCACCATGTAGCCGGTGCGCGGGATAGCTACGACAAATGCCGGGTTGTCGTTGTCGCTCATGGTCATCCTTCCGTGATGGCGGGCTGGGCATCGCGAGACCGGTCGCAGCTGGGCTGCGACCGGTCTTCAGGGATGTTGGGTGTTGTTAGTTGATGGCGACGGCGCACACGTAGTGGTTGCGGCGCAGCCCTCGCACGTAGGCGCAGGCGTCGCGCAGGTAGCGCAGCCGGTCGGCCAGGTTCGGGCCGGAGGGTTGCAGGAGCTTGCCTTCGGCGGTGATCAGTGCATCACCGACGAGGGCCATGCGCCAGTGCAGGGCGGCGTAGGTGTTCTCACCGGCCTGGTATGCCTCCAGCTCGTAGGGGTCGAAGGTGTGCACGCCGGTGTGGGCGAGCATGGCCAGGACCCGTTGCTGGGACTCGAAGCGGCGTCGCGCCTCTTCCCAGCTGATCTTCTTGGGATCGGCGTGGTGCTGGGCGAGGAAGAACTCCCACGTGCGCGCGACCGGTGTGGTAGCGGCGATGTGGTGCTTCCAGGCCCGGTGTCGGGCGATGGCGTCGTTGTTGGCTTGTGTGACCGTGGCGGTCAGGTCGAGGCGGCTGATCCGGCCGCCCGCGGCGAACATGAACGAACCGAAGCGCCGGGCGGCGTCGACCAGCTGGTAGCCGAACCATCGGGTGAAAGCGCCGACGAGTCGGCGGTGACGAATCCGGTAGCGCCGTTGCGGCGTGCCGTTGGCACCGAGGTGCTCGTCGACCTTCTCCGAGGCCGTGAACCAGTCGGCGGACTCGCCGGGGGCGAAGCAAACGGTGACGACGCTGACGGTGATCGGGGTGGACGTGGGCATAGGGATGCTCCCTTCGCGAAGGAGTGAATGGGTGGTGGGTGGTGCCACCGGATCGCGGCCGTCGAGCCGGACGAGTGCTGCCGGGTGGTGCGCGGCGGTGGATCACGGAGCCGACCGGTGGTGGGCAATGGGTGATCCCGCAGGCGCGGGCAGGTCCAGGCGAGGACGGGGCGGCGGTGCGAACAAAGGAAAGAAAACTAGGAGCACCGTAGCTTCGTGACCTGACAGCGCCACCTCTGTCAGGTTCACCGATCATGCCCTTAACCTGCGGTGTCAGATTCGCCGCGACTGCGGACAGGTTCTGTCAGATCACCGAGGTCCCGAAGACGAGTACGCCGTCGCGGAAATTGGGGTTGGCCGGGCTGTTCGTGCCGTGATCGGCGGGCAGCTGCTCCAGCCGCACGCGTTCGTGGCCGTCACCGGGCAGCCATACCGCCTCGGCCGGGTCGCTGTCGCACGTCGCGGTGACAGCGGTGACGCCGCCCGACTCCTGGCGCAGCAGCCGGTGCAAGTGCTCCTCGCGAATCGGGCTGGCAAGCCAGAACAGCACCGGATAGCGAGGACCGCCACCGGCGGCGAAGCGCCGGTACTTGTCGAGTTTGGCGGCCAGCCTAGGTAGCGGCTCGGTACCGGTGTCGGCTTCCAGCCAGAAGCCCACCGTGCGCTCGCTCGCCTGCCACAGGCCGTGCCCATCCGGGGTGATCATCACCCGCGTGCTCTTGAACTGCTGGGAAGCCGCCTCCGACCACCAGCGCACGAGTGTGACGCCCGGGTGCCGGCGGGTGTGCTCGGCCAGCCGGACGAAGAACTCGTTGACGATGAGCAAATGGTGCAGGCGCGGGTTGGCCGACAGCCGGGCGATGCGCTGGCTGCTCGCTCGCGCGGTGGGCTCCGGCTCGCCGCGGGCGGCGGCCTGGAAGCGCTGGCCTTCGTGTCCGAGGACCCAGTGGTAGGGGTCGGTGCCACCGCCGGGACGGGCGAACCGGAACCGGTCCAGTAGGCCGAGACCGAGAAGCTCGGCCAGCCGGTGACGGCAGGTGCGGGGCGAGTGGAAGAACAGCCGGGTGATGTGGTCGGTGGTCAGGACCTGGTGGTCGTCGAGCAGTTGGAGGATCTTGCGGTCGCGGCCGGTGATGTGTGGGTAGATGGCAAGCAGGCCATGAGCGGATCGCGTGAGCGTCATAAGGCATCACCCCTGGTGTGGAGAGGAGTCCCGGTAGGGAGTCTGGACGAGTTGATCTTCTTTCTGGCCCTGCACGTGCCGGTGTATGGCCTGGTCAGGCACCTGACAGGAGAGTGGCGGTTGGCTCCGCTGGGGGCTCCGATCGTCATCGCCCCCAGCGGAGCCCCCCGTGCAGCCATCCGGGGCACCCCCGGCGGCCCAGAGCCATCCGGCCTTAGTCGGTGCCGTTCATGCGCTGCCGGGTCGCCTGGCGGGCGACCTGCTGCATCGGCGGTTCCTCGCCCGGCGGGACGTGCGCGGCGGCGACCTCTTGGCGGATCGCGGTGGCCTCGCCGACGATCGGCGCCGGTGGGTTGGTGGTGAAGGTGAACGCGGGCAGCTCCCGGTTGCCGACCAGCAGCCTGGCGGCGGCGGTGTAGATGTCGAGGTGTGCCAGGTCGTGGTCGTCGAGTTCCGGTTTGGTGTGCCGCGACAGTTCCCGGGCGTCGCTGGGATCGACGTTGAAGACGACTTTGCTGCGCGCGTTGGCCGACAGCGCCGCTGCCGTCTCCTTGGGCAGCTGTGCCAGATCCTGATGCGCCAGCACCAGCCCGAGCCGGTAGCCGCGGGCCTCGGCCAGCATGTCGTCGACGCTGCCAGGCAGCGTGAGGAAGTTGTGCGCCTCATCGACATATAGGCAGGCATCTTTGCGCTGGTCTTCGGGGATCGCGGCGCGGGCGATGGCGGCCTGCCACACCCTGGCGACGATCAGCGAGCCCAAGATGCGTGAGGTTTCCTCACCGAGCTGGCCTTTGGGTAGCCGGCACAGCAGCGCTCCGCCGTTGAGGATGTCGCCCATCCGAAACGAGCTGGTGGCGTTGCCGATGACCGACTTGACGAAGTCCCTCAAGAGGAATTGCCGCAACCTGGCGAGGACGGGGGCGATGACCTGGCCGCGGAAGTTCTCGTTGATCGAGTCGTACCAGGTCCAGAACCCGGCCAGGCCGTCCGGGTCGTCCAGGCCCACGGTGTAGCGGCCACGGAAGGTGCGGTCCGACAGCAGCGGCGGCACCAGGCTCAGCGTCGAGCCCGCGTGCCGCATCAGCGTCAGGCACGCCACCCGCAGGGTGTCGTCCATCCGTGGACCCCACTGCCGTTGGAAGATCTTCGCGAAGATTCCGACCAGGTTGTCGACCGCCAGGTGCGGATCGTTGGTGTCCTCCAACGGGTTGAAGTGACCCGGATTCTCCTGGTCGGGATCGATGAGCACGATCCGCTTCGCGTGACTGGCCGGAAGCCGGTCGAGAACGTCGGTGATCAGATCACCGCGCGGATCGATGACCACCGTGCCCCTCCCGGCCTTGATGTCCCCGACGATCATGTTCAGCAGCAGCGTGCTCTTGCCGACGCCGGTCTTGCCGATGATGTGCATGTGCTGGCGGGCGTCGACCACGTTCACGCCGACGCTGTGGTTGCCGATCTGCGAGCGGCCCAGCACCTTGACTCCGCGGCCACCGGAGGGCACCTGCACGGGCGCCGGCATCGCCTTCGCCCGAGCCCGATCGAGACCGGGCACCGCCAAGTCCTGCGGCAGACCGGCCAGCGCGGCGAGCTCCGGCACCGTGGCGAGGAACCCGCGCCGCAGCCGCCGACCGACCAGCGATGCCACCGGGGCGGGCATCTTCATGCGCCGCAACCGGTTCGGGCCGGTGTACGCGGCAGCGGCAGCGGCCAGGGTGTGGCCGAGTCCGGCCAGCCGGGCGTGGATCTGCTTGGCCCGCTGCGCATCCGGCGCCCGCGGCTCCGGGTCCATAGCGACCGCGTACCTGATGGCGATCTCGAAGTGCGGTACCTTCACCGCCTTCTCGACCACCGTGCGCGCGTCCGCCGTGGCCACCGGGTCCCGGTCGACCGCCCGCGTCGCGGTGTGGCTGGCAGGCCGGTGCCGTGACGGGCCGGGGACGAACACCTCGACCAGCCACAGGATCGGCTCGATCAGCACACGTGCGAGCCCGGAAATGGTCCGGGCGGCCACATCGGGCCGCCCGGAAGGGTTCATGCTGGTTGCCGCCGATCTTCGCGCCAGCCTGACACGCCGCGCGGTGGCCGGTCGCGCCAGGACTTGGACGCAGGCGTGTTCGCGGTGGTGCACCTCGGCACCGGCCGCGAACAGCGCGCGCAGCGGGTCGGCATCGTGCTCGGTGCGAAGCGGCAGTGTGTCGGCCTGCTGAGGCCAGTGCGCCCCACCCACCTGATCGGCCACCTCCAGCGGGATCGGCCGTTCGGCGTCGGTGGTGGCCACGGTCGCGGCTGGCCACGCCGCGCGCACCGCCGCTTCGACCGCGCCGGGCGGCACGGTGCCGGGGACCCAGATGCGGATGTTGAGCTGGCGGCCGGTCCAGGTGTACTCCCACCCGACGTGCGGGATGCCGAACACCCGCCGCCGCCACACCGAAGGGGTGAGCACCCCGACGATGGTGGTCCAGAACGCCGCCGCCGACTCCACCGTGACCTCGGGCGGGGCGGCGACGGTCACCCAGCGGGCACCGGTCGCGAACCGCTGGTGCCGCCACGCGATCAACTGGTCGCGGCCGAACACCGCCGCGACCACCACAGCGGCGGCGACGAAGGCCAGCCACGGCCGCGCGGCCAGCCAGGACCACGCCTCTGACAGGAGAGTGGCAATCGTTGGACTGGGCATCAGTCGGCCTCCCCGATTCCCGTCACGGCCAACTTGTGTTCTGATCTTGACCCGACGCTTCTGAAGGGGATGCGGCTGCGGCCCGAGACGAGCAAGCCCTCGCCCCTGGATGCCGACAGGAGCATCCGGGATTCGCCGCCGGTGAGGCTGAACGCCTCGGCCACCGCGTCGATCGACTGGGTGGATTGGCGCATCAGCACCTGTGTGGCGGCGTTCGACACGACGGCCAGGCCGAGGTCGGTGGACAGCACGTCGGCGGCGTCCTGCGTGATCACACACAAGCCCGCCGACCGCTTGCGGGCGGCCTTAGCCATCCGGAACAAGAACCTCGCACCCTCCCCGTCGCGCATCAGCAGCCACGCCTCGTCAACCACGACCAGGCGCCGCCGCCGGCCCTGCCGAGCCGATCCTCCGCGCGGGTGCGGGGTGTCGATCGCCGACCAGATCGAGTCCAGCGCGAGCAGTGTGCCCACGGTGCGCAGCTCGTCGGGCAGGTGCCGCAGGCTCCACACGACCAGGTGCCCGTCCGGGCGGGTCGAGGTGGGGCCGTCGAACAGCGAGCTGAAGTTGCCGCTGGTCCACGGCGCGAGCCGGGCCGCCAGCTGGGCGGCGGCCGGGTCCGCATCGGCGTGCAGGGTGCCGGCCAGGTCGCGCAGCAGCGGAGCCGGTCGCCCCCAGGTGCCCGGGTCGCTGGTGATCCCCGCCGCCGCGTAGGTGGCGGTGATCGCCCGGTCCAGCGCCGCGCGTTCGGTGGGTGGTGGGGCCGCGCCGAGCATGACCGAGATCAGGGTGTGCAGGTACAGGCCGCGCCGGGTGAGCGTGTCGGCCCGCTGGTCGTCGGGCAGGTCGAGCGGGTTGACGCGCACGCCGGGCTGGCCGAGCTGCACGACGGTGCCGCCGACGTGCTCGGCCAGGACCGCGTACTCGTCCTCGGGGTCGATGACCGACACGTCCACGCCCTGGTACAGCGAGCGCAGGACTTCCAGCTTGACGAAGTACGACTTGCCGGCACCAGAGCGGGCAAGGACCACCGAGTTGTGGTTGTCCTGGCTCCACCGGTTCCAGACGAGCACGCCGGGCGAGGTGGTGTTCACCCCGTACAGCACGCCCTCCGGCGGTACCACGAGGCCGGGCGCGGGCGCGGCGAGGTCGGCCGAGGCGAGCGGGAACGCCGCCGCCAGTGCGGTGGTGTCCAGGATGCGGCGCATCTTCAGCGGGTCCACGCCGACCGGCAGGGTGGCTACCCAGCCCTGCTGGTGCCGGAACGTCGCCGGGGACAGGTCCAGCAGCATGCTCGCGGCGGCCGATTTGACGCCCGCCGTGACGGTGGCCAGCTCGTCGAGGTCGCGGCCGTGGACGGTGACGTAGATGCCGGTGTCGAACAGCTTCGCGGCACCTCGGGCGACGCGCTGGGCGAGGTCGGCGGCATCGTGTGCGGCGGCGTCGGTGGCCGGGTCGCCGAGGCGGCCTTGGTCGGCGTCGAGCCGCCGCGAGGATTCCAGCCGGGCGCGCTGTTTGCGCAGCATTGGCGCGGCCAGCTGCGCCGCCACCGGGTTGACGTGCATGGCGACGTCGACGCGGCCGGGGTAGGACAACAAGGGATCGAGCCAGGCGGGGCCGACTTCGGCTGGGTAGCCGGTCACGGCGAACGTCTGCGCGTAGCCGTCGCCGACCTTGACGTGCCACGGGGTGACAGAGAGAGCGGCCGGGGAGGGCATCTGCTCCCCGGCCGCGACCGTCGTGTTCTTCTTGCTGGTCTTCAGTTTCATGTTGTTCTCCGCAGGGTGATAGGGGTGCCGGGCACGGCCCGAGGGCCGGGCGCCGGCGGGGTGAAGGGATCGACCGCCGCCGCGAGCGCGGCGGTCACGGAAGGCCCGTCCAGGGCGACGGCTTCGACGCCGAGGCCGGACAGGGCACGGGTGGCGGTGTCGGCGGCCTGCTCGCCGGATACGACGGCGAGCACCTGGCGGCGCAGCGGGTCCCGAGCGGCATCCAGTTCGAGCAGGAAGGCCGCGTAGTCATCGGCCGCCTGCTGCAACGCGGGGTGTGGCAGCCGGGGTGCGTTGTCGGCGATGGCCTGCGCGTACGGGGACAAGTCATGCCGGTGCGCCGAGACGACCAGCTGCGCCGGTCCGGTCAGCGAGTTGAGGAACCGGCCGAACCCGTCGAGCAGCCCGGCCTGTTCCTCACCGGTGCGCAGGTGGATGTTGGTGGTCCCGCAGGCGATCACGACCCGGTTGACGCCTTCGCTGGTCAGCACCCCCGTTGGGCTGATCGCGGTGACCGGCGAGCGTAACGGTGCGGGCAGCACCGGCTTTCCGCCCACTGCGGCGACCGAGGTCGCGCGGGGCTGGCCGGGAGCCAGAGTGCGGGATGTGCGGGTGAGCATGAACCCGTGCTTGAGCCACACATCCAGCGGCAGCCCGTCACGGCGGCCCAGCGCGATCACCACCGTGACGGCCGCGACGGGCAGGCCGAGGATCAGCCACACCAGCGGCGGCAGCACGTCGCCGTAGGTGCGGTACAGGCCGAACACGGCGAAGCCGACGCCGCCGAGGATGGCCAGCTGCCGGAACGTCAAACCGAACGCGATCTTGTCCGCCGCGCCGATGTCAGCGGGTACGCCCGCGCGAGGTGGTTGGTCAGAGTTGGTGGTCATCATCTACCTCTCAGGAAGGGCAGGCGGCGGGCGATCGTCTGGACCGCCACCGTGCGCAGGATCAGCGCGCCCATGTTGACGCCGCCCTTGTGGGTGACGTGCTTGCGCATCAGCCCGGGGATCTTGACGGTGGTCCACAGCACGACCACGACCAGCAGCAGGTTGACGATGTTCGAGCCGGGCAGCCCGAGCAGCACCGGCAGGCTGGAGTTCGGGTCGATCAGCAGCTGGATGCCCGTGCTGAACGCGATGGCCTGCAAGACGGCCGTGCCCAGGCAACTGAGCACCGAGCGCCACCACAGGGCGGCGACCGGCTGGGTGTAGGGCAGGCAGTAGCACGCCAACGCGACCGGGGCGAGCCCGGCCAGGATCACCAGCACCCCCACCCGCACGATCCAGCCGAACAGCAGCGCGAAGAACAGGAACACGATCAGCAGCCCGATGATCAGGGCCAGGATCGCGGTGCTCTGATCCGACAAGGCTGACGCGACATGGGTTTTGGCCATCGTGAGCGCCTGGTTGGTGGGTGCGGCGGTGCCGACCATCGACACGGTCAGCGCGTTGGCGACCTCGATGAGCACCGAGCACAGCGGCACCGCGAAGTTGGACAGGATGAACCCCACCACCAGGCGGGGCACGAGTTCCTTGACGCCGTAACGGATTTCGACGCTGCCGCCGACCATGACGGTGATCCCGGCGACGATGACGGCCAGGATGTAGCAAGCATTGACGACCAGCGCGGACTTGCCTGCGATGGTCTGCACCTGCGGCAGCACGGTGACGTCCGGGGACAGGAACACCGAGGAGGTCAGGAAGGCCAAAAGGCCGCTGAGAAGGTCGGTGACCCTCCCAGCGAGCCAGTTGACCAGGCCGTTCATCAGCCAGTCGACCATGGCGGTTGTCCTCAGCCGCCGAGGATGCCTTGCAGCACCGTCAGTACGACCGGTGACAGCACGGCCAGGGCGTAGCCGATGAGGGCGGACTTGAAGTTGCCCTTGGCCTGTTCGACCTGCGCGGGGTCGCCTCCGGCGGCCATGTAGCGCAGGCCGCCGATGACCAGGAACATCGTGGCGACCAGCGCCAGGATGCCCATGATCCAGCCGGTGATGCCGGAGATGACCTCGCCGATGGACTTCGGTGCCGCCAGCGGCTGCGGGGCGGCGGCGGCCAGATCGGCCAGAACAGTGAGAGTGGTGTGCATTGCGGGGCTCCACAAGGTGGCGTGGGGCCGCCGCGGTGAGGACTAGCCACGAGGACCATCCGAAGTGGACGAATGCGGTCCGGTGGGGGCGCTCCTCCCTTGCAGGTTGCGAAGGGCTCGATGTCAGTACGCCGTCGCCGATGCCATGCCGGTCCGCGAGAATCCTTGTGGCCGCTGGTGTCCCCACCGGGCGGGCATGCCGTGGATGGCATGCACCGCCCAGATCTCGGCTGTCAGGTCAGATGAACTCGCCGCCAACCTGTCGCGACCTGTCCAGACCTGACCCGACCTGACAACCGTTGCCGCGCAACGCGTTCTGACAGGACGACAGAGGCGTGGCCAGGCTTCAAGCCTGGCCACGCCTCTGATTCGCGTAGCTGTGCCGCTGTTCATGCGGCGGCTGCTATTGCCCTTCTGACGCGGTGATGGGCGGGGCGGATGGGGCCGGACAGGTCCCCGGCGAGGACGGCCTTGGCGACGGCTCGTTCGGCGCGGCGGCGCCGCATCCGCAGGGCCGGTGCGGGAACCCCGAGTTCGGTGGCCAACTGTTCGACGAGCGCGTCACCGAAGCGGGTCTCGGCGATCAGCTGCGCCTGCGCGGCGGTGACGACGCCGGCGGCCACCGCCCGGCCGAGGACGAGCTCCGGGTGCCCGTACGGCAACGCGGGTGACCGTGAGCCGGTGGACAGATCAGCAGGCAGTTCCTCGGTCGGTTCGCCTCTGACGACCGAGACCCCGGCCCGCCACGCCGCCCAGCAGAACCTCAACCACACCCGCGGCGGGTGCAGCGGGGCGTGCTTGAGCGCCTGCAGGAACCCGGCGAGCAGCTCGGAGTCGATGTCGTCGGCATGGCGCGGGGCAGCGCGGGCGATCCGCGCGGCCATGCGCGTCAGACCAGGCAGGGCGACGCCAACCGCGCCGACAACCCATTCAGGACCCCATTCGCGGGCGTGAGCGGCCAGCTGCCGCCACACCGCGTCGGTGGTCTCCACGTAGTGCGGTTGCCCGACCAGCAGCGTGCGCAGCTCGTCCAGCGGCAGGGCGCGGTTGGGAAGCCCCGACACCGGGCGGGCATCGAAAACCAGCGGGGCCGGTTGGCAGGTCAGCAGGCCAAAGGCGGTCTCGGCGAAGGTCAGCGCCGACGTGGTGTTGGTGGAAGGCATCGCATTTCCCCTTCGAAGAAGCTGTGCCCCGCAACGGGTTTGCGGGGCGTCGTGCTCTCCGATTGGGACAGGCCGACCTGACACCACAAGCCTCTGTCAGGTCGCGACAGGTTCGGACAGGTTCGGACAGGTCGTGTCAGGTTCGCGGCCTGTCAGACCCCGCTTCTGACAGGTCTGGTCAGGCAGGGGGCGGGTTCGATCCGCCTGTCAGGACGGCACTGGGTCACGTCAGAAACGCCGTACCGGTCCCAGCGGGGGCCACCACGAATGACCCACAACCACCACAACGCGCCCGTCCCGGTCGGGGACGTGGTGCCCGGCGACCCGCCCGTGCCGATCACCGTCTGGCCCGTGCCCGCCCCGCGACGCGGGGAGACCATGTCCAACGCGATGGGCGTGCGGCTGGTCCACGGCTTCACCCACCCAGGAGACCTCATCATCGATCTGACCGACGGGCCGCAGCTGGCCCGAGCCATCATCAACGCCCGCCGCCGCAGCCACCTCCAGTCACCCAAGACCGTGGGGTGGGGCCGCGAACCGGCGAGCCTCATCGTCACCGGCTGGCCAGCCGCACGGGTTCTCGCGCAGGAGTTCTTCGGCCTGTGCCGGGCCAAGCTGCTGCCCGGCGGCTGCGTCGCAGTCCTGCTCGCGCACGGCGATCCGACGCTGCCCGCCGACGTCGTGGCCGCCGCCAAGAGCGTGCGGCTGGCGTACCTGCAGCACATCGTCGCCGCCACCGACGCCATCGTCCGCAACGGCACCGGTCAGCTGTCCATCCACACCGACGTGCTGATCCTGACCAGAAGCGGCGCGGGGGAAGGTGGCACCGATGACTGAGACACTTCCGGTCACCTCGGTCTGGCTGACCTGCCAGCAACCGGCCCGTGACCAGCGGAGGGGCCGCTACGTCCCGGAGACCTCCAGTCACCCAGGAAAGATGCTGCCCAACCTCGCTGCCCACGCCATCGCCTCGTACACGGCACCAGGGGAGCTGGTGATCGACCCGATGTGCGGGTCGGGCACCACCCTCGTCGAGGCCGTCCACTTAGGTCGCGACGCGCTCGGGGTGGACATCGAACCGCGGTTCACCGCCCTGGCGCACGCCAACCTCGACCTGGCCGCCAGCCAGGGCGCGGCCGGCGCGGCCAAGGTGCTCACCGGCGATTCGAGGGGCCTGCTGGATCTGGTACCCGCATCGGCGGTCGGCAAGGTGAGTCTCGTGCTCACCTCGCCGCCGTATGGGCGCGGGACCCACGGCCTGGTCCGCGCGACGAGTACCGGGGTACGCAAGCGGGACTACCGGTATGGGGACCGGGACCCCGGCAACCTCTCCTATGCGGGATGGTCCCGCTTGCTCGACGGGTTCGCCGAAATCCTGGCCGCCAGCACCTTGCTGCTGCGTCCCGGCGGGACCGTGGTCATCACCTGCCGACCGGTACGCCGCAAGCCCAACGACTTCATCGACCTGCCCGGCGAGCTGCTGGCGGTGGCGAAGGCGGTTGGGCTGGTCCCGGTGGAGCGGTGCGCGGCGATGCTCGCCGCCGTCCGCGACGGGCAGATCGTGCACCGTGCCTCGATGTTTGGGCTGATGGCGGTACGCCGCGCCCGAGCCGAAGGCATCCCGGTGCACCTGGTGGCACACGAGGATGTGTTGGTGCTCCGGCGCTGCTAAAACGCAGTGCGCGGCTTCAGGAATCCTGAAGAACCGCAGGTGGCGAGGCCTTTCGCGCCGCCAGCCGATCATCGCACAACGGCGGGACGTGGCAGCTCAGCCACGTCCCGCCGCGCCTGCGCCACACCGCGTTCGCGCAGGATCGCCGCTACCGGGCGGTCCCGCTCGGGTCCCGCACCGGCACACGGCTGCGCGGGACCAGTCCCGCTGCGGGTCCCGCACAACACGGCATCCGATGATCATGGTCCCGGTCGGGGCGGGACCCCAAGTTGATCAGGTACCGCTCCGGCGCGGCGAGTCCCGCTCGCGGTCCCGCTGCTGTCCCGCTGCTGTCCCGCTGCGTCGGGGCGGGCAGCGGGACTCCCAGCGGGACCATGATCGCGGACTCGGAGCCTCTTTCCGGCCGCGTGTCCCGGCACGGCGTGGACGCCAGACAGTTCAGTCCCCGAAGTCACGGCTGCCGTCGGTTCTTACTCTTCCCCCTCGCGGCGCGGGGCCACCTTGGGGCCCGCCGCGTCGCCATACGCCAAAGGAGCAAGATATGGACTTCCATTTCCACGCATTGACACCCGGTGAGCGCAACACCTACAGCGCCGCCAACGGGTTGGCGTTCCTCGTCACGTTCATGGCCGTGGCCGCGTTCGGGGGCAGCGCCGCCCCGACCGGCCTGGTCCTTGCCGTCGCGGTAGCGGCCGGGCTGTGGCTGATGGTGTGGTCGCTGCTGGTCGGCGGCCTCGTCGAGGCCGGTGACCGGTGGATCGGGCCACTGGTGGTCCTGGCAACGCTCGGCTGCCTGATGGCGGCGCTCGGCGACTCGTTCGCCGCGCTGATCGGCGCAGCCTCGTTGCTGTTCCTGTTCTGGTTGCCGCACATGGTCACCGAATCGATCTGGCAGGCGGTCCGACTGCGGGCCTTCTTCGCCGACGCCCGCCGCCTGTCACCGCTGATTCAGGTGACGCTGGTCGCCGCCGATATCGCCGCCTTTGCGGGGACCGCGTTGCTGATGGCCGCCGCGTACGGCGACGAGCCCGGTAGCCGCCGCCTGGTGGCAGCGCTCGTGCTAGTGACGCCGGGCGTACTCGGGCGGGCGGTGCGCCGGGCGCGGTACCGGCCCGTGCCCGCCAGCTCGGTCACGCGGGAAGGGTCGGCGCGGAGGGTATTCGTGTGCCCGAACGCCACTCTGACCGGCCACCGGCGCCTGCGGAATCACTAGCCACGTCACGGCGGCGACAACGGCGAAGGAGCCTGTCAGGTCGCTGAGCAGCCGTGTCAGGTTGCTGAGCGGCCGTGTCAGGTTGTGCCAGGTCACCGGATCTGACAGAACCCCTTCGCGGTCGGCTGCGGCCGTAGCCTGGGTACCTCAACTTCTTTCCCATCCCGTGCTGATCTGACCTCTTCCAGGTGAGGGCACACCACGCCCACCGTTCGCGGTCGGCCACCGCTCACCGCCGGTTCAGATCACCACTACACACCCGTACGCCCGGCACATTCGCGCCCGGGTGCGGTAACCCATTCCCTTTGCAAGGCGGTCACCAGCGGTGGCCGCCTTCTTCATGTCCTATGGAGGACGACGTGCTCAAGCCCACCTGGTACCTGACAGACGTCGACTGGTACATCCAGCTGCCCAACGCGCCACAGCTGGCCGCCGACGGTCAGGCCGTCATCGGCCAGATCGCCCAGCTGTTTCACGACGAGTCCTACTTCAACCCGGCCAAAACCGTGGCCACCACGCACGTGATCCTGCTGGCAGCCGAACACCTCGGCGATGTCATCACCTACGCCGCCGGGCAGCACAACGACACTGAAGTGGCCCGGCTCATCGGCGGTCTCAACCTCATCCAGGCCCACCTGACCCAGATCATTCAGAAGCTCGCCGAACACGCCGACCAGGGCGACTTCCCCGGCCTGACCAACCGGTCCGCCGCGGACATCAAGACGATCACCGACAGCCTCTGCGCCGCCGGCGCCAGCGGCGAGGTCTGCGCCGGACATCTCAAGGAGGCGCACCTGGCGCTGCGCTCCACCACCAAGTGACCCCGCCAATGCGATGGCGCGTGTCCGGTCACGGTCACGCGCCATTCGCCTGTCTGGAGGACCTGATGACCACAGACCACGCCGAGCAGAAGGCCGCAGCGGCGGCCATCGATGCCACGGCGGGCGGGCTGACCCGCGTCACGTTCAACCTGACCGCCCGCACCACGGCCGCCCTCACGGCGATCATGGCCGCCTCCGGCGACAACAAGACCGACGCGATCAACAACAGCCTGCGCGCGATGGCGACCCTGGTCGGTCTCGCCCATGACGACGGCGCGTTGCGGGTGATCGCACCGGACGGCACGACCCACATCGTGCACCTGCCCTGACCAACCAACTTCCCGAATCGGAAGGCATACGCCGATGAGCCAATACACCCTGACACCCAAGCCCGGCTGCGAGCGCTACACCATCCAAGTCGGCTGGAACCCGCACCGCACCTACTACGGCTACGTGCTCGACTTCGCCTGGGACCCGGCGACCGAACCCGACGAGCCCGACGCGGTACGCCTCGGCATCGACGAAACCATCCTCGATCCCACCGACGTGCTGATCGCCGTCGAGCCCTACGCCGTCATCCCCGACGACCTTCTCGCGATGCTGCGCGCCGACAAGCTCGCGCCGCCGCCGCGCTTCTAAACACCCGGCCAGGTCGCCCCCACCATCGGCGACCCAGTTCGCCAACCATTTCGCACCTGTAGTTCCCCGGCCGTCGCCCGGCCGTACCGCGCATCTGCGCATCTTCCGGGCACGGCCGAAAAGCCGTGCCCGGATTTCCATCCACCAACCCGCACAGGGAGGAATCCGTGAGCACCAACGACACCGGCCCGGCGAACAAGCCGGGCACGAGAACCCGCCGGCATCCGCAAGTCAGCCCAGAGGTCTTGGCGCTGCTGCACCGCGCCCAGCACGGCGACCGTGACGCCTTCGCCGACCTGTACCGCACCTTCCACGACGCGGTGACCCGCTACGTCGCCGTCCGGATGCGCGACCGGGACGCCATCGACGATCTGGTCCAGGACGCGTTCACCGGTGCGCTGGAAGAGCTGCCGCACGCGCTGCTCGACGTGCGCGGCTGGTTCATCATCCAGGCCGCCAAGGCATGCACCCGCCACGACTGGTTTCTCCGGACCACGGAGATCATCTATGAAATGGGATCGACCTCAACGGGGTAGGCGCTACGGTTCTGGCTGTCGCTCGCATTGAGCCGCCTTCTAGACGGTCACCGTTCTAGAGGGTGCCTT
>Ga0209382_10001750_pt1 | contig 33507 bp, 26 predicted proteins | sample SoiMetdeltSBSDD5_FD_187599 | JGI IMG/M metagenome (GOLD analysis project Ga0209382, IMG submission 187599) | Bulk soil microbial communities from a Populus tree surrounding site in Tennessee, USA - Soil MetaG P. deltoides SBSDD5 (SPAdes) (version 2) | ecosystem: Environmental > Terrestrial >... | reverse complement strand
CAAAGCCGATGACCTTCCGCAACAACTTGATCGTTTCGACGATCCAGAACCCGTATGGCGTCGGGCTCACAAAGTTCCCGTGGCTCAGAGATTACAACCTGTGGTATTACACGCTCGGCACCCTCGCCGCTGATCCTTCACCCGAGGCGCATGGCAAGTACAACCAGAACCCGCTGGTGAACAGCCTGGGCTATCACGGCATCGGCAAGCCGACGACCCAATGGACCCTGCAAGCCGGCTCACCGGCGATCAATGCCGGGATCAACCCCTGCACCGGGGTGACCGGCTGCACGGTCGGCACACGCGACTTCTTCGGCGCGACGACCCTGCCGTTGGGCGGGGCCTTCGACATCGGCGCGGACGAAGCGCAGTAAACAATTGTTTGCCAAATGTTGGTCAAAGCCGGGAGGGTAACGCCCTCCCGGTTTATCTTTTATCCACCTTTTGGGGAGAATCCGGTATCTTTTGTGATCTTTTAGGATGTCCGACCATCCTATAATCAAGCTGTTACCCGACTTTTAACTAGCCTAAGGAGAAAGCCATGTACACATTTACCAACCCCTTCAGAGTCTTCCGGCTGGCGATCTTCGCCCTACTCGTGCTAATGCTGGCCGTAGGCATGATCGGTGTATCGCATTCGGTGGAAGCCGCCGGCAAACCGCCGACAGCGACGCCAACGCCCACCAGCGGCCCCACAGCCACGCCGACAAACACGCCACCCCCCGCCGGCAATTTTTACGTGGACTGCTCAGCGGCCACGAACGGCAATGGCACGCAGACCACCCCGTGGAACAACCTGACCACCGTCAACGGTGTCACCTTGGCACCCGGCAGTAGCCTGCTCTTCAAGCGTGGCATGACTTGTTCCGGGTCACTCCAGCCCAAAGGCTCCGGGACCAGCGCCAGCCCCATCACCCTGGGCGCTTACGGCACCGGCGCGCTGCCCATCATCAACGGCGGCACGAACGAAGCGGCTGTCAAATTCCATAACCAGTCGTATTGGAATATTCAGACGATCGAAATCACCGGCGGCACGCGCTTTGGCCTCTTGGTGGGCGGCGATGGCACGAGCGTGCTGCATCACATTTACCTGACCAACTTGGTCGTGCATGATATGGCGCCCGGCGGGAACATGGATGTCAAGAGCACCGGCCTGATCGTCATCGGGTACGAGTGGACGCAGGAGATTGACGACATCCTGGTGGACGGTGTGACCACCTACAACACCACCATGTGGTCCGGCATCATCACGACCGGCAAGAATTACAAGTGGCAGACCACGCGCAACACCGGCGTCATCTTCCGTAACAACGTTTCTCACCACATGTACGGCGATCCGATCGTGGCCTTCTCCAGCGAGAACGTCTTGATTGAGCACAACGTCAGTTACGAGAGCGGTTTGCAGCCGCCGCCGCAGACCATCGGCAGCCCGAATGCGATTTGGACCTGGGACTGCAGCGACTGCACCGTGCAATTCAATGAGTCTTACACCGCCCACTCCCCGGGCGCGGATGGCGGCGCTTTCGATATTGATTACTACTCCGCCAACACGCTCGTCCAGTACAACTATGGCCACGACCTGGACGCCTACTGCGTCTCGATCTTCGGCAATGACGGAACGACTCTGAACGGCACGCTGCGCTACAACATCTGCGCCAACAACGGGCGGGAAGCCGCCGCCGGGCCGGACGAGCAGATGGACATCTGGCTGGCGGTGTGGGGCAAGGGTAAGATTGAAGATACCCAAGTCCACAACAACACCATTTACTGGAATCCGACGACGACGACTGACCAGTATGCCATTTCGTCGGGCAATCTGTGGGCCGGCTGCTGCTTTGTCGGGTCGAATGTGATTATGAACAACATCATCTACTCGACCGTTCCCTACCTGGTGAGCATGGGCATGAATAGTAACGTAACCCTGAACAACAATCTGTATTGGTACACCGGGGCCGGCTCACCGTTGTTCGTCTGGGGCAAGAGTCAAGTCTCCGGTTTGGCTGCCTGGCAGTCTAAGAGTGGTCAGGACCTAAACAGCATCTATGCCAACCCTATGCTGAACTCCCCCACGTATCACGGGATCGGGATGCCGACGACGCAGTTCACGCTGCAAGCCGGCTCACCCGCAATCAACGCCGGAGCTAATCTGGTCGCTCTAGGCCTGGCTCCGAGTATGGGCACCCGCGACTTCTTTGGCACCTCCATCCCGCTGGGCAGCGCCTTTGACATCGGCGCAGACGAGGCCCAGTGAGTTAGCCTCAGACTTGATGGGTCGCGCTTGGCAGACTCATCGGGCCTGAGGCGGTAAATATTCCAGAAATGCAAAACCGGAAGGGCGCTACTGCCCTCCCGGTTTTTTGTTTTAACCCCACTGCAAAGAGTGATTCCCGCTTTCGCGGGAATGACGATTTAACTACGCGGTCACCGCGCTGATGAAGGGTTCAGGGAGATGGTCAAAAAAGACTCGGCTGTTCCACGGACGCTTCCGCTTCATCGCCCCATGGGGGCAGGGGCGACAAGGGGTAATGGGCAGCGACCCGAGCGTGGAAATCGCGGGCCAAGCGCGGGGCCTGAACATCATCGGGACTGTGCAGAAAGAAAAAGACATCTTCATCCGCCGCCAGCCACCCGGCCACGCGCTTCGCCCAATCGTCGAGCAAGGGCGCGTTTTCGCTAAGATCAGGATCGGCGATGAAACGGACGAAGACGAAAGGCGCCGTCTGGGTAAAGCGGACTGGAACATCGGGCTTGCGCTGCTGCGCCGCAATCACGGCTTCGTCGTCCGGCACGGCACCCCGCAGGCCGCGCACATCGAATAGGACGCGGGCCACACCACGCTGGCGCAAGGCCTCTTCCAACGCCACTTCCGCCGGGCCGGCGAAAAAGTCCGGGTGGCGGACTTCGACCGCGTACCGAAAATCGCGCGGGAGCGAGTCAAGATAAGCCGTCAACGCCCCGAGTTGCGGAGCGCCGAACTTCGGCGGGAGTTGCAGGAAACTGGGGCCACAGCGATCTCCCAGCCGTTCCAGAACGGCGAGGAAACTTTGCGTCTCGGCTTGGGCCTCGCGCAATTGCCGGATGTGGCTGATGATTTTGGGGAACTTGAGGCAGAACTTGAAACCGGGCGGCGTTGCGGCACGCCAGCGGTCTACCGTTTCCAGGGCGGGGATGGCGTAGAACGTCGTGTTGCCTTCGACGGTGTTGAGCCGACGACTGTAAACAGTTAAAAAGTCACGGGCTGGGGTTTTGGCGGGGAAGAAATTGCCACCCACTCTTTAAGTCCCCAGCGGGGGCAGCCGAGAAAGAGACCCATGACTTTAATCCAAAGCTTTCATCGCAGAGAACGCCGAGTCCGCCGAGAGTTTTAAGGGGGGGAAACTCAGCGCTCTCGGCGCTCTCCGCGGTTAAATTACATTAGAGGCACTCAGAGGAAAACATGGAATTATTCCGGTGGCTTGGTCGTCGCCGCGTCGTAGACGAAAACCTGGACATCCAGCCCGTCTTTCGCCAGCCATTGAATCGTCGGCTCGCGGGTGGCATCCTGGAGGGGATTCATATGTTCTGCCGGGGCGTAGATGCTGACGCGGGCCTCTTCATCTGAGACGCGCATGACTTTGACGACCGCCCCGGCGCTGATGGTGGCGACCTTGGTTTTTAAATCGTTGACGGCTTCGTCGAGGGTCATAGAACCTCCTGAATAAGGATGACGTGTTTAAGTGTCGAGTGTTTACGTGTCACGTGACACCTGAACACCTAAACACTTGACACTTCATTTAAAAGGCAACTGAGATTTTCTCGCACTTGGAAAACTTGCGCAAGTAACGCGCTGTACCCACTCAGCGTTTGAGGTATGCTACAATCCTGCGGCGCGCCCCTTCGACAAGCTCAGGGCGCGGCCTAAGCGGACGCTGAACTTGTCGAAGCGTTCCCCGCATGTTCATTCGCCATCTCTCCCTAACCAATTTCCGTCTGTACGCTCGGTTTGAGTCTGATCTGCCCCGTGGGCCGCTCATCCTCGTCGGCGCCAATGCGCAGGGCAAGACCAGCCTGCTGGAGGCGCTGTATTACCTCGCCACCGCCCAATCACCGCACGCTGCCTCCGATCGCCAGTTAATCCACTTCCTCACTCTGCGTGAGGCGCAACCTTTCGCCCGGATTGTGGCCGAGGTGGTCAGCCGCGCCGAAACGCGCCGGATCGAAATCCGATTGATTCAGGAGGCCGGCGAAAGCGGCGAGAGCCGGCTGCGCAAAGAAATCCTGGTCAACGGGCTCAAGCGGCGTGTGAGCGATCTGGCCGGGACGGTGACGGTCGTGCTGTTCCTCCCGCAAGATCTGGCGATCATGGAAGGTTCGCCCTCCGACCGCCGGCGTTACCTGGATGGAGCGCTCAGTCAGGTGAACCCGGCTTATAATTCCGCGCTCAACGAATATGGCAAGGTGCTTCCCCAACGGAATGCGCTGTTGAAGTTCTTAGCCGAAAGCAGCGATGGGACCGGCCAATTGGATTTTTGGGATGAGAAGTTGTGCGAGCATGGCGCGTTCATCATCGCCGCCCGCATCGCCGCGCTCGCCGAACTGGAGACGCTGGCCTCGTCCATCCACCGCGACTTGACCCGTGGGACGGATGGTCTGCGTCTGGCCTACCTCCCCTCCTTTGATCCGGCCGCCGCGCCCGAGGGACAGTTGGGCCTGCCGCTGGAAGTGCCGGTGCATCGCGTGGGTATTTCACCGGAAGAGATTCGGGCCGGGCTGCAGCAGAAATTACGAGCGACGCGGGCCAACGAGATCGCGCGCGGGATGACGCTCTCCGGCCCCCATCGGGATGAAATTCGTTTTGTCGCCGGAGGGGTTGATTTGGGAACCTACGGTTCGCGCGGACAGGCCCGCACCGCCGTCCTGGCCCTCAAGCTAGCCGAGATGGAATGGATGAAAGCCAAGACCGGCGAATGGCCCATTCTTTTGTTGGATGAAGTGCTGGCCGAACTAGACCCCAGCCGCCGGCGTGATTTGCTCACCCGCCTGAGCGGCGCCGAACAGTGCTTGCTGACAACGACGGATTTAAATTTCTTTCCCCCGGAATTTACGGCCAATGCCACGGTGTGGGAAGTGAAGGGGGGACAAGTGAGACGTGACGAGTGACTCGTGACACGTGAACACATGACACTTAATCACGTGTCACGAGTCACGCATCACGGTCTCTCTCCCAACTCTACCGGCACCTCCACCGACTGCCCACCCCGCATCACAGAAAGTGTCACCGTCTGCCCTGGACGAGTATGGTTGATCAGATAACTCAGCAGGTCGCTAAAAGCTCTCACCTCCTGCCCATTAATCGCCACAATCAAGTCACCGTCCCCTCTAAAATTCGCGGGTAGCTCCGGATCATTCGGCGCTGAGTCGGCTTTAATCCCGGCGCGTGCGGCCGGCCCACCTGACACGATCTCCGTCACGTAAGCGCCGCTCGCGCGCGTCAGTCCCAGTTTTTCTTGCAAAGCCAGCGACAGCTCCGGCATACTGGAAATTCCCAGGTAAGAATACCGGAACCGGCCATTTTGAATTAGTTCCGGGACAATTTGTTTGACGGTGTTGGAGGCAATGGCAAACCCTACCCCGGAGTTCACGCCGGTCTCCGACTCGATGGCTTTATTGACGCCGATGACCTCGCCCGCCAGATTGAGCAGCGGGCCGCCGGAGTTGCCGGGATTGATAGCCGCGTCTGTCTGAATAATATCGGGCGCGGAGAACAATCCGCCCGGGCTCGTCCGGTTACTCTCCAGCGTTCGCCCCAGCCCGGAGACGATTCCGACCGTCATCGTCCCCGCCAGCCCAAACGGATTCCCGATGGCGACCACGCGCTGCCCGACTTGAATGCTGTCGGAGTCGCCGAGCGGGAGGGGGACCAGTTGATCAGGCAAGGTGTCTATTTTGACAACCGCCAGATCACTGTCGGGATCAACGCCCAACACCTTGCCCCGCGCTTTAAAGCCATTGGGGAAATCCACTTCAATCGCGGTCGCGTCATTGACCACGTGCTGATTGGTGACAATATCGCCTTGCGCATCAAACACAAAGCCCGAACCTTGCGCCCCGCCGCCCTGCCCCCCTTCTTCGACAATGATCGAGACGACGGAGATATTGACCCGGTGATAGAGATCAATGAGGTGCTGCTCTTCGGAGGAGGTGATGACCTGCGGCGCAGAGGTTGGGCCAGGCTCACCGGCACCGACAGTGGCCGAGGGGATGATCACAGGCGCCACGCTCGGCAAGGGGGTAGAGGTAGGAAGCGCCCGCGGGGTAAACGCGCAGGCTATTCCGGCCAGAAGCAAAGCGACGAGGGGAATAAATGAGAGCTTAGGAGGTTGCATAATTGGAGTCCTTATATTATGACGGAAGAAAGAAGACGGAGGACGGTAGACGGACGACGGAGCAAGAAGGAAGAATCTTGAGCCTTGAGCCTTGAGCCTTGGGCCTTGGGCCTTGACCCTTCTTCCGTCATCCGTCCTCCGTCTTCAGTCCCTGAGGGCCACGCAGCGCCGCCAGTTCTTGGATCAGTTGGCGCTCACGTTCGCTGAGGTTCGTAGGAATTTGAACGCTGGTGTGAGCATACAGGTCGCCATGTTCTTTCGGTTGGCGCAGCTTGGGCATTCCGCGCCCGCTCAAGCGAAACGTTTTTCCCGACTGCGTTTCCGGGGGAATAGTGAGCACCACCTCGCCATTCAAGGTTGGGACGCGCGCTTCGCCGCCCAAGAGCGCCGTGTACAAATCCAAAGGCAAATCCACATGCAGATCGTCCCCCTCGCGCCGGAATTTGGGATGCGGCCGAACAGAGATGACGAGGTACAAATCGCCGGCGGTCTGTCCCGTGCCGCCCTCGCCGGCGAAGCGAATTTTGGTTCCGGTTCGCGCCCCGGGGGGAATGGTGACCTCCAAACGTCGCCCGCCTTTTTCCAACGTGCGCCGCGCGCCGTGATACGCCTCTTCGAGTGAAATCTCTACCGGCTGCTCCATATCTTCGCCGCGAAAGGTGAAATTCCGTTGACGCGAGTTGACATCGCCGAACCCCCGTCCCCCGAGTCCACCGAACACGTTGGTAAAGAAATCGGAGAAGCCGCCCTCACCGAACAACTCATCCAGATTGCCAGGATCCGCCCGCCCACCGCCGGGGCTGGCCCATTGACTGAAATCAAAGCCGCCGCCCGGGCGCCCGGCCCGTTCCCATTGGGTGTAGCTTGAGCCGAGTTGATCGTACTTGGCGCGCTTCTGCGGATCGCCGAGGACTTCGTACGCCTCGTTGATCTCTTTGAAACGCTCTTCGGCTTGCTGGTCACCCGGATTTTTATCGGGGTGATAGCGCTGCGCTAACTTGCGGAAAGCGCTTTTGATTTCCTTCTCGGTCGCCGACTTGCCGACGCCTAGAGTCTTGTAATAGTCCTTATATTCCATTGCCACAGGCTCCTCTGGTTAGATTGATTTTAGAGCCGAGGTGGAAAGCAAGTCAAGGCAAAACAAGCAATTCTTATACAACGCTAACACGCGTTAGGTAGCAGGTGGCAGGTAGCCGATAGCGAATAGCAGATGGCGAATGGTGAACTCGCTTGTCATCCGCTATCGGCCATCTGCTACCGGCTACCGGCCACCTGCCTGCTCCGTTTCCCCTTAACTTGCAATCATGCTATCATTTCCGTACGATGCCCCGGCAAAACGAAAAAATTCTGGTGGTAGATGATGATCCGGCTGTCCTAAAGCTGGTCGCCCAGCAGGTCTTAGCGCCGCAGGGCTACCAGGTGGGCACTGCTTCAGACGGCAACACCGCGCTGCAACTGGCGCTCAAAATGTCGCCGGACATCCTCATCGTCTCGCTCCAACTGCCAGGCCTGTCCGGCAAAGACCTGCTGGCCGCGCTGCGGAGCCAGGGCTTCGAGAGCATCATCATCGCCACCGGCCCCAAAGGGACGGAACCGGATGCCTTGCAGGCCTTCCGTCTGGGCGCAAAAGATTATCTGACCAAGCCGCTGCGCGAGGCCGAACTCGTCTCCAGTATTGATCATGCCTTGGAAGAAGTGCGCCTGCGCCGTGAGCGCGAGCAGCTTTCTCAACGGCTGGGCACAGCCAACCAGCAATTGGAGCGACAAGTCAAAGAACTTACCACGCTGTACGGCATCGGCAAAGTGGTCTCGGCCAGCACCGATCTCGCCCAATTGTTCATGCGGCTGCTCGAAGGCGCGCTGTTCGTGACCGAGGCCGAGTTGGGCTGGATCGTCCTCGCCGAGGAGAGCACGGGCAAACTAATCCTGCGCGCCGGCAAGAACCTGCCAAACCTGAACCTCATCAAAATCAATCAACCTTGGGACGATGGCATCTCCTCGCTCCTCATGCTGTCGGGCGAGGGCATTACGCTGGCCGGCGAACCACTGGCGAAACTGCGCGCGGGTCAAGTGGTCAAGGCCGCCGCCGCCGTGCCGCTCAAGGCCAAGGAGCAAGTGCTCGGCGTCATCGTCGTGGGCAACAAAACCGGCAAACCCTTCGCCAATCGTGACCAGGCGCTGCTCTCGGCAGTCGCAGATTACGCCTCCATTGCCTTGGTCAACGCGCATTTGTTTCAGGCCCTCGAAACGCGGGCGCACTTCTTGCAAAAATCGTATGACGAGCTGGCGACCCACGTGAGCACTGAATTATCCCAGACCAAAAAGTTGCTTGAGCAAATCGCGCACGGGGAAACCGGGCCTCTGACGGCGGCCCAGGCCCAGACAATCCAAAACGCATTGGAAAAGTTGAGGGACAGCCAGCGTTTAATGGAAGAGGCCCAACGCGCGCCTTCTGGCTCTCCCAGCTAGTCTCTGCCAGGTGCGGCCCTTCGGCTTTTGACTCGGATTTCCGGCCTATTCACACCGAAAGCCGAAGGGCCGCACCTTAGCCTTTTCATCAGGCGGCTCCAAACAATCGCCTAACCCTGGCGGGCGGCGGCCTCCCTTTCGGTGTTGGTCAAACCCTTAAGTTACGTAGCGCCTTTGTACCCGTGACTGCGCCTGAGAGTCTAAGTTAGAATTGGCGGGAGGCGTCTGAACCGATTATGCCGACTGAAAAAATCCTGGTTGTAGATGATTCATTCGAGATGCGCGAATTCGTCGCGGATAGTGTCCTGCGGCTGAGCGGTTACGAGACGCTTAAGGCAGACAACGGCCAGGCCGGCTTGGAGCTTGCCCGCCAGACCTCGCCGAATTTGATCATCGCCGATATGCGCATGCCCCAGCTCACCGGCTTGGAGTTAGCCCAAATCATCCGGCGTGAAAAGCTCAATATCCCGATCATCCTCATCACCGCTGAGGGATCAGAGCAACTGGCACGCGAGGCGCTGCGGGCCGGCGTGGCGGATTACTTCGTCAAGCCGTTCAAAACCGATGACCTGTTGTTATCCGTTCGCCGAGTATTGGACACGGCTCAGGCCCGCGATGAAAGTTCCCGGGTCCCGAACGAAACGGTGGCGATCAACGAATCGCTTCGGCTGCGGCTCAAGGAACTGGAAACGCTCATCGGCGTCGGGCAGAACGTCACCTCCGTCCTCGATCTGGATCAAGTTCTCTCGAAAGTTGTGGAAGCCGCCGTCAGCCTGACGGGCGCAGAAGAAGGCTCACTCCTGCTCCTGGAAGAAAATACCAACGAACTGACGATGCGCGCCGCCAAGAACTTCGACGACAACTTTGTGCGCACCTTCCGCCTGCGCTCGGACGATTCGCTCGCCGGGCAGGTCATCCGCACGGGCGAGCCGGTGTTGTTGGATGAAAACGCGCCGCAGAAAATCAAGACTTCCTACCTGGTGCATTCGCTTGTGTATGTGCCGCTCAAAATTCACGGGCGCGTCATTGGCGTCTTGGGCGTGGACAATCGTCGCGCCGGGCGCGCGTTTACGCAGCATCATCAGCACCTGCTGGGCGCCGTGGGTGATTACGCCGCTATCGCCATCGAAAACGCTCGCGCGTATCGTCGCACCGAGAAACAGCGCCTGCAATTGGAAACGATCCTGCACGAAACCGAAGACGGCGTGATCGTGGTGGACTCGGACAAGAAACTGATTCTGATCAACCCGACCGCGCGCGCGGCCTTTGGCGTAAACGGCACCCCGGTCGTTGGCCGCGCTATCGCCGAGGTCGTTTCCCATCCCGATATCCGCGAACTGTTCAACGAAGATGGCCGGCGGCGCGAGATCACGCTTGCGGATGGACGCATCTTCAACGCCCACCTGACCCCGATTAACGGAATCGGCCAGGCCGTCGTGATGCAGGACATCACCCATCTCAAGGAACTGGATCGGATCAAATCCGAATTTGTCACGACGGTCTCACACGATTTGCGCTCGCCCTTGACCGCGATCCTGGGTTACGTGGAACTCCTGGGCCGAGCCGGACCGGTGACCCCGCAGCAGGCGGACTTTATGCGCCGCATCCAGGTCAGCGTGCAGTCCATCACCGCGCTGATCACCGACTTGCTCGACTTGGGCCGGATTGAAGCCGGGTTCGACATCCAGAAGGAAGTGACGTACCCGGCGCTGGTGGTGCGCTACGCGGTGGACAGCGTCCGGCAGCAGGCCGAGGCCAAAGGACAAAACTTGGTCATTAGCGTCCCGGAAAGTTTGCCGCGTCTGTGCGCCACCCCGGCGCGGCTGCGCCAGATGTTCGGCAACTTGCTGGAGAACGCGATCAAGTACACGCCCGAAGGCGGAACGATCACCGTCACCGGTCGGGCCGAGCAAGATTTTATTCTCCTCACCATCAGCGATACCGGGCTGGGCATCCCGCCGGCCGATCAGCCGTACATCTTTGATAAATTCTTTCGCGCCGGGAATACGCGCATGGATTACGTCGGCACCGGCCTGGGATTGTCCATTGTTAAATCCATCGTCGAAGACCACGAGGGCCGGATTTGGGTGGAATCCAAACTCAACCAGGGGACAACCTTCACCGTCATGCTGCCGGAATATAAAGAAGAGACGGCCTGAGGCCGTTCAGGCAATTATTTTTTAAAGACTTCTGACCCGACCGGTTTTGAAAACCGGTCGGGTCTTAATTACAAGGAAGAGACCCATGCTATCCCGATTGAAGTCATTGACCACTGACAGCCCGCTGGGCCGGACGGCCAGCTACTATTTGTTGTTCATCTACCTGGGATTAGGCTTGGGTATGATCGGCCCCACCCTGCCGACGCTGGCCACCCAGACTCACACATCCGTGAGTGATATGGGATGGCTGTTTCTGGTAGGCTCACTCGGTTACACCTTGGGAACGATGATTTCCGGGCCGGTGTTTGAGCGCCTGCGGGCGCATTGGGTGATGGGCCTCTCGCAACTGGCCGCCGCCGGTTTACTTATTTTGATCCCTATCGTCCCGCGCTTCGAGTTACTAATTGGAATCCTGTTGCTGAAAGGCATCGCCGATGGGCTGATCAATACCGGGAGCAATACCCTGCTGATCTGGATTCACCGCGATAAAGTCGGCCCGTATCTGAATGCGCTGCATTTCTTCTTTGGGCTAGGAGCGTTCTTATCTCCATTTCTGATCGCGCAGGTGATGGGTATCGCGGATGGTTATCGGTGGGCCTTTTGGGGCGTAGCCGCTTTTTCAGTCCTCGCTGGCCTGCGTGTTCTAGCTCTCTCTGATGATGCTGGTTTCCGGCCAACCCAGACGCCCAGCCAACCTGAGGCGCAAGTTGCTCCGGCTCGGATTCATTATCCGCTGGTGATTGCGGCCGGATTGTTTTTGTTTTTCTACGTGGGCGCAGAATTAGCCTTTGGCGGGTGGATCTATACTTACGCGGTCACGCTCAACTTAGCCAGCGCGGCCGGCGCGGCTTACCTGAATTCCGGGTTTTGGCTGTCGTTCACTATTGGTCGTTTGCTCTCCATCCCGCTCGCCATTCGCTTCCAGCCGCCGCAAGTCATTTGGGTCGCCTCATTAAGTTGTCTGGCCGCTTTGGCTTTGCTTATTGCCTTTCCCAGTTCAAGCACCGTCTTGTGGATCGTCGTCATCATGATCGGTTTCTTCATGGCGCCCATGTGGGCGACGGGATTTAACTTGGCCGGACAATCGCTCAACCTCACAGCGCGCCTGAGCAGTCTGGTTCTGCTGGGGGATAGTTTTGGGGGGATGATCCTGCCCTGGCTGGTAGGCCAAGTGCTGGGGCAGATTGGCCCCGCCGCACTAGCGTATTTAGTTTTCGGCAGTTTGGCCTGCAATTTGGTCGCGTTCGTCAGCATGCTGCGCTTGCGGCCTACGGTTCAACCAAACATTACACCCGAACCGGCAAAGATTGCGTAGTACACGGATAGCACGGAAAGAAAACCGGATGTCGCGGATTTTTTTTCTTTTGATTTTCAGTGCTATCCGGGTTTTTCAGTGTTATCCGCCTGCGGCAGCTTTCCCACTATGATTACGGATTAACCCAGAACTGCTCCGGCGCACTCACTAAGGTTCCCCCTCCCGCCAACGTGGCCTCTGCGCGCAGAATGTGCGCCCCCGCCTCCAACACCCACCAAAACTCAAACGGCGAAGTCGTCACCGTCGCCAGTGGTTGATCGTCCAGAAAAAACGTCACCACTTCCACCTGTTCAGTGGAAATCACGCGCAGCGGAATCTGCTGGCTGGCGCGCGGCAAACGCGGCGAGATTTGATAGACCGTGTTCGGGTCAGGCGATGAGATTTGGAGATGGGGGCCTAGTTGCTGGTTGCTGGTTGCTAGTTGTTGGTTGCTGGGGAGTTGGGGGACGCCATTTTCTCTGGCCCATGCCTGCGCCTCGGGCGGCAATACCAAAAACACTTTCTCGACCACAAACTCCGGCGGTGTGTTGGCGTCCGCTGACAGTCCGGTGCGCGAGTCCATTCGAAAGACTTGATACAAATTATCGAGTTGAGTCGGAACCGTACCTTCGATGAATAACTCCGTCTGGGTGCGCGGACAGGCCGGAGTCGGCAGCAAGCCGGAGGGCGTGCAGACTTCCGCGCGCACCAAGCCGAGCGGCTGGCGGAACGGCGTCTCCGGCTTCCCCATTAACGCAGTGCGCATGAAGTCGTGCCAGATCGGGCCGGCGCCGGCGACGCCGCTCAAGTTCACCATCGGCGAATAGTCGGCGTTGCCCACCCACACACCGGTCACCAAGTCCGAAGTGTAGCCCACTGTCCAGTTATCGCGGTAATCCGTCGTCGTGCCGGTCTTCACCGCCGCCGGACGCCCTAGCAACAGCACACTGTTGAACCCGAAAGTCGCGGCGCGCGCTTCATTGTCCGAGAGAATGTCGCTGATGAGATACGCCACGCGCTCATCCAGCACCCGCTCGCCGCTATGCGATTTCCACTGCTCAATTAAAATTCCTTGCGCGTTACGGATTTGTAAAATGGCGGAAGGTTCGACCTTGTGACCGCCATTCGAAAATATGGCGTACGCCGTCGTGAGTTCGAGCAACTGCACCTCGCCGCCGCCCAACGTCAAGGAGAGGCCAAAGCGATCGGCGTCCGAAAGCGTCGTTAATCCTAATCGTCCGGCTAATCGGAAAAATGTCGGCAAGCCGATGTGATCCAGCGCGATGACGGCGGGCAGGTTGAGGCTGCCGGCCAATGCCGCGCGCGCGGAGACCGGCCCGTGAAAGGCGCGGTCGTAATTGTTGGGGACGTAGGAGAAACCTTCTTTGGTGATGAACGGCGTGCGCACGTCGAGGATCATGGTGGCGGGAGTCCAGGGGCAAGTATTCCCCCTCACCCCTAGCCCCTCTCCCCCAAGGGGGAGAGGGGTTGGGGTGAGGGGGGAACTACACAGCTCCGGCGAGAACGCTGCCGCATACGTGATCGGCTTGATGGCGCTGCCGGGTTGGCGCGGCGAGACGGCCAGGTTGACCGCGCCGGAGATTTCCGCGTTGAAGTAATCGGGTGAGCCGAGCATCGCCAGGATTTGCCCGGTGTGCGGGTCGAGCGCGACGAGCGCGGCGTCGGTGGCATTGTGCGCCGGGCCGGCTTTGTCATCTGCGATCTGTTGCAGACGACGCACGGCGATGGTCTGCGCGGCGCGCGTCAAGTCCAGGTCAAGCGTCGTCGTCACAATGAGGCCGGAATACAACACCTCCGGGCCATATTTTTGTTCCAGCAAATTCCAGACGTAGAACACAAAGTGCGAGGCTTCAATGGCAAAAGGGGTGGACGTGAATTGCAGCGGCTCGTCTTTCGCCAGCCGCGCTTCGTCGGCGGAGAGATAACCCTGCTTGACCATTAAATCCAAAACGACGGCCTGCCGCTCTTTGGCCGCAGCCGGATAAATGAGCGGGTCGTAGAAGGACGGCGCTTGCGGCAGCCCGGCCAGGAGTGCGGCCTCGGCCAGATCAAGACTACGTGCGGATTTGCCGAAGTACGTTCGGGCCGCGGCTTCGACGCCGTACGCCAGATGGCCGTAGTAGGTTTGATTCAAATACAGCGCGAGGACGTCGTCTTTTGAATACGCGCGCGATAGCCGCCAGGCGAGAATCGATTCGCGCAGTTTGCGCGTGAGCGTCCGCTGCGCGCGCTCCTGCGGATCAAGCAGCATGTTGCGCGCGACCTGCTGGGTGATCGTGCTCCCGCCCGCCAGCACTTCCCCGCCGGTGGCGTTGATCCACAGCGCGCGGAGGACGCCGAGCACATCCACGCCGGGGTTGGAATAGAACGTGGCGTCCTCGGTTGCAATCGTCGCTTGTTGTAAGAAGAGCGGAATTTCCGAGAGCGGGACGGTGGTGTGATGCACGCCGGCTGGATCGGCAATTTCATAGAGCAGTCGTCCATCGCGGGCGAGGATTTTGGTCGAGGGGACGGTGAGGTTTTCGGTGAGGCGGGTGAGTGATGGCAAATCAACGACGAGTGAATGCCAAAAGATGATGACTGCTAATAGGAAGAAGGAAGGAGGAAGAAGGAAGAAAAACAGGCGACGGCGGGACATGCGGGGATTGTAGCATGAGGGTGGCTTCAAGCGGATCGCTTCGCGTAACGGATTAGCTGATGGAAGCGGATGCAGCTATCCGTTTCTGTCCGCTAATTCGCTTCCTATCCGTTTGAGACCCTCATCCGTTCCCCTCCGTTTATCCGTTTCGTCGAAGACAATCCGTTGTCGGCCATCCCCTGCCTATGGGGAGCGCGCCACCCGAAAGCCGACGTCCTTGTACCGGTCGAGCGGGTTGTTCCTGTAGCGGTATGGACAGCGCGCGAACCTGAAATAGTCGAAGAACGAGCCACCGTGCATCACGTGAGCGTTGCCTTTCCCTGGCCCTATTGGATCTTTGACCATCGTTTCCGCCCGACGCTTATATTCTTTTTCGTCAAACCAATCCGCGCACCACTCCCACACGTTTCCGGCCATGTCCACGCAGCCGTAAGGGCTATCGCCATCCGGCGAATATTGGCCGACGGGGGTAGTATCATTCCGTCCACCCTCCAGACTGTTCAGCTTATTTGGGTCAAAGTCATCACCCCAGGGATAGAGACGTTCATCTTCCCCCCGCGCGGCCTTCTCCCACTCAGCCTCGGTCGGCAGGCGATATGTCTTGTTCGTTTTCTTGCTCAACCATTCGCAGTAAGCAACGGTTTCGTCCCAGGACACATTCACCACCGGATGGTCGCCTTTTTCCTGGGGATACTTGTCGCCATCCCAATATTGCGGCGGTGTATAGCTCTCTTCCTGCACAAACGTCTGATACTCTGCGTTCGTCACTGGATATTTCCCAATAGAGTATTCCGAAATCTCAACTTTGTGTTGGGGGCATTCCCAAGCAATATACTCCTTCTCAAGCCCATCCTTGATCGCTTGCTGCACCTGCTCATCAGTCGAACCCATCAAGAACGTCCCGGCGGGCACGCGCACCATTTGCGGCTCAATAAAAGGCACTTCAGCAGGCGCGACTGACGGCACTTCGGCGCGGCGGGTGAGCGTGAAGTATAGACGCAGTTCGTCAGGCGGCAGGCTGGTGAAGTTAGCGTCGGGCATGTCCGCCGCGTGCAGCGTGAGGATGCGGCGGACAGCGGCGCGAGAGATGTAGGGGGCGAGGGCGGGTGGAGGCTCGGGGCGCGACGGTTGTTCCCCCTCACCCTGTCCCTCTCCCCGTTGGGGAGAGGGGAGTTCGGTGGGAGATGGGGTTTCGGCGCGGTAGTAGTCTTCGAGTTCTCGCAACAGGCGCGGGGTCTCTTTGAGCACTTCATATAGTTCGGGATAGACGTGCTGGATGGCAACAATCTTCGCCAATCGGATCGGCTTGATCCGCCCTTGCAGTTTGGTCGCACGCTTCTCAGCCAAACGCCAGAGCAACAGAAAAACATTGACCGTGCGTTTGACTTGGCGTGGGTTCTCGCCCAGCCCCTCGGCGAAGACCTCCGGGCAGGCCGGGTGCGGCCAATCGGCGACCAGCTTGGTCACGAAATCAGCCAGGTCGCTCCGCTCAATGGGCGGAATCTGAAATGGCAGTTGGATGATTTTTTCGAGATAACGCGCGCCGTCAATGATGAAGCGCTTTCGCGTAGCGGCCTCGCCCTCCGCTCCCGGCGTCAGGCCAAACTCGCGGTATTTGATCTCGATCCCACGCGCGATCACGCCCTGATCCAGCCCAAGGACAAATACGCAGCCGGGCACATCCACGAACAATTTGATTGCCTCGAGCACCTCGACAGCTTTCTCCGGCAGGCAGCGATCCAAATCGTCCACAAAAACGACCAGCCGCAGTTTTTTCTTTTGAATGTATTCATCCACCAGCTTGTTGAAGCGTTCGTGGAACTGCTCGAGGAACTGCACTTGCTGAATGTGAATCTGCGAGCGTTCGCGCTGGATGGCTGAGATGATCTTGCCAATCGCTTCTTCAGACTTGTCCGCTTTCCGCAATTCTTTGATCAGGTCGGTGAGTACACTCCCGCCGGGGAGGAAGGCCAACCCAATCTGCACTGCGCCCTCGCCCGCTCCCTCGACGAGTTTGCTCCAATCAATCGTTACCCCACCGACCTTCTCGCGATCAACGGGTTGATAAAGCGCGGTCTTCAGATCCGCCAACTCTTCCAAGTCTTCGGATTTGTTTTTTGGCACGGCGTCCTCGAGCGCAGCCAACACGCTCAATAGCAGCGCGCGCCAGAGCGTCGCTTCCTTCTCGTACTTCCAGGCATCGAACCACGCCACGCGAAATTCCGGCGGCAGTTTATCGCGCATCATCCGCATGAGCGAGGTCTTGCCGGAGCCCCAGGTGCCGAACACACCAATCGTCAGCGGCGTGCGCGTGGAGGGCGAGGCGATGATGTCCGCCAGCGTCGCGACGTACGGATCAAAGTCGAGCGCATCGTCCTGCGTCGGCAGATCGTCGAGGATGGAAGCGAGTGGGAGGTCGTTGGGCATAGGAGGCTTCCCCTTGTATTTAGGTGACTGTCACGCGGCGACACGGCGCCGGATGTAAAGCACCAACATCTAATCGCCGCGTGACAGTCACCTTAGCGCAGCGAATGGAAGCAAGTGGAATGTTGTTAGGCATTAGAATAAAAAACCAGGGTTGGAGGAATGGATCATATCCAATCTACCAACCCTGGTGATTTTTGAGTTGACCGCCCTTCAACTTGGCCGCGCCCGCGAGGACGCGGGCTTTGAGCTTATTTTCAGACGCCCTTTTAGCGGATGATGAACGAGAGGACGACGAGGATGACGATGAAGCTGCCCGCCAAAATCACAATGCGGGTCAGGTCTTTCTTGATGTGGGTGTAATCGAACGTAGCCGCCTGCGTCGTTTCACTACGTGCGGACAATCCCTCCATCCCGCCTCCCGCCGCCACGCTGGGAGCGAGGGCCATGGGGATATTCGGGCGACGCGCTTTCTTGGCTTTCTTTTGCTTGCTCATGTTCAAATCCTTTCTATAACAAATTCCAGGTTAGCCTACGGAATACGTGGTATTACAAGATATTCCGTATTGCGTATTCCGTAAATTGATTTCAAAACCACACTCAAGTTATTCTGACTTCCAATCCGCAAAGATAGCGATCCGTTGATTGTCAACGAGGTAAGGATAACACGAAATCAGCACAAGGGAAGGGTACGGCGTTACATCCATCACGCTCACTTCCGTCGGTTCAACAATCTGCGTCCCGGTCACCACATAGATGAATGCCTGACCGGCGGTGTAGAGTTGAATCTCGTCGCCGGGGAGAAGCTGATCCAGGTTCCTGAAAATTTCTCCAAAGATATCGTTGTGGGCGGACAGCACGATCTTCCCCGTCTGACCGGGGTCCGGGGTTCCCAAATGTTGCGCGACACCTTTTTTCAATTGCTCCCAGCCATCGCCCTGCACGATCGAGGCGTCCACATGGATAGCCGGGATGATGATCCGCCGGGCTTGCGTGGGGCCGGGCGTGGGAATGACCGGCTGTGGCATAGATTGAATGAGCAGCCGCAAGTTGTCCGGAATCTCGTCCTCGTTGAACTGCGCCCCGCCGGGTGAGGTCGGAGGCGTGTGGCCGGAGGGGAGGATCGCGGCCATCACTAAGGGCGTGGGCGTCAGCGTCGGTTGCAGAATGACCTGAGCTACTTCTTCATTCAACCGGCGCAAGATGTTCGTGCCGTTATACAAAACATAGATCAATCCCAGCACCGCGCCAATCTCGACGACAAGCAGCAGGCCATCCAGAATTTGGCGCGTGAGGCTGCGCGGCTGGCGCCGGAGGCGCGCCGGTGGACGCTGACTCTCCGCCTCCGCTTGGAGCGGAACGGGCAATACGCGACCGGTCGCGCGATATTTGGACAGACGCGCTTCGCGCGCGGCGCGCTTCTTCTCGGCGAGCGCGCGCTCGAGTTCTTCGATGGAGAGGTCGTTGACGGGTCGGCGGTCTTTCATAGTGCATGGCGGGAAGGTGCGGCGCACTTCTGAAAGTGTGCCGCACCTTCCCACTCCTTTTCAGACTATCCCTTCGGTTTCTCCCACGCCGTGATTTCATCCAACGCCCGCATTTCATCCGCATTGAGTTTAAGTCCTACCGCGCCTAAGCTCTCGGCCAATTGCGCGGGTGTGTTCGCGCCGATAATTGGGGCGGTCATGAAATCTTTGGTCAGCAGCCAACCGAGGGCCATCTGGCTGATGGTCTTGCCACGCGGCTGGCCCAACGCTTCCAGTTTCTCAATCGCATCAAAGTTCCGGTCGGTCAGGCGCTGGCGCTTCTCCAAGCTCTCGGCGCGATCACTTTTAGGCAGCGGCTGGCCGCGCCGATATTTGCCGGTCAGCAAGCCAGCCTCTAACGGGCTGTACGGAATCACCCCCATCCCAAATTTTTTGACGACGGGCAGCGCATGACGCTCGAAGTTTTCTCGTTCGACGAGCGAGTAATGCGGCTGAACCGAAATAAATTCGCTCAGACCGGCCTGCCGAGCGAGCAGCGTGGCTTCCATCAACTGCCACCCGTTGTAATTAGAGCAGCCGATGTAACGCACTTTGCCCTGCCGCACCAGATCGTCCAGCGCGCGCAGCGTCTCATCAATTGGCGTCTTATCATCCGGCCAATGCGTTTGGTAGAGATCAATGTAGTCCGTCTGCAAACGGCGCAGCGAGTCCTCGACCGCCAACACAATGTGAGCGCGACTCAGCCCTTCGCCGTTTGGGCCGTCCCACATGCGCCCTTGGACTTTCGTCGCCACGACCATGAACCGGCGGCAGCCCTTGCGCTTCATCCAGTTGCCGATCACCGTTTCCGATTCGCCGCCGGAAAGGCCCTCGGCCCAACTGGAATAAATATCCGCCGTGTCCAGAAAGTTGCCGCCGGCTTCATAAAAAGCGTCCAGCACGGCGTACGAGGTCGGCTCATCGGTCGTCCACTTGAACTGCATCGTCCCCAAACAAATCTCTGAAACGCGCAGGCCGGTTTTTCCGAGGTAGCGATATTCCATAGGGGCTCCGTTAGTTATTGAATGAGTGATTCGTGACTCGTGATGCGTGAACCGGTTGCTGGTAGTTGGTCGCTGGCGGCTGGTTGTTCGTCACGCGAAGTCGAAGATACCCTTCAGGGTGCGGTCCTTCGTCCTTCGTCCTTCGTCTTTCGTCGTTACTTCACTCCCACCGCAAACACTTCCCTTTCAAAAAAATAACGGAACGGCGGCAGTTCGAATAATGTGAAGCGCGCGGCGGCAAAGACAACATTCTCCTGCCGATTTTGCGGCGGCGAGTCCAGCCAGGCTCTGACGTGGTGGAAGCCGGCGCGGCGCAGCGTTTGCCACAAGCTCCACTGGCTTTGTTCGTTCACATGCACATCCGCATTCGCCGCGACATTGAGCAGTCGCGGGTTCTTCGGATACTTTGCGCCTTCGCCCATCAGCCCACGGACTAAGCGCACCACCGGATACGCGTAGCGGTCGTACCACACGTTCGGCGCGGTATGCACAATGAAAACGCCGTCGGGCTTGAGCACGCGCTTAACGTCCGCCAGACAATTTTCCAACTCCCACTGAAACAAATGCTCCACCACATCGAACATCAGCACCCGATCAAAGTAGTCGTTCGGGAAAGGCAGCGATTTCGCATCGGCTTGGGCCACACCGGTTTTGCCGGGAGATTGCGCCTCGCTCGCCACCACCTGTTGCGCCAAGTCTATCGCCACCGGTGCATAATCTATGCCGTACGCCTCCGCACCCAAGCGAGCGCAGTGGCGCAGAATCTCACCCCGCCCGCAGCCCACGTCCAGCACTTTCATCCCCGGCGTGACGTCAGCCACCGCGAAGGCCGCGCTCAATCGGCGTGAAAGCCGCTCACCCTGCGTCTCCGAAAATTCCTCATAGCCTTCGCAGGCGTGCAGAAAATATTCTTTGGTATAGAGTTCAGGGGGGAGAGAGCGACGCTTGGTCATAAGGACGGAAGACGGAGGACGGACGACGGAAGATGGTTGTCCACCGTCGTCCGTCCTCCGTCTTCCGTCCGACGATTATACATTGAATTTTTTGCGAATCAGACTCACAGCCAGGTTGACCTCGCCGATGTGGAAGCGCGCGGCCAGCCAGAAATAGACGACGATGCCGACGAGGCCGGGGAGGGCCACGTTAAAGAAGCGTCCTACCAACCCGACCGGCATCCCGATAAACTGTATCCCGACCAGTGTTCCCCAAGCCAATCCCGCCATCACCACCGAAGCGAGCCCGGCTTTGACAAAGGTCAACCAAACTTCCGGGTTCCCGAATCCGCCCAACCGGCGTCGGAACAGCGCCAACATCACCAAGGCGTGCGCCGCGAGTTGTCCATCGTTAGCAAACACCAAATCAATTAAAGTAATCGGCCGCAGCCGCGAGATGACGAAGGCGATGAGCAGATACGTTCCCACGCCCGCCATCCCGACGAGCGCGGGCGTGAGCGTATCCTTGCGAGCGTAGAATGCAAAAATGAGCGGCTGATCCACTGCCGCAAAGAAGACACCGATCATCTGCACGCGCAGCACCAAGCTGACGACTTCGGTATCAAGCGCGGTGAACGTGCCATGCTCGTAAATTAGCGCATTGATGGGGCGGGCGAGGAGGATCATCCCGACGACGGCCGGGATGATAAGCGCGGCGACTAACTTGAGTCCTTGAGCGAGCGTGGCCTTGAACTCAGCCTCCGAGGTCACCGCTTTTTGAGAGAGCGTCGGCAGAATGGCGAGGGACACGGCGGTCACGACCAAGCCGAGCGGAAACTGCATCAGACTCGTAGCGTAATCATTCCAGGCGACGCTTTGCTCACCCGTGGCGGCGATAAGTTTCGCGCTGATGAGGACGGCGAGGTTGCTGATGATCAATCCCAGAATGATCGGCAGATATAAACGGCCAATCTGCGCCAAGCCGGAATGCCGCCAGTTCAACCGGAAGCTGAATTGCACACCACGCAATCCGGGCAATTGAACGATCACTTGCAACGCCGAGCCACACAGCAAACCAACTGCCAGCGCGACGACGCCGAGTTGCCGATGCAAAGCCAACGCGCCTACGACAATGCCCAGATTAAACAGCGCCGCGGTGAAAGTCGGCAGCGTGAAGCGTTTGAGCGCGTACAAGAGGCCGCTGAGGATCGCGGAAAGGCTGAGGAAAAATAAGCTGAAGACGAGCACGCGCAGCAGTTGAATAAACAGCGCGCGCAATTCCGGTGAATAGGTCGGGGCCATAAACGCGGCAATGCTGGGCGCGGCCAACTGAATCAATCCGACAAAAGCCGCCATGACCACGGTCAGGATCGCCAGCAATGTCCCGACCAGTTGCCAGAGTTCTTCCCTTTGCTGACGCGCCAGATAGCTGCTGAACACGGGCACGAGCGCGCTGCTCACCATCCCGCCGATCAGCAAATCATAGAGGGTGACCGGGACGATGACGGCTAATTCGTAAGCGCTCACCGCGCCCGTCGCGCCGAAGTAATGACTCTTGACCGTATCGCGCACCAAGCCCAGCGCGCGCGAAGCGACGTTGCCCAGCGCGATGATCGAGGCATTCCGCGCCAGACCGCGGGTTTCTTCAGCCAGTTGGGTTTCGTTGAGGGGCGTTTCGCTCATGAGGTGAGCGCATTGTACCGTGAGGCCCAACGCTTGCCAACCGTCACAGGCGGTGTTATAAACCTCGGAAGTCCTAAGTCTCAAGTCCGAAGTCCTAAGTCCCCGCGATCCACTAAGGAGGTCCTGATGAACAAAGCTTCATTCTCGGATAGGTTTCGCTATGCCTTTGACAACTTTATGGCTAAAGGCACCATCGCGCTGATTGGCGGGCTGGCCGTCGCTTCGGCCGCCTTGATCCTTCTCTTTTCTCTGCTGGTCTTCATTACTCACCAGGGCAGTGACCTCAGCTTTGGCGAGCTGATGTGGATGAGCTTGCTGCGGACGCTCGATTCCGGCACGATGGGCGGCGACACCGGCTCGCCGTTCTTCCTCTTTTCCATGCTGGCCGTCACCTTTGGCGGCATCTTCGTCATCAGCACCCTCATCGGCGTCTTGAATAACGGCATCGAGGGCAAACTTCAGGAACTCCGCAAGGGCCGCTCACGCGTCATCGAAGCCGAGCACACCGTCATCTTAGGCTGGTCGGATCAAGTCTTCTCCATCATTTCCGAGCTAGTCATCGCCAACGCGAATCAAAAGAAGCCGTGCATCGTCATTATGGGCGAGAAAGACAAAGTGGAGATGGAAGAAGAAATCCGGGACAAGGTCGGCTCCACGGGCCGCACCCGGATCGTCTGCCGTAGCGGGAATCCGATTGACCTGGTTGATCTGGAAATTGCTAGCCTGCAAACCTCGCGCTCAATCATCGTCCTTTCCCCGGAAGGTGAGGACCCGGACTCGAGCGTCATCAAAACCATCCTCGCAATCACGAACAATCCCAAACGCCGGACGGAGCCATATCATATTGTGGCGGAGATCAGCGATCCCAAGAATATGGAAGTAGCGCGGATGGTCGGGCGCACTGAAGCCGAGTTGGTGCTCGTCGGCGATCTGATTTCGCGGATCATCGCGCAGACCTGCCGCCAGTCCGGTCTCTCGGTTGTCTACACCGAGCTGCTGGACTTCGGCGGCGACGAGATTTATTTCAAGGTGGAACCGGCGCTCACCGGCCAGACGTTTGGCGACTCCCTTTCCGCTTATGAAGATTCGATGGTGATGGGGATTCGGCCCAAGGTCGGCGGCCCGCAACTTAACCCGCCGATGGATACCCGGATCGCAGACGGGGATCAGCTCATCGTGATTTCCGAGGATGACGATACGATCAAGCTTTCCGGGCTAAAGGACTTTGGACTTAAGTCGAACGCGATCCAACTTAAGGAACCTGAGCCCCCCGCCCCGGAGCGCACGCTGATCTTGGGCTGGAACTGGCGCGCGCCCTCCATCATCAACGAACTGGATAACTACGTGGCCCCCGGCTCGGAGGTCACCGTCGTCGCCGACTTCGCCGAGGGTCAGGCCGAACTTGATCGCCAATGTCCCAAGGAAAATCAGTCGGCCAAGTTTCAAGAGGCTGACACGACCGACCGCCGAATCCTGGATGGCCTAGCGGTCGAGACCTATAAACACGTGATTGTTCTAGCTTCCGATAGCCTTGACCCGCAGCAGGCCGACGCGCGCACCTTGATCACGCTCCTGCATTTGCGCGATATCGCCGAACGCGGCGGGCATAATTTCTCTATCGTCAGCGAAATGCTGGATGTCCGCAACCGCGCGCTGGCCGAGGTCACGCAAGCCGACGACTTCATTGTCAGCGACAAGCTCATCAGCCTGATGATGTCTCAAATTTCTGAGAATAAGGAACTGAACGCGGTCTTCGCCGATGTCTTCGATCCCGAAGGCTCGGAGATTTATCTAAAACTCGCCGCGAACTACGTGGCGTTGGGCCAATCGTTGAATTTCTACACCGTGGTGGAAGCCGCGCGGCGGCGCGGTGAAGTCGCGCTGGGCTACCGCTTGCGCGCGGACTCGAACAATCCGGAAAAAGCCTACGGCGTGGTCGTCAACCCGGCGAAATCCAAAGAGGTCACCTTCTCGGAGTGGGATCGGGTGATTGTGCTGGCGGAGAATTGAGCAGCTCTCTGAAAAATATTTCTCTCTTACCACCAAGACACCAGGACACAAAGGTTTATAAGTTTTCCTTGAGACTTGGTGTCTTGGTGGTTAATTTTCACAGGTACGCTGAGATAGGAGTACGACAAGGAACCGCCGATGCTAAAAAAATTCCTGCTCTGGTTAGCCACCTGCGTTGGCTCGATTGGCTTTGGCTTGCTCTTCGTGGTCATCTTCGTCAACTCCACGGAAGTGGACTGCCGGCTACAATCGGACGAAGCGTACGACTGCCAAATCCGCACGCTGCTGTTGGGCAAGGTTCAAATACGTGACCGGCATATTGAACACGTCGTGGACATCACGATGGTTCGAGATAGCTGCGATGACGGCTGTTCCTATCGAGCGGAGTTTGTCACGTCTGAAGGCAGACAAGTGCCATTGTCGGAAGTGTATACGGATCAAGGGCCGGTCTTGGAACAAGTGAATACCCTGGGTTCGCAAATGAAGCGCCAGGAGGACCGGATTGTTTACAAAGCGGAACCATCCTGGTGGGTCCTCGCGCTGATTGGCGGGCTGACATTGCTCATGCTGCTGCTTTCACCGTTGACGTTCCTGCAACGAGGGTGAGGCTCTCGCTTTGAGATGGACTCACGCTCCTGAAAGGCAATTGCTCCACCTACCTCACCCCCCCGGCCCCCTTCGCGAAGCACCCTTTAGGGCTCCTGACGACAAAAACCAAGAGCGTCGTCAGGAGAGGGGGAGCAGAGCTATATGTATCTCTCGCCGGAAGGTGCGCCGCACTTCAGAAGTGCGGCGCACCTTCCGGCGACAGGCCGGGGTGAGGCTAAATACCTATCCTGAAAAAGTGAAAGGCTAGACAAAAACTAATGAACAAAACTATCCAAACCAATTTAAATAACCTGTGGTCGGAAGATCGCGAATTGCAAAACAAGGCGTTCTTTTACATCCTCAAAGCAACTGACAAACCGGTGGACTGGGCTTATGAAGCATGGGATGCGTTGGTAGAAAATCTGAGCCATGCCGACAACCACAATCGCGCAATTGCGGCCCAAGTCTTGTGCAACCTAGCCAAGAGCGATCCCAAGAACAGAATGCTCAAGGATTTCAAAGCTCTGCTGAACGTCACGAAGGACGAACGCTTTGTCACTGCCCGACATTGCATGCAAGCCTTATGGAAGGTCGGCGCGGCGGGCAAGAAGCAACAAAAGCTCTTGGTAGATGGGTTGGCAGGCCGCTTTAAAGAATGCCGCACAGAAAAGAACTGCACACTGATCCGCTACGACATCAGCCAAAGCCTGCGGAATGTCTATGAGGCAACCAAGGACGAGAAAGTCAAAGCGAAGGCATTGGAATTGATTGAAACGGAAAAAGACCTGAAATACCGCAAGAAGTATGTCAGCCTGTGGAAAATCAAGTGAAGCACTTGACGTGAACAACTGGCACAACAGTTCGGCCGCTCGACACACGTTCTCTGGAGGATTAAAAAAAGAATGTCTTTATTTACCCGTGTTCGCTTCGTCGCTTTAGGATTGATTCTCACTTTATTAGCCGCCTGCACGGCTTCACCTATCTCCACTCCGACCCCGCCAACAACGACGCTCCCGCCGTCAGACACACCTCAGTCGTCAGCCACATCCACGTCTCAGCCCTCGTCCACTTCTGAACCCGCGTCGCCCACGTCTCAACCAACTCCCACAGAGACACCCGATCTCTCCGGCATTCCGGGGATCGCCGGGCCAACACCACTGCGCGAGGATATTCGCATCCGCAAAATCGCCACGGCCCCCGGCAGCTTCATCCGGTTGGCGGTTGAACCTGGAACGGGTGACTTGTATTACATGGACGGGCAGGCGCGCATCTTTAAGTTGGCTATCCGGCCGGAAGGAGAATCCAGAGGAAAACAGGTGTACACCCTCGCGGACATTGGCGGGGCCGTCACAACGGAGGGGATGGCGTTCGGGCCGGATGGGACGCTCTATATACTCAGCAACAATCTCCAAAAGGACACAAACCGGGGCATCATCCGTCAGGGAATTCTGGACGAGTCCGGCAATCGCCGCTGGTCTACCTTCCTTTCGACCGCGCCGCTGCCTAAAAGCAACACCAACTTTGATCACCTTTTCAATGCGCTCATCGTCAGCCCGGATGGGCAGTATATTTACTTCAACAGCGGATCGCGCACGGATCATGGCGAGATTCAGACGGATGGAGGAATTTTCATTGATACGCGGGAAGCGCCATTGACCTCGGCCATCTTCCGCATCCCGACCGGACTACAAGACGTGGTGCTGGAGAATGACGAAGAGGCGTTGCAAGCGCAAGGGTATCTCTTCGCCGATGGAGTCCGCAACGCTTTCGACCTGGCCTTTGCGGCGGACGGAGAATTGTGGGGGGTGGATAACGGACCGGACGCAGACTACCCGGAGGAATTAAATTGGCTCCGGGAGGGACACCATTACGGCTTCCCCTGGCGTTTTGGCAACTCGGATAACCCTCAGCAGTATCCCGATTATGACCCGGCGCTTGATCCCGCGGTTCAGCCCGGCTCCGCGGCCTTCGAGCAAAGCACCTATAAAAATGACCCGACCTTTCCGCCGCCACCCATGGCTTTTACTGATCCGGCGGAAAGTTTAGGTCCAGACGCGGATCAATATCGGGGTGCGGATGGCAGCGGAAGGGATGCGAGCGATGATAACCATCCCATTCACACATTTACGCCGCATCGCTCGCCGCTGGGCCTGGTCTTTGATACCGAAGGCGCTTTGTCGGACGAGTTCAAGGGCGATGGTTTTGTTTTGAGTTGGGGCGCGTTGGTGGGAACGTTGACTGACCGAGGCCAAGACCTGCTAGACCTGAAGCTGACTAAAACCGGGGACACCTATCAAGTGAAAGTCACGCAACTCGTGACCGGCTTCGATCACCCGATAGACAGCGTGCTGATTAAAAACAAGCTCTATGTTTTGGATTACGGCAGCACCGGCACCGGCTCGATTTGGGAAGTGACGCTGCCTTAAGTGAAAAAAAGGCGATTTAACCGCAGAGCGCGCGGAGTTCGCTGAGTTTTTTTGAGATTCTCTGCGGACTCCGCGCGCTCCGCGGTTAAAAAGGCTTTTAAGTTAATGAGAATTGCTATTGTATCCGCGTCCGACGCCTCGATAGTGGAAGCCTAACTTCTGCATTCGCGCCGGGTCGTAAATATTGCGTCCATCCACGATCACCGGCTGCTTCATCACCTGTTTAATCCGGCTCAAGTCTAACTGCTTGAACTCATTCCACTCCGTACAGACCACCAGCGCATCAGAACCCTCAGCGACTTCGTAAGGGTCCTCGCACAACTTCACATTCGGCATCAGCCGTCCGGCGACGGTCATGGAAACCGGGTCGTAGCCCTTCACCTGCGCGCCCTCGACTTGCAGCGCCTGGGCAATCTCAATCGCCGGCGCATCGCGCATATCATCGGTATTCGGCTTGAAGGCCAACCCCAATAGCCCAATGACCTTCCCCGGCAATTCCTTCAGTTGCTCACGCACCTTGCTGATGATCAGCCGGCGTTGGTCGTGGTTGATATCCATAACCGTTTGCAACAACTGCGGATGTTTTCCCTGGACGTTCGCCATATAAGCCAGCGCCTGCACGTCTTTGGGAAAACAACTGCCTCCGTAACCCAGACCCGCGTCCAGGAACTGCCGCCCGATGCGCGGATCATAGCCCATACCGGCCGCCACTTCTTTGACATCGGCGCCTAAGGCTTCGCAGATATTGGCGATCTCATTGATGAACGAGATTTTAGTCGCGAGAAACGCATTGGAGGCATACTTGATCATCTCCGCCGTGCGCAGATCGGTGACGACGATGGGCGCGCGTAGAGGCAAATGCAGCTCGGCGACTTTGTTGGCCGCTTCCCGGTCGAGCGAACCGAGCACGGTCCGCGCCGGATTCATGAAGTCGGCGAGGGCGGAACCCTCGCGCAGAAACTCCGGGCACGAGACCACGCTAAAGGGAATGGGCTGCGATTGTTTGGCGCGCACAATGTCCGCGACCCAGTCGCCGGTGCCCACCGGGACAGTGGATTTATTGACGATGACGAGCGAGCCACCCATATTTTTGGCAATCGACTCGGCGGCGGAACGGACGTATTGAAGATCAGCCTCCCCGTCTACCCCGGAAGGCGTGCCCACGGCGATGAAGGCGATCTCCGCGCCATTCAACGCCTCGTGGTAATCCGTCGTGAAATTCAATCGTCCGGCGGTCATGTTGCGCTTGACCATCTCCTCCAAGCCGGGCTCATAAATAGGCATGATCCCTTGCTTGAGGTTGGCAATACGTTCCTCGTTGATGTCCAGCGCGGTGACGCGGTTGCCCAAATCGGCGAAGCACGTCCCGGTCACCAGCCCCACATAGCCCACGCCGACAACGCAGATATTTTTCATAGGTTGCTCCGAGATTAGAATTTATCAGAAGTTTTTTATCACGAATGACACGAATGATTTTTTTATAGTTTTTTGGTACCCTATTCCAGATGAATTTGAGCGGATGATACCACAGCCTTTGACCTTGATCCTGCTCCCTTTGACCTTGGCCCTTGCATCTTGCCCTTTAACCTGCCACCTTCCACCTACCCCTCCGTCATCCGTCCTTCGTCGTTCGTCCTTCGTCGCTCTACCCCCACCCGCGTTCATGCAATTCAGCCTCGTCGAATCCAAAAAAATGCCCCAACTCATGGATGAGCGTCCGGCGAATGTGATGGCACAGTTCCACCTCGGTGCGAGCGATGGCTTGCAGTGGCTGTTGAAAAAGGGTAATGCGGTCGGGCTGGAGGATCACGCTATCGGCCAGACGCGCAACCAGCGGGACACCTTCGTACAGCCCCAGAATATTCCGATCCCATTTTTCGGCTTGTTGCGCGGTGGGTTCGGCGACAATGTCCAGGATGACCGTTTCCGCCTCGGCCCGCAAATCGGGCGGCAGCTCGGCCAGAATCGCGCGGGCGATCTCAAACGTCAACTTCTCAAAGTGTTCGTGGGAAACGTGCATAAACGGATTGTAACCGGGAGTATAATAACTGCAAGTATGAAGGATGAGGGATGAAGTATGAAGAAAAACATAAATTCATCCTTCATACTTCATCCTTTCACAGGAGGCTTTATGACCGCAGACCCAGTTGTTTTAATCACCGGCGCGACCGGCGATTTTGGCCCGCACGTGGTTCGCGCGTTTGCCCAAACCGGCGCGCGCCTCGCACCGACCGGCCGCAAGCTGGATGGCGTGGAGGCGTTGGTCCGAGATTTGGGGTTAGGCTTGGATCGAACGCTGCCGTACGCTGCAGATGTGACTGACGCCGCGAGTGTAGTCGCCTGGGTGGAAGCCGTGAAGCAGAAGTGGGGCCGGGCCGATGTGCTGGTGAATATTGCTGGAGGCTACAAACCCGGTAAGCCCGTCCACGAGATGGAAGAAGCCGATTGGGATTTCATGTTGAACCTGAACGCGCGCTCGGCCTTCCTCACCTGCCGGGCGGTGATCCCGTTGATGCTGGTGCAAGAGAGCGGGAAGATTATCAACATTGGCGCGAAGGCGGCGCTGGCCGCTGGTCGCAAGAGCACGGCATATGCCGCGAGCAAGGCCGCCGTCTTGCGTTTGACGGAAGCCCTCTCGGCCGAAGTGCGGGATAAAAATATCAACGTTAATGCAGTCATTCCGAGTACGATTGACACGCCCGGCAATCGCACGGCGCAACCGGAGGCGGATACCAGCAAATGGGTGAAGCCGGAAGAGCTAGCGGCGGTAATCCTCTTCCTGGCCTCAGACGCGGCGAACGCGATCCACGGCGCACACATCCCGGTTTATGGACGAGGGGGATAAGACCTCTCAGCGGCGTGAGTACAACAAAATACCAAGGATGATGACGAACACCCCCAGCGCGACGCCGGCCGCTTGAAATAACCCGAAGAGCGGCCGTTCTGCACCGTAATTGCTGCCAATCCCCAACACATCCGCAAAACCGGTAGCGTAGGCAATGACGAGGCCAGTCGCCATAAGCCGCACGCCAATATCTTCACGTAAGCGGTGCGGCTGGGCGCGATGGCGCGTGGCATAGGCATAGACGTAAGCACCCAATGTCATGACCGTAATCCCGAAAAGGAAGATCGCAATTTGCGCGACGCCGATGCCGGGGGTCAGGCCCAGCCGGATTACATCCGGGAAAATGCCGATGAGGAATAGGAAAAAGCCGACGACAATAACGGCAACCGCGAGGCGGGCCAGTCGGCTGGATGTTCGCTGCGCTCCAGGATCATGCGCAGCGGTCATTGCGGCAAGCCTCGGCGTAACAGTTCAATCCAATTGAGTCCTAAAATAGCCGCCACCTCGCTCTCGGCATAACCCCGCGCTTTCAAGGCCTCGCCGATTTTTTGAAGATCGGCCACCGTGTCAATTTCCAGCGGCGTGCTCTCCACGCCAAAGCCGCCATCAAAATCGGAGCCGAGGCCCACGTGCGCGGCGCTCCCGGCCACCTGGCAAACGTGATCAATCATCGCCGTCACCTCGGACAGACTGACACCCATTTTTCCATCGCCCGGCTGCCAGCCGGATTTCAGAAAACGATTATAAGGCACAATCCCCATTACGCCGCCGCGCTCCGCCACCCGCCGAATCATTTCGTCGGTCAGGAGGCGTTCGGGGCGGGGAAAATCTTTCAGCCGCGCCCGCGGGTTGGCGTGCGAGGCCATCACCGTCCCCGGAAAACGGTCGAGGGCCTCCAGGCAAGATTCGTCGGAGGCGTGCGAAAGATCGAGCATCAAGCCCAGGTCGGCCATCACGTCGAGCAGCCGGCGCCCCTCCGATGTGAGCGGCCCCGGCTCACTCGTGCCACCCGCGTAGCGTGTGCCCGCCCACGCCAAGCCGATGATCCGCACGCCGCGCTCCATCCACCATTCCGCTTCCTGCGGTTCGCGGATCGCGTCTGCACCTTCCATCAACGGAACCAGGCCCACGCGCCGCTGTGCGAGGTCATCCCCCTCCCACGTCGTCAGCACGCGCTCCAAGTCGCCGCGTCCCCGGATCAAGACAAACGGCTCATGCTCGTCGGCGAGGCGTTCATAGTAATCAAGCTGCGCGGCATAGAGACGATGCGCCTGGCGCGAGTCGGCATACGTGAGCGTGTCCCACTCTCCTAGTTGGCGACGGTGCGGCGCAGCGAAGAGTGTACTAAAGATGACAGCGATGTGCCCCTGGAGGTACTCGTCCAACCCGAGGAGGGTGTGGCCGTTTTGAGTGGGGACTGCACGCCCGTGTTCTCTCTGCCGGGTGAGGAGCGCGGATTGGGAATAATCGCGTCCAAAGGTGAGCGCGTTCCAGGCGAGGTCTTGGTGCGCGTCAACGATTAAAGGCATGACGGAAGACGGAGGACAAAAGGCTTTAGGCATAGATGGATTTTAACATGGATGGAACTATACGAGCGGCGTTTTGGTAGGGATGCCAGTGCGGCGGGGATAGGCAGTAGGGGTAGCGGCGATTTTTTTGAAGACGACGAGATACCGCGTTTCCGCGATCCCCGGCAGTTCGACCGGGACGAGTCGCTCCAACTCGCCGCCCAGACGTTTGACTGCGCCCGTGGCGGTTTGCGTTTCCCCCGGCGCGCCACTGCCCTTTTGGGCGATGGCGCGCCCGCCACGCTTCACGAGCGGCAACAGATACTCCGCCAGCGTGGACATCTCCGCCACCGCGCGGGCCACCACCCAATCATAGCGCTCGCGGTGAGCCGGGTTATGGCCGATCTCCTCCACGCGAGCTTTGATTACCGTCACACCCTGGAGATTGAGTTTAGCAATCACATGCTCACAGAATTTCACCTTTTTGCCGGTCGCCTCGACCAAGGTCAGTTGAATATCCGGGTAGACGATCTTTAACGGGAGACCGGGAAAGCCGGCGCCGGTGCCAACATCGACGAAGGACGAAGGACCGCTTCGCGCGACGGAGGAAGAAGGAAGAACTTTTAGGATTGAGAGGGAATCCAGGAAGTGCTTGATTTGAATGCCTTCCGGGTCTTTGATGGCAGTGAGATTGAATTTTTCATTCCATTCGCGCAGTTCGTCGGCGTAGGTTTGGAACGCAGCCAACTGAGCCGGGGTGAGTTCGAATTGCAAAAGCGTTCGCGCGCCGTGTGCGAGGGAGTCTAGCATTGGGGGATTATACTGTCTTGGGTATAATCCGGTCTACGCACACTGGTTGACGACAGCCCCGAGGCGGAGGATCCATTTCCCTTGGTTTATTCAGTCTAGAGCAGATTGCATTCAGATTGATGGTCTCCTTCGACTGCGCGCCGCAAAAAAGCGCGGCGCTCCGCTCAGGATGCCATTCACTCATTAGCAAATTGCTATAAGGAACTATGAAAGGTCACCGTTAATGTTCAAATACCTGCAGCACATTTTCAAAGACCCGATTGGCGGGCTGATGCACGTCGCCTCCGCATTGGCCGCCGCCCTGGGCATGTTCATTCTCTGGCAATCAAGCCCGCCGGAGGGTTTAGCGCGTCCAGCGGTGATCATTTATGGTTGCAGCTTAGTCCTGCTTTTTGCCGCCAGTTCGGCTTACCACTTGATTAAAACGACGCCCTACCGCGAGAGCTTACTGCGCCGGTTGGATCATGTGGCGATTTTCCTGTTGATTGCCGGAACCTATACGCCCGTGTGCGTCATTGTCTTCACCGGCGTCTGGCGCTCGGCCATTCTGACCGCTGTGTGGTCTATCGCCGCCGCCGGCATTTTATTTAAATTGGTTTTCATCAAAGCCCCCACCTGGCTTTCCGTCGCGATTTACGTGCTGATGGGTTGGCTGGGTGTTTTGGGTTTCGCGCAGTTAATTCAGGCGCTGCCTTTGGCAGGGTTGGGCTGGCTCTTAGGCGGAGGCTTGCTGTACACCAGCGGCGCGGTGATTTACGCCACCCGCCGCCCCAATCTCTTTCCCGCCGTGACGAACAGATGCCAG
>Ga0209382_10001749_pt1 | contig 33508 bp, 15 predicted proteins | sample SoiMetdeltSBSDD5_FD_187599 | JGI IMG/M metagenome (GOLD analysis project Ga0209382, IMG submission 187599) | Bulk soil microbial communities from a Populus tree surrounding site in Tennessee, USA - Soil MetaG P. deltoides SBSDD5 (SPAdes) (version 2) | ecosystem: Environmental > Terrestrial >... | reverse complement strand
GGACGCCCTGGCCGCGGAAGTGAACCTGGCCAGCCTCCGCCTCGCCCGCGGCGAGCGCGAGGAGGCCATGCGTGGCTTCCGCCGGCTCATCGATGCCTACAACCAGTCCTCGTCCCTCTCCTCCGAACTGCTGGCGGCGGTGGCGCGCGCCTGCTGGGCCCTGGGCGCGGACGATCCCCAGCTCTTCAAGGACGCGCTGAAGGCGTTCGACGAGGCGATCGCCGCCGATCCCGACAACATGGCCGCGCGCGTGGGCCTCGTGGAGCTGTTCCTCGAGAAGTACAACCGGGCGGATGCGGCCACGGCGGCGAAGGATGCGCTGGAGCGCAACCCGTCGCACCCCGGAGCCCTCCTGGCCATGGCGCGCGTGCTCGATGCGGACGGCGCTCCCGGCATGCTGGAGACGCTGGAGCGGAGCCTCAAGGTGAACCCGGCCTTCGAGCCCGCCCGCGTGTTCCTGGCCGAGGTCCGGCTCGACCAGGAGGATTACGAGGCCGCGGCCCGCGAAGCCGAGAAGGTGCTCGCGGACAACCCTGCTTCCCTGCCCGCGCTCTCCGCCCTGGCCGCGGCGCGTCACTTCCAGGGCGAGGCCACGAAGTACGACGAGGCGCGGCAGCGCGCCCTCGCACTCGGCCCCCGCAATGCCGAGCTCTACAACCGGCTGGCCGAGCTCAGCGCGCGCAATCGCCTCTACCGGCAGGCCGCGGACTTCGCGCAGCAAGCGGTCGCCCTCGACCCGCGCACCTGGCGTGGGCTCGGCATCCTGGGCCTCAACCAACTCCGGCTGGGAAAGGTCGCGGAGGGCCGCACCAGCCTGGAGGCGTCGTTCAAGGGCGATCCCTACAACGTCTGGATCAAGAACACGCTCGATCTCCTGGACACCTTCCCCAAGTACAAGGAAACGCGGACCGAGCACTTCCAGATCCTCCTGCACGGCAAGGAGGCCGCCCTCCTCGCGCCCTTCACGGCGGAGCTGGCCGAAGACGCCTACGCGCGGCTCTCCGCCCGCTACGGATACCGGCCCGACGGTCCCGTGCGCGTGGAGGTCTATCCCGATCACGCGGACTTCTCCGTCCGCACGGTGGGGCTCGCGGGTCTGGCCGGCCTGGGCGCGTGCTTCGGCCCCGTGCTCGCCATCGACTCGCCCTCCGCGCGCGAGGTCGGGCAGTTCAACTGGGGCTCGACCCTGTGGCACGAGATCGCGCACACGTTCACGCTCGGCCTGACCGGCAACCGCGTGCCGCGCTGGTTCACGGAAGGCCTTTCCGTCCACGAGGAACACCGCGCGCGGCCGGGCTGGGGCGACGACGTGACCGTGGAGTTCGTGCGCGCGCTGAAGGCGGGCGAGCTCCTGCCGCTGGCCGACCTCAACCGCGGCTTCATCCGGCCCAAGGGGCCGGAGCAGGTCGCGAACTCGTATTACCAGGCCTCGCTGGTCGTGGAGTGGATCGAGGCGCAGCGCGGGTTCCCCGCCCTCCTCGCCCTCCTCAAGGCCTACGGCGACGGGCGCAGCACCGAGCAGGCCTTCTCGTCCGTGCTCGGCACCACCCTGGAGGACTTCGACAAGGCGTTCTTCGCGCAGCTCGAGCAGCGCTTCGCCGGCCCCTTGGCCGCCATCCGGCCCGCCACCCGGATCATCGCCCCCGGCCTCGGCGCCGGCCCCGCGCGCACCTCGCCCGCGGACGTCGAGGCGCGAGCCAAGGCCGACCCCGGCGACTTCGAGGCCCAGCTGGCCGCGGGCATGGCCCTCTTCCACGCCAGCAAGCGCGCGGAGGCCCTCCCCTACTTCGAGCGCGCGCAGGCCCTCTTCCCCGAGTTCGCGGGACGGGAGAGCCCGCACTTCTACCTGGCCGCCATGTACAAGGACCAGGGCCGGCCGCTCGACGCGGTGCGCGAGCTCCAGCAGCTCACCGCCATCGCGGACGGCCACTACCGCGGCCAGCTCGAGCTGGCGCACCTCCTGGAGGACCAGGGCGACCTCAAGGGCGCGGCCTCCTCCCTGGACCGCGCGCTCTACATCTCGCCGTTCGAGCCCGCGGTGCACGAGCGGCTGGCCGCACTCTCCATGCGGCTCGGTGACCGCGCGGGGGTCGTGCGTGCCCGCCGCGCGCTGGTCGCCCTGGATCCCGTCGACCGGCCGGAAGCGCTCTACCAGCTCGCGCTGGCCCTGGCCGAAGCGGGCGACGCGGCGGGGGCCCGGCGCGAGGTGCTGCACGCGCTGGAGATCGCGCCACGCTTCCAGCGCGCCCAGGAGCTGCTGCTCCGTCTGCATGACGCCCGCCCGGGCAGCGGCACCCCATGAAGAAGAGGATGTCGGCGCCCATCGCGCTCTTCCTCGGCGCGGCCGCGGTCTTCGCGGCCGGGGACGGCTACGATCCCCCCGCCGTGGACTACAAGAACATGGCCTACAACGGGCGCTTCACCTTCGTGCGCCTCCGCTTCAACCCCTCCGACTGGGGCCCCGGCCGCTACCAGTGGGGCCTGGACCTCAAGTGGAACCACGACTACCCGCGCGCCGAAGCGCACTTCATGAGGATGCTGCAGGAGCTGACCACGCTCGATCCCAACCAGGACGGCGGCAACATCCTGGCCCTGGACGATCCGGAGCTCTTCAAGTACCCCGTGGCCTACATGTGCGAGCCGGGGTTCTGGACCCTGACCGACAAGGAAATCGCGGGCCTGCGCGCCTACCTGTCGAAAGGGGGGTTCCTGATCGTGGACGATTTCGTGGGACGGCATTGGACCAACTTCGCGGAGCAGATGCGGAAGGTCCTTCCCGGAGGCCAGATGGTGGAGGTGGGCAACGATCATCCGGTCTTCGATTCGTTCTTCCGCGTCGAGGACCCGCGGGCGTTCCCCCACCCCTACTTCCGCGTCCCTCCGAGCTATCTCGGGATCTACGAGGACAACGATCCCTCGAAGCGGCTCATGATGATCGTGAACTACAACCAGGACGTGAGCGAGTACTGGGAGTGGTCGGACACGAACATCAACCCCATCGACCTCAACAACGAGGCCTACAAGCTCGGCGTGGACTACGTAATCTACGGAATGACGCATTGAGGGCCACGATGGCAGGCACGTGGGATGTTGGCGTCGGGCAGCCCAAAGCGAGGGCCCGCAGCTTTGCTGCAGGTGCACCATCGTGAATGAATGCACGATGCAGCCTGGCAAGCCGACCAGTGAGCGCGGCGCCGCGCAGCGGCGGCGCGCGACGGGGGGTTTCAGGGGGGGAGTTGACGCCGACCGCGATGCGGCGTCAATTCCCCCCCTGAGATAAAAGCTAGGAGCGAAATGACAGCAGAGAGCATGACCCAGGGACCGGTTGGCTCGGACGACGTAGCCCTAGCCGAGCGCATGACCCAGGGCCGCGACCGCATCGTGCGCGAGCTGCGCAAGCTGATCGTCGGCCAGGACGACGTGATCGAGCAGGTGCTGATCTCGCTGTTCGTGGGCGGCAACAGCATCATCACGGGCGTGCCCGGCCTGGCCAAGACCCTGATCATCCACACCCTGGCCCAGGTGCTGGACCTCAAGTTCTCCCGCATCCAGTTCACGCCGGACCTGATGCCGTCCGACATCACCGGCACGGACATCATCCAGGAGGACCCCGAAACCGGACGGCGCCATCTGGTGTTCGTGCCCGGCCCCATCTTCAGCCACATCGTCCTGGCCGACGAGATCAACCGCACGCCGCCCAAGACGCAGTCCGCCCTGCTGGAGGCCATGCAGGAGCACCGGGTGACCGTGCAGGGCAAGACGTACACCCTCGAGGAGCCGTTCTTCGTGTTCGCCACCCAGAACCCCATTGAGCTGGAAGGGACGTATCCGTTGCCGGAGGCCCAGCTCGACCGGTTCATGTTCGACATCGTGATCGACTACCTCCCCGCCGCCGAGGAGATGAAGGTGGTGGCCTCCACCACCGCCACCCAGGACCTGCGCTTCGAGCGTGCGGTGAGCGGCGCGGACATCGTGGCCTTCCAGGCCCTGGTGCGCCGCGTTCCCGTGGCGGACGAGGTCATCCGCTATGCGGTGGACCTGGCCCGCACCAGCCGCCCCTCCGGGCCCAATCCGCCCGAGTTCGTGAAGAAATGGGTGGAATACGGGGCCAGCGTCCGCGCCGCGCAGTACCTGGTGCTGGGCGGCAAGGCCCGGGCCCTGATGAACGGCCGCTATCACGTGAGCTTCGACGACATCCGCGCCCTGGCCTATCCCGTCTTCCGCCATCGCATCCTGACCAACTTCCACGCGGAATCGGAGCGCATCACCAAGACGCGCGTGGTCGAGGAGCTCCTGGCCGCCGTCCCCACCCCGCGGTCACGGATGTAGGCGAGAAGAATGGTGAGCAGCGCCGAGCTCCGCCGCGACGCTCCCGCGAGCCGGTTCCTCGCCCCGGAGGTCCTCGCCCGGATCGGCAACATCGAGCTCCTCGCGCGCACGGTCGTGGAAGGCTTCATGAGCGGCCTCCACAAGTCACCCTATCTGGGCCGCTCGGTGGACTTCGCGGAGCACCGGGCCTACATGCCGGGCGACGACATCCGCCGCATCGACTGGCGGCTCTTCGGACGCACCGATCGGTTCTATTTGAAGGAGTTCGAAGCCGACTCCAACACCGACCTCGTCCAGCTCCTGGACGTCTCGCGCTCGATGCGCTTCACCAGCCACGCCCTCACCAAGCTGGACTACGCGCGGTACCTGGTGGCCTGCCTCGCCTACCTCGCACGCAAGCAGCGCGACCGCGTGGGGCTCGTCACCTTCGACGAGGACGTGCTCGACTTCGTGCCGCCCTCGGCCAAGCACCTGCCCATCCTCCTCCATACCCTCGACCGCGCCGATCGGGCCCCGGAAGGAGGCGGCAAGGGCGCCCTCTCGCGTCCTCTCCACAAGGCGGGCGAGGCCTGCCATCGGCGCGGCCTGATGGTGCTGGTCTCGGACCTCTACGAGGAGCCCCGGGCGGTGCTGGACGCCCTCGCCCTGCTCCGCCATCGCGGCAGCGACCTCATGGTCTTCCACGTCCTCGACCCCGCGGAGCTCGAGTTCCCTTTCGACCAGCCCGCTGCCTACGAGGACCTCGAGAGCGGAGAGCGCATCCCCGTCGTGCCCGACGCCGTGCGCGAGCGCTACCGCGCTCTCGTCGCCGACCACATCGCCACGCTGTCGCGCGTGCTCGGAGAGAACCGGATCGATTACGGGCTCTTCGACACCTCCCGCCCTCTCGATCACGCGCTGGCCAGCTTCCTCACCCGGCGCGAGCGCATGTTGCGGGTGCGCTGATGGGCTTCCTCACCCCCGCCTTCCTGGCCGGCCTCGCCGCCCTGGCCATCCCGGTGCTCGTGCACCTCACCCACCGCCCGCGCAGCGAGACGGTGCCGTTCCCGTCGCTGATGTTCCTGCAGAAGATCCCCTATCGGTCGGTGCGGCGGCAGAGCCTGCGCCACTGGCTGCTGTTCGCGATGCGGTGCCTCGCCTTCGCGATCCTGGCCCTCGCTTTCGCGCGGCCCTTCTTCGGACGGACCGGGCAGGCCGCCACCACCCTGGCCGGCGCGAAGGTGCGCGTCGTGCTCCTCGATCGCTCGTTCAGCATGGGCTACTCCGGCCGCTGGGCACGCGCCCTGGAGGCCGCCCGCCGAGCCGTCGGCGAGGCCGGCCCCCAGGACCGCGTGGCTCTCGTCCTCTTCGACCGCACGCCGGAGTCGGCGGGAGAGCCGTCCCTCGACCGCGCGGGAGTGCGGGCCGCGCTCGACGCGGCACGACCCGGCTTCGGAGTGACCCGCTACGCCCCCGCTTTCCGACTGGCCCAGGAGATGCTCGACGCGTCGAATCTCCCCGCGCGCGAGATCGTGCTCGTCACCGACTTCCAGAAGGCGGGATGGGAGGGCGCGGACGACGTCCAGCTCGCCCCCTCCACGCGCCTCACCTGGGTGGACGTCTCCGATCGCGCCGCCTCCAACCTCGCGATCACCGGCGTGGAGATGGAGCGGGACTACGAGTCGGGACGCGAGCGCGTCATCGCCACCGCCCGCCTCGTGAACAAGGGCCCGCGGCCGGTGGAGGGGGCCGAGGTCGCCTTCGACGTGGACGGCCGCACCGTGCGCCAGCAGCGCGCGAGCCTGGGTCCGAACCGCTCGGCCACCGTCACCTTCGAACCCTTCCCTCTCCCGCCGGCGGTCGCGCGCGGCACCGTGCGTGTGACTCCGGATGCCCTCCCCCAGGACGACACGTTCCATTTCGTGCTCGCGCCCGGCGGCGACCTGCCCGTCCTCGTCCTGGAGAACGGTCCGCCCCGCGGCCGCAGCCTCTACGTGCAGCGCGCCCTGGCCATCGGCCATCGGCCGCGCTTCCGTGTGGAGCTCAAGGACGCCGCCCAGCTGCAGCCCGACGACCTCCGGCCGGGCATGCTCGTCGTGCTCAACGACGCGCCTCCGCCGAAGGCGAGCGCGAAGCGGCTGCGCGAGTTCGTCGAGGCCGGAGGCGGGCTCCTGGTGGTGCTGGCGGATCAGAGCGCCCCCGCGGCCTGGCCCCCCGAGATGGCGGCCCTCCTGCCCGGTCCGTTCGGCGCCGCCGTCGATCGCTCCGCGGACTGGGGCGCGACCCTCGCCTACGTCGACTACGGGCATCCCGTGTTCGACCTCTTCCGCGGGCCGCACAGCGGCGACTTCTCGTCCGCCCGCTTCTTCCGCTACCGGAAGCTGGAGGCCAAGGATGGCGTCCTCTCCCGGTTCGACGACGGGGCGGTGGCCCTGGCCGCCAAGGCCATCGGCAAGGGCCGGGTGCTGGTGTGGACGAGCAGCATCGATACGGCCTGGAACGACCTGGCCCTCCAGCCCGTGTTCCTCCCCTTCCTTCATCAGCTCGCGCGCTACAGCGCGAGCCATACGGAGTCTCCGGCCGCCCACACCGTGGGCGAGGCTCTCGACCTCTCGCGCGAGGCCGCGCTCCAGAAGGACGGCGCCACCACCCTCGCGCCCTCGGGGGAGCGGTCGCGCCTCCCCGCCGGCAGCAAGGGTCTCGAGCTGACGGAGCCGGGCTTCTACGAGGTGCGGGCGTCGGCGGGCGGGCCGGCCCTGCAGGTGGCGGCCGTCAACGTGGACCGCGCCGAGTCCGACCTCGCGGCCATGGACCCGGAGGAGCTGGCGGGCGCCGTCACGCATCTGGGTCGTGGCGCCAGCGCCACGCGCACCGAGCCCGCCCTCACCACCGAGGAGCAGGAGAGCCGGCAGGCCCTGTGGCAGTACCTCCTGATGGCCGCGTTCCTGTTGCTCGCGACGGAGACGGTCCTGTCCAACCGTCTCTCCACGCGAGCCCGATCCCTGGTGAGGACGCCATGACCCACGCGAGCTACGACGAGCTGAGACGCGTCATCCACGGCGTGCGCCGGCGCTGGCGGCTCAAGATCGCGCTGCGCGGCATCGCGATCCTGGTCGCGGCCGGCCTGGCCACCTTCGCGGTGTCCGCCTACGCCATGGACCACTTCCGCTACGAGCCGTGGGCGGTGAGCGCCTTCCGCATCTTCGCCTACGTCACGATGCTGGGGCTGGCCGTGCGGCTGCTCGTCCTTCCCCTCTGGAGCCGCGTGAGCGAGGACCGCGTGGCCCTCTACGTCGAGGAGCACGAGCCGTCCCTGCAGACGGCGGTGCTGAGCGCGGTCGCGGTCGGGGCCAGCGAGAGACCGGACCGGGACGTTTCGCGGGCCCTCGTCGAGAGGCTCATCGAAGACGCCATCCGCAAGTGCCAGACCATCGACTACGGCCGCCAGGTGGAACGGCAGGGGCTGCGCCGCGCCTCCGGCCTGCTCGCCTCCGCGGCCGCGCTCGGCATGGCCGTCACCATCCTGAGCCCCGCCTTCATGCGCCACGCCGTGCCCTTCCTTCTCGCGCCCTGGAACGTGCGCGCGGCCAGCCCGTACGCGATCGAGGTGGATCCCGGCAACGCCACCGTGGCCCGCGGCGGCAGCCAGCCCGTGACCGCGCGCCTCCAGGGGTTCGAGTCGGAAAAGGTGGAGCTCAGCGTGCGCTCCGGACCCACGGGCGACTGGAAGCGCTGGCCCATGACCACCGAGCCGGGACTGAGCGGCTTCCGCTTCGTGCTGTTCGCGCTGGACGCCCCCACCGACTACTTCGTCGAGGCGAGCGGCGTGCGCTCCTCCTCCTTCCATCTCGAGGTCGCGGACATCCCGTACGTCAAGCGCGTGGACCTCGAGTACCGCTTCCCCGCCTATACCGGCCTGGCTCCCCAGCTGGTCGCGGACACGGGCGACGTGGCCGCGCTCGCGGGCACGGAGGTCGTCGTCCACGTGACGCCGACCATGAAGGTGCCGGGAGGACGTCTCCAGATCGAAGGCGAGGAGGCGCGGGCCCTGACTCCGGCCGAGGACGGCACGCTGGTGGCGAGCTTCCCGGTGCGCAAGGACGGCTTCTACCGGATTGCGTTCCCCGGCCGGGACGGGAAGATGGCGGCCGGATCTCCCGACTACACGATCGACGTCCTCCGCGACCAGCCGCCGTCGGTCACGTTCCTCAAGCCGGGCCGCGACGCGAAGGTCACGTCCATCGAGGAGGTCTTCACGGAGCTGCGGGCGGAGGACGACTACGGCGTCGCGCGCGCCGAGCTCGTGTACTCCGTGAACGGCGGCCCCGAGAAGACGGTGGTCCTGCACCAGGGGCGCGGGCGCAAGTCGGTCTCGGCCGGGCACACCTTCTTCCTCGAGGAGCTCTCCCTCGAGCCGGGTGACTTCCTCTCGTACTACGGCCGCGCCGGCGACGAGAGCGCGGCCCGGCAGACCACCACCACCGACATCTACTTCATGGAGGTGCGGCCGTTCGCCAAGGAGTACAAGCAGGCGGAGGAGCGCGGCGCGCCCGGCGCGGCCGGTGGCGACAACGGCGGGGCCCTCTCGTACCAGCAGCGGCAGATCATCGCCGCCACCTTCAAGATCGTGCGCGACCGGCGCGCGGCGGACAAGCAGACGGGCGAGGACCTCGCCACCCTGGCCCTCATGCAGGGCCGCCTCCACGACCAGGTGCAGTCTCTCATCCAGCGCATGGCCAACCGCGGGGTGGCGGAGCCCGGCTCCGGATTCGCCAAGACCGCGGAGTCCCTGCGCGCGGCCCGGGTCGAAATGGCGTCCGCGCGCGGACAGCTCCAGGCCCGCAAGGCCAAGGAAGCGCTCACCCCGGAGCAGGGCGCCCTCAAGCACCTGCAACGCGCGGAGGCCGCCTTCCGCGAGGTGCAGGTGAGCTTCGGCAGCGAGGGCGAGGGCGGCGGCCAGGGCATGAACGCGGAGGAGCTGGCCGACCTGTTCGAGCTGGAGCTGGACAAGCTCAAGAACCAGTACGAGACCGTCCAGCGTGGCCAGCAGCAGCAGGCCGACGACAAGGTGGACGAAGCGCTGGAGCGGCTGCGCGAGCTGGCCCAGCGGCAGGAGCAGGAGGCGGAGCGGATGCGCCGCCAGGCCGGGGGGCCACCCAACATGGGCGGCGGCGGGGGCGGCTCGCAGCGCCAGCTCGCCGAGCAGACCGAGGAGCTGGCCCGCCGCCTCGAGCGTCTCGCGCGCGAGAAGTCCTCCCCGGCCATGGAGGAGACGGCCCGCCGCCTGCAGGACGCAGCCAACGCCATGCGCCGCTCGAGCACGGGCGGCCAGGGCACGGGCGAGGCGGACGCCAAGGCCGCCCTCGACCGCCTGCGCGACGCGCGCCAGCGGTTGGAGAACGAGCGCACCGGGCGCCTCGATCGCGACGTCCGGCAGGCCCTGCGCACGGCGGAGGAGATGCGCCAGTCCCAGGAGAAGATCGCGGGCGAGGCGGAGCAGGAGATGGGCGCGCGCGCGGGCAACGGCGGCAGCGGCGGCGACAGCGGGCGGCTGGACCGGTTGCTCGAACGCAAGGACGCGCTCGGCGAGCAGGCGGCGGGCCTGGAGAACCAGCTCGACCGCATGGCGCGCGATGCCCGCGCCACGAACAAGGACGCCGCGCGCAAGCTCCAGGAAGCCGCGGACGGGATCCGCGATCGCAAGCTGCGGGACAAGATCCGCTACTCGAAGGGCGTGGTGAAGTCGGGCGCGGCCGAGCAGGCACGTCAGCTCGAGGCCGAGATCGGCACCGACATCGCGAGCCTGGAGCGCAAGCTCGGGGAGGCCGCGGGCGCGGCCAGCGCGTCCGGCGAGGACAAGCGGATGGCCGCGCTCGAGCGCATGCGCGGTCTCGTGCGCGGTCTCGAATCCGTCGAGGAGCGGCTGCGCGAGCGGGGGGCGGACGGCGGCCGTCAACGCGGTCGCGAGCAGGGCCAAGAGGGGCAACAAGGCCAAACGGGACGGGAGGGCCAGCCGTCCGGCGCAGAGTCCGGCCGCGAAGGCGCGCGGGGCCGCGAGGGCGCGTCCGACGGCGGCACACAGTCGGCGTCGGGCCTGAGCGGCGGACGGCCGGGCCCCGCGCCCCGCCCGGACGAGGCCCGCCAGCTCCAGCGCGAGCTGCGCGAGCGTGCCCGCGAAGCGGAGGCCCTGGGCCGCGAGCTGGCCGAAGGCCGGCCCGGGGAACGCGGGGCCGCGGCCGGGCTCTCGAGCGCGCTGCGCGAGATGCGGCGGTTCGAGGATTCCCGCGTCTACGGCGAGCCGCGCGGGCTGGCCGATCTCGTGGCCTCCGTCGTCCAGGGCCTGAAGGCGGCCGAGTTCGCGATGCGACGCGAGGTGGAAGGACCGGATCGCGAGAAGCTCTTCCTCTCCGGCACGCAGGACCTCCCACCGGGGTGGCAGGCGCTCGTCGAGGAGTACTACCGCTCGCTGTCCCGAAAGCCGGGCGCCAGTTCACCCTCGTCGAAATGACGACGGTGTCGCCTTCGCGCACGGGGGCGCGCGCGCAATCGGCTGCGCTATCATGCCGTCGTCCTCCGATTCCCTCGTTCAATATTCAGGATGGCTCCGCGCGGGACAGGCATGATGGCCGATCGGACGGCGCGCGCGGGACTCGTCGTCGCGGTGGCCTCCGCGTTGCTGAGTGGGGCGCGCTCCAGCACCGCTGAGACCAGCGCCCCCGCGACCTCGTTCGAAGTGGTCGTGCCCGAGGGGACCGCACGCCTGGCCAAGGCCGCGGGACTCGACCCCGCGACGGACGCATGGCGTCTCCTTCCCGACCTGACGCGGCGTCTGCACGTCTCCTACGGCGAGCGCACGGCCGCGCGCATGGGTGCGCCGCTCGCGGCGTACTTCGCGGGCGCGAGCCTGGCTGCGCCCCGGTCCGCCACGGGGACGGTCGCGGACGGAGACGGGACCGCGCCCGTCCTGCTCGTTCCGGCGGAGCCGCACGTTCCCGCATCCGGGTTCGTGCCCACGACGACCGGGGACCGCGTTTCCCTGCCCCTCTCCCCCGCCGCCTGGGATCGCATCCTCGGGCGCGACCGCGACGGGCGCCCGCGCGACATCCTCACCGCGATCGTCACGGACGGCGCGGCCGCGCGGCTCTACCGCGGCCTCCTGGCCCTCGATGCCCCGACCCTGGCCGCCCTGTCGGACGGCCACGCGCTGCGTACGATCTACCGGAAGCACGCCGACGCCTTCGCGGCCTTCGCGGCCAGCTTCCACGTGGAGGGCGGGCGCGTCCGCGTCCCCGGAGGCCATGCCGAAGCGGCCCTCTGGCAGGACTTCGTCGGCGCCTCCGTGCTGCGGCCGGCGGAGTTCCTCGTGCAGCTGGCCGCCGCGGACCAGGGCCGCGTCTTCTTCTTCTACGACACGATCGACCGGCTCGACGAGCCCCACCAGCGCTTCGCGCTGGCCAGGTCGGTGGCGGATCCCACCCGCCGCGTGGAGCGCGTGCGCGCGCTGCGCTCGTCGTTCCTCCTGGCCGACCCCTGGTGGGATGCGGCGCGCCTGCCCTTCTCGCGCCCGGTGGCGGACGCTCCGCGCGTCCTGCAGACCGTGCGCGTCGGCGCCGACGGCGTACTCGCTCCGCCCAACCGCCGGGTCTTGTGGGAGGCGGCCTTCGACGAGCAGGTGGAGGCCTCTCCGGAATGGCGCGCGCGCCTGGCCGCCTCCGGGCCCGCGGACGCCCCCTGGCTCGTGGAGAGGATCGCCACCGCCGAGAACAACCAGGCGCGCAGCCGGCTGGCCATGGTCGCGTTCGCGCAACGTGTCTTCGCAGGCGAGGATGGCGAAGCGGATCCCGCCCACCTGCTCGCCGCCCTGCGTCTGTTCGCCCGCTACCGCGCTCTGGCCCTCACCCTCGAGCGCATGGGCCAGCGCGACCCCGCCCTCTATGCCGCGGCCACGCGCCACGCCGCGCAGATCGAAGAGGCGGGCCACGGCGAGCACGGCCGTGCGACGCTGGCCCTGTTCCAGGGAGCGCTGGCCATCGTCGAGCGGGCCCTGGCCGCCGGCTCCCTCGATGCCGGCACCACGCACGACCTCGTTCTTTCCCTTTGCGGGGGCGGGCTCCCCGACGAGCGCTACCACGAACGCCTGGGGGACTGGATCCAACACGGGCTGACGTCCTCGCTGCGGAAGCGCCTCGGCCTGCCCGACTCCGCGAGCGCGGAGTCCGTCGTGCTGCGGGCGATGGCGGGACCGTCCGAGACCCAGCCCACCCGGCTCGAATGGGAAGGCCTCACCTACGACTTCACGCCCGCGGAGGCCGAATACCGGCGGCTGCGCGCGATCCGGCGGCGCCAGGGCGGACCGACCCTCGACGAAGCGCTGGCCGTCCGCGGACCCGATCGCGAACGGGGACTGGCCGACGTGCTCGGCGACCTGGCCTACGCCGCCGCGCTCGGACCCGCGGAGAGCGCGCCCGCGGCGTCCGAGGGCATCGGCCGACGCCACCGGTTCGGATTCGAGGAGGCCTCGCCTCTGGGCGGACCGCGGCCGGAGTGGACGCTGCCCCGAGAGGTGGCCGGCCCGGGGCTGCGGTGGCACGTGGCGGGCGCGCTCCTCGGCCTCGACGTGGCGCTGGCGCGCCTCGCCTTGCGCCGCCTGGAGACGGACGTGCCCCCGATGCCGCTCCTCAGCGCGGCCGACCGGCGCGCTTTCGCGGAGGGCGCGGCCCTGGTCCGTGTCACCGCGCTCGACGACGCCGGCCGCGACCGGATCGCCGCGGCCCTGCAACGCGGGCGCACGCGCCTGCGCCAGGCCGCCGCCGATCCCATCGCCCTCGCGCGCGTGGCCGCCGATCTCCGCCTGCGTGACTGGCGGCGCGGCGCCCTGTCCGCGATCGCCCGGCACGACCCCGCCCACTTCGAGTCCGCCTTCACGCTCGGGGAAGAGCTGTGGCTCGGAAGCGAGACGGACCCCCCCGCCGCCTGGGGCACGAGCGCGCGCTGGGACGACGGCTGCCTCTGTCCGCGCCTGCGCCGGCCCGCTCCCCTCGACGAGCTGGCCGGACGCACCGCGGACGGACGGCTGGCCGCCCTCTCCCCCGATCTGCACCTGCGCATCGCCGAGCTGATGGCGGAGATGCAGCTGCCCGCGCGCCTCGCCCCCGCCATCCTGAGCCTGGCCCTGCAGGACCTGATCGACGAGGCCGCGCCCGCCTATCTCGAGGACGCGCTTTCGATCGCGCGCTACGCCCGCGGCCTGGACCGGACGCGCGTGGAAGACTACGTGGCCGCGCTCGTGGGACGTGGCCCCCTGTCCCCGGTGGCCGAGCCGTGAGCGCGCGGCGATCGGCGTCCGCCGCGTCCGCGGCCCTCGCCGCCACCATCGCGCTCGCCGTCCTGGCCGCGCCCGCCCTGCGCGGCGACGCACCCGCGAGCGGGTCCGCCGACTTCCGCATCCTCTCGCCCGCCGCGGGCGACCGCGTGCAGGGGCTCGTGACCGTGCGCGCGGAGGTGGGGCCCGAGCTCGCGGCCCGCGTCGCCCGCGTCTCCTTCCGCGCGGACGGCGAGGCCCTCTGCGCACGCGAGCGCCCCCCCTACGAATGCGAGTGGGACGCGGGCGGTCGCGCAGCCGTGCACGTCGTGCGCGCGGTGGCCGATCTGAGCGACGGGACGCGGCGGATTGCCACGGTGCGCACGGCGGGCGCGCCGCGGGCGGCCGCTCCCACCTCCGCCTTCACCGTCACCGCCGACGTCAACGTGGTGCAGGTCATCGCGATCGTCACCGACGGCAAGGGCCGGTTCGTGAGCGGGCTCGGCGAGAGCGATTTCCACGTCTTCGAGGACGACGCCCCCCAGCCCGTCAGCCACCTCATCGGCGAAGGCACGCCGCGGGAGGTGGTGGTGGCGGTGGACATGAGCAGCAGCATGACCGACGCCATGCCCCAGGTCCGCAAGGCGGTGCGGGCGTTCCTGGGCGCGCTGCGGCCCGACGACCAGCTCACCCTCCTCGCCTTCAACGACAACGTGTTCACGCTCGCGCGCCGGGAGACCGACGCCGGGGCCCGCCTGCGCGCGGTGGACCGCCTGACCCCCTGGGGAGGCACCGCCCTCTACGACGTCCTCCTGCGTGCGATGGACCTCCTCAGCCATCGCAAGGGCCGGAAGGTGCTGGTCGTGTTCACGGACGGCGAGGACCAGTCGAGCCGCTCCAGCCTCGCCGACGTCGAGCGGCGGGCCGAGGTCAACGACGCGCCCATCTACATGATCGGCCAGGGCCGCGCCACGACCGACGGCAAGCTGCGCGAGGTTCTCGAGAAGCTGGCCGGCATGAGCGGCGGCCGGGCCTTCCACACCGACCGCCTCGACGAGCTCGAGCCCGCGTTCGCCCAGATCGTGGACGAGCTCGACAACCAGTACCTGCTCGGCTACGAGCCGAGCAACGCCGCCCGCGATGGATCCTGGCGGCGCATCCGCCTGGAGGTCGAGGGCTCCGGCCGCCGGGTCCGCGCACGCCAGGGCTACCGCGCGCTACCCCCGGGCGCCCTCACGGAGGATCGGCCATGACCCGCATCCGGCCCGCGCGACGCGCCGCGCTGGCGATCGCGTGTGCCCTTTCCCTCACCCTCGCCGCCGCTTCGTCGCCCGCGGCGACCCACGGCGACGCGGCGTCTCCGTCTCCATCTCCGTCCGTTCCCGGCCCGGCCGAGCCCTCCAAGCGCCCCGTCTTCACCTCCGACGTGGACGTGGTGGCGGTGGACGTCAACGTCGTGGACAAGCAGGGCCGGCCCATCCGCGGACTGGGAGCGGAGGACTTCACGATCACGGTGGACGGCACGCCGCGCCGGGTGGTCTCGGCCGACTTCCTGTCCCAGGCCACGGAAGAGGAGGCCGCGCCCGCACCTCCTCCTTCTCCCGACCGCCTGGTGAGCACGAACGAAGGCATCCGTCGCGGCCGCATCATCGTCATCGTCGTCGATCAGGGGAACATCCGGCCCGGCGTGGGGCGCCATGCCCTGCGCGCGGCGGACCGGCTCCTGGACGCGCTCAACCCCCAGGACCAGGTCGCTCTCGTCACCATGCCCGGCGGCGGACCCCAGGTCGAGCTGACGAGCGAGCACGCGCGAGTGCGCGACGCCCTCAAGCGCATCGTCGGGCGCGCGCAATACACGGGGCCGCGGCTCAGCCTGGCCCAGGCCCAGGCCCTGGACGAAAAGCGCGGCTACGAGGTCCAGGACCTCCTCAACCGCTTGTGCCCGGAGTCGCTCACCAAGCAGGAGCGCGAGGTCTGCCTGAGCGACGTGGAAGGCGAGGCCTTCTCGGTGATGGCGAACTTCCGCCACCAGTCGGACGTCTCCATGAAGGGCCTCGGCGCCCTCATGCAGGGCCTCCGGCAGATCGAAGGGCCGAAGACGGTCGTGCTCATCACCGAAGGGCTGCGATCGGAGCGCATCGACGAGCTGCGCACGGTGGCCAACGCCGCCGCCGCCGCCCGCGTCGCCTTCTTCGGCATCCACATCGACGAGACCGGACTGCCCGACCCCTCACGCTCGGAGGCGTCCCCCACCGTCCTCGAGGACTCCTCCATCACCACCAGCGACCTCTACCGGCTGGCCACCCTGACCCGCGGCGCCGTCTTCGGCACCGTCGGCTCCGCGGCCCCTTTCGAGCGCATCGCCCGCGAGATCTCCGGCTACTACCTCGTGGGGTTCGAGCCGCAGGGCAGCGACCGCGACGGCAAGGACCACGTGGTGGACGTGAAGGTGCCGCGTCCAGGCCTCACCGTGCGCGCCCGCCGGGCCCTGCCCATGGGGGCCCCCAAGCTCGAGCAGAAGGAGCTGCTCGCCTCCACCATCCGCAATCCCCAGGCCGCCCTGGAGCTGCCCCTGCGCGTCACGACCTATTCGTCGCGTGACGCCGCGTCGGGCAAGGTCCGCGTGATCGTGAGCGCCGAGGTCGGCAAGGGTGGAACGTCGCCCGCCGGTCTCGCCGTCGGGTTCGCGCTGGTGGACGACAAGGGCAAGGTCGCGGCCAGCAGCTACGAGCGCGTCGGCGACGACGTGGCCGCGACCGCGGACGGGCCCGTCCGCTATCTGGGCAGCACCAGCGTGGATCCCGGACGCTACGTCCTGAAGCTCGCCGCCATCGACGCGCGCGGACGGCGGGGCAGCGTGGAGCATCCCGTGCGCGCCACCCTCACCACCATCGGTCCCTTCGAGGTCAGCGACCTCGTCGTGGCTCCCCCGCCCCGCACGGCGGGAGCGTCACTGCGGCCGGGCGTGGAGACGGCCATCGACGCCGGAGCAGCGGTGGGACTGGTGGACCTCCACGGAGAGGACCCGGGCGCTCTCAGGTCGGCCACGGTGTCCTTCGAGCTGGCCGTGGACGAGGTGGGGCCCGCTCTGGTCTCCGCGCCCGCGCGGCTCTCCGAAGCGGCGAACGGACGACGCTCGGCCCAGGGCGCCGTCTCCTTGAGCCTGGTGCCGCCCGGCCGCTACGTCGCGCGCGCGGTCGTTTCGGTGGGTGGCAGGCCCATGGGACAGGTCACGCGGCCGGTCGTGGTGGCGCCGTCACGCGCCGGGGCCGCTCCCACCACGTTCGCAGCGGCGGGCCTGCCCGGCCTCCAGTTCGACCGCCGCGCGCTCCTCGCGCCTCCGGTCGTGATGGACGCGCTGGACAACCTCGCCGTCGGCGGCCCCCCGTCGTCCCCGTCTGTCGCGCGCGCCGCCGACGAGGCGCGGCAGGGCCACCTCGACAAGCTGACCGATCTCCTCCGCGCGGGCGAGAAGCCGGCGGCCGACCTCGCCTTCCTGCGCGGCCTGGGGCTGTACGCGCGCGGCGAGATGGCGGGCGCGGCCGACCAGTTCCGCGCCTCGCTGCGGCTGCGCCCCGACTTCGCGCCCGCGACCATCTACCTGGGCGCCGCCTCCGCCGCCATGGGGCGTGATCAGGACGCGGTGGGAGCCTGGAACACGGCGATGCTCGAGGAGGCGCGGTCCCCGGTGCTGTCCCTGCTCCTGGGCGATGCGCTCCTCCGCCGCGGCGAGGTCGACTCCGCCGTCGACATCCTGAAGGAGGCCCACGCCTCCTGGCCCACGGAGGAGCGCTTCCGGCAGCGCCTGGGCCTGGCCTACCTGGCCGGCGGTCGCACGTCGGAGGCTCTGCCCCTCCTCACCGCCTACGCGGACGCGCACCCCTCCGATACGGACACCCTGTTCGCGATCGTGCGGCTCCTCTACGAAGCGCGCGGCGCGCCCGGGGCCGATCGCGAGCGCTTCCTGCGCTACGCGCGCGCCTACGTCGCGGCGACGGGGCCGCAGCAGGCCCTCGTCGCGCAGTGGATCAAGGCGGCCGAGAGCGCGAAGCCCTGAGGCGACCGACGCCGCTCAGGGCAGGGCGATGGTCGTGAGCGCGTCCGCGCGGACCTCGAAGGGCCGCGGCTCGGCGCCTTCGACCTGGAGGACGTACGCGCCCGGGGCGAGGTTCTCCAGGCGGCGGATGGGCGCGGTCAAGGTCACCCGGCCCTCGGGCGCGAAGAACGCGAACGGATAGGGCTGCCCGCCCCCGGTCAGGATCTGCGCGCGCGCGCTCCCCCGGCCCAGGGTGACCGGCCCGGCCTGGATCTCGATACCGCCTCCGACGGTCAGCGGGAGCAGGACCGGCGGCGCGGGCGCGGTGACGACCAGGGTCGCGGGCGCGTACCCGCTGGCATAGACGGCCAGGCCGTAGCTGCCCGGAGGCAGGGACGGGATCTCTCCTCGCCCGTCGCTGTCGAGGGTGACGATGCCCGCGAAGACCACTCCGCCCGCGCCGCTGGTGGCGCGGGCCTGCACGGCGCGCAGGGGCACGCCGAAGGACGCGTCACGCACCTCGATCGCGATCCCGGCGCCGCGCGCGAGCTCCAGCACCAGGTCGTCGCCCCCGCCCTCGACGGGCGTGACCTCGCGGGTCTCCAGCTGGTAGCCGGACTTGCGGGCGACGAGCGTGTAGGGGGTGGCCTCCAGGTCCTCGAGGCTGAAGCGCCCGTTGCTGTCCGTGCTCGCGGTGCGGGGGCCGCGCGTCGCGGCGGGGGCGGTGGCCTGCACGACCACGTCCGCCAGCGGCTGGTGGGTCGCGCCGTCGAGGACGACGCCGCCCAGGCGAGCGAACGGGATCACGAGATCGAGGCTCGCATCGCCCTCGATCGCGATCGACTGGGTGCGCGCGGCGCCGCCCTGGCTGACGGAGACGGTGTAGGTGCCCTCGGACAGGCCTTCCAGGCGGTAGGCGCCGGACGCGTTCGTGCGGGCGGAAACGAAGGTGCCGCGGCCGCCCAGGGACGCGGACACGCTCGCGCCCTCCACGGGCTGGCCGTTGCGCGTGACCAGGCCCGAGAGCGTGAACCCGCTCTCGAACACGATCTGGGCCTGCGCCTCCTCCTCACCCTCCGCGACCACGACCTGCGTGCTCGCCGACCGCATGCTCGTGGGATCGCCCGCCATCGCCCGCAGGTCCACCGGACCCGCGGGAGCGCCCGTCAGCTCGAACGAGCCGTCCGCCGCCGTCGTCGTCGCGGCCCCGTAGCCGTCCGGGCCGCTGGCCGAGACGCGGACGCCGGCGCGCAGGGCGGAGGACAGGCCCGTGACCATGCCGCGGATGCGCGTGCCCGAGGCCAGCGAGAGCACCAGGTTCTCGCGCGATTCGCCGACCTGCAGGATCACGTCCGTGGGAGTCGTCCGCTGCCCGCGCAGCGATGCCGCCACCGTGTAGCGGCCGGCGGTGACGTGACGGAAGCGGAAGCGGCCGCTCTCGTCGGTGACGGTGGAGTCGCCGCCCGCGAAGCCACCGAAGCCGCCGCGACCGAACCCGCCGCCCGCGCCCGACGAGAGGCTCACCGCCGCGCCCGCCAGCGGCGTGCTCGTGGTCGAGAGCACGACCCCGCCCACGGTCCCTCCGGGCAGCATGCGCAGCTCGGCCGCGGCCGGACCCTCCTTGACGTCCACCACCGCCGTCGCGTCCGCGAAGTCCGGGTGCTGGGCCACCACCGTGTACGAGCCCGGGGCCAGGCCTTCGATGGTGAAGCGCCCGTCGCCGTCCGTACGCGCGTCGGAGTCCCCCATGAGCTGGGCGAGGGCGCGCCCGCCGCCGCCCGCGCGCTGGAGGGTGACGGACGCGTCGAGGACGGGGACGCCGCCCGCACCGTCGAGGACGCGGCCGCGGATGGCGTTGCCGGGCGTCAGCCGGACCTCCACGCCCTCGCGGGTGCCGCCCTCCTCGACGGCCACCCCGCCGACACGCGCGCTCTGGTAACCCTTGGCCTGCGCCACCACCTCCCAGGTGCCGGCGGGGACGTCCTCGAGCGCGAACGCGCCGTCCTCGCTGTGGATCGCCTGGGGGCCCGCGCTCGCGTCGCCGGCAAAGGCGCGAAGGGCCCGGACCACCGCCCGGCCCGCCCCGCCCGCGCGGCCCCCGGGGCCGAAGCCGCCGCGGCCGCTGGAGCGATCGGGGCCGAAGTCCACCTGGAAATCAGGAATGGGCGAGAGGGTCTGGGCGTCGATGACGCGCCCGCTGATGCGGCCGGGACCGGGCACGACGATGTCGACGTCTTCCGAGGGGGCGGCCACGCCCTCGCGGCGCGTGCCCGTGCCGTCCGGTCCCAGGACCACGAGGTCGTAGGTCTCCCCCGCGCGCAGGCCGCCGATGGAGAAGCTCCCGTCCGCGCCCGTCCCGCGCAGCAGGTCGCCGCCCGCGAAGGGACCGAATCCGGGCTCGGAGCTGCCGGCGATCACGGCCCGCACGCGGTACCCTTCCGCGCTCCGCCCATCGCGACGCGAGACGGTTCCGCGGATGTCGGCTCCCGCGGACAGCGTGATGTCGAGGGGATCGCGCCGGCCGGCGTCGATGGGAACGCGGTCCAAGCGGTGGTCCGCGAACCCGGCCTTGGACACGGTGAGCGAGTAGTCGCCCTCGCTCAGTCCCTTGACCTCGAACCGCCCGTCGCTGCCGCTGCTCGCCTTGGGGCGGGCCTCGGCCAGCGCGCTCACGCCGAGAGCGCGGGCCGCGCGCGCGCCGAAGCCGCGCCCGCTGCCCAGCTCTATCTCCGCGTCCGCCACCGGCCTTCCCGCCTCGTCGCGCACGCGGCCGGCGAGGGTCAGGCCGCGCCGCAGCACCACTTCGACCGTCTTGGTCCGTCCGGGTGCGAGCGAGAGTCCGCCCGTCGTCTTCGGCTGGTAGTCGGGATGGGCGATGGCGAGCCGCTGCTCGTCCCCGGCGACCAGGCGGGTGGCCTTGAACGTGCCGTCCGCTCCCGTGCGGAAGACCAGACGGTCGGCGGCGCGCCACGCGCCCAGCCGCGCCGCCATCCGCGCGGGCGGGGCGGGCATGATGCGGCCCAGCGCGCCCGCCACCGGCTTGCCCGCTTCGTCCACCACGCGCCCGGCCAGCGTCGCGGCCAGGGTGAGGGGAACGTCCACGCGCAGGGTCTCCGCCGTCGTCAGCAGCACCCGCGCGCGGACGTACGGCGTGTGGCGCGGCTCGTCCGCGCGCAGCCGGTACGGGCGTTGCGGGAGGAGGCCGCGGATCCGGTAGCGGCCGTCCGGGCCCGTGTGCGCGGTGCGGGTGCGCGCGCCGTCCTCCACGGTGATGCGGACGCGCGGCACGGGCGCGCGTGTCCCGGTGTCGATGGCCAGGCCTTCCAGCGTGGGAGGCGCGGCCAGGACGATGCTCAGCACGCGTCCGGGCGGAGCCGGCAACGGGCCCGTCGCCGCCTCCCCCAGGCCCGCGTCTCCGCCTTCGGCGACGACCGTCCCCGCACGCGCGGGCAGGTCCGTGAGCTGGAAACGTCCGTCCGGGCCCGCCTCGACCCACGGCGTCTCCAGGCCTCCGGTCTCCAGGCGCACGAGGGCGCCCGCGGCGGGCGTCCTGCGATCGCTGCGCAGCACCACGCCGGACACGAGAGCGCCCAGGCCGAGCGTGATCGGCCGCGGCATCGCCCCCGCGCGGACGCTCGAGAGGGCCGCCGCCCCGAACGATCGGGCCACGACGGTCAGCCGGTTGCCGTCCACGGCCGCCTCGCTCGAACGGAACACGCCGTCCGGGCCGGTGACGACCGTGCGCGGGGCGGGGACGACCTCGGCGTCGCCGGCCGCGGACGCGCCGAGCGGCCACACCGTCACCGACGCTCCCGCCACCGGCGTGCCCGTGCCGCTCACGACCTTGCCGGCCAGGGTCTCCGCCCGCGCCAGCGCGTGCTCGCCGAGGTCGTCGCTTTCGGTCGCGTCGTAGGTCCCGCCGACCCAGGACGCCACGACTCCTCCGCCCTCGGCCAGGAGGCGCACGGGGACGCCCGCGGTGTCGGGGACCGCGACCGCGAACGTGCCGTCTCCCCTGGTGATGGCGGAGGCCAGGGCCTTCGGCGCGTCACCTCTCCGCGCGAGCCGGCGCGCCTCCACGTCGGGAGCCTCGTAGGGGAGCGCGCTGACGGTCACGCCGGGTGCCGGCCTCTCGCCGATGAGCAGGCGCCCCCGGATCTCACCCGCGTCGACACGGCCGCGCAGGCCGAGGACGGCGGCCAGGAGTACGGCGCATTCGAACGGGCGGCGGAGGCGCGGCAGCTTTGACTCCCGCGCACATGGTACACGGCCCACGACGGCTTGGACCGCGCGGGAGGCGGGCGCGTTGGCTTTTTACCCGCTTTTTACGTGTCGGCGATCACTCCTCGTCCTCGCGCAGCCGGGCCAGGACGGAGAAGTCCTCGAGCGTGGTCGTGTCGCCCACCGTCTCCTTCCCCGCCGCGATGTCGCGCAGCAACCGCCGCATGATCTTGCCGCTGCGGGTCTTGGGGAGGGCGTCCGTGAAGCGGATCTCCTCCGGCCGCGCGATGGAGCCGATCTCCTTGACCACGTGCTCCTTGAGCTCGCCGCGCAGCACGTCGTCCGCCTTGAGGCCGCCCTTCGGGGTCACGAAGGCGACCAGGGCCTGGCCCTTGAGCTCGTCCGGCCGCCCCACCACCGCCGCCTCCGCCACCTTGGCGTGGGAGACGAGCGCCGATTCGACCTCCATCGTGCCCAGGCGATGGCCGGCGACGTTGATGACGTCGTCCACGCGCCCCATGATCCAGAAGTAGCCGTCGGCGTCGCGACGCGCGCCGTCGCCCGTGAAGTAGATGCCGGGGAACTTCTTCCAGTACTGCTCGACGTAGCGGTCGGGGTCCTTGTAGACGGTCCGCAGCATCGAGGGCCACGGCTTCTTGATCACGAGGTATCCGCCCGCGCCCGTCGGAACGGACTTGCCGTCCTTGTCCACGACGTCCGCGTCCACGCCGAAGAACGGCAGCGTGCCCGAGCCCGGCTTGGTGGGAACGGCGCCGGGCAGGGGCGTGATCATGATCGACCCCGTCTCCGTCTGCCACCACGTGTCCACGATCGGACAGCGCCCGCCCCCGATGACCGCGCGGTACCACATCCAGGCCTCCGGGTTGATGGGCTCCCCGACCGTGCCCAGGAGGCGCAGCGACGAGAGGTCGTGCTTGCGCGGCCACTGCTCGCCCCAGCGCACGAAGGCGCGGATGGCCGTGGGCGCGGTGTAGAAGATGTTGACGCGGTGCTTCTCGACGATCTCCCACAGCCGGTCCGGCTCCGGATGGTTGGGGGCGCCCTCGTACATGAGGCTGGTGCCGCCGTTGGCGAGGGGGCCGTAGACGACGTAGCTGTGGCCGGTCACCCATCCGATGTCGGCCGTGCAGAAGTACGTGTCCTCGTCCTTGAGGTCGAAGACGTATTTCGTGGTGAGCGCGACCTGCAGCAGGTAGCCGCCGGTGGTGTGCACGACGCCCTTGGGCTTTCCGGTGGTGCCGCTCGTGTACAGGATGAAGAGCGGGTGCTCGGCGTCGAGGGGCTCGGCCGGGCAGACGGGCGACGCGGCCGCCATCAGCTCGTGCCACCAGTGGTCGCGCCCGGCCTGGAACGGCACCGGGGCCCCGGTGCGCCGCACGACGACGACGTGCTGGACGGTCTTCGCGCCCTTCAGCGCGCCGTCCACGTTCACCTTGAGGGGCACGACCTGGCCGCGGCGGTAGCCGCCGTCGGCGGTGATGATCAGCTTGGCCTCCGCGTCGTTCATGCGATCGCGCACCGCTTCCGAGCTGAACCCCCCGAAGACGACGGTGTGCGTGGCCCCGATGCGCGCACAGGCCAGCATCGCGATCGCCGCCTCCGGGATCATCGGCATGTAGATGCCGACGCGGTCGCCTTTGTGCACGCCGAGGGCCTTGAGCACGTTGGCGAAGCGGCCCACCTCGCGCAGCAGCTCCTGATAGGTGAGCGTGCGCGTCTCCCCCGGCTCCCCTTCCCAGATGATGGCGGCCTTGTTCTTCCGCCAGGTGGTGACGTGGCGGTCCAGGCAGTTCTCGGAGAGGTTCAGGGTGCCGCCGCTGAACCACTTCGCGAACGGCGCGTTCCACTCCAGGACCCGGTCCCACTTCCTCGACCACCGGAGGGTCTCCGCCTGGTGGGCCCAGAAGCCCTCGGGGTCGCGGAGGCTGGCTTCGTAGAGGCCGCGGTACTCGCCGAGGCTCTTGACGTGGGCGGCCTGGGCGAACGACTCGGGAGGCGGGAAGACCCGCACTTCCTTCAGGGTGCTCTCGATATCGTCAGCCACGCGCGACCTCCTCCAGCCCCAGCTCGATGGGGCCCGTCTCCGGATGCCGTTCCAGCTCGGTCCCGTTCTGCACGACCAGGACGCGCAATTCGAGCCGCTGCCCGGGCCCGGGGTTGAGCTCGCGCAAGGGGACGGCGAGCTCCAGCACGGCTCCCACCCCGACGACCGCCCGCGTCTCGCCCGCGATCCAACCCATGTCCGTCCAGGCCTCGCGGATCACCCGCGCCTGAGCGCCCTCCCTCCGCACACGATAGCGCAGGCTCTCGGGCCCGGGGAAGATCACCACCACCTCGGCTGCGCCGACGAGGTCGCGCAGGGCGCCCGTGCTCGGCTCGACCAGGAGGTTGAGGCACCGGCGGTCCGTGCCGAAGCGGACGGCGCGAATGCCCTGGGCGCCCCGGTGCATCGCGCCCGTGAGCGGCACGCGGTGCAGCCCCGCTGCTTCCCATTCGTCCGGCGAAGTGATCTCGCCGTCGATGACGGGCGCGACCGTGCCCGCGGGACGGCTCTGCCGCACCTCCAGATGGCGCGTGGTGATCAGCGTCTCGGAGAGGTCCTCGGGGGCCGGGCGGCCGAGGGCCTCGTACACGGCCCGCAGGTGACGGCGGAACAGGCGGTCGAACTCCAGGTCGTTCTCGGACGAGTGGTCGTCGCCGTACCACCAGCACCAGTCGCTGCCGGACGCGGCCCGGAAGGCTTCGCGCGCACGCTCCAGGGCCGCGGGCGCGACCGCGCCCTCCTTCTCCGCGGCGGAGAGCGCGTCCCGGGCCGCCCCCAGCAGGTCCCAGGCCCGCCGGTCGTCGGCGTGGCCGATCCACACCGAGAAGTCCGAGTGGATCCAGCTGCCCGCGAACACGCGGGGCAGCTCCCGGGGCACGCCCGCGCCCACCGCCTCGCTCATCGTCACCGCGCGCAGGTGGGGATCGGCTTGCAGCCCGGCGTAGAACCGGCGCAGGAACGTGCGGCCGCCCTCGCGGAAGTGCTCCCAGGCGTTCTCGCCGTCCAGGATGATCGGCACCACGGGCTCGCCGTCCTGTCCCTCGCGCGTCCAGGTCTCCCCGATGCGCCGGATGCGCTCCAGGAGGTCATGGGCGGCGTGCTCCGGATCCGACCCCGAATAGCTGAAGCCGATGAGGTCGCTCAGCGTGCGGTCGCGGAACAGCATCGCGATCTCGCCGGCGGCCGTGCGCCGGATCCAGGGCCGGTAGAGGAGGTCGACGGGGTGGGCGGTGCCGCGGCTGTCGCGGTGCAGCGGGCGCTGGATGCTGCGCTCGAGCACGCCCTCGTCGGAGGCGGTCCAGCGCAGGCCGGCGCGCGCCATCTCCGTGACCGCCTCCTCCGAAACCGATCCCTCGGACGGCCACATGCCGGAGGGGGGACGGCCGAAGACGGCGGCATGCCGCGCGATGGCACGGTGGATCTGGTCGGCCGCGTCCTCCGGATGCCGGAAGCGGCGGGGCACGTAGGCGCCGGGATGCGCCTCCCGGTGCACGTCGCTGTCGCAGAGGAGAGGCAGGATCGGGTGGTAATACGGCGAGGCGGAGAGCTCGACGCGTCCCTCGTCGGCCGCGCGCCGATAGGCGGGGATGACCGCGGCCAGCAGCGCCCGCTCCCGCTCGGCCAGGACGCGCTTGTCGTCCTCCGTGTAGTCGCGGCCCTTGGCGATCAGCGCGCGCAGCGCGGGGTCACCCTTCTGCCATTCCAGGTCGAACCAGGCCAGCTTCGAGAGCACCTGCAGGTCCCGCATCTCGGGCGCGCCGAAGCGCGGCGCCACCGCGTGCAGGGAGGCCTCGTCGTTGCGCGGCCCGCGCAGGGCCAGGAGCTCGGCGAACCGCGGGAAGCGGCCGATCAGGTTCTCGGGATGGGCCATGAACGCGGCCCGCAGCAGGTAGACCTTCTCGGACTCGTCGAGGCGGCCGGCCGCGGCCAGCCCCAGCCGCAGCTCCGCCTCTCGCGCCTCGCCGCTCACGTAGGCCTCGATCTGGTCGAGGAGCGAGGGCACGAGGTTGAAGGTGACGCAGACCCGGGGCGTCTCCGCGAGGATCTCCACCATGCCCCAGTAGTCCTTCAGGGCGTGCAAGCGCACCCAGGGCAGGACGAAGGTGCCGTCCAGGGGATCGCGGTACGACGGCTGGTGCATGTGCCAGAGGACGGCCACCCTTACGGTCACGGGCACGAAAACCCTCGTGCTAGGCTCATTCGGTGACGTGGCTCCGGTGGTTCCGTCCCACCCTCCTCGACCGGTACGTGGCCCGCGAGATCTGGCCTCCGACCGGCCTGGGCCTCCTGCTGTTCACGTTCATCCTGCTCCTCGATCAGATCTCCAACCTCATGAAGGTGCTGGTCTCGCGGGGAGCGGACCTGGCCACCGTCTTCCGCGCGTTCGCGTACCTGCTGCCGAGCATCTTCTCGGTCACCATCCCCATGGCCTTCCTGCTCGGGGTGCTGCTGGCCTTCGGGCGGATGGCCAGCGACAGCGAGATCGTGGCCCTGCGCGCGAGCGGGGTCAGCCCGCTCAGCCTGCTCCGCCCCGTGGTGTCGCTCTCGCTCGTCACCGCCTTCCTCACGTTCTACGTCTACGCCGTGCTCGGTCCCGCGGCCAACCAGGCCTATCGCGAGATCATCTTCGCGCTCATCGTGAGCCGCGCGCGCAACGACGTGCAGCCGCGCGTCTTCAACGACGACCTCATACCCGGCGGGACGATGGTGCTCTACGTGTCCGACATCGCGGCGGAGACGGGGCAGTGGAAGGACGTGTTCATCCACGACACCCGGAACCCCCAGCAGCCGAAGGTGATTCTAGCCCGCGGCGGCCAGCTCACGATCGACAAGGAGAGGAAGAGAGTCGGGCTCGACCTCCAGAACGGGGTCTCCTACACGTTCCAGGTCTCGCAGGCCAGCGAGATCGGGGCCGATCATTTCGAGACCGGCTACTTCCCCTTCGCCTACGAGGAGTTCTTCCCCAAGCTGCCCCTGGCCAAGGGCGACCGCGAGCTGACCATGGGCGAGCTCAGCGAGCGCGTGCGCGAGCTGCGCGCGCAGGGCAAGCCCAGGACGGAGAGCGCGCGCTACGAGGTGGAGTGGCACAAGAAGCTCGCCATCCCGACCGCATGCTTCGTGTTCGGCCTGCTCGGCCTGGGCTTGTCCCTGGGCAGCAAGAAAGAAGCGCGCTCCGCCGCCTTCGGCCTCTCCATCGGCGTCATCTTCGTGTACTACGTCCTGATCCGGCTGGGCGAGCAGGCGGGCGACAACGGCCTCATGGCCCCGCTGGTGGCGGTCTGGGCGGCCAACGCGGTGCTGGGAGCGGCGGGAGTGACCCTGCTCTACCTCAACTACCGCGAGGCCGCCTTCGACCCCCTCGATCCGCGGCACTACCGGGCGCTCCTGCCGCGCATCCGCACGCGCAAGGCTTCCCTGCCCGCACCGGTGCCACGGAGCGGCCGCGGCCGGCCCCGCCGCGTGATCGTCCTCCGTATCCCGCGCCTGAGCCTGCCCATCCCCGGCCTCATCGACCGCTACATCGTGCGCACGTACCTCGAGAAGTACGCCCTCGTCCTCACCGCCTTCTGGGCCATCTTCGTGCTCGTGAGCTTCATGGACCTGTTCGACGACGTCCAGCAGAACAAGGTCAAGGGCGTCGTGGTCTTCCACTACTACGCGTTCAACACCCCGACCATCGCGCACCTGCTCACGCCGGTGGCGGTGCTGGTGGCGGTGCTGATCACCTTCGGGGTGATGGCGCGCTACAACGAGATCACGGCCATGAAGGCAGCGGGGCTGAGCATCTACCGCATCGTCTTCCCCGCCCTGGCCCTGTCCGCGATGATCTGCTTCGGGATGTTCGAGATCGCGGAGTACCTCCTGCCCCCGCTGAACAAGCGGGCCAACCAGGACATGAACGTCATCAAGGGCCGCCCGCCCCAGTCCAGCAGCACCAACGAGCATCGCTGGATCCTGGGCAGCGACGGACGCATCTACAACTTCGACTACCTCCAGCGCGGGGACGCCCTGGGCGGGGTGCCGACCTCGCTCTACGGCCTCTCCATCTACGACGTCGATCCCGCGCGCTGGCAGCTGCGCGACCGCCTCTACGCCGCGCGCGCGGTCTGGAACGGCATGGGCTACAACCTCGAGCGTGGCTGGCGCTGGGCCTTCCTGCCCCGCCCCGCCTTCCGCGAGTTCGCGGAGGCACGGACGCGGGAGATCGAGGCCCCCACCTACTTCGCGCGCGAGGAGCGCGAGTCGGAGACCATGAGCTTCGTGGAGCTGCGCACGCACATCCTTACCCTGGAGAAGCTGGGCCTGGACGTCACCAAGCTGCGCGTGGAGCTGCACCGCAAGATCGCCTACCCGATGGTGAGCCTCATCATGACCATGATCGCCATCCCCTTCGCCTTCGTGGTGGCGCGCCGCGGCGCCCTCTATGGCGTGGCCACCAGCGTCGTGATCGCGATCGTCTACTGGGCCATGATCGGCATCTTCGGCGCCCTCGGCGACAACGCGCGCCTCCCCCCGCTGCTGGCCGCGTGGGCCCCGAACCTCCTCTTCGGGACGACCGCGCTCTACTTCCTCTTCACGCTGGATACGTAGAGCAGGCCCGGCGGTTGGCGGGCCGGTTCGGTACACGTCAGGACGACCGTCGATGAACAGCGGGGAGGCCCGAGCGACGGCGTCTCGACTTCGAGCGGTGGCCATGGCGCTGGTGGCGTGCGGGGCGGCTGGCGGCACCGGTTGGACCGAGACTGCAGCGAGAGGTCAGGAAAGGCCTGCCCCCAGCCCTTCGCGACGAATGGCCGACGGCAAGCGATGGACGGTCGAGAACCTCAGCGTCGACACCGCTCCGTCCTACTGTTACGACGATGCGGAGCTGAATTGCCGCCGATATGGCCGCTTGTACACGTGGGAGTCGGCGCAGCGTGGGTGTCGATCGCTGGGAAAGGGATGGCGGCTGCCCACGGATGACGATTGGAGGCGATTGGCGACCCATTACGGTGGGGTCAGTGAAGACTCGGTGGACAGGGGGAAAGCGGCGTACAAGGCGCTCTTCGTCGGAGGCAGCTCGGGCTTCGACGCCCTGCTCGGCGGCGGGCGCTCCGATGCGGGAGAGTACGCGCGGCTCGAGGCTCACGGGTTCTACTGGACCACATCGGAAAGCGCTCCGGCCACGGCATGGTTCTACAACTTCGGCAAGGGTGGGCTGGCTCTCCATCGTCAGCGCGAGGGCGAGAAGGAACGGGCGTTCTCCGTCCGTTGTGTCCGCGAGTGAGGAAGGCGAAAGCAAGCGCGCCGAACTCCAATCCTCGATCGAAGCTCGGCGCGCCGTGTTGTGCGTCGTCCGGCGGGATCAGGTCCCGCTTCGCGCCTCAGTACCGATACCAGTCCGTCTTGTAGGGCCCGTCGACGGACACCCCGATGTACTCCGCCTGCTTGGGGCTCAGCTTCGTGAGCTTCGCGCCCAGCTTGTCCAGGTGCAGGCGCGCCACCTTCTCGTCCAGGTGCTTGGGCAGCGTGTAGACCTTCTTCTCGTACTTCGCACGCTGGGTGGCCAGCTCGACCTGCGCGATGACCTGGTTCGTGAAGCTCGCGGACATCACGAAGCTCGGATGGCCAGTGGCGCAGCCGAGGTTCATCAGCCGGCCTTCGGCCAGCACCATCACCGCGTGCCCGTCCGGGAACACGAACTGGTCGTACTGCGGCTTGATGTTGATGCGCTTGATCCCCTTGATGGCCTTGAGGCCGGCCATGTCGATCTCGTCGTCGAAGTGCCCGATGTTGCCGACGATCGCCTTGTCCTTCATCCGGGCCATGTGGTCGGCGGTGATGATGTGGGTGTTGCCGGTGGCGGTGATGAAGATGTCCGCGGTGGCCACGACGTCGTCCAGGGTGAGGACCTGGTAGCCCTCCATGGCCGCCTGCAGCGCGCAGATGGGATCGATCTCGGTCACGATCACGCGCGCGCCCTGGCCCTTCAGCGACTGCGCGCAGCCCTTGCCCACGTCGCCGTATCCGCACACCACCGCGACCTTGCCCGCCAGCATCACGTCGGTGGCGCGGTTGAGCCCGTCCACCAGCGAGTGGCGGCAGCCGTAGAGGTTGTCGAACTTGCTCTTGGTCACGCTGTCGTTGACGTTGATGGCCGGGAAGAGCAGCGTGCCCGCCTTCTCCATCTCGTAGAGCCGGTGCACGCCGGTGGTCGTCTCCTCGCTCACGCCCTTGCACTCCGCCGCCACCTTGGCCCAGCCGCCCGGCTGTTCCTTGGCCAGTCGCGCGAGGAGGCGCAGGATGATGGCGAATTCCTCGCTCGACGCCGTCGAGGGATCGGGCACCTTCCCCGCCTTCTCGAACTCGAGGCCCTTGTGGATGAGCAGGGTCGCGTCGCCGCCGTCGTCCACGATCTGCGTGGGCCCGCGGCCGCCCCCGAAGTCGAGGGCGCGCGCGGTCAGGTCCCAGTACTGCTCGAGCGTCTCGCCCTTCCAGGCGAACACCGGGATGCCCTTCGGGTTCTCCGGCGTCCCGTCCGGTCCCACCGCCAGCGCCGCCGCGGCGTGGTCCTGGGTCGAGAAGATGTTGCAGGAGGCCCAGCGCACTTCCGCGCCCAGGGCGCGCAGCGTCTCGGCCAGGACCGCGGTCTGGATGGTCATGTGCAGGCTGCCCGTGACGCGCTGGCCCTTCAACGGCTGCGCGGCCGCGTACTCGCGGCGGACGGCCATGAGGCCGGGCATCTCCTGCTCCGCGAGGAGGATCTCCTTGCGGCCCCATTCCGCCAGCTTGAGGTCGGCCACCTGGTGCTCGAGCGCCGCCTTGCCTGCGGCCGGGTTCATCGTCGTCGTCATCAAGTCCTCCTCACGATTCGCGGACCGCGCGTTGCCGTAGCGAGCAGCAGCGCCGGTCCCTTGGCTTCCGGATCCGGAGCCAGGGCGCGCACCCGGACGTCGTCCAGGCCCACCGTCCCCAGCAGTGCTTCCATTTCCTGCGTGTCGAAACCGAGGCGGAGCTGCCCCATCTCCCGACGGAACTCTTCGCGGTCGTGCCGCAGCAGGTCGGCAGCCACGAGACGGCCCCCCGGGCGAAGAACGCGCGCGGCCTCCCCCAGCACCGCGGCCGGATCCTCGACGTAGGTCAGGGCCAGCAACAGGAGCGCGCCGTCGCAGGCGCCCGCGTCCAGGGGCAGGGCCTCGAGGCTCCCCTGCTTCAGCTCGACGTTGTCCAGGCCGGCCGTCCGCTTGCGCGCCGCCTTGAGCATGGCCGCGGACTGATCGACGGCCAGCACGCGGCGCACGTGCGGCGCCAGCGCGGCCGTCACCTGGCCCGTGCCGCAGCCGAGGTCGGCCACCACCCACTCCGCGGGCAGCAGGGAGAGGAACGCCTCCTGCGTGAACGTCTTGCCATAGAGCTCGTCGCGCAAGCGGTCCCAGCGGCCGGCCGCGCCCGCGAAAAAGCCCTGGCTCGGCTGGCGCTCCGCCAGTCGCCGGGTGAGCCGCAGCTGATCCTGTGCCACGGTCGCCCAGCCGTCCGTCTGCTCGCGCGTGACGGTCCAGAGCCGGCGGGCGGCGGGATCGAGCTCGCCGAGGTCCATGCGATAGAGGTTGGTCGTGCGCTGCGGGCGGCTGCGCAGCCAGGCCTCGTCGGCCAGGATCTTGAGGTGCCGGCTCACCGTCGACTGCGGGAGCTGCAGGACGTCGCAGAGCTCGGCCACTCCCAGCTCGTGCCGCTCCAGGAGCCGCAGGAGCCGCAGGCGGGTGGGATCGGCCAGGGACTCCATCCAGCGGAGGGCGTCCGGCAGGCGGGCGACGGCGACGGCGGGAAGGCGGCGCTCGGAACCCATCACTGAATCCGGATGAAAGGATAGACCAGGCGGCCCCGTCGGTCAAGGCCCTGGCCAAGGGGTCGGTAAGGGGTCAGTAAAGGCCGAGCTCGTCGATCAGGATCGAGCCCTGCGCCCCCGGCCTCTCCGCCCCCGCATCGATGACGAACACGAGCTGGCGGACCTTGTCGAGGTCCAGCTTGCCGTCCGTCTTCGGGTTCAGGGAGCGCAGGCGCGCGAAGGGCACGGCCACGCGGTGCCATTCCGGCTCGCTCCGCACCGAGGCGAACCACCACTCCGTTCCGTCGTCCGCGGAGGCGGGGTTCTCGTCCCGCACCTGCACCCAGATGCGGTACGGTCGGTCTCCGCGGATCGAGAAGACGAGCCCCTGCGCGCCGGCCAGATTGCGCGGCTCGCGGCTCACCAGCGCGCACCAGACGTAGGGGCGGCCGGGACCCGGTGCCCCCAGGCGGAACTCGATGCGGGCCGCGCTCGAGCCGTCGGGTCCCGCCTTGGGCACGATGACTTCCGGGGCCATCGACGACGAGGGGTCGAACTCGGGATGGAACGTCGTGGGGCCGTCGAACGAGTCGAGGACACGCGTCGCCGCCGGGGCTGGTGGCGGCACCGGCCAGGCCGCGGTCTCGTGACGGGCCTTGGCCGTCTCCTCGGGGAACACCGAGATCGGGTTCGAGATCACCCAAGGCACGTCCCATCCCGGCAGGCGCGCCTCCACGCGGTACACGCCCGGCCCCGGCACCTCGGTTTCGATAGCTCGATCCGCATCCGCGATGGCACGGCCGTCGCGGAACAAGGTCAAGTGCGTCTTTTCCGGTAGCCGGCCTCCCGCCCGCAGCCGCAGACCCGGCTCGGGCGGAACGACATCCCCCATCGACCAGGGGATGCGCGCGGCGTCGGGGCCGCCGGCGGTCGTGAACGAGAACCCGTCCGCGGGCGCGAGCGCGTCCAGCCCCACGAAGCTGCGCCCCAGGGCCAGGGCGCGCACAACGGCCGGAATGTCGACCTGCGCATCGCCGGTGAGCGGCCGGCTCAGCAGCACGTGGTTGCGAGCCACCCTGAAGAGCGAGACGTAGGAAGGAAAGCCGATGGCGCGGTCCTTGCGGATCGGGATCTGGCCGTGTGCGTCGGCGCCGGCGAGGGCGGCCGCGGAACGGCGCACGAGCACCGCGTCCCACCGGGCGAGGGTCTCCGTGGGCGGAGTGAGGCTCTTCAAGAGCGCGTATTCGTGGTTCAGCGGGTAGAGGGCCAGAGTGCGCGCGAGACGCATCCCCCCCGCCGCCCGCCACTGGCTGTCGCCGTTGACGACCTCGAGTCCCCACGGTCCGGGCAGGTCCCAGCCCGTCCACTTGAAGTCCGCGCGCGGCGAGGTGGGATGGGCGGCGAAGGCCGCGCCGTGCAGCGTCTCGATGTCGTCCAGCGCGTCTCGCGCATCGCCCGAGAACCGGAAGACGGGGTCGTCGATGCCCAGGCCCAGCACGTGGCCGGCGGTGGTGGAGATCTCCGTCCCCACGATGACGAGGAGGCCGTCGTGGTAGCCCTCCCACTTCTTCGCGTCCAGGTTGTTGTGGTCGGTGATCACGACGAACTTCAGCCCGGCCGCCTGCGCGGCCGCGATCACGTCGTCGGGAGTGGCCGCGCCGTCCGACAGCGTGGTGTGGACGTGCACGACCCCGGATACTCGCTGGTACCCGTCGTGCGCCTGCTCCCCCACCACCGGAAACGGCCTCCAGCGCGCGACGTGCACGACCCCGA
>Ga0209382_10001748_pt1 | contig 33508 bp, 36 predicted proteins | sample SoiMetdeltSBSDD5_FD_187599 | JGI IMG/M metagenome (GOLD analysis project Ga0209382, IMG submission 187599) | Bulk soil microbial communities from a Populus tree surrounding site in Tennessee, USA - Soil MetaG P. deltoides SBSDD5 (SPAdes) (version 2) | ecosystem: Environmental > Terrestrial >... | reverse complement strand
GCGCTGGCCATCGTTCTGATCCTGGGGTTGCTCGCCTTCGAGAACGGCGTCCACGGCGGCCGATCGTTCCAACGGGCGGGGCTGGTCCACGCCGACCGCTGGACGATCAACGCCTGCCCGCACCGCGGGGGCAGCATCGCGATGGACGACCGCGGTCGTCTCTACACGGCCTGGTACACCGAGACGGCCGATGGACCGCCGCGGATGCTCTTTGCCGCCGGCGGCGATGGCGGCCGGTTCGGCCCGCCGGTTCGCTTGAATACGGCGGCGGGATACATTCCCGATCAGGTGCGGCTGGCCTCCGACCCGGCAGGTCGAGTCGCGATCGTCTGGGAAGAAGCGACGGCGGTCAGGCGGCGCGTCATGCTGCGGTACTCGATCGACGGCGGGCGAACGCTGAGCGCGCCGCAGGCCTTGTCGCAGGCCCTCAAGGCCTACGCGCCGGACGTGGCCGTCGGCCCGAGCGGCGAATTCGTCGTCGCGTGGCACGAGGAGCAGTTCCCGGCGCTGAAGACGGTGACGCAGGCGATCAAGCTTCCGAAGTAGTCGTCGGCGCGCAGGCCTTAGAATCGAGACGATGAGGATCGTCTCGATCGGGGGCGGCCCGGCCGGGCTCTACTTCAGCCTGCTGATGAAGAAGTCGAACCCGGCCTACGACGTCAGCGTGATCGAGCGCAACCGGCCGGACGACACCTTCGGGTTCGGCGTGGTGTTCTCCGACGCGACGCTCGAGCACGTGGCCGCGGCCGACCGCGAGAGCCACGCCGAGATCACCAGCCACTTCGCCCACTGGGACGACATCGACGTTCACTACCGGGGCCAGGTGCTGACCTCGACCGGCCACGGGTTCGCCGGCATGTCGCGCCAGGTTTTGCTCGACATCTTGCAGCGCCGCTGCGCCGCGCTCGGCGTCAAGCTCGAGTTCCAGAAGGACGTGACCGATCTCGCCGAGTACGCCGACGCCGACCTGGTGCTGGCCGCCGACGGGGTCAACAGCGTCGTGCGCGCCCGCTACGCGGAGCACTTCGCGCCGCGGATCGACTGGCGCCTGAACAAGTTCGTCTGGCTCGGCACGACGTTTCCGTACCCGGCGTTTACGTTTCTCTTCAAGGAGAGCCCGCACGGCCTCTGGCGTGTCCACGCGTACCGGTACGAGGCCTCGATGTCGACCTTCATTCTCGAGACGACGGAGGAGACCTGGCGGCGCGCCGGGCTCGACCAGGCTGACGAGGATCAGACCCTCGCCTTCTGCGAGGGCTTGTTCGCCGAGGAGCTGCAGGGCCATCGGCTCTTGAAGAACCGCTCGCTCTGGCGCAGCTTTCCCACCGTTCGCAACGAGCGCTGGCGCCATCGCAACGTCGTCTTGATCGGCGACGCGGCGCACACCGCGCACTTCTCGATCGGCTCGGGGACGAAGCTGGCGCTCGAGGACGCGATCGCGCTGGCGCAGGCGCTCCAGCATCACGGCGAGGTCGCTCAGGCGCTCGCGGCCTACGAAGAGGAGCGCCGGCCGGAGGTCGAGCGGCTGCAGCGCGCGGCGCAGGTGAGCCTCGAATGGTTCGAAGAGGCCGAGCGCTATCACGGCCGTCTCGAGCCGCTCCAGTTCGCGATGAGCCTCCTGACGCGGAGCCTGCGCGTGACGCACGACAACCTCAAGCGGCGCGATCCCGGCTTCGTCGACGCGATCGATCGATGGTTCGCCTCGAGCGCCGCGCGACACAGCTGGATCACGACGCGCCCCGACGCGCCGGCGCCGCCGCCGATGTTCACGCCGTTCCGTCTGCGCGAGATGGTGCTCGACAACCGCGTCGTGGTCTCGCCGATGTGCCAGTACTCGGCCGAGGACGGTACGCCCGGCGACTGGCACCTGGTGAATCTCGGCTCGCGCGCGGTCGGCGGCGCCGCGCTCGTGATCGCGGAGATGACGGACGTGAGCCGCGAGGGCCGGATCTCGCCCGGCTGCACCGGGATGTACAAGCCCGAGCACGTCACCGCCTGGAAGCGGATCGTCGACTTCGTCCACGGCTCGAGCCCCGCGCGCATCGCGCTCCAGCTCGCGCACGCCGGTCGCAAGGGCTCGACGCGCCGGCTATGGGACGGCATGGACGAGCCCCTGGACGACGGCAACTGGCCGCTCATCTCCGCCTCGGCGCTTCCGTATCATCCCTACAGCCAGGTCCCGAAGGCGATGGACCGCGGCGACATGGATCGTGTGCGCGAGGAATTCGTCAGCGCCGCGCGCATGGCCGAGCAGGCGGGCTTCGACATGCTCGAGCTCCACATGGCGCACGGCTATCTGCTGGCGAGCTTCATCTCGCCGCTGACGAACGTGAGGACCGACGGCTACGGCGGCTCCGCCGAGCGTCGCGCGCGCTATCCGCTCGAGATCTTCGATGCGGTTCGCGCGGTGTGGCCGCCGGACCGGCCGATGTCGGTGAAGATCTCGGCGGCCGACTGGGCCGAGGGCGGGCTCGACGTCGGCGACGCCGTGGGCTTCGCGCGACTCCTTCGCGAGCACGGCTGCGACATCGTCACCGTCTCCACGGGCCAGACCGTGCCGCATCAGAAGCCCGCGTACGGCCGTCTCTACCAGACGCCCTTCAGCGATCGCATCCGCGGCGAGGCTGAGATCCCCACGATGACGGTGGGCGGGATCGCCTCCTACGACGACGTCAACAGCATCCTCGCCGCCGGCCGCGCCGACCTCTGCGTGCTGGCGCGCGGCCACCTCTACGACCCCTACTGGACGCGGCACGCCGCCTACGAGCAGAATTGGAATCTGCCGTGGCCGCCTCAGTACCGCTCGGTCATGGGATTCACGCCGCGGCTCGACTGAGCTCGAAGCGACTCACAGAGAGAGGACCGACATGAAGATCACCGCCATCGAGACGTTTGTGGTGTCCAATGGCTTCACGCCGCCACGCCCGTGGTGCTTCTGCGCGATCCGCACGGACGCCGGGCTCACGGGCTACAGCGAGTTCGGCTCGGACGGCATCACCCGCGGCCTCGTCGGGCTGGTGCAGGACCTCGGCCATCGCCTGATCGGCAAGGACCCGACCTCGGTCGAGAAGCACTACATCGATCTCTATCGCGCGGTTCGACAGGCGCCGTACGGCGCGACCCAGCAGGCGATCGCCGGTATCGAGCTGGCGCTGTGGGATCTCGCGGGCAAGGCGCTCGAGGTCCCCGTCTACAAGCTGATGGGTGGGCCGCACCGTGAGCGCCAGTGGGTCTACTGGTCGCACCTGGCGACGTATCGCGCGCACAACTGGAAGCTCCTCGGCGCCAAGCCGCTCAAGACGCTGCAAGATCTGGCCGACGCAGCGCGCGAGGCGCCCGCGCGCGGCTACACCGCGTTCAAGACCAACATCATCTGGCCGGGCGAGCCGGCGCGCGCGATCTCGCAGGGGCGGCTGGGCCCGCACGATCAGGTGGCCTCCCGCGACATCGTCAAGCAGGCGGTGGCGCAGATTGCGGCGATGCGCGACGCGGTCGGCCCGGACGTCGGCATCTGCCTCGACATCAACGTGAACTTCAAGCCGAGCGAAGCCATTCGCGTGGGGCGCGCGCTCGAGCCGTACGACCTCTTCTGGCTCGAGATCGACAACCAGGACCCGCACGCGCTGGCCCAGCTGAAGGCGTCCGTGCGCGCGCCGATCTGCTCGGGCGAGCAGCTGCAGACGATCCGACAGTACCGGCCCTACTTCGAGCTCCATGCGATGGACGTCGTCAAGGTCGACGTGCAGTGGCAGGGCTTCTCGGCGGCCAAGAAGGTGGCCGACCTCGCCGAGAGCTTCGAGCTCAACATCGCGCCGCACAACTACAATGGACACCTCAGCACGTTCCAGAGCCTCAACCTCTGCGCCTCCGTCTCCAACGTGCGGATCATGGAGAGCGATCCGGAGCAGACGCCGTATCGCGACGAGCTCTTCACGGCGTTGCCGGAGATCAAGGACGGCCACATGACGATCCCGACGGCGCCGGGCTGGGGAACGGAGCTCAACGAGAAGGCCGCGGAGAAGTACCCGTGGACGGGCTAGGGGAGTAGACGCTTCCGGAAGAACGCCACGATCCTGGCGTCGACCTCTGGCAGCTCGGCGCGATCGAAGCCAGGCGGATCGTTCAGCAGATCTCCCACGATGCCGGAGAGCCCCGGCGGCACGGGCGAGAGCAGCGCGCCGTGGCCGCCCGTGGGCAAATCTGCGATCAGCTCGCACGGCTCGCACGCGGCGAGCACCGCGTCGCTGTGGAAGCGCGGCCGCAGCCACTTGTCTCGCCGCGCAGTGACCAATCCGAGCGGTACGCGCGGCGCGGCGAGCGAGCTCATGTCGAAGTCCGCCGCGTACGGGACAGCCGCCGCAATCGCGGCGATGCGCGGGTCCGCGTAGGTCTGCCACGTCGCGTCCCGGAAGCGGGCGCGGATCACCCACAGCGCGAGCGTGATCTTGGGGCCGTCGAGGAAGTTGCCGCGCAGTGCTGCGGCCAGGCCCACGCACGCGGCGAAATCGTCGGCGATGTGCGCCTCGCAGTGCTCGGTGAACCGCGCCGGCGACCAGCGGCCGCCCGCCAGGGTCAGCGCCGTGTGGCCGCCGGCCGACATGCCGTACACGCCGACCTTGTCCAGGGAGACCAGCGACTGCAGACGCGTGTCCTGGCCGACGACGTCGATCGCGCGCGAGACCTCGGCCGGGCGTTGCTTCCAGCTCTCGGGCCCGGGCGTGCTGTGATCCCGGTAGTTGTCCCCTCGGTGCTCGGGGACGGCGACGACGAACCCCTCGGCGACCAGGGTCTGGGCGAGATTTGCGTGCACCCACGGTGAGCCGCCCGAGCCGTGCGAGATGACGATCAGGCGGCCGTTGCCGCGGACCGGCGCTCCCTGCCAGGCCAGGCGAAAGGTGAAAGGCCCGCGCTTGACCGGCGCGGCGTCGTCCGTGGACGCGTAGAAGACGGTGACGGCGCCGTGGCCGTCCTTGCCAGGAATTTCGATCAAGCCCACGCTGGCCTCGGCCGGCAGCGCGAACATTGCGAACGCGATCACCGTCGCGAGCGCCACGCACACGTGGCGCGCGCGGCCACTCGACGCGAGCCTATGCCAGGCCATTGGCCTTCGACCGCCGCTGACGAAGCACCTCGTAGACCGCGATCGCCACGCTCGTCGACAGGTTCAATGAGCGTACCCGCGGCGACATGATCGGCAGCGCGAGGAGACGATCGCAATATCGCTCCTGAAGCTCAGCTGGCAGCCCGACGGTCTCGCGCCCGAAGACGAGCACGACACTCTCCGCGGCGGCGAGGGGCGCGTCCCAGACGAGGCGCGCGGCGCCGGCCGCAAAGAAGTACGGCTCGCCGAAGCTCGGCAGGTCGCGCTCGAACGCGGCCCAGCTCGGCCAGACGCGCAGGTCGATGTGCTTCCAGTAGTCGAGGCCGGCGCGCTTGACCTTGCGGTCGTCGAGCGAAAAGCCGAGCGGCTCGATGAGATGCAAGGTCGCCCCGGTCGCCACACACGTGCGCCCGGCATTGCCGGTGTTCCAGTGGATCTCCGGGTTCACGAGCACGACGTGGGTCGCCAACGGTCGGGTGCTCTCCGGACGGGTGCTTCGCCTACGGGAAGATGCCGAGCTCGAGATAGGTTGCCGCGACCTTCCTCAGCGCGTTTAGAAACGCCGCGGTCCGCAGATCGCCGGCTCGCGTGAACTTCCACAGCTCGTGGATCTGGTGATAGGCGGTGATCATCGTCTCCTCGAGCCCGGAGTTGACCAGGTCGATCTCGTCGGCGCCCCTGACGATCTTCAGCCGCTCCTCGGGCGGGAACGACCGTCCGGTCGCCTTCTCGACCGCTGACAGCATGCGATCGTACGATGCTTCCTCGAAGCGCTTGCCGACCCGGCCGAAGCGCACGTGCGACAGGTTCTTGATCCACTCGAAATACGAGACCGTCACACCGCCCGCGTTCAGGTAGATGTCGGGCACGATCAGGACGCCGCGGTCGAGCAGGATCTTCTCGGCCTCGGCGGTCGTCGGGCCGTTCGCCGCCTCGGCGACGATCTTCGCCCGGATCTTCGGCGCGTTCTCACGCGTGAGCTGGCCTTCGAGCGCCGCCGGGATCAGGATGTCGCAGTCGGCCTCCAGGGTGGCGTTCGTCGGCGTGATGTTCCGGGCGCCCGGGAAGTTGACGATCGACTTCGTCTCCTTCTGGAATTGGACGACCGCGTCGACGTCGAGCCCTTCCTCCCGGTAGATGCCGCCCTCGCGCTCGGAGAGGCCGACGATCAAGCACCCAGCTTCCTGACAGAACTTCGCGGTGTGGTAGCCGACGTTGCCGAGCCCCTGGACGATCACCCGCTTGCCATCGAGCCCGCGTGAGAGCCCGAGGGCCTTCATGTCATCGGCCTGGTCGCAGACCTCACGCAGCCCGAAGAACACACCGCGGCCCGTCGCCTCGACCCGGCCGCGGACGCCGCCCTGGGTCACGGGCTTGCCGGTGACGCAGGCCATCGCATCGATCGCGCCCGGGTAGAAGGCGGAGTACGTGTCGTAGATCCAGGCCATCTCTCGCGGTCCGGTGCCGTAGTCGGGTGCCGGGACGTCGATGCCGGCGCCGATGAAGTTCTTCTTGATGAGCTCGGCCGTGTAGCGCCGGGTGATCTGCTCGAGCTCCTGGACGTTGTACTTCTTGGTGTCGATCCGCACGCCGCCCTTGGCGCCGCCGAATGGCACGTCGACGATCGCGCACTTGTAGGTCATGAGTGCCGCGAGCGCTTTGACCTCGTCCTCGTCCACGGTCGGCGCGTATCGGATGCCGCCCTTGACAGGCACTCGGTGATGGCTGTGCTGTGCTCGCCACGCGGAGATGACCTCGTAGCCGCCGTTTCGGCGGATCGGAAACTGAATGGCGTAGACGGAGTTGCAGACCTTGATCTGATCGAGGAGGCCCTGCGGGTAGTCGGTGAGCGCGGCCGCCTTGTCGAAGTACATGTTGACCGTGTCGAAGAAGCCGAGCCCAGAGTGCGCTGTCGCCATGTCAGCACCCCTCCCACAACGAATCTTCGCACGCCGACGCCATTGGCGCGTAAGACGGCGTGCACCCGGTGGCGGCCAGGCCGGGACGCCGGCCGCTGGCGTGAACGCCCACGAGGCGGTATCGTCACCGTCGGCGGATAGCGCCTGCGGATAGGCCTGTGGAGGGAGACGAGCATGGAGCGTGAGAAGCTGGCGGACCTCGTGCTGCAGTTCACCGACGCATTCAACCGCAACGACCTCGACGGCGTGATGTCGTTCATGGCCGAGGACGCGATCTACGACGAGTTCACCGGCACGATCAACCGCGGCGCGGCGGCGATCCGGGCGGCGTTCGTGCCGCAGTTCCGCGGCGACCACGGGAAAATGCGCTTCAACACCGAAGACCTCTTCGTGGACGCGGCGGCAGGCAAGGCTCTGATCCGCTGGCAGTGCACCCTCGAGACCAAGCGCGGTCCGGCGGCGTGGCGGGGGCTCGACATCATCCACGTCGCGAACGGCCGCATCACCGAAAAGCTGACCTACGCCAAGGCGAAGGTTCCGCTCCTGGGAGACATCGCATGAGCACGGTTCCGGCCCTGCAGCGTGTCGCGGTCGCGTTGTTCGACGGCTTCACGGTTCTGGACGTCTACGGCCCCGTCCAAGCTTTCGCGTCGTGCCGCATCCTCGAGCCCGACGGCAAGCGGCGCGCGCTGTTCGAGATCTTCTCGATGGCGAGCGAGGCCGGGAAGGTCAAGGCCGGCGAAGGGCCGGCCAGCTGGGCGGAGTACAGCTTCGACAACGCTCCCGACTACGACATCTTGTTGATCCCGGGCGGCTTCGGCTCCCGCAAGGCCGTCGGGGACCAAAAGTTCCTCGACCGCCTCACGGCCGCCAGCCATCGCGCCCGCATCACGACCACCGTATGCACCGGCTCGGCGCTGCTCGCCAAGACCGGCCTGCTCGACGGCCGTCCGGCGACGTCGAACAAGATCGCCTGGGACTGGGTGACCCAACAGGGACCCCGCGTCCTCTGGAAGCGCAAGGCGCGCTGGGTCGACGACGGCAATGTGCTGACGTCGTCAGGTGTCTCGGCGGGCATCGACATGGCGCTGAGTCTCATCAGCCGGCTTCACGGGCGCGAGATGGCGCTCACGTCTGCGCGCAACATGGAGTACGTGTGGCGCGAGGGGGCGGAGGACGATCCGTTCGCGTAAGTAGCGAACGCGCCTTCAGCCGTCACAGGATGCGAGGCTGAAGGCGCGTCCGAGCAGAATGCGGCGCGCGACTAGCAGCGGCCCTGCTTGGCGAGCCCGGGCGGGCACCCGCGAGCAGGTGCTCCCGGCGCATTGGCCATCTTCTTGGCCTGGCCGGGCGGAACCTTGTAATAGGTCACTGGCACCCCGATCACCGGCCGCGGCACGCGCTCGTTCGGAATGAAGGTCCACGGACCGCTGTGGCGGCTGGCGTAAAACCACGAGCCCTGATGAAACGAGTAGTAGCGCCCGCCGTAGACGAACAGGTTGTAGTCAACGCTCGGCGCATACGAAACGGGGCTGTTGGGCACGACCACGACCCGCGGCGGCGCGGGCAACACGATCGGGGGCGGCGCCGGTACGCCAATGTTGACGCCCACGTTCACCTGTCCTGCACTTGCTGCGACCGCTGAGAAACCGCCGATCGCCAGCGCGACACCGAGGATCAAGGAGCTGCTCTTCGGCATGCTGTGCCTCCTCAGCACTCGACGTGAACCGTTGACTGTCTGAGGGTGCAAGGGCAGTGCCACTGGCCTGCGCTAATCATTGCGCCGAGTTTCGAAACACAAGCGCGTCGCGGGCGTGACATCCAGCGCAGATTTGCACGGACGGGTAACTGCGGGTGGCTAGGACAGTACGCGCGCCGACGCGACGCGATCACCTTTGAGTCCCAGGCCGCGCCAGACGCTCTCGGGAAGCACGGTGTAGAGAGCGCCGGTGTCGACAAGGAAGCGAACTGACACTGGGCGCCGGCGTCGCCCCGATCGGAATACCGTTCCTGCGACGTACGTCAGCGCCATCGTCGACATCCTAGCACGCGATTTCTCGTCGCTCAGCGTCCCGATCGGATACCGCTGATCCAGCGCGCCGAGCGCACGAAGTGCGGCCCCGGGTCGCCTGATTCGCGCCGGCGCGCCATCTCGGCCAGGCGGCGCTCTTTCTCCGGCGTGCGCTCGGCAATCGTGTCCTGCGCGTCGCGCAGGTGAGCGTCGTAGTCGCGCCCGACAGGGCAGACGTCCACACAGCGCGTGCAGCCGGAATACACGCCCACGCCGCGCAGGATCGACTGCCAGCTCATGAAGGACTCCTTCGATTTCAGGAGCGCCTGCTGCTCGTCGGGCGGCGCCTTCACCAGCCGCTCGACGTGGCCCATCAGGTAGCTGAAGCCGTACGGCGAGGCGAGCGGCGCGCAGCGCTCCTTGTCGAGCGTCCACTGGCCGATCGCGTCGGCGGGGCAGGCGAGGAGACAGCGGCCGCATGCTTCGCCCAGGCACAGCGGCTCGGCCATTGGCCGGTCGGGCTCGAGCTCGGCGCTCGTGAGCACCGCGCCCAGCATCACGCGCGGGCCGTATTCGGGCGTCAGCAGCATGAGGTTCAGCCCGAGCGTACCGAGGCCGGCTTCGACTGCGGCGTGAGCGAGCGAGAGCGGCCCGCGCGTGTCGCCCTTGGGATCGTAGTGACGCGGATCGAAATGCACCGGCGGCACCGTGATCGACGGGAAGCCCGAGTCCTCCAGGAAATAGACGAGCTTGAGCTCGATCTCCTCGAGGTCGGTCAGCACGAGCTCGGTCGAGTACTGCTTGTGCCGATCGTCGTGGCTGCGCAGGCGGTTGAGACCCGTGAGGAGCTTGCGCGCCAGGATCACGACCGACTTCGAGTCGTCGGGCGTGATGCGGCTCGGGGTCTGCGGCCGCGCGGGATCGGGCGGATGGCGATCGAGCACGTCGCCGCGCGCGATGCCGACCAGATCGGCGCCGAGCGCCTTCGCCTTGGCTTTGACCGCCGCCGTCGTGAGGCTCACGCGGGCGTCCCGGCGCGGCGGGACGGCGGGCGATAGCCGTCTTCCCCGATCCAGCGGATCCGGCCGTCGGCCATGCCGCGGATCGGCTCGCCGCGCTTTCTGATGCCGAGCAGCTGTCGGGCACGCGCGACCTTTTCGTCGGTCTTCTCGGGGATCTCGCGCTGCGCGTCCTTCAGAAACTGGTTGTAGTCCTCGCCCACGGGACAGACCGCGAGGCAACGCGGGCAGTCGCCGAAGGCGCCGACCACGCGAAGCAGGCCTTGCCAGATTCCGAACCACTCGTGGCCGGCGAGCGTCTCGAGCTTCGCCTCGCCGCCGTTCGCGCCGACGAAGCCGCTGAAGACGCGCAGGATCGTCGAGAAGCCGAACTCCTGTGCGAACGTGGCGCAGCGGCGCTTGTCGAGCCCCCAGTGCTGGACGGCGTCCGGCGGGCACGAGTAGAGGCAGCGAGAGCATGGCTCGCCGATGCAGAGCTGCTCGGTCAGCTTGCCGTCCGGCTCGAGCTCCGCGTCGGTGAGCACCACGGTCGTGTAGCAGCGCGGGCCGGCTTCCTTCGTCAGCAAGTTGAGCTCGAAGCCGATCGTGCCGAGCCCGGCCTCGATCGCCACGTGGCGCGTCGAGAGATAGCCGTAGCTCGCGCTCTTCATCTCCCAGACGGTTTCCTGCGCCGCAGTCTGAAACGCCCAGTGATCGTGCTCTTCGATGAAGCGCGCGATCCGGTAGCCGACGCGATCCATCTCGCGCAGCACCAGCTGATCGACGTGATGGATGCACGCGTTGTCGCGCGCGCGGAAGGCGCCGGCCGGGATGCGCTTGAAGAACGCGACGCAGCTTCGGATCTCGGGCGAGACGCGCACCGGGATCTGGGGATAGGCCGGATCGGGCGGATGCGCGTTGAGCACCGCGGCGTCGGCGATCCCGACGCCGTCGGCGCCGAGCTCGCGCGCCTTGGCCTTCAGGATTTCAGCGGTCAGCGGCATGCGCCTATCATGTCATAGCTTGCGCTACCTCCCCATCTGGGCGAGACTCCGGGAAGCGACAGGGAGGAATCAATGGACGAGCTGAAAGTCGTTCGTCTCGACGAGACCGACGTTGTCAAGTTCGGGCCCGACGCCATCTACCAGCTGATTCTCGGCGACGACGAAGGGACCACGCCGATCCGCCAGGGCATCCAGACCTCGCAGCCCGGCTACGTGGCGCCCGTCCATTCGCATCCGTACATGGAAGTGCTGCACATCCTGGACGGCGTGGCCGAGGCGTGGGTGGACGGCCGCGAAGATTCCCGGGTGACGCTCCGCAAGGGCGACACGATCGCGATCCCGCCCGAGGTGCCGCACAGCTTCCGCGTGGTCGGCGACGAGGTGCTGCGCCTGCTCGGCACGCACAGCTCGCCCAAGCGAATCGTCAACTACAAGGACGGCGGGAAGAGCGACACGCGGGGCTATCGCGTCTACGAGACCTGAAGCCGGGCCACCGGCCTACACCCGCTCGACGTCCGGCCGCCCGAAGAGCCCCCACGGCCGTACGAACAACGTCGCGATCAGCACCACGTACGACGCGACGTGGCTGAACCCGCCGCCGACGATGGGATCGAGGTAGCCCGCCAGCACTGACTCCAGGACCCCGACGGCAAAGGCCGCGATGATGGTCCCCGGAAGACTGTCGAGGCCGCCGAGGATCACGATCGGGAACACCTTGAAGCCGAGCAGCTCGATCCCAAACCCGCCGCCCGAAACGAAGCCCCAGAGTGTGCCGGCGAGAACCGACAGGACGCCCACCAGACCCCAGGTGATCGCGAAGTGCCGGTGCAGGTCGATCCCGACCGCCAACGCGACCTGCTGATCGCTCGCGATCGCGCGCAACGCGAGCCCGGTGCGGCTGCCGTGAAAGAACCAGCTGAGCGCCGCGATGCAGGCCGTCGCGATCGCGGCCGCGGCGATCTTGTCGAGCGACACCGGCAGGCCTGCCACGACGAACGATTCGATCGGAAAGGGCGAGGCGACCCGCGGCGGGATCCCGGCGAAGACGACCGTGGCCGAGGCGCGCATGACCATGCCGACGCCGATCGTGAGCATGATGAGCGAAAGGAGCGACCGTGAGATCAGCGGGCGCAGCACGACCCGGTTGAAGAAGAGCGCCAGCCCGATCATCGCCGCAGAGCCCACAGCGATCGCGCCGGCGAGGCCCAGGCCGAGCGTATGGCTCGCCGCGGCGGTCGTGCGCGCGCCCAGCATCGTCCATTCGCCGACCGCGAAGTTCATCATGCGCGAGGCCTTGTAGACGACCACGAAGGCCAGCGCGACGAGCGCGTAGATCGAGCCGGCCAGCGCCCCGTCGGCGATGAGGAATGCGAGGAACGCCAGGTCCGGCATCGTGGTCTCCGGCTACGAGACCGCCATCGACGTCACGAGGCCGTCGCCGAAGGTGTACGTGTGCGTCACGCTCGCCTCCGTGACCTGCCCCGTGGCCTTGATCGTGACGGATTGCCGCACACGCACGGCGACGCCGTCGTCGCGGGCCTCGAACTCGACCGGCTCGACCCGCGGCTCGATCGTCTCGAATTGCGCGAGCCAGTAGGCGCGGACCTCGGCATGGCCGCGAAGCTCTCGCTTCTCGAGCACGTTCGGCCAGCGGACGGTCGGGCTCAAGGCCGACAGCACGCGGTCGATCTTGCGGCGATTGAACGCGCGATAGAGCTCGGAGAGCAATCGCACCTTGTCGTCGAACGTCACGACGGGACGCCCGCGCCGAGATAGGCGCGCTGGACCTCCGGGTTGGCGAGCAGATCCGCCGCCGGGCCCGAAAGAACGACCTGGCCGGTCTGCAGCACGTATGCGTACGCGGCGCACTGGAGCGCCATCCGCGCGTTCTGCTCGACCAGGAGCACCGCGGTGCCCTCCGCGGTGAGCCGCGGAATGATCCTGAAGATCTCGCGCACGATCAGGGGCGCCAGGCCGAGCGACGGCTCGTCGAGCATCAAGAGGCGCGGGCCGGCCATCATCGCGCGCCCGATCGCAAGCATCTGCTGCTCGCCACCGCTGAGACTTCCGGCGAGCTGGCCGCGCCGCTGCTCGAGCACCGGAAACAGCGCGAAGACGCGCTCCAGCTCTCGCGCCTTCTCGGCGCCGTCTCGCCGCGCGAAGCCCCCGATGCGCAGATTCTCCAGCACGGTCATGCGTGCCAGCATCCCGCGCCCCTCGGGCACGTGCACGACCCGCCGCCGCACGATCTGGTGCACCGGCAACCCGACCAGGTTCTCTCCTAGAAAGCGCACTGCCCCGCGCCGGGGCCGCACGATCCCCGAGATCGCCCGCAGCAACGTCGACTTCCCAGCCCCATTCGCCCCGATCAGCGCCACCACCGACCCGTCGGGCACAGCCAGACTCACCCCCTGCAAAGCGCGGATCCGCCCATAACTGACATGCAGCTCCTCCACCTCGAGCAGAGCCTCCGACTCAGGCGGCATAAGCCACGGACAGCACACGCGCCGTCGGCAGGGCACGCATAGAGGGCAATGCACCCGTCGACGGTAGCGGGCGATCGATGTGCGAATGGGCCGCACTGTCGAACGCGGAGACGGGCGGGTGGCATCGGGGTGGCCCAGGGTCGCTGGGCGGAATGGGACCCCCTCGTCCCGTACGCAGCTCGAAGAGCTGCGACTCGGGCGAGCGGGTGATGGAGCCCAGCGACCCTGGGCCGCCCCGATGACAGGCCCCGCCCGCCTCGTGCGTGCGGATAGAAGCGGCACTATTCGCTGCCAAGATAAGCCTCGACGACGCGCAGATCCCGCTGGACGAGTGCGGGCGGTCCTTCAGCAATCTTCTGCCCGAAGTTCAGCACGGTCACAGTGCGCGAGAGCTTCATCACGAGCGACATCTTGTGCTCGATCAGCAAGATCGTCACGCCGCGCCGATTGACCTGCTCGATCAGCGCTTCGAGCTCGAGCGTCTCCTGCGTGTTCATCCCGGCCGACGGCTCGTCGAGCAGGAGCAGCTTGGGCGCGCTGGCGAGGGCGCGCGCGACCTCGAGCCGTCGCTGCTCGCCGTACGGCAGCTCGATCGCCGCCTGGCGGGCCCGCGCGGCGAGTCCGACCAGCGCCAGGATCTCGTGGGCGCGCTCGCGCGCGAGCGCCTCGGCTCTCGGCGGCTTGAACGGCACGCCGAGTAGCGGGGACAGAAGACCGCCGTGCGTCCGGCAGTGCAGGCCGAGGAGCACGTTGTCCAGGACGGTCATCGAGCCGAAGAGCCGGATGTTCTGGAACGTGCGGCAGATCCCGAGCGCGGTGCGCCGATACGCGGGCAGGCCGTCGATCTCGCGGCCGTCGAAGCGGATGTGACCGGAATCGGCGGCGAGCGCGCCCGTCACCAGATTGAAGAACGTCGTCTTGCCCGCGCCGTTCGGGCCGATGATCGCGTGAATCTGCCCGGCCTCGACCGTGAGATCGAGCTTCGAGAGCACCACGAGGCTCCCGAAGGTGCGGGTCAGCCCGTCAACCGCGAGCAGCGACGCGCTCACCGCGCAGCGAGAGCCGGGCCAGCAGGGCCGGGTCGAGCAAGCCTTGCGGCCGCACGAGCATCGTGACCAGGACCAGCACGCCGTAGAAGATCTCGCGCCAGTCCTTCACCCAGCGCAAGAGCTCCGGCAAGACCGAGAGGATGCTCGCGCCCACGACGGCGCCCCAGAAGCTCGCGAGACCGCCGAAGACCGCGTAGAGCATCACGAACAGCGAGCGGCCGACGCCGAAGGCCTCCGGGTCGATGAACAGCGTGTAGTGCGCGTAGAGCGCGCCGCCGAGGCCGGCGATCACGCCCCCGGCCGTGAACGCCGCGAGCTTCACGTAGGTCGAGTTCACGCCCATCGCCTCGGCGGCCGCCTCGTCGTCGCGGAGCGCGGCGAAGGCGCGCCCCATGCGCGAGCCGCTGAGGCGGGTGAAGAAATAGACGAGGACGAGCAAGAGCCCGAGCACGTGCCACACGGTGGTCGCCGGCGGAATGCCGGCGAAGCCGCCGGGCCCGCCGAACGCCGGCGCGTTGAGGAACAGCACGCGCACCATCTCGCCGAAGCCGAACGTGACCAGCACCAAATAGAGACCGCGTAAGCGGAGCGCGGGAAACCCGACTGCAAGCCCGACGAGGCCGCCGATCACGCCGCCGGCGGCGAGGGCAATCGGGAACGGGACGCCGTACTGCACGGTGAGATATGCCGCCGTGTACGCGCCGAGCGCCATGAACCCGCCCTGACCCGCCGACAGCTGCCCCGCTGACGCCGGTAGATAGAACGAGAGCGCCATGATGACGTCGATCCCCGCGAAGATCAGGATCGAGACGGCGTGATCCGAGAGCACGCCCGCCTCAGCCCGTCTGCAGGCGAGCGCCCAGCAGCCCGGTCGGACGCACGAGCAGGATCAAAATCATCACCGCGAAGGCGAACGCGTCGCGGTACGACGAGGCCAGATATGCGACGCTCATCACCTCGACGATGCCGATGATCAGGCCGCCGAGCATCGCGCCGGTGACGTTGCCGAGCCCTCCGAGCAGCATGATCGCCAACCCCTTCAGCCCCACCTTGACGCCGAAGAACGGGCTCAGCCCGGTGAAGTTCCAGGCGAGCAGGACGCCGGCCGCCCCGGCGAGCGCCGAGGCGATGGCGAACGTGACCACGATCGCGAGCGAGACGTTGATGCCCATGAGCCCCGCCACCGTCTGGTTCTCGGCGGTGGCGCGGATCGCCATGCCGGTCGGCGTCGCGCGCAGCACGAGCTCGAGCAGCGCCATCAGCGCCAGCGACGTGCCGAGGATCAACAGCTGGAGCGTCGTGAGCGTGACCGGGCCGATCGTCATGGCCGCCGCCGCGAACGGCGCCGGGAACGCCACGGGCTCGGCGCCGAAGATCTTCACGACCACATGCTGCAGCACGAGCCCCACCGCGATCGTCGTGATCAGCGGCGTCACGTGGCTGCCGCGGTTGCGCACGGGCCGAAACGCGACGCGCTCGACCAGGACGCCGAGCGTGGCCGCCGCGAGCATCGCGCCCGCCAGGACGACCCACGGCGAGAAGCCGGCGAGGGCCAGCGCCAGCCCGACGTACGCGCCGACCATGAAGACCTCACCGTGGGCCAGGTGGAGCAGGTTCAGCACGCCGAAGATGAGCGTGTAACCGATCGCGACCAGGGCATAGGCACCGCCGAGCATCAGCCCGTTGACGAGCTGCTGGGCGAACATTGTGCGCGATGATATCACCTGGATTTGACACGCCTCGGTCCGTCGTATTACCGTCGCCCAACCGATGGACGGCCCGACGAAAATCCGCATCTTCCCTACCGGAATGCGCCTGCACGAGTGGATCGCGTTCGAGGCCGGATTCTTTCGCGACGAAGGCCTCGATCCCGAGGTGATGTGGGACGTCTACCTCGGCCAGATGAAGGGCTGGACCGGCGGCTACAAGGCGCGTCCTCAGGACCAGCCGTTTCTCCATGGCACGCAGGCCATCGGCAACGCGTGCGCGTGGGGCAGCGTGTGCAACGCGGGCGCGGGGATGGGCAAGTTCGTGCCCGACGCCTATGGCGTCGCGCGCCATGCGATCTACGTGCGGCCGGACTCACGTATCCATAGGCCCGAGGACCTGGCCGGCGTGCCGATCGCCGTCGGCTTGATGGCGGGCAGCCACTACAACGTGCCCTACCGGCTCGAGCGCCATCTGCCGCTCGAGGAGATCAAGATCGAGCCGGTCGGCGGCTTCGGTCGCCGGCTCGACGCGCTCTTGAAGGGTGAGGTCGAGGCGGCGAGCTTGCTCGACCCGCAGATCTACATGGCCGAGCAGCTCGGCTTGCGCAAGATCCTGGGCGGCGAGTTCAACACGCTCTGGTGGGTGGACGAGTCGAGCGATCGCGACGTGCTGCGCCGCTACTTCACGGCGCTGGCGCGCGCCGATCGGGCGCTCGAGACCGATCTCGTGCGCTACCTGCCGCTGTGGACCAAGTGCATCCCGCCCGAGTTCGCCGACCGCGCGTGGCGCGTCGAGCGTTGGGGCGCCGGGGAGCGCTTCGTCTTCGCGCCGTATCCCGCCGAGAAGCTCGCGGAGGTCATGGCGGCGATCGAGCGCTGGGGCATGGGCCGCGAGATGCACATCACGCAGCTTGATCAGCTCACGCTGTCGCTCGCGTGAGCATACCAATCAGAGGAATGAGCATGATCCGGATGCGGCGTGGATGGATCGGGATTGCGCTCGTCGCGCTGCTGACGGCGAGCGTGGTGACGCCGGCGGTTGGCGCGAAGCTCGCCGGCGACAAGGTGCGGCTCGGCGTCATCATGCCGCAGGCCGGCATCTTCGTGGACTGGGGCCAGCACGGGCTGATCGGCGCCGAGATCGCGCGCGACGAGATCAACGCCGCCGGCGGCATCGGCGGGCTTCCGCTCGAGCTCGTCACGGTGGACGACCGGGGCGACCCGAAGGAATCCGTGACGCTCACGCGGCGTCTGGCCCAGACCGATCGCGTGCTGATGATCCACGGCTCGATCTCGAGCTCGAGCGCCGGCGTCATGTACCCGCTGTCGGCCAGCCTCAAGGTGCCGATCGTCTCGCCGACCGCGGCGGCGCCCGGCCTCACCGACAAGTTCCGCCCGTGGGCGTACACGATGAATCCCGGCGCCGCCCGGGCGCTCGGCACGGGGCTCGCCGCCCTCCGCAAGCACCATCCGGAGGTCAAGAAGGCGATCGTCCTCTACAACCAGGCCGACGCGATCTCGAAGGCCGAGGCGACCGTGGTGATGCCGCCCACGTTCCAGGCGGCCAACGTCGAGCTGCTCGACTCGATCACGTTCCAGACGGGCGATCTGGACTTCAGCGCCCAGGTCACGCGCGCGCTCGCCAAGCAGCCGGACATGCTCTTCCTCGGCTCGGCCTCGCGTGAGGCCGCGCTGATCGCGAAGGAAGCGCGTAAGCAGGGCTTCAAGGGTCCGATGCAGGGCGGCGTCGCCACCGCCACGCCCGATCTGGTCACGCTCGGCGGCGACGCCGTCGAGGGCTGGCATACGACGACGTACGCCTGGAACGAGCGGCCGATTCCGCGCATGCAGACCTTCGTGAAGAAGTTCCTGGAGCGCTCCGGCGGCAAGCGTCCGAACTCGTCGGGCCCCGCCATGTACGACCAGCTCTTCATCGCCAAGACGTGCATCGAGACGACGGGCGTCACCAACAAGCCCGACGATCTCGAGAGCGATCGCGACCGTCTCGCGAAGTGCTGGGCGGGTCTCAAGAGCTACGACGGCGCCATCGGCGCGGTCACGATGAACGAAGCGGGTGTGAACGTCGGACAGATCTGGGCGCTCACGGTCAAAAAGGGCGTCTTCACGCTCTCCGAGTAGCCCGTGACCGTCTCGACGCTGCCGATCCTTCCCACGACCGTCGTCGGCAGCTACGCGATCCCGGCCTGGCTCTGGGCGGCGTGGGAGAAGATCGAGGCGGGCGGCTTCGGCCGCATGGACGTCGCCGAGACCGAGAACGACGCGGTCGCAACCGCCGTGCGCGATCAGGAGCGCGCGGGCATCGATGTGATCTCCGACGGCGAGATGCGGCGCCAGGGGTTCATCGTCTCGATCTTCAAATACTTCCACGGGCTCAGGCCGATCGAGCCGCGGCGGAAGGTCGGTGTCCTTTCCTACGACGGCCACGTATTCTACGAGCCTCTCGAGCGCATCTCGGCGCCCGACGGACTCGGCGCCTTGCCCGAGCTCACGTACTTGAAGCAGGTGACGACACGCCCGTTCAAGATCACGCTGCCGGGGCCACTGACCCTGGCGACGCAGGTGACCAAGGGCGGACCGTATCGTGACCGATTCGAGATCGCCGCGGATCTGGCGACGATCATCAACCGGGAGCTCCGCGCGCTCGCCGGCGCTGGCGCCGACAATCTGCAGATCGACGACGTCTATCAGAGCTTCATGATGGACGGCAAGCGCCTGGTCGAGATCTACGACCGCTGCTTCGAAGGTGTCGCCGTCACGCGCCGCTTCTGGCACATCTGCTTCGGGACGCTCGACGGCTTCGGCTTCGGCGAGCGCAGCTACCGGCCGCTGTTTCCCGCTATCTCGAGCGCCTCGGCGCACCAGCTCGTCTTCGAGTTCGCCAACCGCGAGATGGCGGAGAGCGACCTGTGGCGGGAATTCGACTGCCCCAAAGAGCTCGGCGCCGGCGTGCTCGATCTCAAGAACTTCTACGTCGAGAGCCCCGAGCTGGTCGCCCGGCGCATTCGGCGGCTGCTCGAGAGCGTGCCGCCGGAGCGCCTGTGGATCAACCCCGATTGCGGGCTGGCTCGCCTGCCGCGCCACCTGGCGTTCGCGAAGCTTCAGGCGCTGGTCGCCGGCACGCAAAGAGTTCGAGAGGAGCTCGGCCGTGGATAGAACGGGCGCCCCGGAGCCGGCTCGCACCGCCGCGGATAGAACGGGCGTAACGGAGCCGGCTCGCACCGCCCCGGGTAGAACGGGCGTAACGGAGCCGGCTCGCACCGCCGCGGATGGAACGGGCGTAACGGAGCCGGCTCGCACCGCTCCGGATGGAACGGGCGTAACGGAGCCGGCTCGCACCCATCTCAGGCCACCCTCGGCGGTTGCGGCCTCACGCTCAGATAAATGAACCTCTACAAGCCAACGGTCGAAGCCCAGAAGTTCTGGAACCCGTACACGCAGACGATGGCGCGGGCCGATCTCGATCGGCTCCATCTGCGGAAGCTCCAGACCGCGATCGAGTACGCCTACGCGAAGAGCCCGATGTACCGAAAGCTCCTCGACCGGCACAAGGTCAAGCCCGAGCAGATCCGCACGATGGACGATTTCGTCAAGCGCCTGCCGTTCATCGACAAGAAGGAAATCCTCGATGCGCAGGCGGTGAGCCCGCCCTTCGGCGATGCGCTGGCGATCTCGGAAGATTTCTTCCATCAGCGCTTCGCGACCTCGGGCTCGACCGGCGCGCCGTTGCACATCCCGCTCACGTACCACTCGGCCGAGCTGTGGGGCGAGTCGTGGGTCTACCTCTACTGGGCGGCAGGCATCCGGGCGCGGCACTCGTTCTACTTCCCGTTCAACTGGGGCATCTTCGCCGCGTTCTGGTCGGCGTACATGGGCGTGCGCCGGCTCGGCGCCACCGTCGTCTCCGGCGGCGGGCTCGACAGCAAGGCGCGACTTCGTCAGATCGAGCAGTATCGTCCGGACGTCATGCTGGCGACGCCCACGTACGCGCTCTATCTCGGTGAGACGGCGCGCGAGATGGGCGTCGATCTCGCGAAGACGTCGATCTCGACCGTGATCGTGTCGGGTGAGCCCGGCGGCAGCATTCCCGCCACGCGCCACGCGATCGAGGCGCTCTGGGGCGCCAGATGCTACGAGCTCTACGGCATCGCGGAGATCGGCCCGACGAACCCCGGCTGTCCGCTCCAGGAAGGCAACCATCTCTGCGAGGACTGGTATCACGCGCTCGTCGTCGACGAATCGGGCAATCCCGTGCCCTACGGCGAGGTCGGCGAGCACATCGTTACGAGCTACATCCAGGACGGTCAGCCGCTGATCAAGTACCGCACGCACGACCTGGTTCGCTGGACAGATCAGCCGTGCGGGTGCGGGTCGACGTGGCTCTACTATCCCGGCGGCGTGCTCGGGCGCACCGATCACATGATCATCGTGAAGGGCGTCAACGTGTACCCGGCGGCGGTCGAAGCGCTGCTGCATCGAGTGCCCGGCCTCTCGGAGCACTACGAAGTCCACGTCGACCGGGATGCGACCAACGACTTCGTGACCGTGAAGGCCGAGGCGCGCTCCGACGTCGACGGCCAGCGCTACGCCGAGATCGGGCGCGACGCCGCGGGCGTGTTCAAAACGGTCATCGGCGTCTCGATCGACGTCACGGTGCAGGCGCCGGGCAGCCTGCCGCGCTACGAGCTCAAGGCCAAGCGCTTTTTCGATCACCGGCCGGCGGGACACCGCTGGCAGCTCGCGGGCAGGGGCCAGGCATGACGCGCGAGGAGACGCTCGAGCGCCTGCGCGAGCTGCAAACCCGCGTGCAGGAGCTCAGACAAGCCAGCGACAACCCCGCCATCGAGCGCACGATGCAGCTGCTCGACCTCTACTGCCACATGGCGCGCTGGGAGCTCGGCGACGTGCGGGCGATGAACCCGGAGGCCGAAAGCCGATGATCGACTGGGCAGCGCTCGGCGACGAGACGATCGATCTGCTGCGCCGCTATCTGATGATCGATACGACGAACCCGCCCGGCAACGAGATCGCGGGCACGCGATTCCTCGCCGAGGTGCTGGCCCGCGATGGGATCGAGAGCGAGACGATCGAGGCGGCGCCGGGGCGCGCCAGCCTGCACGCGAAGCTCGCCGGCGACGGCTCGCTCGGCGGGATCGTGCTGCACCACCACATCGACGTCGTCTATGCCGACCGCCGCTACTGGACGGTCGACCCGTTCGGCGGCGCGATCGCCGACGGCTACCTCTACGGCCGGGGCGCCATCGACATGAAGTCGACGGGGATCCTGCACCTGGCCGCGATGCTTGCGCTCAAGCGCGCCCGGGTGCCGCTCAAGCGCGATCTAGTGTTCCTGGCGACCGCCGACGAGGAAGCCGGCAGCGAGTTCGGCGCCCAATACATCGCGGACCATCGGCGCGACTGGCTGGCGGGAGCCGAGTACGCGATCTCGGAGCTCGCGGCGATCCACACGGATCCGAGCCTCAGGGCGCCGGTCGGGGCAATCGTGATCTCGGAGAAGACCGGGCTCCCGCTCGTGCTCACGGCCCGCGGCGAGCCCGGTCATGGCTCGATGCCGTGGCCCGACACCGCGCCGAACCGCCTCGTGCGCGCGCTGAACCGGCTCCTCGAGGCGGAGCGGCCGATCCGCGTGCTCCCGGAAGTCCAGGAGTTCTTCACCCGGGTGTCGGGACTCATGTCGGCCGAGAGCGGCGCCGGCTACGACGACCTCGAGACGAGCCTGCGCGATCCGGAGTTCCGTGCGCGGTTTCTGTCGAACCGGCAATACGCGGCGATGGTGAGGGCCACCTTCGCGGTGACGATGCTGCGCGGCAGTGAGAAAAGCAACGTCATCCCGCCCGAGGCGAGCGCCCAGATCGACTGCCGCATGCTGGCGGGCGACGATCCCCAGGAGATCGCCGGCTGGGTCCGCGGTGTGGTCGCCGACGAGCACGTGGAGGTCAGGATCGCGCGCGAGCCCAAGATCCCGAATCTCTCACCGCCCGACACCGAGCTCTACAAGGCCATGGCCGACGCGCTGCACCGGCGCGTGCCGGGGGTCGTGGTGGCGCCGATGATCCTGGTCGCCTTCACCGACAGCTGGGTGTTCCGGCGCTGCGGGCTGCACGGCTACGGCTTCAGCCCGTTCGTCATGGACGACGCCGAGCTTCAGGGCCTGCACGGCAACGACGAGCGCATCTCGCTCGAGAACTTGCGCGAGGGCGTACGCGTCTATACCGAGATGCTGATGAAGGTCGCGGGCGCGTAGCCCGCCGACCCGCGACTGCAGACTGGAGATGCCATGAGCGAGACGATCAAGTGGAAGAACGGCGCGCGGTGCGCGGTGTCCCTCTCGTTCGACGTCGACGGTGAGAGCCCGTGGATCCATCGCGACGCGGCGCTCGCGGAGCGTCCGCTGCATATGGGCATGGGCGCCTACGGCCCCAAGACCGGGATGCCGCGGATCATGCGTGTGCTCGACCGTTACAACGTGAAGGTGTGCTTCTTCATTCCGAGCTGGATCGTCGAGCGCTATCCGGACATGGCCAAGGAGGCGCTGCGCCGCGGCCACGAGCTCGGCCACCACGGCCACTTGCACGAGAAGCCGTTCTTCCTCTCGGGCCGCGAGGAGGAGGAAGCGCTGCTCGAAAAGAGCCTCGACATCTTCCAGAGCGTGCTCGGCATCCGGCCGCGCGGCTCGCGGGCGCCCTCGTGCGATCCGAGCAAGCACACGATGGAGCTCCTCCGGAAGCACGGCTTCGTCTACCACAGCAACTTGATGGACACCGACCTGCCGTACTGCCACAAGACCGCCTACGGCGAGCTGGTCGAGCTGCCGACCTCGTGGGTGAACAACGACTGGGTCTATTTCGGATTCAGCGCGGTGCCGCCGGTCGGCAACGGCATCTGGAGCCAGGAGGACGTCTTCGACATCTGGAAGGAAGAGTTCGAGGGCGCCTACGAAGAGGGCGGCTTCTTCAACCTGATGGGCCACCCCCAAGTCATCGGCCGGCCCTCGCGCATGCGGATGGTCGAGCGGCTCATCCAGCACATCCTCGCCAAGAAGGACGTGTGGATCGCGCCGCCGATCGAGGTCGCCGAGCACTATCTGAGCCAGCGTTAGTGGGGCAGGCGGGCCTCGGGTTCCGTGAGCCGACCACGCTCGAGCGCGCGTTCAACCGCGTCTTCGGCGCTCTCGTCGGCCTCGGGCTCGCGCCGCGCGACTACTATCTCCTGCAGGTGAAGGGCCGCAAGACGGGCCGCGTGTACTCGAACCCTGTGAGCCTCGTCCCTTTCCGCGGCGTGCGGTTTCTCGTCGCGCCGCGCGGCCGCACGCAGTGGGTCCGCAACGCCGAGGTCTCGAACGAGGTGGTCTTCAAGCGCGGCCCGTCCACGGAGCGATGTCGTCTGCGCGCACTCGCCGACGCGGACAAGGCGCCCGTACTCCACGCGTACGTCGCGAAATATGGCGCGGTCGTTCAGCGCTACTTCCCGGTACCCGCCGGCTCGCCGCCCGGCGCGTTCGCCGAGATCGCCTCGCGCTATCCGGTCTTCGAGATCTCTGCTGTCGATCCGGGCGCGCGCCCATGAAGGTGGGCGCGCTGTCGATCCGCCGTGGCACGCCGCGTGACGTGCCGGTGATCCTCGGGCTGATCCGCGGGCTCGCGGAGTACGAGCGGCTGGCCCACGAGGCGGTGGCGACCGCGAGTCAGATCCGGCGCCACGGCTTCGGCCGCCGGCGCTACTTCGAGACGATCATCTGCCGCCGCGGGCGCGAGCCGATAGGGTTCGCGCTGTTCTTCTTCACCTACTCGACGTTCCTCGGCCGTCCGACGCTCTATCTGGAGGACCTGTTCGTGGTGCCCGCCGAGCGCGGGCGCGGCGCCGGCCGCGCGCTCCTGGTCGAGCTGGCGCGGATCGCGAAGCGGCGAGGCTGCGGCCGCATGGAATGGGCGGTCCTCGACTGGAACGAAAAGGCGTTTCGGTTCTACCGGCGTCTCGGCGCTAAGCCTGCGAAACAATGGGTGCTCACGAGGTTGTCCGGAAAACCCCTCCGCCGTCTCGCTGCAAGGCAACGCACCGAGTAGCACGTCGTACGCGCCCTGGCGCGCCACGCGGCCCGTGACGCGGGCTGCGTGCGTCGAGACCCGGTGACGAAGGCATAACTTCCCCTCTTCAGCCTAGAAGGCCACCATGAATAGCGTTCAAGATCAGCTATCGGCAACGGATTTCAGATTTCTTCTGGAAAGTGTTCCGAATGCCTTCAGGAGAAGACCGTCGTCCGCGCTCTTGCGGCCTGAGCTATTCATCTCCCGTCCGGTGCATAAGTCGCCGCGAACGGGCTAGGGCTATCTACCGAAGAAGATGACGAAGAGTGTGCGGCAGTCTGAGTTATCCACCAGAATCCACACCTTCCACCAAACTATTTCGCTACCCGGCTTGACAGGCTCGTGTCTCGAGGACGACGATGCGCGTCGTGTTGGTGTTCATTCGACTCCGGTCGTTGCTCTTCGCGTTGTGTCCGAATCATCCAGTGGCATTGTGCGGGACGTGCCACCGAACTTACACGCCAGAACAGCTCGGGATGGACATCGGCGACCGTTGCCATCTCTGCCCCGACTGCGGAGCCGATCTGAGAGGGTCGATAATCGACCACGCGCGGACGTGCGCGAATCTCACACCGCAAAGGCCACTGTCGCGGATGGCGCCAGTCACCGACTCCGCGATCCCGCCAGAGGTTTCGGAGCGCTTCGCAGCCCGGCGTAGAGCCCGACTCGGGTTGGACGCTCCCGCGAAGGCCGGGTAAGCATCCTCGGCACTTCTGATACCCAGCGGGCTCACCGCAGCGATAACCTCAAAGGTCTGGCCCGCGCCCTCGGCGTGGCGGTGACGGAGCTACTGGAATGACCACACCTGAACCGACCTATCCGCCGCTCTCGGCGAGAGAGATCCAAACCCTGCCCGAAGGCGCTCGCGTCATCGTGACGTGGGCGGAAGGGAACGACGGTCCCCACGAATACCGCGTGCACTGGCGCCGCGGCGAGCCATACGCGCAGACCGATGAGGACTATCGCCGGGGGCACGTGGACCTTGAGAAGTGGCTGACGTTCTACATCGGTCCGCGCCGCCCGTTCACGCGAGTCTGGGCTCTCGCCGCTCTCCGTGCCGAATGACAGCGGAGATCCATGAGCCTCGAGCGGTTTAGCTTTGAATGCTCCGGAGCCAGGCCGGAGCCGGAACATGGATCCCTGGCCGACAGCTAGACGCCGGCGGCCAGCGCGCCGGCCCGCCCAAATTGCTCCGCGCGGGTCGGCGCGACTCGATTCACCTAGGCTGCGATTCTCTCAGCTACCCTCTTCGCCACCTTGGCCTCAATGGCGTGCCGAATCATGCGCCGCGTGCGTTCGACGAACGCGAGCTTGTCCGCCAGGCAGCTTTCAAGCAGCACGCCGACGCCATGGTGGCCGGTTACGTCCGCGACCGCGACCAAAGCGACGTACTCTGCGATACGAAGATGGGTCAGGTGGACAACCTTTGCCAGGATGAACAGGTGTTTTGCGACTGGGTTCTGTATCTCGCCGAGCTCCTTGCGAAAATCCTCCACAAGGATGTCGTGGAGCCGGGGGTTGACCTTGACGGGCTGTTCGCCGACGAGCTTGAAGCATTGGTCGAGTGTGGCAAGGACTTTCTCTGAGACGAAAGCCCGTGCTTCCAGGGCCTCTTTCACATCCTGATCCTCGGCCATCTTGCTAATTTCCTGATAGATCTTCGTACTACGCTCTGCACCGTGGCGGAGGCCGCTGAGCAGCTGAACGAACAGCTCTTTCGGGTTTTGAACTGACATTAGAGCTCTCCTGTTTGTCATTCTGGTTGAGTTCGGTGGTCATGACTCCCTCGGCCGGTGGAATCGTAGTGGGTTCCGCTGCCCTTCCTTTCCTCTGCCGATGTCAAGACCGATCGCAGTCGGACACCCGGGCCTCAACGATTGGCGACGTAGATGTTGCGGAGGGTGCTTCCTCGACTTCCAGGGGAAGACTACCGAGCTGGGATCGGTCCGGGAAGTGTCCCGTTAGGGACGGGGTGATGCCTGCTATCCATCCGATGCAGACCCGCTGCGTGGACGAGGTGCGTCAGCTCTGCGACGGACTGAACGGACAATTTGGTCATGATGCTCGTGCGGTGTCGCTTGACCGAACGCTCATCAATGCCGAGATCGCGGGCGATTTGCTTGTTCAACTGGCCGTTGAGGACGTGGGAGAGTACCTCGCAGTCGCGCGGCGTGAGTCTGGCGAACCGCGCGCGCAACTCACGCAAGCGGGTGCGCTCGTCATGCTCGGTGGCATCGCGAGCCAGAGCGCGTTTCACGGCGTCGAGCAACTCAGTCTCCAGTGCTGGCTTGCAGAGAAAGTCCTCCGCACCCCGGCGCATCGCGCGGACGGCGCTCGGGACGTCGCCGTGGCCGGTGAGGAAGATCAGGGGCATTGCGTTGCCGGCCTTGACCAGTGCTTCCTGCAGTTCCAGTCCGTCCACGTCCGACAAATCCCCGATGAGGCACCCCTGCGTGTCGGCGGCAAGGCACGAGAGAAACTCCGTCGCTGACTGGAACGTCTTGACCTCGAAGCCGGACGCGCGCAACAACATCGACACGGCCGCGAGAAACGAAGGATCGTCGTCCACGACATGAATCACTGCGACTGACGAGCTCATGTAGTGTCGACCGTGTCGGGGACAGCCAGTGTCAGTCGAAAGGTCGCGCCGCGGAACTGCTCCAGCGGCCGGCGATCCACGTCGCGGCGGGGATTTCCTCGAGGTCCGGAGGCGTCGACATCCTTGACCGCCACGGGTCACAGCTAGCCAAATCTCGGCCGCGAGGTCCATAGGACCTTGGTCTTCTACCTCGACTCGACGCCCACCCACTCGTACGGAAAGCCCTGTACAAGTACCCGGTCTTTCGGGCGCAGCTGAAATCGTGGGCACGGTGGTTGACGGACCAATGAGCGCGATCGCGATCAACACGCCGATACTGACGAACCCCCGACCGGTAGGAGTGCCGGCCGTTCTGGGAGCTACTTCACGCGACGGAGAGGGCGGGGCCTGCGCGGCCCACGATCAGCCGGAGCACGCGCCGAGGCTTCGAGAGCCAGCGCGGGGCGCCGGGCTTTGTCGAGTTCGATCTGCAGCACTATCGCACCAGCTTGTCCAGCGCCGCGACCACGTGATCATGGCCGGTGCGCTGGATGTGACGGCCATCCGTATCGAGAGCATGAAGCTTGCCGGCCCCGACTCGCTCGAGATCGAGAACGAGGTGGGCGGCAAATACGTCGTCGACCCCAACGCTCATAGCGCCCGCTGGGTCTCGGGCCCCGAGTCGGGCCGTCAGTGAACGCCGGCCCGACGTTCAGCCGGCCGGCGCCTCACCGGGAGGCGACCACGACGGCGCGCTGAGCCGTCGCTTGCCGTCGCTGGCGAGCCGGATCGACGGATCGGCCGGATCGAGATGCCGATCCCAGAGCTTGCAGGTGACCTGCTTGTGGCGCTGATCGAGGCCCTCGCAGTAGTTCGTGAATTCGCAGCGTCGCACGAGCGCACCGTGGCCGAGCCGGATCTTCCTGAACCAGTCGGGGTCGGCGAGGGACTGACGAGCCGCGGCCACGCAATCGGCCTCGCCGCGCTCCAGGATGCCCTCGGCCTGCTCGAACGTCGTGATGCCGCCGCTGGTGACGACCGGCGTCGCCAAGCCGGCCTCGTGGATGGCCCGGCGGATCGCCGCCGCGAGCGGCACGTTGCGGCCGAATGGTCCGCGCTGGTCCGACAGCACGGTCGGCATGCACTCGTAGCCCGAGACGCCGGTGTAGGGATAGACCGCCTCGCCCACCTTCGGCTGCTTGGCGTCCTCGAATCGACCGCCCTTCGACACCGAAAGATAGTCCACGCCGGCCTCGGCGAAGCGCACGCCGAACCAGATCGCGTCGGCGAGGTCGTTCCCTCCCTCGACGACTTCGTCGCCCAGATAACGGATGCCGACGACGTAGCTCTCGCCGACGCGGTCGCGCACGGCGGCGAGCACCTCGAGCGGGAGCCGCACGCGATGCTCGCGCGCGCCGCCGTAGCCGTCCGTCCGCGTGTTCAGCCGTGAGAGAAACGACGCCATCGTGTACGCGTGGGCGTAGTGCAGCTCGACGCCGTCGAAGCCCGCCTCGCGCGCGCGCCGCGCGGCCTCGGCGAAGAGCGGCGGGAGCACCTGAGGCAGCTCCTTGATGTGCGGCAGGTGCACGTCCCAGATCCGCTCGCGGTAGCCGTAGTCGAGCGCCTCGAGCTCGCGGTCGGTCAGCACGGTTTCGAGCGTCACGCGATCGGCGCGCGCCAGGAATGCGCGCACGTCATCTTCCTCGGCGTCGCGCCAGCGCGGGTCGTCGAGCCACAGGGCGATCTGCGCGCGCAGCGCATCGGTGATCTCCAGATAGCGGCCGAAAAAGCGGCGCGGCTCGGGCCGGCGACGGACCGCGACGAAGTCGAGGATCTGGATGAAGAGCCGGGTGCGGCCGTGGCTCCGCTCGCGCACGGTCTCGACGAGGGTGCGGAGCCCCGGGATAAACCGGTCGTCCCCGATGCGCAGGAGCGGGCCGCTCGCGATGTCGCGGATGCCCGTGGCCTCCACGACCAGCACGCCGGGCTGCCCTTCGGCGAACCGCCCGTACCACTCGAGGACTTCCGGCGTCACGAAGCCGTCGGCGGTCGCCCGCCAGGGCACCATGGCGGGCACCCACGTCCGCTCGGCGGCCGTCAAGCTGCGACCGATCTGGATGGGCGAGAACCAGCGCGCACGTGCGGCCTCCTCAGCCGTCGGCCAGCGGGCCGCGGGCAGCGCGTGACGGATGCGGTGAGCTTGAGTGTCCAGTGTGTTCAAACCTGGACGGCCGCCCTCCTCACTCGGTCAGGCAGGCGAAGCCGTCGATCTCGATAAGACAACCCTCGGATGCGTCGTAGAGATCCCGCACGCCGACCAGTGTCATCGCCGGGTAGTGCTTGCCAAAGTATTCGCGGTAGACGACACCGATCGGCTTGCCCTGTCGCTTGAACTCGGGGGTATCGATCACGTAGATCGTCAGCTTCACCACGTCGGTGAGGCTGCCGCCGGCGGCGGTGACGAGCGTCTTCAAGTTCGCGCACACCTGGCGGAATTGCGCCACGAGATCGCCCTTGCCGACGACCTTGCCGTCGCGATCCTTGGCCACTTGTCCGGCCAGATAGAGCGTGCGGCCGCCGCGCGTCGTCGCGCCGTGAGCGAACCCCACGGGCTTCATGAGCTCCGGCGGATTGAGGAAGTCGATCTCGCGCGTCATACGATCCTCCTGCGGGGTGTCACGTCGTGCCGTCGAGCACGATCGCTTCGCCGTTCGTCGAGTCGTCGCGGAGTAGCTTGGCCGCGACCGCGGCCACCTCGGCCGGCTCGATGAGCCGCCCGCCGGGATTGAGCCGCGCCATCGCGCCGACCGCCTCCTCGAACGAGCGACCCGTGCGCGCGGCGATGTTGCGTGCCCCGTTCCACACGATGTCGGTCGCCGCGAATCCCGGACAGATGGCGTTGACCGTCACGCCTTTGCCGGCGACCTCGGCGGCCAGCGCGCGCGTCAGGCCGACCAGCGCATGCTTGGAGGCCGTATACGCGGCGACGTACGGCGCGCCGACCAGGCCGGCGAGCGACGCGATGTTGATCACGCGGCCCCACTTCCGCTCGAGCATCGCGGGCAGCACGGCCCGCGCGAGCAGGTAGGGTGCGGTCGCGTTGACGCGCAGGTGACGGTCCCACAGCGCCTGGTCCGTCTTGGCGAACGGCGCCGACTCGGCGATGCCGGCGTTGTTGACGAGGACGTCGACCGGACCGAGCTCTGCGGCGATGGAGGCGATGGCCTGCGCGACAGCGCGCTCGTCGGTGACGTCGAGGACGAGCGCGAGCGATCTGGCGCCCGCGGCGCCCACCGCGGCCGCCGCGGACTGCACTTGATCAGCCGAGCGCGCCGCGACCGCGACCGCGCATCCCTCGCGCGCCAGGGCCAGCGCGATCTCGCGACCGATGCCGCGGCCGGCGCCGGTGACGAGCGCGACCGGCTGCGCGGGGGCGTAGGTCACGGGCTCTCCGCGCAGAAAAGAAAGAACATCGGGCGGCTGGTCGACTGGTTGTCGCGCGACGGATCGGTCAAACAGCGCACGCGCGGACTGCTGCTACTGCTGCTCGGCGGCGGGCTCGAGCTCGACGACGAAGCCGCGCAACCGGCGAGCGCGGCGAGGGAGAAGAGGAAGAGCAGCGCGAGTGAGCACGAGGGCCGATTCATGCGGCCATTCTAGCGCGGGATCAGGTATATATAGCCTCGCGATTCATGCCGCGCGCGTTCGCCCGCTGCTCGCTCGCTGACGCCGTTGCCCGGCTCGGGCCGGCGATGAAGGTGCTCCTGCCGCCCGCGTGCGGCGAGCCGGCGGCGCTCGTCGCCGAGATCTGCCGCCAGTCCGAGCGCCTGCACGATCTGACCCTGCTCGGCGGCATTCATCTCGGCGAGTACCCGTGGGCCAAGCCGGAGCACGCGGCGCTGCGCTTCGCCACCTGGCACATGTCCCCGCGGCTCGAGGACGCGCGGCGCCGCGGGCGCGTCGAGTTCGTGCCGATCCGCTACTTTGATCTCGTCACCGAGTTCGTGGCCGGCGGCGCGTGGGCGCCGGACTGCGTGCTCGTGCACGCAGCACCGCCCGACGCGCGCGGCTATCTGAGCCTGGGCGTCTCGGTCAGCGTCTCCTTGCCGGCGGCGCGTCGCGCCCCGCTGGTGATCGCGCAGGTCAATCCGTCGATGCCGCGCACGCTGGGCAACGCGTGGCTACACCGGAGCCAGATCGACTGCTGGGTCGACGTGGACGAGCCGCTGACCCCGTATCCGCCGACCCCGATCGGCGACGTCGAGCGCGCGATCGGAGGCCACGTCGCGGGGCTCGTGCCCGACGGCGCGACGGTGCAGGTGGGTGTCGGCGCGATCCCGCAGGCGGTGCTCGAGGCCCTCGGCGACCATCGCGATCTCTCGCTGCACTCGCTGCTGGTCGACGCGTCGGTCGGCCTGGTGGAGCGCGGCGTGGTGACCAGCGCGTGCAAGCGCGTGCACCGCGGGCGCATGGACGTCGCCGAGGGCATGGGCACGCGGCGTCTCTTCGACTTCCTGCATGAGAACCCGGCGGTCAACATGGAGCCGTCGAGCTTCGTGCACGATCCCGACACGGTCGCGCAGCTCGATCGCTTCGTGGCGATCAACTCCGCGCTCGAGATCGATCTCACCGGCCAGGTGACGGCCGAGTCGCTCGGCCCGCGTCAGGTGGCCGGGATCGGCGGTCAGTTCGACTTCGTTCTCGCGGCCGCGCGCTCGCGCGGCGGCGCCGGAATCATCGCGCTGCCGTCGACGGGCCGCGACGGCGCGGCGTCGCGCATCGTGCACTCGCTACAACCGGGCGCGGCCGTAACGAGCCCGCGCGCGCTGGCGGATTTCGTGGTGACCGAGCACGGCGTGGCGGCCTTGCGGGGAAAGGGAGAACGGGGACGGGCGGAGGCGCTGATCGCCGTCGCCCATCCCCGATATCGGGAGCTACTTCAGCGTGCTATCGCTTAGCGGCGTCGATCTTCTCGAAGATCTCCTCGTCGTTCGGGAACCGGTACGTCGTCTCGTTCGTGTAGACGACGTCGTCGTTGATCGAGACCTCGAAGATCCCGCTGTGCCCTTCCTTGAGCACCGCGGTGATGCCGTACTTATCCTTGATGGCGGCCTGCAAACTGGAGGCCTGGGGCAAGTAGTTTCACTCTCCGCAGTATCGGATCTGGATGTTCATCCGCGCCTCCCCACTGAAAGTGACTCTCATTCTAATATGATGGCCGACACGCGTGGGGAGATTCCGTGATGCCCGTCCTGATCGATACCGATCCGGGAATTGACGACGCCCTGGCCCTGCTCTTCGCCTGGAACTCGCCGGAGGTCCGGGTCGAGGCGATCACGACCGTCGCCGGCAACGTGCCGCTGGCCACAGCCAACACGAACCTTCAGCGCCTCCTGGCTCTCCGGAAACCGGTTCCGCGGCCGCTCGCGGCCGCCGGCGCGGCAGGCCCGCTCGCGCGGGCGCTGTCGACGGCGACCCGGTACCACGGAGAAGACGGACTCGGCGATTTATCGGATTGGCCGGCCGTCGAGCCCCTGCCGGAGACGCCGGACGCGGTGAGCGTCATCGTCGACCTGGCGCGGCGTTACGAGCGAGAGCTCACGATCGTTGCGCTCGGGCCGCTCACCAACCTGGCGCTCGCGCTCAAAGCCGATGCGGCGGCGCTCGGCCGGGTCGGTCGCGTCGTGGCGATGGGAGGCGCGGTCGATGTCCCCGGCAACGTGACGCCGACCGCCGAGTTCAACATGGCGGTCGACCCCGAGGCCGCGCAGCGGGTCTTCGCCGCCGGGTTGCCACTCGAGCTGGTTCCGCTTGACGCGACGCGCCAGGCGGTGCTGCCGCGCGCCGGTATGCGAGCCACGCTCGCGCGCTCGCCCGGCCCGCTGGCCTCGCGCATCCAGGGGTTCAGCGAGCGCGGCTTCCGGATCTCGCACAGCGACGGCGAGCAGGGCATGGCGCTGCACGATCCGCTCGCGGTGGGGCTCGCGATCGATCCCTCGCTCGCCAAATGGGAGGCGACCCGCATCGCGATCGGCCCGGATGGCGAGACCTTGCGCGCGAGCGGAACGGCCAACTGCCGGGTCGCCAAGGGCATCGACAGCGACCGGTTCATCCGCTGGTTCCTGGATCGCCTGTGTCCGTCTCAGGCAACGCCCGGCGCGTCCTGGTAGTCGGCTCGGCCAACGTCGACTTCACGGTCGCCGCGTCGCGGCTCCCGGGCGTCGGCGAGACGGTCAGCGGCGGCACCTTGCTCGTCAATCACGGAGGCAAGGGCGCGAACCAGGCCGTCGCCGCGCGGCGGCTCGGCGCCGAGGTTCGTTTCGTCGCGTGCGTCGGCGACGACGCGTCGGGCCACGACATCCGCGTAGCGCTCCAGGCCGAGGGCGTCGGTGTCGACGGCGTGATGGTGACGCGAGAGGCCGCGACCGGTACCGCGCTCATCGTCGTCGACCAGCAGGGGCGCAATCAGATCGTCGTGGCGCCCGGCGCCAACTGGCGGCTCTCGGCCGAGCACGTGCGCTTGCGCGCGG
>Ga0209382_10001747_pt1 | contig 33512 bp, 34 predicted proteins | sample SoiMetdeltSBSDD5_FD_187599 | JGI IMG/M metagenome (GOLD analysis project Ga0209382, IMG submission 187599) | Bulk soil microbial communities from a Populus tree surrounding site in Tennessee, USA - Soil MetaG P. deltoides SBSDD5 (SPAdes) (version 2) | ecosystem: Environmental > Terrestrial >... | reverse complement strand
TCGCCACGCCCTGGATGACCACGCCGGAGCCATAGGCGTCCAGCGTTTGCTGCATCTCTTGCTGGACCCGTGCCTCGATCAGGCCGCGGGAAGCGCCCATCGCATCCTGCAAGCTTACCTGCGAAATGATCTGGCGCATCGCGCTTTCGGCAACCTGCCTGATCGTTTCGTCAGGCTCGGCCAACTCATAGAGATATTGCTCCGGATCGCGGATATTCCAACGGACCTGATAGGCGATGTCGATAATGTTCTGGTCGCCGGTCAGCATCAGCGTTTCTTCGGCAGCCGACCCGAGCGTTATCTCCCGAATGTTCGCGACATCGACCTTTTCGACGCGGTCGATCGGCGACGGGAGTGTCAGGCTGACGCCCGGCTGGAGCGTGTGGCTATAGCGGCCAAAGCGGGTAACGACGCCGCGCTCCTTACCGTCGAGCTGATGAAAGCTGGTAAAGACCAGCCACAGTGCCGCAACCCCGATGAGCCCCCACATCAACAGCGAACTGTCGGGCCGGCCGCCAAATCCGAAGCCTCCGCCCGGCGATCCGCCGAACTTGCTCCGGCCGCGCTGCAGGAACTCGTCGAGCGAAGTTACCGGAGCGCCCTTGCCGCTGCGGCCGCGCTTGGGCGGTTCACCCCAAGGCCCGCCCGCCGGGTCATCTCCCCCCGGCGGTTCATTTCCGCCCCCACCAGGAGGCGCGCCCCACGGGCCCTTGTTGTCGCTGAAGAGGGCACGCCCCCGCGCACCCCAACCGGAGAAGATCGTCATGCCCCCATAATAGGGGTGCCCCAGCCAAAAAACAGTGCCGCCGGTCGAAAAGACGGACTAAGGGCCCGTGCTATGAACAGCGCAGATCCCTTGGCCGTCCTGGATGACTTGCCCGACGCGGGCCGAATCCGATCGCGCAAGCTGACCGGGGATGTGGCGACGATCGTTGCCGACGCCAGCGGGCTCAGCGCAAGGGAACGGGATTCGCTTGAGGCCAAGCTGAAGGAAGCTGCCCTGGCCGTTCCCGGCGTGGCCGACGCGCGTGTCGCCATCACCGCCGCCAAGCCGCATCGCACCCTGATCGCCATCGGCTCCGGCAAGGGAGGGGTCGGCAAGTCCACGCTTTCCGCCAATCTTGCCATCACCCTGGCGCGAATGGGCAAGAAGGTCGGCCTGATCGACGCCGACATCTATGGCCCGTCGCAGCCGACTCTGTTTGGAACGACGGAGAAACCTCGGGCCGAGAAGGAAAAGCTGATCCCGGTCGAAGTGCAGGGCGTAAAGTTGCTGTCGGTCGGCCAGCTGGTCTCGGCGGAGACGGCGCTGGCCTGGCGCGGCCCGATGGCGTCGAGCGCACTCAACCAGCTGGTGGAAGGCGATTGGGGAGAGGCGGAGATCATCCTGGTAGACCTGCCGCCGGGCACCGGCGACGTGCAGCTCTCGCTGGTCCAGAAGTCGAGGCCCGCCGGCGCCGTGATCGTCTCGACGCCTCAGGATTTGTCGCTGATCGACGCGAGGCGGGCGATCGACCTGTTCGGCAAGACGAGCGTGCCGGTCCTCGGCGTCATCGAGAATATGGCGGGATATGAGTGCCCTCACTGCGGCGAGAGCAGCGACCCGTTTGGCCAGGGGGGCGCGGAAGCCTCGGCCAAGCAGCTTGGCGTTCCGTTTCTCGGCCGCCTGCCGCTGTCACTCAGCCTGCGCGAGGCGTCCGACGCCGGCAGACCGCCTGCGGCCGAGGACGGACCCGCGGCGGACTCATTCCGTGCCATTGCCGAGCGATTGCTTGCCGAACTGGAGAAAGTCGGCGCTTGAGGCATTCTAGCGGCAGAGGAGCCGACCATGCCGTTGACCGCCAATGATGACATCATCGACCTCTTAAAGAGCGTGCGCACCATCGCACTGGTCGGAGCATCCGATCGGCCCGACCGGCCCAGCAACGGCGTGATGAAATTCCTCCAGGAGCACGGCTATCGCGTCATTCCGGTCAACCCGATGATCACCGGCGAACATGTCCATGGCGAATATGTCTGGCGCGAACTGGCACAAATCGGCGAGCCGATCGACATGGTCGATATCTTCCGCAAGAGCTCGGCGGTCGGCCCGATTGTCGACCAGGCAATCGCCATCAGCGCCAAGGCCGTCTGGATGCAACTGGGCGTAATCGACGAGGCAGCCGCTGCGCGTGCCGAAGCTGCGGGACTCAAGGTTGTTATGGACCACTGCCCCAAGATCGAGATCTTGCGGCACGGGCTGGCGCCAATCGCCGCCGAATAGCCATTTAAGCCAATGACTTGACTCAAAAGTGAATCAATAGGACTTTTCCGGCCATATGGGCGCAACCGTGGATGGCCGGTGCCAGGTCTTGCGCTTTCGGGGTGTCACCAGCCGGCCGAGGGGCATGGCATGTCAAAAATATGGGTGCGCGCCGCGCTGCTTTCCTGCGCGGCTGTCGCGGTCGGGCCGGCGATGGCCAATCATAGCTGGGGTAGCTACCATTGGGCCCGGACCAGCAATCCGCTGAAGCTCGACGTGATGACGGCGATCGCTTCCAAATGGAATACGTCGGTCGGCACGTCGGTTTCGGACTGGGAGCAGTCCAATGTGCTGACTCTCACGCAGAAGAACGCCACGGGCGTCAATGCCAGGAAATGCAACGCCATTGCCGGCAAGATCCTGGTGTGCAACGCCGCCTATGGCCAGCGAGGGTGGCTTGGCATCGCGTCGATCTGGGCCAGCGGCAGCCATATTACGCAAGCGACGACCAAGCTCAACGACAGCTATCACGACGTTGCGCCCTATAATTCGCCGGCATGGCGTGCTCTGGTTGCCTGCCAGGAAATCGGTCACGATTTCGGGCTCGCTCACCAGAATGAGCAGTTCGATCCGCCCAACCTGGGCAGTTGCATGGACTATACCAACGACCCGGATGGCGGCGGAGCATATGGGCCCAGCAATGAGCATCCGAATGCCCATGACTATGACCAACTGGCCACGATCTACGCTCATCTAGATTCAACCAACACGTCAGCCACGCAGACCACCAACTTCGCGGTTCGGGTGCCGGGCCAGGCGCCCGCCACGCCGCCGGGATTGGACAATGAGCCGGGCGACGGGCCTGAAGAATGGGGCGCCGCCGTGCACTTTGACGGCAAAGGTCGGCCCGACGTGTTCGTCAAACAGTTAGCCAAAGCCAAGAAGATCACCCACGTCTTCTGGGCTCCCGGCGAGGGTCCACCGGGCCAGCAGAAGCACCACGACGAGTAGCGGCTAGGCCGAAGCGACCGTCATTTCGGGTACCAACAACGTCGGGCTGTCGATGCCGCGGCGGAAGCGGAGGTCGTTGGCCGGCTCCAGGGTTGCGAACATTTGCTTCAGGTTGGAGGCGATGGTGATCTCCGCCACCGCCGGGCCGATTTCGCCATTGGTGATGAGGAATCCGGAAGCGCCGCGCGAATAGTCGCCGGTCACGCCGTTGACGCCATGGCCGATCAGCTCGGTGACGAAGATGCCCTGGCCGATGCCGGCAATCATTTCCTCGCGGCTGCGATTCCCCGCGACGATGTGGAGGTTTGCGGGTCCAGCGCCGGGAGAGCCCGACACGCCGCGAATGGCATGACCCGTCGGCTGGATCCCAAGCTGCCGCGCCGCCGCGCTGTCGGCCAGCCAGGTAGTCAGGACGCCGTCACGCACCAGCTCCATTGACCTTACGGGCAACCCCTCCCCGTCGAATGCGCGGCTGCGAAGACCGCGCTTGCGAAACGGATCGTCGTGGATGGTGATGCCGCTGGCGAAAACCTCAGTCCCCAACGCGTCCAGCAGGAAGCTCGCCTGGCGGGCAATGGCAGAGCCGCTGATCGCCGCGACGAAATGGCCAAGCAACGTCGTGGCGACGCGCGGGTCGAACAGCACCGGCATGACGCCGGGCTTGATGCTGACCGGATTGAGGCGCGCCACTGCGCGTTCCGCCGCTCGCCTGCCGATCGCCTCTGGCGCATCGAGATCTGTCAGGTGACGGGCGGAGTGCCAGGCATAGTCACGCTGCATGCCACCGGCCTCGCCGGCAACCACGCTGACCGAATTGCTGTAGCCGGTGGCGCGGGTTGCACCGGAGAAACCGTGACTGGTGGCGATGGCGAAGGTCGAGGCGGCGGCCGACGCGCCGCCGCCCCCCGAATTCGTCACGCCATCGATGGCGCGCGCCGTGTCTTCCGCGGCCAGTGCCCGCTCCTTCAGCTCGGCCGGGTCGGGATCGCCGCCGTCGTCGAGATCGAGGTCCGTGGGACTGCCTTGCAACAGCAGATCGTCGGGAGCCAGCCCGGCATAGACGTCTTCGGGCGCCTCGGCGGCCATGGCAATCGCCCGATCGATCAGCGTGTCCAGCGCGTCCACCGACAGATCGGACGAAGCGACCGTCGCGTTGCGCCGCCCGACGAAGACGCGCAGGCCGATCTCCTCGCCCTCGCTACGATGGACATCCTCCAGCTGGCCGAGGCGGACGCTGACGCCTTGCGAGCGCTCACCCACATAGACGGCGTCGGCCGCATCAGCGCCCTTGCGGCCGGCAATTTCAACGAGCGAGGCGGCGCGATCGCGGGCGGCGTCAGGGGACAGCATGGCGGTGCGGTTAGGCGTTCAATCGAGCGACGACAAGCCGACCACCAGGAAGCCAAGGAACAGCAGCAGGCCGGTGAAGCGGTTCGACCGGAACAGCTGCAGCGCCCCAGCCCCGTCCGTAGGATCGGCGCCGGCTGTTTGTTGTGCCAGATGAATAGCGGCGGGGACCAGGGCAAGGAGAGCGACCCAATCCGGCCTCACCCGCCAGATCGCTGCCGCCCAACCGGCCAGCGCCAGCGCATAGCAGATGCCGACGCCGAGCTGCGCCCGGTCGCCTAAGGCTCGCGCGCTGGACTTCACGCCGACCAGCGCATCAGCTTCAATGTCCTGGATCGCATAGAGTGTGTCATAGCCGACAACCCAGAAGATGCTGCCGAGCCACAGCAGCAGCGCAGGGGCTGCGAACTCGCCTGTCACCGCGGGCCAGCCGACCAGCGCGCCCCAGCTGAACACCAGGCCCAGCCAGGCCTGCGGCCACCAGGTGATACGCTTCATGAAGGGATAGGCGGCGACCGGGAAGATGCTGATCAGGGCAACTCCCTGCGCGACGCGGGGAAGCTGGATGAGGACGGTGAGGCCGATCAGCGACAGGCCGATCGCCAGCGACCAGGCATTGCGCAGCGAGACGCGGCGTGAGGCCAGGGGACGGAGGCGCGTCCGCTCGACCTTTCCGTCAAGATCGCGGTCGACAATGTCATTGTAGACGCAACCGGCCGATCGCATGGCAAAGGCGCCGAGCAGAAACCAGGCGAACAGCAGCCATCGCCCTTGCACACCGGCCAATGCCACGCTCCACGCGCAGGGCCAGTAAAGCAGCCAGGTGCCGATGGGGCGGTCGATCCGCATCAGTGAGGCATAGGGGCGGAGCGTTCTCGGCAATGCGCCGATCAGCCCGGTCCGCTCACTGTCGGGGACGAGGTCGTTCACGCCGCCTCGGCGCGGTCGAGCCAGTTCACCAGCGCCGCCAGCGACGGCAGTTCGATGAAGCGCGGGTTGTCGGTCGGCGCGGGGCGCTGCTCATGGCTCCAGGTCAGCGGCTGCGGGATGTAGGCGGCCCATGCGCCGGCCTCGAGCGCGGGAAAGACGTCCGACCGCATTGAGTCCCCGGCCATCAGAGCGCGGTCCGGTGAGGCGTCGTAGCGGCTGAATATGGCGGCGAAGGTCGACGGTTTTTTGTCGCTAACGATTTCGATGCCCGTAAACAGGTCGCCCAGCCCGGACGCCGCCAGCTTCGCCTCCTGGTGGAACAGGTCGCCCTTTGTCACCAGCACCAGCCGCGCCCGGTCGGCGAGCGCGACCAGCGTATCCTCGACCCCTTCGAACAGCTCGACCGGATGGCCGTGTAGCGCTTTTCCGGCATCAACTATGTCGCGGATGACGGAGGCAGGCACATCGTTGCCACCGAGCTCCAGCGCGGTCTCGATCATCGACAGGGTGAAGGCCTTGGCGCCGTAGCCGTACAACTTCAGGTTGCGGATTTCGCACGCCTCGAGCGCCGGCCGGGCGACGCCGGCGTCGGCGAACGGCTCCAGCATGCGCACCAGCGCATCCTGCGTCTCATGAAAGAAGCGCATATTGTGCCAAAGCGTGTCGTCGGCATCGATGCAAATGAGGTCGATGGGCATGAGAACACTTAACCCCCTTCGTCATTCCCGCGAAAGCGGGGACCCAGATTTTTTGTTGGGCTGGGTTCCCGCTTTCGCGGGAATGACGTTAGGGGGGACAATGCCCGCCACACCCGCTTGGCCCCCAAAAAGCCTACCGCGCCTCTATGTCGCGGCGCCACTTGGCCCTGGTGCACGGTTCGATCTCGATTCCGCCCAGGCCAACTATCTCGGCAATGTGATGCGCCTGAAGGCAAGCGACCGCCTGCTCGTCTTTGACGGCATGTCGGGCGAATGGCTGGCCGAGATCGCCGAGGCCGGGAAAAAGCGGATGGCGCTGTCGGTGGTCGAGCCGACCCGACCGCAGGAAAGCGTACCCGACCTGTGGCTAGCTTTCGCTCCGGTCAAGAAGGGCCGTGTCGACTGGCTGGTTGAAAAGGCGGTCGAGCTCGGCGTCTCGCGCCTGCTACCGGTGGTCACTCAGCGGACCATTGTCGACAAATTGAATCTGGAACGGATGCGCGCGCACATCGTCGAGGCCGCAGAACAGTGCGGACGGACGTCGCTGGCCGGGATCGACGAGCCGGTGAGGCTTGAGGCGTTCCTGAAAGGACGCAATACCGAGCGGACCTTGTATTTCGCTGATGAGACGGGCGGCGAGCCGGCGGTGAGCGTCTACAAACCTGGGCCTGCGCTGATCCTGACCGGTCCGGAGGGCGGCTTCACACCGGGCGAGGCGGCGGCCATTCGCGCGGCGCCCAATAGCCAGGCGGTCAGCCTTGGCCCGCGCATCCTCCGCGCCGAAACCGCCTCGCTGGCGGCCGTCGCAGCATGGATGTCGGCTGTCGGCGACTGGCGATAAGCCAGATTAGTACGAGTATAAAACGGAAGTGCTGGCGCGGCCCATCGCGCGCCGCTAAGTCCGCCCGCGGATGACAACGAGAACCGACACCAGCGCCAGCCCGCTGATCGAAAGCCGTGACGACCTGCTGGCCGTTTTCGAAGGCGGCGAGAAGCCGCGCGAGGCATGGCGGATCGGCACGGAACATGAAAAATTCGTCTATCGGCTGAGCGACCATCGTGCGCCGAGTTGGGAAGAGCCGGGGGGAATCCGGGACTTGTTGCTCGGCCTTACGGAATTTGGTTGGCAGCCGGTCGAGGAGGGCGGAAAGGTCATCGCCCTAACCGGCATCGACGGGACGATCAGCCTGGAACCGGCCGGCCAGCTGGAGTTGTCGGGCGCGCCCCTGCAGGACCTCCACCAGAGCTGCGCCGAAAGCGGCCGCCACCTCGAACAGGTCAAGGCGGTGGGCGATCGGCTGGGGCTCGGGTTCCTCGGCCTCGGCATGTGGCCGGACAAGGCGCGCTCCGACCTGCCGATCATGCCCAAGGGCCGCTACGCCATCATGCTCCGCCACATGCCGCGCGTCGGCAATCTCGGGCTCGACATGATGCTGCGCACCTGCACGATCCAAGTGAATCTCGATTATTCGTCCGAAGCCGACATGGTGAAGAAATTCCGGGTCGGGCTGGCGCTTCAGCCGGTTGCGACGGCACTCTTCGCCAACTCGCCCTTCACCGACGGCAAGCCCAACGGCTACAAGAGTTTTCGCAGTCATATCTGGGAGGACACCGACCCCGCGCGGACCGGCATGCTCCCGTTCGTGTTCGAGGATGGCTTCGGCTACGAGCGCTATTGCGACTATGCGCTCGACGTCCCGATGTATTTCGTGTTCCGCGACGGCCGGTACATCGACGTCGCCGGCGAAAGCTTCCGCGATTTCCTGGAAGGCAAGCTCCCTGCCCTCCCCGGCGAAAAACCGACCAAGGCGGACTGGACCGACCATCTGTCGACGGCATTTCCGGAAGTACGCCTCAAGAGCTTCCTCGAAATGCGCGGCGCCGACGGCGGGCGCTGGGGCCGGATCTGCGCCCTGCCCGCGTTATGGGTCGGCCTCACCTACTCACAGACTGCGCTCGATGCGGCCTGGGACCGGGTCAAGCATTGGACCATCGCAGAGCGTGAGGCACTTCGCCATGACGTTCCCCGCCAAGCCCTCGACACGCCCGTGCCTGGCGGCGGCACCGTCCATGATCTAGCCCGGGACGTACTCGATATCGCCACGGCGGGGCTTCGCGAGCGAGCCGAGCTTAACCCCGCGGGCGATAATGAAGGCGGCTTCCTGGATCCGCTGCGCGATGTGGTCGCCAGTGGTAAGACCTTCGCCGACCGCCTGCTCGACCGCTATCATGGCGAGTGGAATGGCGACCTTTCCCACGTCTACGAAGAGTTCAGCTTTTGACCCCTGTGGCGGATTCATCGCAGCAGCCGTGAAAAATTCGCGTAACGGGTCCGTCACATTGACTCGCATGTAACCCCGCGTAGAGGCCCGTAAAGCATCGGGGCGGGGCATTCTTGGGGGCCGCGCCCGCTGGCCTTTTCAAGAAAGACACCGATGCGCCGCACCTCACAAATCTCGCTCATCGCGCTGGCCACCGCCTGCGCTTTCGCCACCACGCCGGCATTTGCCCAGGCGACGGGAGATACCGACCAGCCGGCGGCGGACGCCACCCAGGCATCGGCCGAGCCCCGCGAGGGCGTTGCTGAAATCGTCGTCACGGCGACCCGACGCAGCGAGAATCTGCAGGACATTCCGCTGTCGGTGGCAACCGTCAGCGACGAAACGCTGGCCGTGATCAATTCGGGCGGCGCGGACATCCGCGGCCTGTCGGGGCGCGTTCCCAGCCTCAACATCGAAAGCTCGTTCGGCCGCACCTTCCCGCGCTTCTACATCCGCGGCCTCGGCAACACCGACTTCGACTTGAATGCGTCGCAGCCGGTCAGCCTGGTCTATGATGACGTGGTCCTTGAAAACCCGATCCTGAAGGGCTTCCCGGCATTTGACGTCGACCGGATCGAAGTGCTGCGCGGACCGCAGGGCACCTTGTTCGGCCGCAACACGCCCGCCGGCATCGTCAAGTTCGACACGGTGAAGCCGGGCAAGGGCCGAAACTATGCGCGGGTTAGCTACGGCAGCTATGGCACGATCAATGCCGAAGGTGCCGTCGGTGTCCAAACTGACGAGCATTTCGGCGTGCGCCTGTCCGGCCTTTGGCAGCACCGCAATGACTGGATCGACAATTTGAACGAGCCGGGCGACGACGACCTTGAGGGCTATGACGACATCGCTCTGCGCGGCCAGATCATGTGGAAGCCGTCCGAGAACCTGTCGCTGCGCCTGACCGGCCAGTACCGCGACCTCGACGGCGACGCGCGCATCTTCCGCGCCAATTCGTTCGTGCGCGGCAGCAACAAGCTGGTCGGCCTGGACGGCGGCGATTTCGACCGCGACGAGGTCCGGACCAACGGTCTCAACTTCCAGAAGCTCAAGACCTGGAACATGGCCGGCACGGTCGAATATGATTTCGGCCCGGCAACCCTCTATTCGGTCACCAGCTATTGGCATGGCAAGCTTGAGAGCCGCGGCGACATCGACGGCGGCGACGATTTCGGCCCGGGCTTCATCCCCTTCCAGGCCCAGAGCCAGGACAATGTCCCGAGCCTCGACCAGTTCACCCAGGAAATCCGCGTCGCGTCGAATAATACCGGTGGCCTCGGCTACCAGGCCGGCATCTTCTATTTCGACGAAGACCTGGACATCGAGAGCTTCGATTTCCCGAGCCCGACCGCGACTACGCCGAGCGCGATCGTCAACCAGCGCCAGGACGCGAAGGCCCTCGGTATCTTCGGGTCGCTCAACTACAAGTTCGACAACGGCCTGACCCTTCAGGCCGGCGCGCGCTGGAACCATGACAAGAAGAAGCTGGTCGCGGATCGCCTGTTTGACGTCCGCCCGATCTTTATCGGCGGCGGACCGGTCGCCGAGACCACGACCAAGGTCAAGGACAGCGTGCTGACCTGGGACCTGAGCGCGATCCAGGAGATCAACCAGGACATCAACGTCTATGCGCGTGTTGCCAAGGGTTATCGCGCCCCGGCGATCCAGGGCCGCATCCTGTTCACCCGCGACGTGACGACCGCCGACAGCGAGCACACGCTGTCGATCGAGGCGGGCATCAAGACCGTCCTCTTTGACCGCAGGCTGCGGTTCAACCTCTCCGCCTATCACTTCAAGACCAAGGACCTGCAGCTGTCGGCCGTCGGCGGCACGACCAACGCCAACCTGCTGCTCAATGCCGACGCGGTGAAGGGCTATGGTTTCGAAGCCGAGCTCGAGGCACGCCCGGTGCATGGGCTCAGCCTGACTGCGGGCCTCAGCTACAACCATACCAAGATCAACGACAGCGACCTCACGGTTGCTGCCTGCGGCGCCGTCCGCGTCGATACGCCGCCCAACTGGTCGCTGTGCACGATCCTCGATCCGATCGTGGTTCCGGCAGTGCCCTTCTCGTCGGCGATCGTGAACATCGACGGGAACAGCCTGCCGCAGGCGCCGAAGTGGACGATGAACTTCACCGCCGGCTACGAGCATCCGATCGGCCCGGGTTCGCTCTACATCTTCACCGACTGGTACCACCGCTCGAAGGTGCAGTTCTTCCTGTATGAGTCGGTCGAGTTCTCGGACGACAAGCTGCTCGAGGGCGGCCTTCGCATCGGTTACAAGACCGATCGCTATGACGTCGCCGGCTTCGTCCGCAACATCACCAACGACGAGAGCGCCGTTTCCGGCATCGACTTCAACAACCTGACGGCAATGGTCAACGAACCGCGCATCTTCGGCGTCGAAGTCGGCGTGAAGTTCTAGTCCGCCTTTGGGGCGGCGGCGCTACGCAACCGCCGCCCCCGCCTAATAGATCGGACCGCGCCGGCGCCCTCATTCTTCGCCGTCTTCCAGGGCATTCATGTCGTCGTCGGAAAATCCGAAATGATGTCCGACCTCGTGAATGACGATATGAGTGATGATTTGCTCGAGGCTGTTGGGCGTGCTCTGCCATTGAGCGAGAATTGGTTGGCGATATAGGATGATCCGCTCGGGGTACCGCGCGCGCTGACCAGAAAGGCTGAACGAGCGATCGATGAGCGGCAGCCCGCGATAAAGGCCTTGTACTCGCATCCTATCATCAACGCCGAGTTGCCTTGCGGTATTGGCATCCGCAGTCTCTTCGACGCTAAGATTGATGGTATATAGACTCTCTGCAAAAGGAGATGGCAAATCCCTCAATATTCGGGCTGCAATTTCATAGATATCATCTGTGGAAGGAAGATTTCCAAGTGCATTTTCTTCGGGCGTCATCAGTAAAACAGTAGGGATTAGGGATACCGATGACAACCATGATCCGGTCCACGCCTATTTCCTTCCAGAGCCAGGCATGAACGAGCGCCGAACTGTCTTTTCCCAAGTCCAGCCCACCTTGCTGTTGCTGGTTGGCGCCGATCGCGAGGACCAGATCGCCGTTGCGGGCGCCCGGGCCAAGACGACCGGTTCGTCGGACATCCATCAACTGATCGAACCGAACCGGGCCCGCCATTTGCTGCAGGTGACGCCGAATCTGCTGCGCCAGAAGCGCCGGCCTGACCTCACGCCTTACAGCTGCCTCATAAACCTGGTCACCGAACCCGAGCGCAACGAGCGGGTGCTCGAGGCCATGCGAAAGCTGCTGCGCGGCGCGTCCGGAAAGGTCATCAACCGGCCGGAAGCGGTGCTGCGCTCGACGCGTGACCAGGTGGCACGCAGGCTTGCCGATGTCTTGGGCCTGATCGTGCCAAGGGTCGTCAGGCTGCGGACGGCCAAGCCCAATATCGTCAGGCAGGTCATTGAGCGGGCGGGCATGCAATTCCCGGTCATCCTGCGCGAGGTTGCTACCCATACCGGCATGATCGTCGGCCGCTTCGAAAGCGTCGAAGAATTGCAGCAGGCGATGCACGAGGGGGTGGAACACATCGCGACCGAATTTGTCGATTATCGCAGCGATGACGGGCTCTATCGGAAGTATCGGGTCTTCTTCATCGGCCCGCACATTATCTTCCGGCACAAACTCTATTCCGATCATTGGAACGTGCACGGCAAGGACCGCGACCGCGTCATGGTTGGCCGCCCCGACCTGATCGAAGAGGAAGCCGCCCTGTTTGCAACGCCGGAGGGCGCATTCCCGCCGGAGATCAAGCAGGTCCTGACTGCGGTCCGCGACCGGATCGACCTCGATTTCTTCGGCATGGATTTCGGCATTGCGCCTGACGGCCGCGTCCTGCTGTTCGAGGCCAATGCGACGATGAGCTTCTATTCGAAGCTGCCCGGCCCGGAGTTCGATTATCTGCAGGCCTGCCTTCCGCCGGCACGTGCCGCGTTCCGCGAGCTGATCGGATCCTACTGACCAGCGCCCGTCCTTGCGGCAGCGCAGCACATCGGCCATCAGTCGGCTCATCCTGGGGGCGAAGAATGTCGGCAAGGCAGGCATCACTGCTGTTCGTAATCGGCTCGGACCAGCTGGCTGGGACCACCGCCGATGGCCGGCCGAAGTTTGCCGGCTGCACCGACCTCCATCGCATGTTCGACCGGCGCGAACCGGTTCATATCCTGCAGCTCGACCGGCATACGCTGCGCCAGAGGCGCCGGCCGGAGCTGCATCCCTACCATACCATCCTCAACCTGATCACCGACCCGGACCAGAACCCCAAGACGCTGGAGAATCTGAGGAAGCTGCTGCGCGAATATTCCGGGCCGGTCATCAACGCTCCAGACGCGGTGATGCGTTCGACCCGGGACCAGGTGGCCAAGCTGCTCGACGGGACGCCGGGCCTGATCGCGCCCAAGACCATCCGCGTTCGCAACGCAAAGCCCGACCTGGTTGCAGGAGCGATCGAGCGGGCCGAAATGCGCTTCCCGCTGATCGTTCGGCTGGCCGGAACACACACCGGCATCATTGTCGGGCTGTTCGACGGGATCGACGATGTCCGGGCCGCGATCACCCAGCCTGGCGAGCATGTCGTCACCGAGTTCGTCGATTTTCGAAGCGAGGACGGAATCTATCGGAAATATCGCGCGTTCTTCATCGGCGACAGGATCATTTTCCGGCACATGCTGACGTCCGACCGATGGAGCATCCACGCCAGCGACCGCAATCGCTTCATGATCGACAAGCCCAACCTCCTGAAAGAGGAAAGCCTATTGTTCGAGCGGACAGAGGGTGCCTTTCCGAAGGCCGTTATCGAAACCCTTGAAGCCGTGCGAAAGCGCATGCCGCTCGACTATTTCGGAATGGATTTCGGGATTGCCGTCGACGGCAAGGTCGTCCTGTTCGAAGCCAACGCCACGATGAACTTCTTTCCATTCCTTCCCGACCCCCGCCTGGACCACGTCCGGAAATGCCTCAAGCCGGCCACCGAAGCGTTTCACGCGATACTGGGCCGCTCCCGGCACGGCCTGACCGGTTCCGACGAGCAGATGGAAGCTGTGCGATGAGCGCGCCCTTGACCCATGCGCCATCGCGGAATTCGATGCTTGGCGGTGCCATCGAGTCCGATTGCACTTATTTTGAAATGGGGGCGGAGCTCAAACATCTGGATGGCGCGACCATGGCCTGGATGCCCGGCCTGACCGGCTCGGCCGGTGCTGCGGTCATCCATCGGGTCGATCATGATGCCATCGCCGAGGGCGGCGCGGCCTGGATCGCCAACGCCGAATCAGCGATGGCGGGCGTCGGCGCGAAGCTTTGCCGAATCTATCTTTCGGATCGGCACGAGCTCGCCGATGAGCATTTGGCCAGTGCTGGCTATGTCGCTCGCGACGAGCTGATATTTCTGGATTCCGTCGCCGACCCCTCGCTGAATGTCAGACTCCAGCCGGTTCGCAGCGAGGCGGAGTGGGCAATGAAACTCAAGTTTCATGGAGCAGCAGACCAGACCCCAGACGGCCACGGCAACATTGCCGGGGATTGGGTCGAGCTCGAGCGGCGCAAGTGCCGCTCCGGCATGGAAGCCTATCTTGCCCACCTGGATGGCGAAGTCGTCGGCGCGGTAGGGGCCATCTGGTGCGAGGGCTTTGCCCGGGCCAAGAATCTTGTCGTCACTCCTGACCGCCGGCGACGCGGCATCGGTCGGGCGATGCTGGGAGGCATTGCGGCGCTTGGCCGAACACGCGGGGTTTCCGAACAATGCGTGTTGGCCGTAAGGGGCGAACAGGGTGAGCTTCTCTATCGCGCGATGGGAATGGCAATGATCGGATTACAGGTCGAATGGTCCAAACGGATCGGAGACCCTGCCCTGTGAACGCCGCCCAACCCATGGCAAACAATAGCCGCGACGATTGGGCGGCCAGGGGGTGGAAACTAATTCCCAACCTCATCGGAGCCGATGAGTTGGCCGGGCTTCGCCGCGAGGCTGGCAGGCTGTGGGATGATCAGAGCCATTTCGGGGCACGCGGCACGGTTCCCAATTCCGCAACGCGCAACGATCGGCTCGATCCATTTATCGACCTGTCCTCAACATTTGCCGACCTTGCCAGCGATCCTCGCTTGCTTGCCGTGGTTGGCAGCGTGCTGGGCGGCGAACCCCAGCTGATGAAGGACAAGTTCATCTTCAAGCCGGCCGGAGCGGGCGGTTATGCGGCACATCAGGATGGAGCCTATTGGCAAGGCATGGGTCTCGATCTCGACCGCTTTCTGACCGCCTTCCTATTCCTTGACGATGCCACGGAAGAAAATGGCGCAGTCGAATGCACGTCGGGCCAACATCGCGACCTGCTCACCGAACGCGGCATCATCGCTGATCCGGCCGAGGCCCAGCTCGATTCCTTCACGAGGATCGAGGCAGCCGCTGGCGATCTGTTGCTGGTGCACTCATTGACGCCGCATCGGAGCGGCCCCAACCGATCTCCCGCTATGCGCAGGGCCTTGGCCTATACCTACGGCGTTGATGTCCGGCCCGACCTATATTCGATCTATCAGCAATTCCGGCAGGGAAAGCGAGTCTGATGCCACGCGACCGTCGAACCCTTTATCCTGAAATCCAGCCCTATGACTCGGGCATGCTCGATGTCGGCGACGGCCATGCGCTCTACTGGGAGCGGTGCGGGACGCAGGGCGCGAAGCCGGCGGTGTTCCTGCACGGCGGGCCGGGCGCCGGGATCAGCGACAACCACCGGCGGCAGTTCGATCCCGCCAAATATGATGTGCTGCTGTTCGACCAGCGCGGCGCGGGAAAATCGACACCGCATGCCAACCTGGAGGCCAACACGACGTGGCATCTGGTTGAGGACGTCGAACGTCTCCGCGAAATGTGTGGAGTCGACAAATGGATGGTGTTCGGCGGCAGCTGGGGATCGACCCTCAGCCTCGCCTATGCCCAGACCCATCCCGAACGCGTCACCGAGCTGGTCCTGCGCGGCATCTTCCTGTTCGGCCAGAGTGAGCTCAACTGGCTCTACCGCTACGGCGCGTCCGAGCTCTATCCCGAAGGCTGGGACGAATTTTTGGCGCCCGTACCGCAAGAGGAGCGTGGCGACCTGGTCGCAGCCTACCGCCGCTTGCTGACCGGTAACGACCCGGCGGTCCAGCTGCGCGCGGCCAAGGCATGGAGCATGTGGGAGGGGCTGACCGTCACCCTGCTGCCCGATCCTGAAATGCTGGCCGAGTTCACCGACGACCGTCATGCCATCGCCATCGCCCGGATCGAAAATCATTACATGCTGCACAAGGGCTGGCTGGAGGAGGGCCAACTGCTGAGGGGCGCCGAGAAATTACGCGGCATTCCGGGTGTCATCGTCCAGGGCCGGCACGACTGCTGCACCCCGCCCCGTGCCGCATGGGAGCTGAAGAAGGCCTGGCCCGAAGTCGAGCTCAACATCGTCCCCGATGGCGGCCACCTCTACAACGAGCCGGGAATTCTCGATGGGCTGGTGCGGGCCACGGACAAGTTTGCCGGCAGCTAGGCCTTCGGCAGCTTCTGCTTCGTCTTGCCCCAGCCTGCCAGCAGCTTCGACCCCGCACGCTTGATCAGCTCATCGGCGTCGCGGATTGAGAAGTCGGCGCCGGACCTGAACTTGCCCAATTCCTCCCAAGCGACCGGCGCGGCAACCGGGGCGCCTTCCTTGGACCTGGCCGAATAGGGCATCACCGCGGTCGCTCCGCGCTGATTGCGCAGCCAATCGATGAAGATGCGGCCCTTGCGCTGGTTCTTGCGGATGTTGGCGGTGAAGATCTCGGGCTCGGCCTCGGCAATCGCCCGGCTGAACCGCTCGGCAAAGCTCTTTACGGCCGCCCAATCTGCTTTTGCGTCCAGCGGCGCAACTATGTGGATGCCCTTGCCGCCCGTCAGCAGCGGGAAGGTGACGAGGCCAAGGTCGGCCAGCAGATCCCGCAACCGCACCGCTGCCGCTTTCACCTTGTTGAAGTCCAATCCCTCGTCCGGATCGAGATCGAACACCAGCCGGTCAGGATATTCGAGCCTGCTTGCCTTGCTTCCCCAGCCGTGGAACTCGATCGTCCCCATCTGGACGCAGGACATGATTCCGCGCGCGTCCACAACATAGAGATAGTCTTGCGCCTCGCCGTCGGCTTCTTCGACCGGCACATGCTTCACGTGCGGGCCCATCGCGCCATTATCATGTTTCTGGAAAAAGCATGGCTTGGCCCGCCCCTGCGGACAGCGGACCAGGCTGATCGGCCGCTTGGCCATGTCGACCAGCATCAATGCCTCGATCGCCGCATAATAGCCGGCCAGGTCGCCCTTGGTCAGTCCTTCGCTGGGATAGATGATGCGATCAACGCTGCTGATCTTGACGCCGAAGCCGCCGGGCGTTGCCGCGGCGCTCGCTTTACCCTTGGCGACCTTGGACAGCTTCTGGGGTTTCTCCAGCACCACCTCCCTCGCCGGCTTGTCCTCGCGCAAGGCGATGAAGCTCGGGTGGCGAAGGATGCCATCTGACGTCAATTCGGTATAGGCCACCTCTCCGACCAGCTTGGGCTCGATCCAATGCGAGCCGCGCAGCGCCGAGCGGGGCACGTCCAGGGCCGGCTCGTCGACCTCTATCGGCCGCATCCGGTCGCTAAGGTCATGGATCAGCTGGGTGTCGAACCCGGTGCCGACCTTGCCGGCGTAGCGCAGCTTGCGGCCATCGCGGACGCCGACGTGGAGCGAACGGAAGCCCTTGCGCTTGTCGCTGTCCTGCCAGCCGACGATGACGAATTCCTGCCGCTGGACGCATTTGATCTTGAGCCAGTTCTTCGACCGTTGGCCTTCGTAAGAGGCCCTGGCCTTCTTCGAGATGATCCCTTCGCCGCCCTCCTTGCAGATGGCCTCGAACAGCTTCTCGCCCTTACCGATCACATGGTCGCCGTGAAGGATCGGCGGACTCGCGGCCTTGAGCAGGACGGCGAGCCGCTCCTTGCGTTCGATATTGGGCAACTCGGTGATGTTCTCGCCGCAGTCGGCCAGCAGGTCGAAAGCGTAGAAGGCGAGGTCCCCATCACCGTCCTTGAGCGTCGATTGAAGCAGCTGGAAATTGGGCTTGCCTTTCTTGTCGAGCGCCACCGCCTCGCCGTCGATCAGGCAGCCGGCCGGCAGCATGGCCGCCGCGCGAACGATCGGGCGGAACTTGTCGCTCCAGTCATGGCCATTGCGGGTCCAGGCGGTCGCGGCTCCGCCGGCCGTGGCGACCAGCAGCCGGTAGCCATCATATTTATATTCGTGCAGCCAGTCGTTGCCGGACGGCACGGAGTCGACGAGGGTCGCCAGCTGCGGCGGCTGGAAGGCGGGCGGGTCGATCTGGGCCTTGCGCTTGACGCGGCCGCGCTTCCTGCCGCCGAAGTGCCAGACGTCGGTGCCCGCCGCGATCTCAGCCATGCTCCGGTCGGTGGTGACGCTGGTCACGCACTGCTCGACCAGCGCATCGCCCTCATCCGGCTTCGCATAGGTGTCGTCGACTTTTTTCAGCATCCACGGTTCCTGTCGCTCACCGGGCCGCGGTTTCAGGCGGAACATGACCCATTCGCCTTTCATCCGCTCGCCCTCGAGCGTGAAGTGGAGATGGCCTTCCTCGATCGTTTTGGCAGGATCCTTGCCCGGTTCCGGTTCCCACCGGCCCTTGTCCCACAGCATCACCGTACCGCCGCCATATTCACCCATCGGGATGACGCCCTCGAACTCGCCATAGTCGAGCGGATGGTCCTCGGTCCGGACCGCAAGCCGCTTATCGTCGGGGTCGAGCGACGGGCCCTTGGGAACGGCCCAGCTCTTCAGGACCCCGTCGAGCTCCAGCCGGAAATCCCAATGCAACCGGGAGGCGTCATGCTTTTGGACGACGAAGCGGTCGCCCTTGCCCTTGAGCTTGCGCCCGCGCGGCTCCTTCGTCTTCGAGAAATCGCGTTTGCGATTGTAGGTCTCGATATCGAGCTTGGCCTTGCGCGACATGGCTCAAGCCCGCTTGCGCGCCCTGGCCGCAACCTTCTTGGCGGGAGCCCTGCGGGCGGCGGGTTTGGCCGTACCCCTGCTCACGCTCGCCTTGGCTTTGGTTTTGTCGTCGCCGAGGCTCTTCTTTAGCGCTGCCATCAGGTCGATGACGTTCGAGCCTTTGGGGATGCGGTCCGGCTCGTCATCCTGGATGATGCGCTTGCCCTTCTTCTTTTGTTTCTCTGCGATCAGCTTCTTCAGGGCATCGATGTAGCGGTTCTCGAATTCCTTGGCGTCGAAGTCGCTGGTCTTCTTCTCGATCAGCGTCTCGGCCATTTCGAGCAGGTCAGGGTCGGGCTTGGCATCGCCAATGTCCCGGAAATAGCTCGCCGCCTTGTTGACCTCGTCAGCATAGCGCAACGTCTCAAGCACCATGCCGCGTCCGCATGGCTTGAGGCTGACGACATATTCCTGGCCGCGCATTGCAAGCTGGCCGATCCCCACCTTGCCAGTTTTCTTGAGCGCATCGCGAACGACGACGAACGCTTCTTCGGCGAGGTCGTCGGCCGGCGTCACATAATATGGCTTGTCGTAGTAGATGGGGTCGATGTCGGTCAGCTTGACGAACTGGGTCAGTTCCAGCGTCTTGCGGCTCTCCAGCTTGACCTTTTCGATCTCCTCAGGGTCGAGCAGCACATATTCGCCCTTCGAGACCTCATAGCCCTTCAGGATTTCGTCGCGGTCGACCGGACCGATGCCCGGCACCACTTTCTCGTAGCGAACCCGTTGGCCGGAAGGTTCGTGGACCTGGTGGAAGGCGATCGACTTGCCGGTTTTGGTCGCAGGATAAATCTCGACCGGAATCGATACCAGCGCCAGCCGGATCTGGCCGCGCCAGGAAGGACGGGCCGCCATAGCTTCTCTCCTCAAGCTCGGTTCGGCCGACTCAATCGACGGGCGGGGGAGTCGTTCCTTGGCGAGCCGCGAGGACGCCCTTAGAGTCGACCGCGAGGGAGCGCTTCGATGGTCAATCCCGGAATCACTGCCGTGCTGATCGCCGCCTCGCGGCAGGAGGATGTCGAGCGGAAGGTTGAGGGCAAGCTGAAGAAAGCCGGCGCCATTTCGGTGGGCAGCGCTATCGTGTTGGAGATTAAGGACAAAGATCAGGGGCTGCTCGACCAGGCGCTGGCCGGCGGCACGGTCAAGCGGACCGACGACGGGCGACTCTACCTCGACGAAAGGGTGATTGCCGACCGCAAGGAAGGCCAGGGGTTCATGGCCCTGCTGATACTGCTGGTGGTGGCCTCGGTCGTCGCCTCGGTCGCGGTTCTCGCGGTTCGCGCAGGCAGCTGACCATTGACGGGGCGGCTGGGGCAATGGCAAAGGCCGCGGGCCCAGGCTGAGTGAGCGGGTGTAGCTCAATGGTAGAGCAGCAGCCTTCCAAGCTGAATACGAGGGTTCGATTCCCTTCACCCGCTCCAAAATTCGGCAGTCCGGGGGACTAACGAATTTCGGAGCGCCCCAAGCAATTAGCGAGGGGGCGACAATGCGCCAGTCGCATCGGTTGACAGCGCCCCTTCTGGCCGTCACATGGCGCGCCTGCTTACCATGCTCGCCAATCCCCAGGACTGGCTGCGCGTGGCAACCACCTGGAGAGGTGGCCGAGTGGTTAAAGGCAGCAGACTGTAAATCTGCCCGCGCAAGCGTACGCTGGTTCGAATCCAGCCCTCTCCACCATCGCCGCGCGGAAATCATCCGGGGGATGATCGAGCATGGCAATCCCGCGGGCGCCAGGTAACGCCTCCATTTCGGATCAAACTTTCCCCGCCCTCTATCGGCCCGCGTCCCATCAAAATTTGAGCATTTCCGCGGTTTCGATTAATAGAACCGCGGGGAGACGTAGATTCCTGCACATGTTCCCTGCTCGGAAGGAATGTTGGTGCTCGTGATGGTTTCCGATGGTGTTGAGGGGCACGCGGGTCCGATGGATCCGGATTCGCCCGTTGCGCGTCTCAGCCAGGGGCAGGTCGAATGCCTGCTGCTGGTCGACCGCCATCATAACAGTAAGGAAATCGCCGCCCGGTTGGGCATCAGCCCGCACACCGTCGACCAGCGCATCCGCGGTGCACTGGAAAAGCTTGGAGTCGAGCGCCGCGGAGAGGCCGCGCGCCTTGTCGCGGCCGCCGTATCGCCCGACGACCCGGCATATCAGCGTTTGATACATCAATCACCGTACATCGACCTTCCGACCCAGCCCGGACACCAAGACAGCACGGTCCGCACTCAGATTCGGCACGCTGACCGTGCAGGGGAGGCCAGCCCTTCCGGTAACTTGACCGAGCAAAGTCCGGCTGGATCTGGTTCTCCCCTGCAACTGCCGTTTGCAACGAGGAGCCACCCCAGCAATGAGATGAGTGTCGGACTTCGGCTCGTGTGGATCATCCTGATCGCAATGGGCGCAACCTTCTCGGCAGGCATGTATCTTGCCGGATTGGAAAGCCTCTCCAGGATGATCAGCGGCTAAGTCACCCTCATTCTTTACATTGCTGATCCAGGCCACGGCTCGAGGCTACTCGTGCCGAGGGGAGAAGCACGTCATGCGCAAACAGATGATCGAAACCGCCGCCTATGAAGTCGCAACCCAGGTCCGCGCCGTCGAGGACGCGATCGAGGCTGCGCTCGCCGAGCTGGCCGAATTGCAAGGCCGCATGGTTCGCGCCCGCGCCACGATGGGCGTGGCTACCGCCACCGGCCATGAAGCCTTCGAGCAACTTGCCGTTACGATGAAGAGTCTGGTGAAGGCTCGCGGCGGAATGGCGCACTGCCATATCAGCCTGAAGGAAACGACAAGGTTTGTGCCCGGCTTGCGTACCGTCAGCTTCGGTGACGCCGAAGAATGCCCACCGCAGACGGCGCGAGCCGACCTGCGCGTTGTTGCCTGACATCAAGGATTGACCGGACCGCGCCCCGCGTGGTCCGGTCCCGTATCTATGCTTGGAGCACCCATCTTTCTCACCATGCTGGTCCTAAGCTGCGGCTATGCGCTGTGGCGGGGCAACCGCGACGCACGGATCATTGCCGCGACTTGCTGCGTCGCAACGCTGGCTACCCACTTTGCGATCGCCCCGCTGCGCGAGCGTTACGCCCACGTCGAAGAAGGGCTGATGCTGGTCGACGGCTTGACCTTGGTCGTGTTCGTTCTCGTTGCGCTCAGGTCCGATCGTTTCTGGCCGCTATGGGTCGCCGGCCTCCAGCTCACCACGGCCCTCGCCCACATGCTTAAGGGTCTGCACCTCGAGCTGCTGCCAAAGGCATATGGTGCGGCGCTCACATTTTGGAGTTACCCGATCCTGGTGATCCTGGCGATCGGCACCTATCGGAGTCAGCGGCGCCTGCGACAGGCGCCCTAGCGCGCGCGCTGGCCGCCGATTATGCATCGGCGCCGTGCCAGACTCCAGCATCTCCACCGCCATTATCGACGCGATCGACGAGCCGGCACTGATCGTGCGCCGGGGCATGGTCGAAGCGGCGAACCACGCGGCCCTTGCGCTATTGGGTCAGCAAATGATCGGCCGCGACTTGCGCTTCGCCATCCGGCACCCGCTTGCGCTCAATACGATCCTCGCCGCCAAGACCGCTGACATCGAGCTGGTCGGCGTCGGCTCGGTCGAGCGGCCGTGGCACATGAGTGTCAGGCCCGTGCCCGGCGGCGCGCTGGTCCGCCTGTCCGACCGCTCCGCCCTGCGGGCGGCCGAACGGATGCGCACGGACTTCGTCGCCAATGCCAGTCACGAGCTTCGTACGCCGCTGGCCACGATCATCGGCTACGCGGAAACGCTGATCGATGAGGGGCCGGTCGACCGGCAGACCCGGAACCGGTTCGGCGCGACCATCCAGTCCGAAGCCAAGCGCATGCTGCGCATCGTCGAGGATTTGATGAGTCTGTCCCGGATCGAGGCCGATCGATACCGGGCGCCCGACGAGCGAATCGATCTCGGCGAGGTGGCGCGCATCGCCGTCGAACATGCGGCCACCCTTGCGGACCGGCGCGGTTGCAGGCTGGAGGCATCGATCGATCCGGACCTGCCGCCCGTGATGGGTGATTTCGGGCAACTGCTCCAGCTTGCCGACAACCTCCTGGGCAACGCCATTCGCTACGGGTGCACCGACAAGAGCTGCACCGCCAGAATTTCTGTACATGCCGCTGATCAGCGTGTGATCTTGACGGTTAGCGACGAAGGCGAAGGGATCGCGACTGACCACCTGCCGCGACTGACCGAACGATTCTACCGGGTCGATTCGGCGCGCAGCCGGGAATCGGGCGGGACCGGCCTTGGCCTCGCCATCGTCAAGCATATTGTCGAACGTCACCGAGGCACGCTCGAAATCCAGTCGGACGTTGGCAAGGGCACGCAAGTCACCGTCTCGTTCGAGACGGCATGAATTGGCGAAGCCTGTCACGAAACGGTAATATGACTGTCACAGGGACGCGGCGAACGAGGCGCTAGGAGCGCCCATCATGTCGGCCTGGGACCGACCCCAATGGGGAGTTTGGCGATGAAGAAGATACTGTTCGCGCTGCCGCTGGTGGCGCTGGTCGTGGCTTGCGGAAGCGGTTCAAGCGGTGGCGGCTCCGCTGCCCAGCTCAAGATCGTCGGCTCCTCGACCGTCTATCCGTTCACCACCGCGGTCGCGGAAGAGTATCAGCGCGCCAATCCGGGCGTCAGCGTCATTGTCGAATCGACCGGCACCGGTGCCGGCATCAAGCTTTTCTGCGCCGGCGTTGGCGGACAGTCCCCGGACATGGTCAATGCGTCGCGGCCGATGAAGGCGAGTGAATATGCCGACTGCGCCAAGGCGGGCGCCAAGGATGTCATCGAGGTACCGATCGGGATCGACGGCCTGACCCTGATCCAGTCAAAAGACCAGCCGCCGCTCAACCTCACCGTCGAGCAAATCTACAAGGCACTGGCGGCCGACCCGTTCGGCAAGGGCGCAAACAAGGCGCAGACCTGGAAAGACGTCGATCCATCACTTCCGGCGACCAAGATCCGCGTCCTCGGCCCGCCGCCGACGTCGGGCACGCGCGACAGCCTCGCGGAGCTAATCCTCGAAAAGGGCTGCGACACCGACCCGGCAATGAAGGCGCTGAAGGAGAAGGACAAGGACGCGCACAAGGCGACCTGCACCAAGATCCGCGAAGACGGCGCCTATGTCGAAGCGGGCGAGAATGACAATCTGCTCGTCCAGAAGGTTTCGGCCGACCCAGGCGCGCTCGGCGTGCTCGGCTACAGTTTCCTCGAGGAAAATGCCGACAAGGTCGCTCCGGTTTCCATTGCCGGCGTCGCGCCGACCGAGGCGACGATCAGCGATCTGAGCTACCCGGGCAGCCGCCGCCTGTTCATTTACGTGAAGGGCGAGCATGTCGCGACCAAGCCGGCCATCAAGCAGTTCATCGAGGCCTATTCCAAGGCCTGGAGCAAGGGCGGGATGCTGGAAAAGCGCGGCCTTGTTCCGCTGAATCCGGCTGAGGCCGCGGCGGCTACGGCGCAGGCAACGGCGCTCAAGCCACTCGATCCGGCCGGCCTGAAGTAATCGGGGCGGCGGGCGCAATGACGCTCTCCCTAGCGCTCGTCGCAATCCTGGTGATCGCCGTCGCCGCCGGCCTGTTCGCCCGCAACCGGGCGGCGGGACTGCGCGGCGCCGGCGCGCGCCTCAACAGCCTGCCCAACTATCACGCGCTCTACGTCGCCCTTTGGGCTGCCTTGCCGGCCCTGCTGATCGTAGCGCTATGGTCGCCGGTCCAAAGCGGCCTGGTCGACCAGGCGGTGCTGGCGTCCCCAGTGGGCCAGAAGCTGCCAGACTTCGACCTTGCGCGGGATACCATCCTGACCGAGGCGAAGGAGATTGCCGCGGGCGAGCGCGAGGGCGGCTTCAATCCTGAATCGAGCGAGCTTGCGCCAATCTACGCAACGGCCAGCGCCCGTTACGCGTCGATCGGCGGCGGCGTCGCGATCGTCATCGCGATGCTCGGCGCATTCCTGGCGATGCGCCGGATTAAGGTCGATTTCCGGGCCCGCAGCGGCGTCGAGCGCTGGGCGATGGGCCTACTCATCGGCGCATCGCTGATCGCCATCCTGACAACGCTTGGGATCGTCCTGTCGCTGCTGTTCGAATCGCTGAGATTCTTTGAGCTGGTCTCGCCCACCGAGTTCCTGTTCGGCACGACCTGGAGCCCGCAAATGGCGCTTCGGGCCGACCAGGCAGGGTCATCCGGAAGCTTCGGATCGGTACCGCTATTCTGGGGCACGGCCTTCATCGGCGCGATCATCGCCATGATCGTCGCCATCCCGCTCGGCCTGATGTGCGCGATTTTCCTGACCCAATATGCGCCGCACAGGCTTCGCGCCTGGCTGAAACCGATCCTCGAGATCCTCGCCGGCGTTCCGACCGTCGTCTACGGCTATTTCGCCGCGCTGACGGTTGCCCCGATCGTCCGCGACTTCGGCATTGCGATCGGCATCAGCTCCGCCTCGTCGGAAAGCGCGCTGGCGGCGGGCCTGGTGATGGGCATCATGATCATCCCGTTCGTCAGCTCGATGGCCGACGACAGTATTGCCGCGGTCCCGCAAGCCATGCGCGACGGCAGCCTGGCGCTCGGCGCGACCAAGTCAGAGACGATCAAGAAAGTGCTGCTGCCGGCGGCGCTGCCCGGCGTCGTCGGCGGCGTGTTGCTGGCGGTCAGCCGAGCGATCGGCGAGACCATGATCGTGGTGATGGCCGCGGGCCTTGCCGCCAACATGACCATCAATCCGTTCGAAAGCGTCACCACGGTCACGACGCAGATCGTGCAGCTGCTGACCGGCGACCAGGAGTTCGACAGCGCCAAGACGCTGGCCGCGTTCGCACTCGGCCTGGCGCTGTTCATCATCACGCTGATCCTCAACCTCATCGCGCTGCGCGTCGTGCGCAAATATCGGGAGGCTTATGAGTAGCGCCGTCGCCACGATGAACCGCTGGACCGGCGAGGAGATGCAGAAGCGCGTCGCCAAGCGCTACGCCGCCGAGCGCCGATTCCGCTTCTTCGGACTTGCCGCCGTCGGCCTGTCGATTGCCTTCCTCGCATTCCTGCTGGTCAGCATGGCCTGGCAGGGCTTGGGCGGCTTCAGCCGCACCGAGACCAAGCTGACGATCGACTTCCCGCGGTCGGACCTCATTCTTGACCCGGCTGCGCTCAAAGGTCCGCAGGCCCAGGAGGTAGTGGCCACTGCCGGCCTTGAAGGAGTGCTGGAGCAAGCCGCCGTCGCCCAATTCGGCGAGGGCGCCGGAGAGTTGTTCGGTGGCGGCAGTGCCCGTTCGCTCGGCGATCAGCTGATCGCCGACCCGGGCCTTTTGTCCCGCAAGGTCGAGCTTTGGCTGCCGGTATCGTCGAAAGCGGATGTCGCGGCCAAGGGCGATGGCGATCCCGCAATCGAAAAGCTGGTCGCCAAGGCTGAGACCAAGCGCGTGTTCAACGGCGAATTCCTCACTGCTTCCGATGCGACCGATCCATCGGTCGTTGGCGTCTGGGGGGCGCTCAAGGGAAGTTTCCTCACCATCCTGGTGACGATGGGGCTGGCGTTCCCGATCGGGGTGCTCGCCGCCCTTTACCTCGAGGAATTCGCGCCGCGGAACCGCTGGACCGATATGATCGAGGTGTCGATCAACAACCTTGCCGCCGTGCCGTCGATCATCTTCGGACTTCTGGGCCTGGCGGTTTTCCTGAACTTCATGCACTTGCCGCGCTCGGCGCCGCTGGTCGGCGGCCTGACCCTGGCGCTGATGACCATGCCGGTGATCGTCATCGCCGGCCGCAATGCGATCAAGTCGGTGCCGCCGTCGATCCGCGACGCGGCATTGGGCGTCGGCGCGTCGAAGATGCAGGTGGTATTCCACCATGTCCTGCCGCTGGCCCTGCCGGGAATACTCACGGGGACCATCATCGGCATGGCGCGCGCGCTGGGCGAAACCGCGCCGCTGCTGATGATTGGCATGCGCGCCTTCATCGCCTCGCCGCCTGCCGGGATCACCGAACCAGCGAGCGTACTGCCGGTCCAGATTTTCCTATGGTCCGACGAGGTCGATCGCGGCTTCGTCGAGAAGACCAGCGCCGCCATCATCGTGCTGCTCGTCTTCATGCTGATGATGAACGGGCTGGCCATTTATCTCCGCAACAAATTCGAGCGTCGCTGGTAGGCTGAATGAAAATGATCGACACCATCGTCCCATCCCCGACCGAAACCGCCGAACCGGCGGTCGTTGACGGTCCGCCCAAGATGAGCGCGCGCAGCGTCGGCGTCTTCTATGGCGAGAAGCAGGCGCTTAAAGACGTCAGCGTCGACATCCACGATGACAAGGTTACCGCCTTCATCGGCCCGTCGGGCTGCGGCAAGTCGACCTTCCTCCGCTGCCTCAACCGCATGAACGACACCATCGCGGGAGCGCGCGTCACGGGCGATATCGACCTCGACGGCGAAGATATTTACGCATCGAAGATGGATGTCGTCCAGCTGCGCGCCCGGGTCGGCATGGTGTTTCAGAAACCGAACCCCTTCCCCAAGTCGATTTACGAAAACGTGGCTTATGGCCCGCGCATCCATGGCCTGGCCGCCAGCAAGGGCGAATTGGACGGGGTCGTAGAAAGCTCCTTGAGACGTGCTGGTCTGTGGGAAGAGGTCAGCGACCGGTTGCAGGAAAGCGGCACGGCCCTGTCGGGCGGTCAGCAGCAGCGCCTTTGCATCGCCCGCGCCATCGCGGTCGACCCTGAAGTGATCCTGATGGACGAGCCTTGCTCGGCGCTCGACCCGATCGCGACCGCCAAGATCGAGGAACTGATTCACGAGCTGCGTGGCCGCTACGCCATCGCGATCGTCACCCACAACATGCAGCAGGCGGCGCGCGTGTCGCAGCGAACCGCCTTTTTCCACCTTGGCGAGATGGTCGAATATGGCCGAACCAAGGACATCTTCACAAACCCGGTCCAGCAGCGCACGCAGGACTATATCACCGGCCGTTACGGCTGATCGGAGAAAAAGACATGGCCACCAGCAGTGGACATACGATCAAGGCGTTCGACGAGGATCTCGACCGGCTGCGCGCCCTTATCAGCGAAATGGGCGGGCTGGCGGAGCATGCCATCCGGGAATCGATGCGCTGCTTGGTCAATCACGACCTCGACGGCGCGGCCAAGATCGTTGAGGAAGACAAGAAGCTCGATGCGCTTGAGATCGAAACCGAAAAGCGCGCGGTCCAGCTGATCGCGCTGCGTGCTCCAATGGCCACCGACCTGCGTGATGTCGTCGCCGCGTTGAAGATTTCGAGCGTTGTCGAGCGGATCGGCGACTATGCCAAGAATATCGCCAAACGCGTGCCGCTGCTGGCCGACCGCGACATTGAGCCGTTGTCGCTGATGCCGGAAATGGCGAAGATCGCCACGCAGATGGTCCATGACGTGCTCAACGCGTTCGTCGAGCGCGATGCCGAAACCGCCTTGAAGGTTATCGAGCGGGACAAGGCGGTGGACGACTTCTACAACTCGATCTTCCGCACGCTCCTGACCTACATGATGGAGAACCCGAACAATATCGGCCAATCGGCGCATCTGCTGTTCATCGCCAAGAATGTCGAACGCGTCGGCGACCATGCGACCAACATCGCGGAGATGGTCTATTACGCCGCGACCGGCCAGCACATCATGGATCGTCCCAAGGGTGACGACGACATGATGGTAGAAACTGTCTGATGCTTCCCAAGCGCCTCCTCCTCGTCGAAGACGACCGGGCGCTGGCCGAACTGGTCAGCTTCCACTTCGACCGCGCTGGCTATGCAGTAACGCGCACCGGCGACGGCGAGGAGGCGTTGATCCTGGCCGAAGAAATGAAGCCGGACCTGGTCCTGCTCGACTGGATGATCGAGGGGATCAGCGGGATCGAAGTGTGCCGCCGTCTGCGTCGCCGTCAGACCACCGCCAACGTGCCGATCATCATGCTGACCGCCAGGGGCGAAGAGGATGACCGGATCCGCGGGCTTGAGACCGGCGCCGACGATTATATGACCAAGCCGTTCAGCCCCAAGGAACTGGTCGCCCGCGCCGGGGCCGTGCTGCGCCGGGTGCGCCCGGCCCTGGCGGCGGAGGCGCTGTCCTATGCCGGTCTTGAAATGGACCTGGTTGCCCATCGCGTCCGGCGCGACGGCCAGTCGATCCAGCTGGGGCCGACGGAGTATCGCCTGCTGCGCCATTTCCTCGAAAACCCCGGACGGGTCTTTTCGCGCCAGCAGCTGCTGGAGACGGTGTGGCCGCATAGCGAGGATATCGAGCTCAGGACCGTCGACGTCCACATCCGGCGCCTGCGCCTGGCGCTCGGCGAGCCGGACCTGGTCCGTACGGTGCGCAGCGCCGGCTATGCGCTCGACGCCGAAGGGGTTGCCTGAGCGGCCCGGCCGACGCATGGGCTGAGCCCATGGCACGCAAGAACAAAGGCAAATCCGGCGGAAATCCCAACCGTCCTCGTTTCTGGGGCAAGCATGCGGTCGCGGCGGCGCTCGATAACCCTGATCGCAAAGTGCTGAAGGCTTGGTCGACACGCGAAGCGGCTGCGTTCATGAACTATCCCAAGGAGCTGCCGGTGGTTATGGCCGAAGCGCCCGACCTTGGCCGGATGGTGCCGCACGACGCGCCGCACCAGGGGGTGGTGATCGAGGTCGAACCGCTCGAGGAAATCTGGCTCGGCGACCTGCTGGCCGATGCGCCGGACAGGGCCGTGCTGCTGGTGCTCGACCAGGTCACCGACCCGCATAATGTCGGCGCCATCCTTCGAACCGCAGCGGCATTCGGCGCAATCGGCATCGTCACCCAGGATCGCCACGCCCCGCCGGAAAGCGGCGCGCTGGCCAAGGCGGCGTCGGGCGCCCTTGAACGGGTGCCTTGGGTTCGGGTCGTGAACCTTGCCCGCGCGCTAGAGGAAATTGCAGAGGCCAGCTTCTGGCGGATCGGCCTGGCCGGCGAAGCGACGACCGACCTCAAGGATGCGCTGGGGCCGCCGCGCGTGGCGCTGGTATTGGGCGCCGAAGGGCCGGGAATGCGCCCCAACACGCGCGAGCATTGCGACGCGCTGGCCAAGCTTCCTATCTCTGACGCGGTGGAAAGCCTCAATGTCTCCAATGCGGCCGCGGTCGCCCTTTATGCAGCGAGTGTCGCCTGATGGTTAGAACGAGCGAATCCCTGAGCAACAGCCTGCGCGCGCTCGCCGAGCGCGAAAAGGCTTTCGCGAAGGTACTGGACGATCACGGCCACCCGGAACCACGGACTAGCGAGCCGGGGGTCGAGACGCTGCTGCGCACGATCGTCGGGCAGCAAGTCAGCGTGGCCGCCGCGCGTTCGATGTGGAACAAGCTGACCGCCAAGTTCGGCCAGCCGGTCAAATTGAATGCGCTGCTCGCCGCCAGCGACGAGGAGATGCGCGAAGCTGGTATGTCGCGGCAGAAGTCGGGCTATCTCCGCAGCCTTGCCGGCCTGGTGCTTACCGGTGAGCTCGACCTGGCCCATCTGCCAGAAGACGATGAGGAGGCGATCGCCCAGCTAACCAAGATCAAGGGGATTGGTCGATGGTCGGCGGAGATCTATTTGCTGTTTGCCGAAGGCCGCCACGATGTCTGGCCGGCGGGCGATCTCGCCGTGCAGATTGAGATCGGCAAACTGATGGGACTCGACGGGAAGCCGACCGAAAAGCAGCTACGTGAGTTGGCGGAACGCTGGCGGCCTCATCGCGGAGCGGCGGCCGTCCTCGCCTGGCACAGCTATAATGCCCCGCCGCTGGACTAGCCGGTGGCGAGCCCAATGCCAGGGGCACCGCCGCTAGACTAGGCGGCCTGCAGCCCGATGCTGTGAGCCCTGGAGGCAAGACCGCTGAAAATGCGCGGTCCAAGGTCGATCCGGAACGGAGCCAGCTTTTCGTCCCCCTCATTGCCCCGGCCGACGAGGAAGCTGGCCGAGGCATGGCCGTCGCCCGACCCGAAGCGATAGAGGATATTGAAGGCGACCAGTGGCACGAACATCTTTCGGCCAGACGCTTCGAATTGATTGACCTGGTCGATCGGCAGCCGAGCCACGCTTTTCAGCGAAATCCGGCCAAGCGGTGCGACCGAGGCCATCCGATCACCCTCAACCGCCGGGTTTTGGAAGAAGGCAGCGATTTCCTGGTCCTGCCCGATATGGGCGGTGAATAGGCGGCCCTCGACCAGCACGTCCCGCGCCGGAGCCGAGCCAACGTTGGCGATGACGATTTCGAACTGCAGCAGAATTTCCTGATCGGTCACCACGACGCGGTCGGGACTGAATTCGACGTTGAGCTGCGGCTTGAGGCGGGTTGAGACAATCAACCCCGGATTGACCGGCTTTGGGGCCGGCATTGGCGGAACCGGATCGGGCCGCGGCTCCGGCGGCGCCGGCTGGGCACGCGGCGGCAGCGGGTCGGGACGAGGTTGCGCCGGCGGGAAAGGCTTGGCGTCGGGGACGACTTCCGGAGCCAATCCGGCAAAAGCCATCCGTCCAGGGTCGGAATAACGCTGGCGCCGCCCGCGCCGGCTCCAAGCGATGAAGGCGCCTCCCCCGACCAGCGCGAGCAGCGCTGCAATCCATGGCAACGGCAAGGATCCGCTTCCCGGGTCAACCGAATCCGGGGCCGGTGATGTATCGTCGTCGAATCCTGGCTGCGGCGCCGTGCCGGTCGTTACCTCCAGCGGCAATGGCGGGGTAACCGGCGGCGCCCCCGGCGAAATGGCAGCGGGGCCAGCCGGTTGGCTGGCCGATGCCGGCGATCGCGACGGCGCCCGGGCCAAAGGGGATGTACCGAAAGTGGGAGATGCCGCCGCCTCGCTCGGTACTGCTTCGCCGCTACGTGGGGCTGCCGCCGCGGTGTGGGCAGGTTGCGCCGGCGTCGTCGCCGATCGATCTGCCGGGCGAGTCACCCTGCCCTGCAGGTTGAAGTCGCGCAGCTGGGACGGGCCGATCGTTTCGGCCGAAGGTGGAGGGGCAGCGGTAACGTCGACCGGCGCGTCATTATTCTGGGCTAGCGCAGGCGTGCCCAGGCCGAGCGCCATCGCTGCGGCCAGCCCGCCCAAATTCCGTACTACCATGCGGCGCAATGCCGTCATTCTCCCCCGCCCTGCAGTTGCTGGATGAGCAGCGCCGGCCCGCCCCGCGGCCGGCGCCGTGCGCCAGCCGCTATTGGCGAGAAACCGTCGCCGAGACAAGCATTTCCGGCCTGACCGGCCGCTTAACGCGCGTCGACCAGCACCAATTCCGCGTCGGCTTCGGCCTCGATCGTAATGCGCTCCTCGCCAGAGATCGCGACTCCATCGCGGGCATTGGCCTCTTGTCCATTGATTCGCACCTTGGCCGACGGGACCAGGTAGAGGTGCCGCGCCGGGTCGGGATCGTAGGAGAGGCTTTTGCCCGCCTGAAGCGTCGCGCCCAGGACCCTGGCATCGGCGTGGATGGTCAGCGCGCCATCATCGGGATTGCCACTGGCCAATAGCTGGAAGCTACCTTCCCGCGCATTCTTCGGAAAGGGCATCATGCCCCAGCCGGGTTGGACGCCCGGCTTGTCGGTCTCGACCCAGATCTGAAACAGGGTCGAATCCTCATTTTCCAGGTTATATTCGGCATGGGTGACGCCGCTTCCGGCGCTCATCACCTGAACGTCTCCAGCACCCGTGCGGCCCTTGTTGCCCATCGAATCCTGATGGCTGATCGCGCCGGTCCGGACATAGGTGATGATTTCCATGTCGCGGTGCGGATGGGGCGGAAAGCCCGATCGCGCCGCGATGCGGTCGTCGTTCCACACGCGAATCGCGCCCCAGCCCATGCGGGCGGGGTCATGGTAATTGGCGAAGCTGAAATGGTGGTGGGCATCGAGCCAGCCGTGATTGGCGTGACCCAGCGAATTGAAAGGGCGGATGTCGATCATGCCGGAGAAATTGCCCCCGCCGAAGTCCCTTTCAAGTGTCAGCGCTGTAACCGCAAACCGGCAGCATAGCGTGCCGCCTTTTCGGCATAGTGGGCGGCCGACATTTTGAGCAGCGTCACCTGATCATCGGATAGGGTGCGAACCACCCTCGCCGGCGAACCGACGATCAAGCTCCGGGGCTCGAAAATCTTGCCCTCGGTCACCAGCGCGCCCGCGCCGACGATGCATTGAGCACCGATCACCGCGCCGTTCAGGATCCTTGCACCCATGCCGATCAGCGCTTCGTCCTCGATGGTGCAGCCGTGGAGGATGGCCTGGTGCCCGACGGTCACCCTGACGCCGAGCGTCAGCGGCGCGCCGGGGTCGCTATGGCCGATCGCGCCATCCTGGAAATTGGTCTCTTCACCCAGGATGATAGGGGTATTGTCGGCGCGAATGACGGCGCCAAACCAGACGCTGCAGCGGTTTCCCAAACGGACGTCGCCAATGAGGTCGGCCGAAGGCGCCGCCCAGGCACCTTCGCCCAGCTGGGGTCCAACACCGTCGATCACATAGAGGGGCATGACGGCACGCTAGCGCGAGACGGGCGGGCGGGCTACTGTAGGATAAGCCAACAGGCGGGGGACTGCCATGGATAGCCACGGGCGCAAGGCGGAACGTGTTCCGTTACAGGCGGACATCGATTTTCGCCGTACCGGCGAGCATCGCTGGCGGGTGAATATCCACGATATTTCGCCGCAAGGCTGCCGGGTGGAGGTGCCAGTTCGCGTCGCTCCAGAAGACAAAATCTGGATTTCGCTGCCCGGCCTGGAGGCGATCCAGGGCAGGGTTTGCTGGGTCAAGGAGTGGGTGGCGGGCGTGGAGTTCGACCGCCCGCTCCACCCGGCCGTGTTCGAGATGGTCGAGCAAAGGATGCGCGGCGGCGAGTGAGCAAATATCGTCTCGTCATTGAC
>Ga0209382_10001744_pt1 | contig 33521 bp, 30 predicted proteins | sample SoiMetdeltSBSDD5_FD_187599 | JGI IMG/M metagenome (GOLD analysis project Ga0209382, IMG submission 187599) | Bulk soil microbial communities from a Populus tree surrounding site in Tennessee, USA - Soil MetaG P. deltoides SBSDD5 (SPAdes) (version 2) | ecosystem: Environmental > Terrestrial >... | reverse complement strand
TCTGACGGATGCCCTCGGTGGCGAACAGCCGGAAGGCCGCGTCGAGGATCTGTTCACGCGTCGGCAGCGTGTTGTGGCGTTGCCCGTCATCCGCCATACACCCGCAAGGTAGTGCGGAGCCGGCGGTACGTGCGGGCGGTTGTGATCGTTGTTCTCCACCTGTTCAGGGTGGACCCGAGGGCCGTCGTGTTGGCGCTCGCTTGGGGCGCGCACGGCCCCACCGGTAGCGTGCGGCGGGACCTGACGCTGTGTCAGGGGAAGGGGGATCCCGGCCGTGACCACCAGCCTCGACGGACGTTCGATCATCGTCACCGGGGGCGGCACCGGCATCGGCGCAGCGTGCGCCGAGCGGTTGCTGGCCGACGGTGCCCGGGTGACGATCTGCGGCCGGACCGAATCGAAGCTGGCCGAGGTCACCGAGCGCCTGGCGGCGACCGCCGGGCCCGACGCCGGCATCGGCTACGTGGTGGCCGACGTGACCGACGAGGAGGCCGTCGCCCAGGTGGTGGCCACCGCGGTCGAGACCGCGGGCGGGGTGTACGGCGTGGTCGCCAACGCCGGCGGGGCCGGGGCGCTGCTGCCGTACCAGCGGCAGGACACGGCCGACTTCGTCCGGGTCCTGCACCTCAACGTGCTGGGCACGATGCTGCTGGTGAAGCACGCGGTGCCCCACATGGTCGCCGGCGGGGGCGGCTCGTTCGTGGGGATGTCCTCGATCGCCGGGCACCTGACCCACCCGTACTTTGGGGCCTACACGGTGTCGAAGGCCGGGATCGAGGCGATCGTCCGCAACGCCGCCGACGAGTACGGCCACGCCAACGTGCGGTTCAACGCCGTGCGCCCGGGCTTCACGGCCACCGAGCTGATGGAGCTGATCCCCCGGGACTCCGAGGTGTACGACAGCTACATCGCCAACACCCCGATGGCCGGGGTCGGCGAGCCCGAGGACGTGGCGCACCTGGTGCGCTTCCTGCTCAGCGACGAGGCACGGTGGATCACCGGCCAGGCGATCAACGTCGACGGCGGGCATTGCCTGCGTCGCGGCCCCGACTTCTCGGCCTTCCTCGGCCCGGAGGCGTTGGAGCTCTAGCTCTCGCCGCCCTCCTCTCGCTCCTGCTCGGCGGACAGGAAGGCCCGCATCACATCGAGGTCGACCTTGTCGAGGCTCGACGGCCGGGCCCAGAGCTGGAAGGCGACCTCCTCGTAGCCGTGCTTCACCAGGATCGGGGCGAAGCCGTCGTTCAGCCCCGGCAACCGCACGACGTCCGGGTGGTAGGTCTCGAGGCTCCACCCGAGGTCCGACTTGCTGTGGCCCGGCAGGAACCAGTCGTCCCGGTCGCTGTGCAGCCGGGCGATGTGGCGGTCGCTCTTACCGAAGAGATCGACCGCCGGGAGGTCCGAGTAGTAGGGGTCCGAGCCCGCCAGCCACACGGCGACGACGGTGTCGGTGTCGGCGGCGGCCCGCAGCGCCCAGCCTTCCCGGGCCAGCTCCTCGTGCATCTCGAGGCCCGGCTGCTGCCGCCAGCTGTCGAAGCCCCGCAGGTTGGTGAGCACCACGACCACCACGGTGAGCACCACCAGCGCGGTGCGGGGCCTCAGGCTCGGTGCCTTCGCCCGAAGCGCCCCGAGCCCGATCAGGCCGACCGCGGCGGCGATCGCCAGGTACGCCGCGCTCTTGTCGTGGACCTCGAGGTGGAGGATCCCCACCGCCAGGTCCTCGAGCCCGTCGGGGCCCGGCGCCAGGAACCGCACCGCCACCACCAGCGCCGCCACCGTCAGGCAGAAGGTCGCCAGCCGGCGGTGGGGGTCGGCGGCCAGCGCCCCGATGCCGCGGGCGGCCAGCACCACCATCGGGATGGTCGTCACCGTGAGGTAGCGGTTGGCGATCAGCATCCACTCCCAGGCGTCGCCCCCGACGCTGACGGAGTACAGGGCTTGCGCCGCGCCCACGCCGGCCAGCAGCCAGGCCGCGCGCGGCCGGGAGTCCCGGTCCAGCAGCAACCCGGCCAGGGCGGCCAGGCCCATGACGGCGAGCTGAGCCGCGACGACGAGCACCAGGTGTCGGGCGCCGGTGCCGAGGCGCAGACCCAGCGACGTGCCGGTCGCCTTCAGGTAGTAGGTGTTGGGCAGCCAGTCGCCGTAGTACGCCAAGCGGGCTGCGGTCATGAGCGCCAAGCCGGTTGCGGGCGCGGCGCCCAGGCGCAGCAGGGTGGCGATGCGCCGGCTGCGGTCGCCTCTCGCCGACCAGGCGCAGAACAGCACCACGACGCCGACCGCTACTGCCGCGTCGAGCCGGGTGGCGATGGCTCCCACCGAGGCCAGCGCCCAGCGGATGTCGTCGCGCCGGGTCCAGTCGCCGTCGCGCTGCGCGAAGCGCACCCCGTAGAGGACGACGAGCCCGATCAGCGCGGTCAGCAGGCCCACCTCCATCCCCGAGAGCGACCAGTAGAGGAGCGGGTAGAAGGTGGCGACCAGGACCGTGGCCACGTCGGCCAACGCCGGCTGGTCGGGGAGGAGCTCCCGGGCGAGCTGCCGGGTGATCCACAGGATCGCCAGCAGCAGCACCGCGCTCGACAGCATGACGAGCACGGACTCCTTGAACGTCCCGAGCGGGACCAGCTTGTGGAGGAGTGCCATCCACATGGTCCACAGCGGGTTGGTGAACCCCTCGACCCGGGGCCCGCCGGCGTTCCACACCAGGCCGTCGCCCCGGGCGAAGTTGCGGGCGTACCGCATCGAGATCATGGCGTCGTCGAAGAGGGCCCAGGCCGGCTTGTCGGCCAGGCGGAACTCGGCCCGACCGATGAACCACGCCGAGAACGCCGCCGATCCGGTGCAGCAGGCCGCGAAGACCCGGTCTTCGCGACCCACCCTGAACCCCCGCCTCACCAACGCCACCCCGGTCGCCCCCTCGCCTCAACCAGCCCGCCAACGTATCCATCCTGCTCATCCACGTCCTGGCGCCCACCACACCCCTCCTCTCGCTAACCGTCCTGCACCATGACGTCGCAACGGACGCCGTTCGCCTTGGCCAGCCGCTCGTCACAGGTGACGAGGGGCAGGTCGAGCCGCTCGGCGAGGGCCACGTACGTGGCGTCGTAGGCCTTGACGTTCTCGCGCAACTCCCACATCCGCGGCATGAGCCCGCGCACAGGATGCCGACGCACGCCCATAAGCACCCAGCGATCGAGCGCCCGCCGGGCGCCCCGGGCGTCGAGGGCCTTGCTGCGCACGAGCCGGGTCAGTGAGCTGACGACCTCGCTATCGGTGAGGTGGGGCACGTGGAGGGCGTTGGTCCTCAGCATCGCTCGGGACGGCCCGTCAGTGAGGAGCCCGTTCACGACTGCGGTGGCATCGATGACGATCATCTGCCACCTCGCTCCCGGTCGAGCGCCTCGACGACGGCGTGGGGCGATAGGTCGTAGCTGGGTAGGTCGTCGAGCAGCCGGGCGTTGTCAGCGGTCCGTGCCGCGATCTCGAGCTGCCGCACGACGTAGGCGTTGAGCGACATGTGCTCCCTCGCCGCCAGCTCCGCCAACTTGTCCTTGACGTCTCGGGGGATGTCTCGGACGTGCATGTTCACTCCCATTCGATGGACGGTAGCAACTTGGTATCAAAGTGCTACCAAGACCCTACGGAGAGGGTGTGACAGTCAAGGGAGGCGGGCCCGAGGAACAGCCGACAAAGAATAGATCGGCGGGGACTAAGCACTTTTGGGGGCTCACGGCTTGAGGGGGCATGACGAGGTCAGGGAGCCGGAGGACAACAGGGCGGTGGGCGGCCGTGGTGGTCCTGGTGGTCGCAGCTGCGGCCGCGGGTGGGGCGGTGCTGTGGTCGGCGGACGACGAGGCGCAGGCCCATGGGTCGACGCAGGTGCCGGCGTCCCGGATCTACGCCTGTCGCTTCGAGCAGCCTGACGGCTCGATGTGCGCCCAGGCCTGGGCCGCCAACGCCCAGGCGCTCTACGACTGGATGGAGGTCAACATCGGCGACGTCGCCGGCCACCACCAGGAGCGCATCCCCGACGGCAAGCTGTGCTCGGCGGGGCGCGACAAGTACGCGGCCTTCGACCGGCCGGGCAACTGGCCGCTCACCCACCTGCAGCCGGGCGCCTCGGGCCGCTACGACATCGTCTTCACCAGCACGGCCCCGCATGCGACCGCCTACTTCCGGCTGCTGCTCACCCGGCCGGGCTTCGACGCCCGCACAGACACCCTGCGCTGGTCGGACCTCAGTCAGGTCTACGACTCGGGCCCGCTCCCGGCGGCGCCGACGAACCGGTTCTCGGTGGCGCTGCCGGCCCGTCGCGAGCCGGCGATCCTGTACACGATCTGGCAGCGCAGCGACAGCCCCGAAGCCTTCTACGCCTGCAGCGACATCACGATCGGAGGCTCCGGGTCGACCAGCCCGACGACGAGCACTCCGCCCTCGACGTCACCCACGACCGGGCCGGCCACGACCACCCCGCCGCCATCGGGTCATGACCATCAGGCGACGACCACCACGGTCGCTCCGCCGGGTGGCGACCACGGCGACGGACACGGCGATGGCCCCGGCGGCGGTGGTGGCGGTGACGGCCACGACGGTGGGGGTTCGGCGGTACCGAGCGGGGCCGAGCCGTTCTCACCGGTTGCGGGCATCAAGGCCACAGCCACGACGACCGCTTCGTGGGATCACGGCCGCTGCGTCGAGATACGGGTCGACAACACCAGCGCCCGCACGCTGAGTTGGGAGGTGCACTACGCGCCCGAGGGCGACATCGCCACGCTGTGGAACGCCACTGACGAGGCCCAACACCACCAGGGCCACGAAGGCCATGTCGCCTTCATCGGTGAGGACTGGAACGAGCGCCTCCCGGCCGGCCAATGGACCACGTTCGGCATGTGCGTCGACACATGACGCACCGATGAACCACTAAGCAATATCGATCGGTCGGTCAGCTCGGGACGGCGGATGGCGGCACTGCGAGACTTCGATACCTGGTACAAGGCGCAGCACCCGTTGGTGCTGGCCGCGCTGACGGTCGCCTCAGGGCGCCCCGACGTCGCCGCCGAGGCGACTGACGAGGCGTTCGTGCGGGCCTACGCCCGCTGGAACCGGGTGCGCCGGATGGAGTCGCCAGGCGGGTGGCTCTACCGGGTCGCGCTCAACGACCTGAGGAAGCGGTGCCGCCGCCAGGCCATCGAGCGCGAGGTGCTTCGCCGCCAGCCCGAGCCCATAGCGGCCGAGCCGCCGCCGACCCCCGCACCTCACATCTGGGACGCGGTCCGCAGCTTGCCCCGCCGTCAGCGCACTGCGGTCGCGCTGCGCTACATCCTCGACCTCCCTGAGGGCGAGGTCGCCCGGCTGATGGGCGTCACCCGGGGCACGGCGTCGGCGTCGCTGGCGGCGGCCCGGCGGCACCTGCAGTCGGTGCTCGCCGACGACGCCGGCCCCGTGTTCCCAGTGGTTCGCCCCGCCCGCCCGTCAGCGCCTGGTCTTGCTCTCGCCACCGGCACCTGGCGCCTGACCGAACCTGCGACGGTGCCGCGTGGGTGACCTCGACCTCCGCGCAGCCCTCCGCCCGATGGTCGACGAACCGGCCGCGGCGCCGCTGCCGGTCGACGAGTTGGCGCAACGGGCGCAGCGGCTGAAGCGTCGCCAGCGTCATCGCCGCTCCATCCTCGCCGGACTGGTCACCACCGCTGTGGTGGTCGTTGCCGGCTCGCTGGCCACCCGCGACACCCCGGCGCAGGTCACCACCGCCGACTCGACGGCGGAGCACCTCCCGGCCTCGTCCCCGTCGACCACCGACCCTCCGACGCCGACCACTCGGCCCACAACCCCGACGACGGCGGCCGAGCCCGCCGGACCGACCTCGAGCTCGACCCCCGGGACCACCGGGACGCCCCGTACGTCGCCGACCACCGGGACCTCGACGGAGGCCGAGTCTGGCTCCGACGGTCCCGTTGTCGAGACTCCCGGTGTCGACGCCACCTTGACCGTCACCTCGTCGTGGGACGGCGGCCGCTGTGTCGAGATCCGGGTCGAGAACACGACCGAGAGCAGCGTCACATGGACGGTGTCGTACGACCCCGGAGCCACCATCGACACCACCTGGAACGCCGTCGTCGGTGACGACGGCCACACCTTCACCGGCGAGTCGTGGAACGCCAGCCTCTCGCCCGGCGAGTGGACGACGTTCGGCGTTTGCGCTGGTCAGGCCTAAAGTCGCGCCCGGCGCCGGCGTAGCTCACGAGGAACCTCACAAGCGCACCTCGGGGGCGTGCGCTGGCCGTCGATCGGTGTTCTCCCAGCCGAAATCCCGCCGTACCGGGGCCTTCGTACCTTGCGCCCCGTGGACAGACGATCCTTCCTCCGAGCCGGTGCCTTCGCGATGGGCGCAGCGGCGCTCCCCGCCATGGCCGGGGCATGTGGTGGCGATGACGACGACACGAAGTCGTCGGGCTCGGGTTCGAGCACCAGCAAGAACCTGAAGAAGGTCAAGCTCGGGTTCATCGCCCTGACCGACTGCGCGTCGGTGGTCCTCGCCCAGGAGCTGGGGTTCTTCGAGAAGCGGGGCCTCGACGTCGAGGTCGCGAAGCAGGAGTCGTGGCCGGTCACCCGGGACAACCTGCTCAGCGGCGAGATCGACGGCGCCCACTGCCTCTTCTCGATGCCGTTCTCGGTGGCCACCAAGGTCGGCGGCGACGGCTCCCGCGACCTGAAGATCGCGATGGTCCTCAACAACAACGGCCAGGCCATCACGCTCGCCAACGCTTTCAAGGACGCGGGCTACGGCGACCTCGACGCCGCCAAGAAGGCCATCGCCACTGCCGCGAAGCCCCACTTCGCCATGACGTTCCCCGGCGGCACCCACGACACGTGGCTCCGCTACTGGCTGCTGGCCACCGGCACGAAGCTCGACAAGGTCGACATCAAGCCGGTCCCGCCGCCCCAGATGGTCACCAACATGACCGGCGGCAACATCAACGGCTACTGCGTCGGCGAGCCGTGGAACGCCGTGGCGGTCGCCAACGGCATCGGCTTCACCCACCTCGCCACCCAGGACCTCTGGGAGCACCACCCCGAGAAGGCTCTCGTCGTCGGCAAGAAGCTGAGCGGCGACACCGGGCTGCTCAAGGAGGTCGTCGGCGGGGTCCTCGAGGCCAGCAAGTGGCTCGACGACGCCGACAACCGCTCCGAGGCGGCCGACAAGCTCGGCGTCGAGAAGTACGTCAACGCCCAGCCCGACGCCATCCGGGGTCGGCTCACCGGGACCTACGACCTGGGCGCCGACCTCGGCGAGCAGACGTTCGAGGGCGACCAGATGCAGTTCTTCCGGGACGGCGCGACCAACCTGCCCCGCCGCTCCTACGGCTACTGGTTCCTCGCCCAGTACCAGCGCTTCGGCTACCTCGACGCCGCCCCGGACTACGAGGGCCTCGTCGCCGACCTCATCCTCTCCGACCTCTACGCCGATGCCGCCAAGGCCGAGGGCGTCGCGGTGCCGGACGACGACATGAAGCCCTTCGAGGTGAAGCTCGACGGCGTCACCTTCGACCCTGCCAAACCCGACGAGGAGGCAGCTCGAACATGACCACCCCCAAGCTCGTCGTCCCCGACGCCGGCCCCGAGCCCGGCGTCGTCGACGCGCCCCCGTCTCTGGCGGCCGTAGGTGACGAGGCCGGTGTGGGCGCCGGTGGTGAGGTACCGGTGCCCACACCACCCGCCGCCGCCTCGGCAACCTCGACTGCGACGGCGCCGACAGCGGCCGCTGCCACGACGACCCCGACGGCCTCGACAGTGACGCCGACCGAGGCGTCGACGCCGGCTGCGGTCGGCGCGCCCACGCCGGCAACGGGTGCAACGCCCGTCCGGGAGGCCGTCGAGGCCGAGGCGCCGGTTGAGGCCACCGCACCCACAGCGCCCACAGCCCCCGCCCTCCCGCGCGAGTCGAGGGTGCTGAAGGCCGCGGGCTCGCTGGCCTGGGCGGTCATCGGCGCCGCCGGGTTCATCGCGCTCTGGGTGCTCGCGACCAAGCGGTACCCGCAGCTCGTCACCCCGGGGGACACGTTCAGCGCCCTCAAGGAGATGCTCTCGGACCCCTTCTTCGACGACGGGGCGGGGACCCAGGGCGTCGGGATCCTGGTCAAGGACTCGCTGATCCGGGTGTTCGAGGGGTGGACCATCGCCCAGGTCGTCGGCATCCCGCTCGGCATCTTCGTCGGCGCCAACCGCCGGGCCTGGCAGGCCATCAACCCGCTTGTCCAGATCTTCCGGCCGGTGTCGCCGCTGGCCTGGGTCCCGATCTGGACCATCGCCCTCCAGGACACCAGCCCGGCGGCCATCATCGTCGTCTTCCTCACGGCGCTGTGGCCGACCGTTCTCAACACCGCGGCCGGCGCGGCGAGCGTGCCAGCCGACCAGCGGGACGTCGCCCGGGTCTTCCGCTTCGGGCGCCTCGCCTACCTGCGGCACGTCCTCTTCCCGAACACCCTGCCCCAGACGGTCACCGGCATGCGCCTCTCGATGGGCGTCAGCTGGCTGGTGCTCGTGGCGGTCGAGATGCTCGCCGGCAAGGACGGCATCGGGCGGAGCATCTGGACCTGGTACAACGCCGGCTCGCTCGACAAGGTCGCCGCCGGCATCTTCATCATCGGACTGGTCGGCCTGGCCCTCGACGCCATCCTCCTGCGCCTCGGCCGCGCCGTCACCCTCGACGAAGGGAGCCAGGCATGAGCCTCCAGGCACAGAACGTCTGGAAGTCGTTCGCCCACAAGGGGAGCGTCCAGTCCGTGCTCCGAGGCGTCGACCTGACCGTCGAGCCGGGCGAGTTCGTGTCGCTCATCGGCCACTCCGGCTGCGGCAAGTCGACGCTCGTCCGAGCGCTCGGCGGCCTGCTCCCGTTCGACGCAGGCAGCATCACCCTCGACGGCACCCCGGTCACCGGTCCCGGCCCCGACCGGGCGATGGTCTTCCAGCACTACTCGCTGCTGCCCCGGCTGAGCCTGGTCGCCAACGTCCGGGCCGCCGTCCGGGCGGCGAGACCCGACAAGTCGAAGGCCCAAGCCGACGAGGCCGCCGAGCACTACCTCACCGCCGTCGGCCTCTGGGAGGCCAAGGACAAGAAGCCCCATCAGGTGTCGGGCGGTATGCAGCAGCGGGCCGCGGTGGCTCGGGCGTTCGCCGTCGAACCCCGGGTCCTGCTGGCCGACGAGCCGTTCGGCGCCCTCGACGCTCTCACCCGGGCGCGACTCCAATCCCAGCTCATCGATCTCTGGACCAGCGACTCCGACACCGAGCTCGTCGTCATGGTCACCCACGGCATCGACGAGGCGATCCTGCTGTCCGACCGCATCGTCGTCATGGGCAACCCGCCCGGCCCGTCGGTCGTCGACGTCATCCCCGTCGACCTGCCCCGCCCCCGCGACCGGGTCTCGATCATCGACGACCCCCACTACCGAGAGGTCCAGGAACGGCTCCTGCGCCTCCTCACCATCGACCGCTTCGCCGACGAGGAGGCGGCCTGATGGAAGGCGCGAAGCGACTGGTCGTCGCCGGCTACGGCATGGTCGGGCACCGGCTCGTCGAGACGCTGGTCGCCAGGGGGCAGCTGGGTGACGACGGGCCGTGGCACGTCGACATCGTCGGCGAGGAGCCCCGGGCCGCCTACGACCGCGTGTCGCTCAGCTCGTACGTCGACGGCCTGAGCGCCGAGGACCTCAGCCTGGTCCCCCCCGACTTCCACGCCACCCCCGGCCTCACCGTGCACCTCGGCGACAAGGTCGCCGCCGTCGACACCGAGGCCCACACCGTCACCACCGAGCAGGGGAACACGCTCGCCTACGACGCGCTGGTCCTGGCCACCGGCTCGACCCCGTTCGTCCCGCCCATCCCCGGCACTGACGCGCCCGGCTCGTTCGTCTACCGCACCATCGACGACCTCGAAGCCATCCGCGAGTGGGCCGCGGGCTGCCGCAGCGGCGTGGTCGTGGGCGGCGGGCTGCTCGGCCTCGAGGCCGCCAACGCGCTGCGGGCCCTCGGGGTCAAGGCCACGGTCGTCGAGTTCGCTCCGAGGCTCATGCCGGTCCAGCTCGACGCCGGCGCCGCCGCCATCCTCCGCAACCGCATCGAGGATCTCGGCATCACCGTCCACACCGGCTGCGCCGCCACCGGCGTCCGCACTGCCGAAGGTCAGGTCGTCGGCCTCGACATCGACGGCTGGGACGAGGCCCTCGACGCCGACCTCGTGGTGTTCGCCGCCGGCATCCGCCCCCGCGACGACCTTGCCCGCGCCGCCGGCATCGAGGTCGGCGAGCGGGGCGGCATCGTCGTCGACGACACCTGCGCCACGTCGGCCGACGACGTCTACGCCATCGGCGAGTGCGCCCTGCACCGTGGCCGCATCTATGGCCTGGTCGCTCCGGGCTACTCGATGGCCGACATGCTCGCCGCCCGCCTCGCCGGCGACGACACCGCGACCTTCGAAGGCGCCGACACCTCCACCAAGCTCAAGCTGCTGGGCGTCGACGTCGCCAGCATCGGCGACTGCCACGGCACCGAGACCCCCGGCAGCCGCGAGCTCGTCTACACAGACCCGCTGGCAGGCGACTACCGCAAGGTCGTCGTCACCGGCGACGGATCCCAGGTCGTTGGCGGCATCCTCGTCGGCGACCTCGCTGCGTACCCCATGCTGGTCCAGTACGCCCGGGGGACCATCGAGACGCCCGACAACGTCGGCAGCCTGATCGCCCCCGCCTCCGCCGGCGGCGACAGCAGCCCCGGTGGTGGGGTCGCCGCGCTGCCGCCCGCCGCCGTCGTCTGCTCCTGCAACACCGTCGACGCCGGCACCATCCGCGGGGCCATCCAGGACGGGGCCGACGACGTCGGCGCCATCAAGGCCTGCACCCGGGCCGGAACCACCTGCGGCTCGTGTGTGCCGCTGCTGGCCGACCTCATCGACGACGAGCACCGCAAGTCGGGCAAAGAGGTCCGCCGCGTGCTCTGCGAGCACTTCGACCTCACCCGCCAGGAGCTGTTCGACATCGTGCGGGTCAAGCGCATCCGCAGCTTTGCGGCGCTGCTCGACGAGCACGGCCGCGGCCGGGGCTGCGAGATCTGCAAGCCCGCGGTCGCCTCGATGCTCGCGTCCATGGCGAACGGCTACATCCTCGACGGCGAGCAGGCCGCCCTCCAGGACACCAACGACCACTTCCTCGCCAACCTCCAGCGCGACGGCACCTACTCGGTGGTGCCCCGGGTGCCCGGCGGCGAGATCACGCCCGACAAGCTCATCGTGCTGGGCCAGGTGGCCGAGGAGTTCGACCTCTACACCAAGATCACCGGCGGCCAGCGCATCGACCTGTTCGGCGCCCGGGTCGACCAGCTGCCCGCCATCTGGGCCCGCCTCGTCGACGCCGGCTTCGAGTCGGGCCACGCCTACGGCAAGGCGCTGCGCACGGTGAAGTCGTGCGTCGGCACCACGTGGTGCCGCTATGGCGTGCAGGACTCCGTCGGCCTCGCCATCGCCCTGGAGCTGCGCTACCGGGGCCTGCGGGCGCCGCACAAGATCAAGTGCGCGGTGTCCGGCTGCGCCCGGGAGTGCGCCGAGGCCCAGAGCAAGGACATCGGCGTCATCGCCACCGAGAAGGGCTGGAACCTCTACGTGTGCGGCAACGGCGGCATGACGCCCCGGCACGCCGAGCTGCTGGCCAGCGACCTCGACACCCAGACGCTGATCCGGTACATCGACCGGACCCTCATGTACTACATCCGCACCGCTGACCGGCTGGAGCGCACCGCCACCTGGTTCAACAAGCTGGAGGGCGGGCTCGACCACCTCCGGCGGGTCGTGGTCGACGACGCCCTCGGGCTGGCGGCCGAGCTGGAGGCCGACATGGCCCGGCACGTCGACAGCTACGAGTGCGAGTGGAAGGCCACCCTCGACGACCCCGAGCGCCTCGCCCGGTTCCGGTCGTTCGTCAATGCCGACGAGCCCGACCCGTCGCTGGTGTTCGTGCGGGAGCGCGGGCAACGACGCCCGGCGCACCCGCACGAGCGCGGCATCCCGGCGGCGCTCCGATGACCGACACCTCGGCAGCGACGGCCGTGTGGGTCGACATCGTGGCGCTCGACCGGCTCACCCCGGGGCGGGGTGTGGCCGCGCTGGTCCGGGGCCGCCAGCTCGCGGTGTTCCTGGTCGACGGCGAGGTGTACGCGCTCGACAACCTCGATCCGTTCAGCGGCGCGCACGTCATGAGCCGGGGCATCGTCGGCGACCGCAACGACGTTCCGAAGGTCGCGTCGCCGATGTACAAGCAGTCGTTCGACCTGCGCAGCGGCCAGTGCCTCGACGACGCCGACGTGCGGCTCACGACCTACCCGACCCGGGTGGTCGACGGCCGGGTGGAGGTGGAGGTCACATGACGGCGGTGTCGGTCGACCCGCCCCGGCTGCTGGTCAAGGGCCCCAAGGCCCTCGAGATCGACCCCGCTCCCGATCCCACGCCTGAGCTGCTGCCCCTCGACGCCGGCCAGCAGTACCGCTTCGGCTTCGACATGGGGGCCTGCATCGGCTGCCACTCGTGCGAGGTGGCGTGCGCCGAGCAGAACGGGCTGCCGCCCGACACCGTGTGGCGGCGGGTCGGGGAGATCGAGGGCGGCGCCCACCCCGAGACCCGCCGCTTCCACCTCTCGATGGCGTGCAACCACTGCCTCGAGCCCACCTGCCTGTCGGGCTGCCCCACCAACGCCTACATCAAGCTCGACAACGGGGTCGTGAAGCACCAGGCCGACGAGTGCATCGGCTGCGAGTACTGCACCTGGAACTGCCCCTACTCGGTGCCGGCGTTCCAGCCAGACCGCCGCATCGTCACGAAGTGCGACATGTGCCTGCCCCGGCTGGAGCACGGCCTGACGCCCGCGTGCGTCGCCGCCTGCCCGACCGAGGCCATCACCGTCGAGCGGGTCGACGTCGCCGCCTGGCGGGAGGACCACGCCGCAGCCGACGCCCCCAACCTGCCGTCGGCCGATATCACACTGTCGACCACCCGCATCCAGCTCCCCGAGGGCGTCCCGCTCGACACGTTCGCCGCCAGCGACCACCACCTGCGGCCCGAGCACTCCCACACCCCGCTCATCGTCCTCACGCTGCTCACCCAGCTGGCCGTCGGCGCCAGCCTCGCCGGCGTCCGGCCGCTGGCCGCGCTCCTGGCCGTCGCGGCACTCAACGCGTCGCTGCTGCACTTGGGACGCCCGGTGCGCGCATGGAAGGCCATGCGGAACCTGCGCCGCTCGTGGCTCTCCCGCGAGGTGGCGCTGTTCGGCGGGTACGCCACCGCTGCCACGGTTGCTGTCGCCGTGCCGGCGGTGGCCCCGCTCGCCCCCGTCATCGGCGCAGCAGGCGTGTTCGCCAGCGCGCGGCTGTACATCGTCCCCGGCCGCCCGGCGTGGAACTCGCCGCTGACTGTCGCCCAGTTCGGCCTGACCGGGCTGCTGGCGGGGGCGTTGGTGGCCGACGCGCCCGTCGCCGCTGCGGGCCTCGCCGCTGCGCAGCTGGGGGTGACGTTCATGAACCTCGGGCGCCTGGCCCGGGCGGGAACGTTCGAGGCGTCCGGCACCGTGCGGCTCACTTTCGGCTGGTTCCGCCCGCTCTTCCTCCTGCGGATCGCCGCTGCGGCCGCGGGAATCTGGCTGGCCGCCACCGGCGCGACGTTCGCGGCGTTCGGCCCCCTGGCGCTCGCCGAGGTCGTCAACCGCTACCTCTTCTACGTCACGGTCGTCCCGCTCAACATGCCCGGCAACTTCTTCCGGGGCCGGCATTGAAGCTGTCGCTCCCGCGCTTCCTCGGCGTCGGGCACGGCGGCGACCGCTACGCCTACGGCGTCGACGACCTGGTGGGGCCGGTGTCCGAATCCCGGCTGCCCGCCCGCTGGGTCAAGACGACCTGCGGCTACTGCTCGGTGGGGTGCGGGATGCTGGCCGGCGAACGGGACGGGCGCATCGTCGCCGTGAAGGGCGACCCCGACCACCCCGTCAACCGGGGGCGGCTGTGCCCCAAGGGCCTGTCCGAGCACCACACGCTCACGGCCCCGGGCCGGCTGACCACCCCTCTGCTCCGGGACGCCAAGGGCCGCCAACGCCGCGCCACCTGGGACGACGCGCTGGCGACGGTGGCGGACGGCTTCCGGGAACTGCTCGATCGCCACGGCCCCGAGTCGGTCGCCGTCCTGAGCACCGGCCAGCTGGTGACCGAGGAGTTCTACACGCTCGGCAAGCTGGTGCGGCTCGGCCTCGGCCTGGCCCACTACGACGGCAACACCACGCTGTGCATGGCCAGCGCGGTGGCGGGCTACAAGCTGAGCTTCGGCAGCGACGGGCCACCCGGCAACTACGACGACCTGGCCGCCGCCGACGTGGTGGTGCTGATCGGGGCCAACCTCGCCGACAACCACCCGCTGCTGGCGCCTCGGGTACTGGCCAACCACGGCGCCCACGTCATCACCGTCGACCCCCGCGTGACCAAGACCGCCATGGTCGCCGACCAGCACCTGGCGCTGCGCCCCCGCAGCGACGTCGCGCTGCTGAACGGGATCATCAAGATCCTCGTCGACGAGGACCTGGTGGACCACGACTACATCGCCGCCTACACCACCGGCTACGACGAGCTGGTCGCCCACGTCGCCAGGTACCCGCTGGAGCGGGTGACCCGGGAGACCGGCCTGCCGGCGGACGCCATCCGGGACGCGGCGCTCCGCATCGGGCGGGCCGAGCGAGCGTTCGTGGCGTGGACCATGGGCGTCAACCACTCGGTCCAGGGCAGCGAGACCGTGGCGCTCATCAACACGCTGTGCCTGGTCACCGGCAACATCGGTCGGGCCGGCAGCGCGCCCTTCTCGATCACCGGCCAGTGCAACGCCATGGGCACCCGGGAGAGCGGCTTCACCGCCTCGATGCCCGGCTACCGGGCCTACGACGATCCCGCCGCCCGGGCCGAGCTGGCCGAGCTGCTCGACGTCGACGAGGCCCGCCTGCCGACAGCGCGGGGGCGGGCCTACCCCGACATCGTCAACGGCGTCATCGACGGCCGCATCAAGGGCCTGTGGATCATCGCCACCAACCCGGCGGTGTCGTTCCCCAACCGGGAGCTGCTGGAGGACGCCCTCCGCCGGCTGGACCTGCTGGTGGTGCAGGACGGCTTCGCCACGCCCACCACCGCGCTGGCCGACGTGGTGCTGCCGGCCGCGATCTGGGGCGAGAAGGACGGGACCTACACCAACTCGGAGCGGCGGGTGTCCCGGGTGCGCAAGGTGGTCGAGCCGCCCGGCGAGGCCCGGGCCGACTTCGACATCTTCCTCGACCTCGCCGCCGAGCTGGGCGTGGACGACGAGCTGTTCCCCGGCTGGAAGGAGCCCGAGGACGCCTTCGAGGAGTGGCGCCGCGTGTCGGAAGGTCGGCTCTGCGACTACAGCGCCATGACCTGGGACGACATCGAAGCGGCCGGCGGGATCCGCTGGGGCGGCGACCGGCTCTACGCCGACGGGGTGTTCCCGACGCCCGACGGTCGGGCCCGGCTGCAGCGCGTCGACCCGGTGCCGCTGACCGACCGGCCCCGCGACCGCTTCCCGCTGCTCCTCAACACCGGCCGGACCGTCGAGCACTGGCACACCCGCACCAAGACCGGGCGGGTCGAGGTCCTCGAGCGGTTGGCGCCCGAGGCCTGGGTCGAGGTCAACCCCGAGGACGCCCGCCGCCACAACGTCCGCTCCGGCGACGTCGTGCGGCTGGTGTCGGAGCGCGGCGCCATAGAGCGGATCGTGGTGCGGGTGACCTCGGTGGTACGGGCGGGGGAGGTGTTCGTCCCGTTCCACTACGACGAGGCCTGCGCCAACCGCCTGACCCTCAACGAGTTCGACCCGATCTCCCGGGAGCCGAACTACAAGCAGTGCGCGGTCCGGCTGGAGAAGTCCGTCTCAGGGCGGAGGTGACGTCAGGACGACGTGATGCCTGGGAAAGCGGGACGAAACACCGTGGTAACCGGCTCATGCCACCCTGACCCGATGGCCACGGCGCGTCTCGACGGGTTCACGGTCGGCATCACCGCCGACCGCCGCTGGGACGAGCAGGCGGAGCTGCTGTCGCGCCGAGGCATCACCGTCCTGCACGGCCCGACCATCCGGACGCTGCCCCTGGTGTCGGACCCTGCGCTGCTCGCCGCCACGGAGGCCCTGATCGCCGCCCCGCCCGACGTGCTGGTCGCCAACACGGCCATCGGCGTGCGGGCGTGGCTGTCCTCGGCCGAGAGCCACGGCCGGGGCGAGGCCCTGGTCGAGGCACTGCGGAAGGCTCGGGTCGTGGCCCGGGGCCCGAAGGCCGCCGGCGCCGTGCACGCCGCGGGCCTTGACGTCGCCTGGCGGGCGTCGAGCGAGACGCTGGAGGAGCTGCTCGCCACCCTGCTCGACCAGGGCGTCGCCGGGCTGCGGATCGCCTACCAGCGGGACGGCGGCGACGGCACCGATGTCACGGACCGCCTCCGGGCCGCCGGCGCCGAGGTCGTCGAGATCCCGGTGTACCGCTGGCAGCTGCCCGAGGACTCCCGGCCGGCGCTGCGCCTGGCCGAGGCGGCCATCGAGGAGCGGGTGCACGCGGTGACGTTCACCAGTGGCCCGGCGGTGCGGAACCTGCTGGCGCTCTCGGCAGACGAAGGCCTTGCCGACGCCCTGCTGGAGGCGTTCGCCGGGCCGGTCGCGGCGGTGTGTGTCGGCCCCGTGTGCGCGGCGACGGCTCGGCGCCATGGCATCGAGCCGCGGGTGACCCCAGCACGGGCTCGGCTCGGGCCGATGATCCGAGCGTTGGGCCAGGAGCTGGAGACCCAGATCACGGTCGTCACCATTGACGGTCTCGATGTGGTGGTGCGGGGCGCCACCGTCGCCGCGGGCGGCGAGCAGGTCGAGCTCGCGACCCGGGAGGTCCAGCTGCTGCGGGCGCTGGCCGAGCGGCCGGGTGTCGTGGTGTCGAAGGGCGAGCTGCTGAACCGGGTGTGGGGCTCGACGACGATCGATCCCCATCTGGTCGAGGTCACGGTCGCGCGGCTGCGGCGGCGCCTCGACCCGGTCGGCATCGCGGTGGCGACGGTGCCGCGGCGCGGCTACAGGCTGGCCCTCCTCGAGCCGTTCGTCGCTGCCCCGGCGTAACTCGACCGACGTTCATCTGTACGAAGAACGACCGACAGTGGGCGTAGCGGACCCCTACTATCGGCGGGTGGCGGGCGACAGGGTGTCGCCTCATCCGTGAGGTGTCCATGAGTTTCGGCCGTCTGCGGTCCAACCTCGATCCCTTGCGCCACGACGACCCGCCGCGCGCCTGGTGGGACGTCCTCCTGTGGGTACCCGTCGGCTTCGCGACCACCCGGCTGGTCGGCGACACGTTGCCGCCGCTGGCAATCGCCGTGCTGGCGGTGCTGCTGGCCGCGGCCCACCACTTCGGGCCGGCCTTCGTGGCCACGGTGGCCGGCGCCGGGGGCCTCCTCGCCAGCGGCGTGGCCGCCTGGGACGCCGACGACTGCCAGCGGATCATCGGCGACGTCGGGGTCGTCGTGGTCGTGGTGTTCGGCAGCATCTTCCTGGTCTCGTCGTTCGTGCGACTCATCGGGAGCTCGAGCCTGCGGGAGATGAGCCGCCACCTGCTCATCGCCACAGCCACCATCGAGATCTCGCTGTTCGCGGTCGCCCCGGGAGGGACGCCGCTGATCGACCCCGACGAGGTGCTCGCCCCCGCGCTGCTGCTGGCACTGCTGATGGCGGTCTCCCAGATCGGGCTCATCGACCGGATGGAGCTGGGCTTCCTGTCGCTGGGGGCCATGCTCGTGCCGGTCGAGCTGGTCTTGGCGGTGCGGGACGACAACGCCTGTGGGGCGGGCGGTTACGGCCCGTTCGTCGGGACGGTGGTGTTCGCGGTGGCCTCGTACTACTTCGCCTCGTCGCAGCCGATACCCGAGGTGAAGGCCCCCGAGCCCCGCTACGGGCGGAACCGCCACGGCAACCGGGGCGACATCGAGGTGGGTCACGTCGGCGCCTGGGTCGACGAGACCCCGGAGACCGGCGTCTGGGTCGACGACGCCCCCGACCTGGGCCCCTGGGTCGACCAGACCCCCGACACCGGCATCTGGCGCGACGAGTACACCGAGGACGAGCACCCGGGCGCCCGCCCTTGGGACCGCGACGCCCGCAGCGCCTCGGAACCCGCCGACGACGACGAGGACGACACCTACGACTGAGGTGTGACCCCCGGCTGGGAGCTGCTGGGCTCCCGGGTGGTGGTCTCATCGGGGTCGGGGGTGGGGGCGTCGGCCTTCCGGGAGACGCGGACCTCGGTGATGGCGCGGTCGTCGACGCCGGTGATCGTCATGCGCCAGGGACCCACCTCGACGATGTCGCCCGGCTGCTCGGGGATGCGCTGCAGCTGCCAGAGCAGGAACCCGGCGACCGTCGCGTACTGACCGTCGGGCACGTCGATGCCCAGGTCGGGCAAGTCGTGGGCCGGGAAGCGGCCAGGCAGCACCATCGAGCCGTCGGGCTCGCGCCGGACCTGCAGGACGTCGCGGTCGGTCTCGTCGTAGATCTCGCCGACCAGCTCCTCGACGAGGTCCTCGACGGTGACGATGCCCTCGGCGCCGCCGTGCTCGTTGACCACGATCGCCATCTGCACCCGGCCGAGCTGCATCTGGCGCAGCGCGTCGAGCACGCCCAGGGTCTCGGGAAAGATCCGGGCCGCCGACGCCTTGGAGCCGGCGGTGCAGTCCTCGTCGTCCGACAGCAGGTCGCGCAGGTGGACGACCCCGATGACGTCGTCGAGCGAGCCGGTGGTGACCACCGGCGCCCGCGAGTGACCAGAAGCGACCAGCCCCTCCCGGGCCACCGAGCACGGATCGCCGGCCTCGATCACGAACACGTCGGGCCGGGGCCGCAGCACCTCGTGCAGCGACCGCTCCGAGATCTCGAAAGCCCCGTCGATGATGTGGCGCTGCTGCGGTGTGAAGTTCTTCTGCATGGCCACGAGGTCGCGCAGCTCCTCCTCGGTGACCTCCTCACGGCCCCGGGCGGGGTCGCCGCCCAGCAGCCGGACGACCACGTCGGTCGAGCGCGACAGCAGCCACACCACCGGCCGCGCCAGCCGGGCCATGCCCGCCAGGGGCCGCGCCGACACCAGCGCCCACCGCTCGGCCCGCTGCATCGCGAGGCGCTTCGGCACGAGCTCGCCGAGCACCAGCGTGATGTACGAGAGGATCAGGGTGACCACGACCACCGCGGCCGGCCCGGCGAAGCTCCCGAGGAACCCGAAGTGCTCCTCGAGCGAGTCCGAGAACGACACTGCGGCCGAGGCCGAGGCCAGGAACCCGGCCAGCGTGACGCCGACCTGGGCCGTGGCCATGAACCGGTTGGGCTCCCGCCCGAGCCGGGCGACGATCGCGCCGGTCGACGACCGTTGCTCGAGCCGCCGCAGCTGGCCTTCCCGGAGGCTGATGAACGCGGTCTCCGACCCGGCGAGGACTGCGTTGATGAGGACCAGGACGAAGATCAGCAGGAGCTGAGGCCAGAGGCCCATCTACGCCACCCCCAGCCGCGCCCGCGGGACGACCCAGCGGGCGGCCCGTTTGGGTACGTCGGCTGCGTCGGACGATGTCCTGACCACCCCGTGCAGCGTACTCTCGGTCTTCGTTCTTCCGGGGACCGGGCCCCCGGGTCGGGGCCGCGCTGCGACTAGCCGATCAGGTCGGCGATGTCCCGGGCCATCAGCACGAGCAGCATGGCGATGACCGTGACGGCGATGGCCGTGTACGCCCAGCGCCAGCGGTGCTGCGCCCGGTGGAAGCGCCGGATCGTCAGCACGTTGGAGCCGATGGCCACCACGCCGATGGCGATGCCGAACCCCGGTCCCACGTCCTTGGCGATGCCGACGAGCGGCGCCACGAACGGCAGCACCACGTAGGTCAGCAGGCAGCGGGTCGCCGAGATCAGGATCGACGTCGAGAACGCCTTCTCGGCGGCCGCCTCCTGGCGGTGCGCGTCATTGACGTCGATGTTGGTGTCGGCGGAGACGTCGAGGGAGGGGGTCAGCACGTTCTCCACGCCCGAAAACGTACGCCGGTCCGAGTGAGCCGGTGCAACCCGGCGACTAACGTCACCTGTGGACAGGTCGACCCCGAGGGGGACGAGTTGGGGACAGGAAGGTGGCGCTGGGGGCTGCTCGCGCTCGGCACGACGGTCGTCGTCGGGCTGGGCGGGACCTTTGCGAGCCTGGCCGGCTGCACCGATCGCGAGCTGCGGGTCACCGAGGCGGCCGCCCTTCGCGACGCCGGCGCCGACGCCGCCGGCGTGGACGGTGACGATCAGGCCCAGCCCGTCACCACCACCACGAAACCACCCCCGCCGACCACGACCACCACCCGCCCGAAGCCCACCACGACGACCACCCGGCCCGCGCCGCCCACGACGACGGTCGGGCAGGGCTTCGCCGCCCGGTCGCTCGAGTTCGTGAACCAGAAGCGGGCGGCGAACGGCGCCGGCCCCCTGCAGGTCGACCCGGAGCTCACCCGAGTCGCCGAGGCCTGGGCCCGGGAGATGATCCGCCAGCAGGACCTCTTCCACAACCCCAACCTTTCCGACCAGGTGCCGGACCACTACCGCACGTGGGGCGAGAACATCGCCTACAGCTCGTCGTCCGACAACATCGACCAGATGTGGTGGGAGAGCGACGGCCACCGGGCCAACATCCTCAACCCCGACTACACGTCGGTCGGCATCGCCTTCGTCCAGGACAGCCGGGGGATCTGGTGGGCCGTCCAGGACTTCGGCGGCTAGCGGCCCAGCCCTAGCCCAGCGCGTCAGCCCGCGCCTGCAGGGTGGTGACCCTGACCCGGTACTCCTCCTCGTCGAGGGGAAGGCGGATCCAGTCCTCGAGGTCGTCGGCGGCGACCGGCGGAGGCTCGCCGGGCGCGACCACCAGCAGGCGCGGCATTCGGGCTGCCTGGAGGCGGCGCCGAGTAGCGTCGTCCTCCGGCCAGCGCACGAGCGCGACGTCGGCGGCGGCCTGCGTGCTCACACCGCGTCGTCGCCTTCCTCGCCGGTGCGCAGGCGGACGACACGGTCGAGCTGGAACGCCCAGAGCTTGCCGTCGCCGATCTTGCCCGTACGGCCGGCAGCCGAGATGGCCTCGATCATCCCGTCGACGTCGGCATCGCCCACGAGCACCTCGACCTTGACCTTGGGGACGAAGTGCATGGCGTACTCGGAGCCCCGGAACGTCTCGGTCTTGCCGCCCTGGCGGCCGTAGCCCTGCACCTCGCTGACGGTCAGGCCGATCACGCCCGCCTTGTGAACGGCCTGCCGCACCTCCTCGAGCCGCCAGGGCCGGATGATCGCGGTCACGAGGTAGGCCATGCGCCCTCCCCGTCGTGATGCCTGCGCTCCTGCTGGCGCCGGGCGAGCCGCTGCAGCCGTGCCGAGATGTCGCGCTCGTCGGTGGGGACCCGGATCCAGTCCTCGTCCGGGTCGAGCACCGGCGGCGTGCCGTCCTCGTCGACCAGCAGCAGGCGGTGGACCTGCCGCGCCTTGAGCTCCTCGCGTCGGGCGGCATCGGCCGGCCAGCGCAAGAGCTGGACCTCGGAGGTCTGCGGCGGCTGAGGCTCGGACACGCTTCCTCTCTCCAAAACGCCTGAAGGATGGGCCGGCAGGCGCCGGCCCATCCCCTTCACGATGGCAAGGTTCAGGCGGACGTGCTGACCGTGGTCTCGGGAAGCTCTACTTCCTCACCGTCGGTCGACACAACCGGGCTGCTCCCGACCGGTGCCGAGTAGGTCATGCCATGACCGAACTCCATGTGGTAGGCGGGAGTGCCGTGCTCGAAGAGGTCGATGCCGATGAGCTCGCCCTCCTCCTCGACCCGCAGGGTCTTGGTGGCCTTCACCGCGTACATCAGCGCCGCGCCGGCGACGCTCACCGCCACGACGGCCGAGAGGCTGCCGATGGCCTGGGCCAGCAGCTGGTCGGTGCCGCCCCCGTAGATCAGGCCCTCGACCGTGCCGAGCGAAGTGTCGGCGCCGGTCGGGCCGGGGATGCCGTACTGACCGGTGGCGAACAGGCCGATGGCCAGCGTGCCCCAGATGCCGCAGAAGCCGTGGACGGCCACCGCACCGATCGGGTCGTCGACCTTCCTCTTCTCCAGCAGGTCGACGCCGAGCGGGACGACGATGCCGGCGATGGCACCGATGATGACCGCTCCGGTCTGGTTGACCCAGTAGCAGGGTGCCGTGATGGCGACCAGGCCTCCGAGGAAGCCGTTGACGGTCATGCCGAGGTCCCACTTCTTGGAGCGGGGGTACACCCAGGCCATGGCCATCAGGCCGCCGGCCGCGGCCGCCAGCGTGGTGTTGGTGGCCACCCGGCCGATGCCGGCCGCGTCGAGCGCCGACAGCGTCGAGCCCGGGTTGAAGCCGTACCAACCGAACCACAGGATCACGCCACCGATGGCGGCGATGTTCAGGTCGTGGGGAGCGGTCGGGCCGCCACCCGGCTCACCCTTGAACTTGCGGCCGATGCGGGGGCCGAGGGCGATCGCACCCCAGAGGGCGATGAAGCCGCCCACCGTGTGGACCACCGTCGAGCCGGCGAAGTCACGGAACGTCGCGCCGTTGGTGAGGTCGTTCAGGAAGCTGGGGGTCATGTTGCCGAGCCAGCCACCCGGGCCCCAGATCCAGTGGCCGATGATCGGGTAGATGAAGCCCGACACGGCGAAGGAGTAGAGCAGGTCGCCCTTGAAGCCGGTCCGGCCGACCATCGCGCCCGAGGTGATGGTCGACGTGGTGTCGGCGAACGCGAACTGGAACAGGAAGAACGCCATGAAGGCGACGCCCGTGCTGCCGTAGGTGAGGGGCGCACCGTTCAGGAAGAAGAACTCGTGGCCGATGAAGCCGTTCCCCACACCGAACATGAAGGCGAACCCGACGGCCCAGAACAGGATGCCGCACAGGCACGTGTCGACGATGCACTCCATCATGATGTTGACGGACTCCCGGGACCGGGCGAAGCCGGCCTCGAGGGCCATGAAGCCCGCCTGCATGAAGAAGACCAGGAACGCCGCGACCAGCGTCCACATGGTGTTCGTCGAGTTGATGATGTCGTCCGTGGAGGGCCCGCTCTGTCCGACCGATGCCCCGGCGGGGGTGTTCACGAAGTACGTGAATGCCCACATTGCGCCCAGCACTCCGAGGAGGCCGAGCATCTTCCCGCCGAGGATCACCGCCCAGAGTCGGCGGGTCTCCTTCTGCTTGAGCCTTTCGAGGCGCGAGATGGTCATGCGGCGAACGTAAGAGGGCTTCATTTCGCCGTCATGCAAGGTTCATTACCTCGTTGGGTCATATTCCTGACAACTCTCTGAACGAGGTGGCGCGCCTTATGAGGACCCCCTGACCTGGGTACGGTCGGGTGATGCCCGATCTCGGCACGCTCGGCCGGCTCGACGTCGGCGACTCGTCTTACGCCATCCACCGGCTCGCACCGCTCGGCTCCGGGGTCGAACGCCTGCCCTACTCGCTGAAGGTCCTGCTGGAGAACCTGGTCAGGCACGTCGACGGCGACGCCGTCGACGAGGCGGACGTCCTGGCGCTGGCGGGCTGGTCGGGGGGCCACGGTGCCGCCGGCCACGACGCCGCCTCCGCGGACGGTGACGACGACCGGGAGATCGCCTTCTTCCCGGCCCGGGTGCTCATGCAGGACTTCACCGGGGTGCCCGCGGTGGTCGACCTCGCCGCGCTGCGCCACGCCGTCGCCGAGCGGGGTGGCGATCCCCAGCAGCTCGACCCGCTGATCCCGGCCGACCTCGTCATCGACCACTCGGTCCAGGTTGACGTCTTCGGCCGGCCCGAGGCGCTGGCCCGCAACGTCGAGCTGGAGTACGAGCGCAACGTCGAGCGCTACCAGTTCCTGCGCTGGGGGCAGCAGGCGTTCGGCTCGTTCCGGGTGGTGCCGCCGGCCACCGGCATCTGCCACCAGGTCAACCTGGAGCACCTCGCCACCGTCGTCGCGGTGCGGGACGGCATGGCGTTCCCCGACACGCTCGTCGGCACCGATTCCCACACGCCCATGGTCAACGGCCTCGGCGTGGTGGGCTGGGGCGTCGGCGGCATCGAGGCCGAGGCCGCTCTGCTGGGCCAGCCGATCTCGATGCTCATCCCCGACGTGGTGGGGTTCCGGTTGTCGGGCGAGATCCCGTCGGGCGCCACCGCCACCGACCTGGTGCTCACCGTCACCAACCTGTTGCGGACGCACGGGGTGGTGGGCCGGTTCGTCGAGTTCTACGGGCCCGGTGTCGCCAACGTGCCGCTCGAGAACCGGGCGACGATCGGCAACATGTCGCCCGAGTACGGCTCGACCATCACGATCTTCCCGATCGACGCCGAGACCCTGCGCTACCTGCGCTTCACCGGCCGCTCCGACGACCAGGTGGCGCTCGTCGAGGCGTACGCCAAGGAGCAGGGCCTCTGGTACGACCCTGCGGCGGAGCCGGTCTTCACCGAGACGCTCGACCTCGACCTGTCGACCGTCGAGCCCAGCATCGCCGGACCGGCCCGCCCCCAGGACCGCGTGCCGCTGCGCGAGGCCAAGGCCCGCTTCGCCGTCGCGGTGGTCGACTCGCTGCCCGACGCCACCCCTGTGGCCGCCCCGTCCGCTGGGACGCGGCGGTCGTACGATGCCGCCGACGCCGCGTCGTTCCCGGCCAGCGACCCGCCGGCCGCCGCGTCGGACGCGCGTCGCCACGGCGCCGACCGGGACCCCGGGCCCGCGCCCGACCTCACCGACCACGTGCTGGGCCGCCCCCACCAGCGGGTGCCCGTGGAGCTCGACGGCGAGGCCTTCGAGCTGGACCACGGGCACGTGGCCATCGCCGCCATCACCAGCTGCACCAACACCTCGAACCCCCAGGTCATGGTCGCCGCGGGGCTGCTGGCCCGGAACGCCGTCGAGCGGGGGCTCGTCGCCAAACCGTGGGTCAAGACCTCGCTGGCGCCGGGGTCCAAGGTGGTCGTCGACTACCTCGACCGGGCGGGTCTGCTGCCACCGCTGGCCAAGCTGGGCTTCGACCTCGTCGGGTTCGGGTGCACCACGTGCATCGGCAACTCGGGCCCGCTGCCGGCGCCGATCGCCGCGGCGGCCGAGGAGCACGGCCTGGCGCTGGTGTCGGTCCTGTCGGGCAACCGCAACTTCGAGGGCCGCATCAACCCCGACGTGCGCATGAACTACCTGGCGTCGCCGCCGCTGGTGGTGGCGTACGCCTTGGCCGGGACCATGGACGTCGACCTGGCCACCGAGCCGCTCGGGCACGACCGCGACGGCCTGCCGGTGTTCCTGGCCGACCTGTGGCCGTCGCCTGCCGAGGTGTCATCGGTGGTGGCGGAGGCGTTGGCCTCGGAGATGTTCCGCACCGCCTACGGCCAGGTGTTCGACGGCGACGACCGCTGGCGGTCGCTGCAGGTGCCGGCCGGCGCGGCCTACGAGTGGGACGACACCTCTACCTATGTGCGGCGGCCGCCGTACTTCGACGGGCTGCCCGACGAGCCCGTCCCGCTCACCGACATCGCCGACGCCCGGGTGCTGGCGTGGCTCGGCGACAGCGTGACCACCGACCACATCTCGCCGGCCGGGGCCATCCACCCGGACAGCCCGGCGGGGCGCTGGCTGATCGCCGCCGGCGTGCCGCAGTCCGACTTCAACTCGTACGGGGCCCGGCGGGGCAACCACGAGGTCATGATCCGGGGTACGTTCGCCAACCGGCGCATCCGCAACCGGCTGGCGCCGGGCACCGAGGGCGGGGTCACCGTGCACCAGCCGTCGGGCGACCAGCTGTCGATCTACGACGCCGCCGAGCGCTACCGGGCCGAGGGCGTGCCGCTGGTGGTGCTGGCCGGCAAGGAGTACGGCTCCGGGTCGTCCCGGGACTGGGCCGCCAAGGGCACGGCCCTGCTCGGCGTGCGGGCGGTGCTGGCCGAGAGCTTCGAGCGGATCCACCGGTCGAACCTCATCGGCATGGGCGTGCTGCCCCTGCAGCTGGCCGAGGGCGTCACGCTCGACGACCCGGCGCTCGGGCTCGACGGCACCGAGCTGGTCAGCGTGTCCGGGCTGGCGGGCGCCGACCCGCTGTCGCTCCTCGGCGCCACGCTGCAGGTCCGCATCGGGTCGGCGACGGTGGACGCGACCGTCCGGATCGACACCCCGACCGAGGCCGCCTACTACCACCACGGAGGGATCCTCCAGTACGTCCTGCGCCAACACCTCGTTGGATAGAGGCCGCGCGGATAGGTCACGGCTGCTCGTCCTCGGCGCTTCGCGGCCGAGAGGTCAAACCATGCGCGGACTTCCCGCTCTTGGCGCCTACGGCGCCGGGGCCGCTCGGGCCACGGCCTCGCCCATGGGCTCGGCCTCCATAACCCCCGTCGCGCATACTGGTGCGCTGGTGGGCGATCCGACATGGGAAGCGCTGTACGCATGGAGCGACGACTGGCGGGTCGTACGCCGGCTGTCGGACGGGCATCGCAACCGGGTCGCGGTCGTGGCCGTCGACGGCCAGCCGTACGTCGCTCGCCTCGGCAGCATCAGCACCATGGCGCTCGAGTGGGAGGCGACGCTGCTCGACTGGCTGTTCCGGTGTGACGTCGGCGTCCCCGAGCTGGTCCCGACCCGCCGGTCGACCGACGACCAGCGGGAGCTCCACGCCGGCGGCTGCATCCTCATGCGGGTGGTCGACGGCCACCAGCCCAAGAGCGACGAGGACTGGGAGCTGGTCGCCGAGACCATGCGCCGCCTCCACCACGTCAGCGGTGGCTGGCCGCAGCGCCCCGGCAGCCGCTCGGCAGCCGACCTGCTCACCTACGAGGACGCCGAGAACGTAGCGATCGCCGCCATGCCGCCCGACGCGGTGCGGCGCTGCCGGGCGGCATGGGCCGCCGTCGCCCACCTGCCGAAGTCGGTGGTCCACGGCGACCCGCGGGCCGGCAACATCCGCATCACGGGCGGCCGGGCGGTGCTGCTCGGCTGGGACGAGGCCCGGGTCGACGCGCCGGCGTTCGACCTCGTCGCCCTGCCCCGGCGGATCAGCGGCCTCGACGAGGCCCAATGGGCCGACGCCGTCCGCGCCTCCTACGCGTGGGAGGCCGCCAACCGCTGGACGCTCGAACCCACCTACGCTCGCCGCCAACTCGACCAACTCCGCGCCTCTTCGTAGGAGGCGTCGGTGGCCACTCCGGCCTGTCAGGTTGTCGACACGATGCGCGGATCCGTGGCCTGAACGTTGCGATCGAGGACAGAAGATGTCCAGGATCCAAGGCTTTTTGCGCAGAATTCAGTGCATATGAACGCAGGACGCGTGTGACAAGGGACACTACAACTCGCGTTCTGACCCCCCCGGCCTCACCGATAGGTTCGGTTCATCCTGCTGGAGTGGGCTGGATAAGCAGTCCCGGATCATTGGAGATCCTGTGTTCGCACGTCTTGGTCGCTGGTGCCACGACCACCGTTGGAAAGTCGTCCTGATCTGGGTCGGCGTCCTCTTCGTCGGTTACAACATCCTGACTGCCGCGGGGGGCGCGCAGACCAACGCCGATTTCTCGGGGCCCGGGTTCGAGTCGGAGAAGGGTGGTGACATCCTCAACCGCGCCTTCGAGGGCGCCGGTGCCGGCTTCGGCGGCTCGATCGTCTTCAAGGCCGACCAGGGGTACGACGACCCCCAGGTCGAGAAGGCGATGGAGGGGTTCTTCGCTGAGATCGACGACCTCAAGAACGTCTCGCACGTCACGAGCCCGTACGAGAAGGGCCCGGATGGCGAGCCGGCCAACCCCAACCTGATCGCCGACAAGGAGCCCTTCGAGGGCAAGATCGCCTACGCCCAGGTCGACTTCAAGTCGGACATCGACGAAGCCGACTTCAACAAGGTGTCCAAGGACATCAACAAGGCCTACGACGAGTTCGTCGAGGACAACGACGTCAAGGGCCTGCAGGTCGAGCTCGGTGGCCAGGCGCTGTCCGAGTTCGAGCCGCCGACGTCCGAGCTGCTCGGTGTCGCCTTCGCGATCTTCATCCTCATCGCGGCGTTCGGTTCCGTGCTCGCCATGGGCCTGCCGATCGGCGTCGCCATCGGCGGCATCATGAGCGGCACGATGATCGCTGGGTTCCTCAGCTTCATCTTCCACCCGCCGAGCTTCACCTCGACCTTCGCGTTGATGATCGGCCTCGGTGTAGGCATCGACTACGCCCTGTTCATCGTCACCCGCTACCGGGAGAACCTGCAGCGGGGCCACGACATCCGTGAGTCGATCGGCATCGCGCTCGACACGGCCGGCCGGGCGGTCATCTTCGCCGGCACGACCGTCGTCATCTCGATCATCAGCATGGTGCTGATGAACCTGAGCTTCGTCACCGGCATGGCCATCGCCATCGTCACGGTCATCGTGGCCACGATGGCGGCCTCGGTCACGCTGCTGCCGGCGCTCCTCGGCTTCTCCGGTTCCAACATCGAGATCACCCGGCGCCGGGGCCTGGTCGCCGCGTCGCTGGCCGCGGTCGGCCTGGTGGGTGCGGCGTTCAACTTCGCGCCGCTCTCGATCGGCTTCCTGCTCGCTGCGCTGCTGGTGCTGCCCGGTCTGCTGTCCGGGCTGGGCTCACTGATCGGGCGCAAGTGGAGCTTCGGCAACGGCCTGAGCCGCTTCTTCGACAAGCTCAACATCCCGTGGATGCGCCAAACCGTCCAGGTGCGGCGGGACAAGCCGGTCCGGGAGACTGCTGCGTACCGCTGGAGCCGGCTCATCCAGCACCACCCGTGGCCTGCGGCGCTCATCGCGACGGCCTTCCTGCTGGTGCTGGCGATCCCGGTGTTCGGCATCCGGCTGGCCAACTCGGACGAGGGCAACTTCCCCGAAGACACCACCACCCGTCAGGCCTACGACCTGCTGACCGACGGCTTCGGCCCCGGGTACAACGGCCCGCTGTTCCTGGCGGCCAACCTGCCCAACGGCGCCGATGACGCCGCCATCGACAAGGTCACCAAGGCTGTCGAGGACACCCCGGGCGTCGACAAGGTCGCCCCCGGCCGGGTCAGCGAGGACGGCTCGGCCGTGTCGTGGATGGTCCTGCCGGACTCGTTCCCGCAGGACGAGGAGACCACCTCGCTGGTCAACCACCTGCGCCGCGACGTCCTGCCCGAGGCCACCCAGGGCACCGACCTCGACGTGCTGGTCACCGGCCAGGTCGCCGGCGGGGTCGACTTCAGCCGCTACCTGTCGGATCGTCTGCCGTACTTCATCGCGGCCGTCCTGATCCTGTCGTTCCTGCTGCTGATGATCGTGTTCCGCTCGATCCTGGTGCCGCTGAAGGCGGTCGTCATGAACCTGCTGTCGATCGGCGCCGCCTACGGCGTCATGGTGGCGGGCTTCCAGTGGGGCTGGTTCGGATCGGTCCTGAACTTCGAGGCTGCGCCGATCGAGCCATGGATGCCGATGATGCTGTTCGCCATCGTCTTCGGCTTGTCCATGGACTACGAGGTGTTCCTGCTCTCCCGGGTCCGGGAGGAATGGCACCGCACCGGTGACAGCCGCACCGCGGTCGCCGACGGCCTGGCGGTCACCGCCCGGGTCATCTCGGCCGCCGCGCTGATCATGGTGTTCGTCTTCGGGGCGTTCCTCCTCGAGGACCTGACCGTGGTCAAGCTGATGGGTACGGGCCTGGCGACGGCGGTGCTGCTCGACGCCACGATCGTCCGAATGCTGTTGGTCCCCGCGACGATGGAGCTGCTGGGCGACAAGAACTGGTGGATGCCGAAGTGGCTCGACCGGATCCTGCCCAACGTCGACGTCGAGGGCCACGGCGGCGAGGACGCCGGCCTCACCGAGCGGGAGCTGGAGCCCATCTCCTGACCCTCCCGGTCGCTCGTTCCCGGTTCCTGGATGGTGCCCGACCCGTGACTGCGGGTCGGGCACCATCGCGTCTGCCATGAACTTCGCTGCTGCGCTGAAGGCCTTCGCCGCAGTCTTCCCGGCCGAGCTGCCGGACAAGACGATGATCGCCACCGTCGTGCTGGTGACCCGCTACCGGCGTCCCCTCCCGGTGTGGGCCGGTGCCGCCGCCGCGTTCACCCTCCACGTAGTGGTCGCCGTAGCCGCCGGCGGCCTCCTGACCCTGCTCCCCGAGACGGCGGTGAAGCTGGCCACTGCGCTCCTGTTCGCCACCGGCGCCGTGATCCTCTGGCGCACCGCCTCGTCCCACGAGTCGGAAGCCGAGTCAGAGCTCATCGACGTCGACGCCGATGCCGAGGTGCCGGGCGATCCCGCCGGCCAGGTGTCCCCACCACCCGATGCCGCCGACGCCCACGAGGACCAAGCCGAGTCAGAGCTCTCCGACGCTGCCGGTGCCACGCCAGACGGCACCGTCGAGCTGCCTGAGGCGCCCCCCGATGCCGGTCTCGCCGACGACGCCTGGTTCGATGCCGTGACCGGCGCCGGGTCGGCCGAAGCCGACGTCGACACGCCCGACGACGCCGGCACTGACGCCGGGTCGGCCGCCCTCGACGCTCGCCCGGCCGATGGCGGCGACGGGACGACTGGTATCTCAGGCGCAGCCCGGGGCGGGGTGGCCGATCGGGGTGCCAGCGGAGCTGCCGAGGTTGTCGGGGCTGGTCGGGGTGGCGTGGCCGCCCTTCCCTCGGTGAAGGCGGCGGTGGTGGGGAGCTTTGGGGTCATTGCGTTGGCGGAGTGGGGGGACCTCACGCAGTTCGCCACGGCGGGGATGGCGGCCAGCACGGGGGCGCCGGTGGCGGTGGCGATCGGGGCGCTGCTGGCGCTGTGGGCGGTGGCCGGCTTGGCGGTGACGGTCGGCCGGGGCGTCACCCGGTGGCTGCCGATCCACGTCATCCAGCGGGTGGCGGCCGGGGTGTTCGGGGTGCTCGCACTGTCGGTTCTGTGGTCCTTGCGCTCATAATGAGCGCTACGACAACAGACGAAGGATGGGGGAACCCAGCGATGGCGACGACCTTCACTCGCATGGACGAGTCGACGGCCGAGCAGTGGGCCGTGATCGGGGCGGAGACCGTGAAGAACCAGCCCCGCGTGGCCGAGCAGGTGCTCGCCATGCTGCGGCAGCTGGAGGGGATCACCGACGGCTTCGGCACCAACCAGCTGGTCCACGCCCTGCAGACGGCGACCTACGCCGAGAAGGCCGGCGCCGAGCAGGACATGATCGTGGCTTCGCTGTGCCACGACATCGGCAAGGTCATCAGCGTCTGGAACCACCCGGCGATCGCCGCCGAGATCCTGAAGCCCTACGTCCGCGACGAGGTCTACCAGGCCATCAAGGCCCACCAGGACTTCCAGGGCAAGCACTACTACCACCACTTCGGCGGCGACTCGAACGCCCGGGACAAGTACGAGGGCGAGCCCTGGTACGACCTGGCCGCTCAGTTCGCCGACGACTGGGATCAGGTGGCCTTCGACCCCGACGGCGACACCCTGCCGCTCGAGCACTTCGAGCCCATGGTCCGCGAGGTCTTCTCGGCCCCCCGGAGCATGTGAGCCGTCCTATCGGCCCCACAAGCGCGTGACTCGGTGCCGAAAGCTAGAGGTCTGGGCCGCGGCGCTAGGTGAAGAGCAATTCGAAGCTTTCGGGCCAGCAGAGTGTGACTCCATGCCGGCGGCAGAGCGGTTCCCAGCGAGGGTGCCGGGGTTGGCACTCGAGGGCGAGCACCGGGCGAACAGGGTCGCCGGTCCGTTCGAGCAGCGCCTGATAGTCGAGCACCTGCCCGAGCCCGAGGCGGATCTGGCTCGATTCATTGGCGTCGGTGAGGCTCTTCACCTCGACAACGGTGGCACCGGACGGGTCACGCCACGCGAGGTCGAAGGTCGGATCACCACGTCCCGGGGATAGCGGCAACAGGCCGTGAGCTCGGACGGCTTCAGCCAAGCTCTCCTGCGTCGAAGTGTGGCCACGCAGGCCCCGACCAACCTTGTCCGGATCGACCGTGGGCTGTGCTCTCGCGGTTATGTCCTGGTTCGGATCGACTGATCTGTAGTCCGTTGCGAGTTGGGGTTCAACAATCGGCCGCTCGGGCCGGTCCGCATCAAAAACCGACGGCATACCGACTGGCATGAGCCTGAACATGACTACCTGGCGCTCCGGACCGCCTCCCGTTTCCGGAGCTGACACCCAGTAGCAAGGCTCGGTGTCGCTGATCTCGAACTCGCCGGCGTACTGGACTATCCCGGACGAGCCCCAGAAGACCCTGAGCGCCTTTCCCTGCCCCTTGTGTTCGAGGATCGCCCGGTTCCCACGCTGGAGCACCTGATCACCGCGTTGGCCCTCGCCCGCATAGTGGAACTCATCACCTTCCCAACGATCGAAGTAGCCATGCCGCTCACCGGTCGATGGATCGGAGAAGATGATCACGTTCGGTGTTTGGGCGCTCATTGAGATCCCGCCCTGCTGGCCGCCGCCGTAGAGCTCATGGAGGGCACCGCGCCGAATCAGATCTCCAGGGTCGAGATCCCACCCGCGAACCTCGACCGGAGTCCGAACATCGACGACATGGAAGCCGAGTCGCTCCAATGGCAAACGAATCGAGCGCCGGTCGCCTCTGAAGTCGCCGGGCTGCAGAAGCGGTTCGTCCGGACGTTCGTTCCGGTGCGCCACAACCACGATGGCCTTGGCGTCATAGCGTCGACCCTGATGCTCGATCGCATATCGATTCGCAGCCCTCAGGTCATGTCGCGCGAGAAACTCGTCGCGGCCGACGGCATCCCACTCATCGATCGCAGCAAGGACCGCTTCACGAGAGATCTCTCGCGTCAGCGGCGATCCCGGTTCGACCACCCGAAAGCCCAATCGGCGGAGCACCTGGGCAACAGTTCGATCCCCACCGGAGAAGTCAGCTGCGACGGGCATCGGCTGATCTGGATACTGCAAGCCCAGAGCGACACCTGCGATCGCCTTCGAGTCATAGAGCCGTCCGTCAACCTTCAGGAAATATGACCGGGCGCGGCTGTAGCCGTACCGCTGAAGAAACTCGTCCCGGCCCAGTTGATCGAGCAGCTCGATCGCGGCTTCGACCGCCGCGCGATCTGTCAGCCCGCTGATGCGTACCGCCATACGGCCATGGTTGCAGGGTGGAGCTGGCTGGTAGGGCCTTTTGCCGTCGGCGTGAGTGCGGGCTCCGTCGCTGGCCCACCTACGTGCACTGACGGGGGGCAGAACCGAAGGTATGTACCGGACGTCGTCGAGCGGCTCGTTGCCGCAGCGTCTGCTTGCACCCGGGAGGACCTAGAGCTACAGGTCGGGTAGGCCCATGTCGACGTTGGGGGCGCCGAGGCCGCCGTCGACCTCCAGCAGCTTGCCGGTGAGGTAGGACCCCGCCGGCGAGGCCAGGTAGAGCACCGCCGCGGCGATGTCCTCGGGCTGGCCGACGCGGTGCAGCGGTGTCGTGCGCTCCAGCTCGGTGCGGAGGTTGTCGTCG
>Ga0209382_10001743_pt1 | contig 33523 bp, 27 predicted proteins | sample SoiMetdeltSBSDD5_FD_187599 | JGI IMG/M metagenome (GOLD analysis project Ga0209382, IMG submission 187599) | Bulk soil microbial communities from a Populus tree surrounding site in Tennessee, USA - Soil MetaG P. deltoides SBSDD5 (SPAdes) (version 2) | ecosystem: Environmental > Terrestrial >... | reverse complement strand
GGTCGTCAGGATCGCGACGCGGGCCCCGCGCCGCTCGAGCACCGCGTTGGTGCCGACCGTGGTGCCGTGAACGAGCCGCCGCACGTCGCGGCCGGCGATGCCGAGCGCGGCGAGCCCCGAGAGCACGGCCGCGCTCTCGTCCCGCGGCCGGGACGGCACCTTGGTGACGACCACTTTGCCGGTGGCTTCGTCGACCGCGGTGAGATCGGTGAACGTGCCGCCGACGTCGATCCCGACGATGAACATGCGCGTGATGATAGCATCGAGCCACAGAGGGGGAGGGCGACCATGGCGACGAGCGGCGACGCGATCAAGCATTTGTGGACGCACAAGACGCAGGACCATCCCTGGCTGGCCGATGAGGAGCTCGTGATCGAGCGCGCCGAGGGCGTCCACGTCTGGACCGAGCGCGGCAAGAAGCTCATCGACGGCTTCGCCGGCCTCGCCGTCGTCAACGTCGGCCACGGCCGCCGCGAGATCGCCGAGGCGATCGCCGAGCAGACCGTGCGCCTGGCGTACTATCCGACGACGCGCCAGTTCTCGAACCGGCCGGCCGCCGAGCTGGCGCAGAAGATCGCCTCGCTCGCGCCGGGCGATCTCGACTATTCGTTCTTCGCGGTCAGCGGCGCCGAGGCCAACGAGCGTGCGATGCAGATCGCCCGCCACTACTGGCTCGCGGCCGGCAAGCCCGACAAGCACAAGGTCATCTCGCTCCAGGGCGGCTATCACGGCGGGACCACGGGCACGTTCGCGGTCTGCGGGCTGCCGCATCTGACCGCGGCGTACACCGACCTGCACGTGCCGGGATTCGCGAAGGTCACCCCGCCATATCCGTTCCGCGATCGCGGCGCTGGCAGCGACGAGGCGCTGGTGCAGCGCCGCGCCCGTGAGCTGCGCGACGCGATCGTCAAGGAAGGGCCCGAGACCGTGTCGGCCGTGATCATGGAGCCGGTGATCTCGTCGGGCGGCTTCATCATGCCGCCCATCGGCTGGCTCCGGGCCGTGCGCGCGATCTGCGACGAGCTCGACGTGCTGATGATCGCCGACGAGGTCATCACCGGATTCGGTCGCACCGGGCGGTGGTTCGCCGTCGAGCACGACGGCGTCGTCCCCGATCTGATGACCGTGGCCAAGGGCATCACGTCGGGCTACGTCCCGCTTTCGGCGGCGATCGCGCGGCGTCGGCTGGCGGACGCGTTCTCCGAGGACGCCACGGAAGAGAACGTGCACCCCGGCACCTACGCGGCGCACCCGGTCGCGTGCGCAGCGGCGCTCGCCAACATCCAGATCATGGAGAAGGACCACCTGATCGAGAACGCCGAGGCCATGGGCGCGCGTCTGCGCGATGGGCTCCAGCAGGCAATCGGCAAGAAGCGGATCGTCGGCGAAGTGCGCGGGCGCGGGCTCCTCGTGTGCGCCGAGCTCGTGGAGCCGGACGGCTCGGGCCGGCCGCTCGCCAAGGAAAAGGTCGCGCGGCTCGATCGCCTGGCGTGGGATCGGGGCGCGATCGTTTACGCGCGGGGCCAGGTCGTGCGACTCGCGCCCCCGCTCTGCATCACCCGCGAGGAAGTCGACCAGCTCGTCGACGTCGTCGCGGCGAGCATCGGCGCGCTCGACGCCGAGCTCGGCTGAGCCGCGCGCGAGGCGTCACCGTGGTGCACCCGCGTGCCGGCATGCTCGCCGAGCCGGCGAGCTTGGCGAACATTCCGCGACTGATGACCGCGTATTACACGACGCGGCCGGATGCCGCCGTCCGCGAGCAGAAGGTCGCTTTCGGCACTTCGGGCCATCGCGGCTCGGCGCTCACCGCCTCGTTCAACGAGGCGCATATCCTCGCGATCACTCAGGCCATCTGCGAGCATCGCCGGCGCCAGGCCATCGACGGCCCGCTGTTTCTCGGGATCGACACGCACGCGCTCTCGGAGTCGGCGCTGGCCAGCGCGCTCGAGGTGCTGACGGCTCATGGCGTCGACGTGATGCTCGACGACCGTCAGGGCTACACGCCGACACCCGTCGTGTCCCACGCGATCCTCACGTACAACCGCGGCCGCGCGCGGGGCCTCGCCGACGGCATCGTCGTCACGCCCTCGCACAACCCGCCCGAGGACGGCGGCTTCAAGTACAACCCGCCGCACGGCGGACCTGCCGACACCAACGTGACAGGATGGATCCAGGATCGCGCCAACGCGCTGCTGGGGGGCGGGCTCATCGGTGTGGAGCGGATCCCGTTCGAGCGAGCGCGCCGCGCGACGACCACGCATCGCTTCGATTACATGGGCGGCTACGTCGCGGACCTCGGCAGCGTGGTCGACCTGGACGCCGTGCGCGGCTCCCGACTGGCGCTCGGCGTCGATCCGCTGGGCGGCGCCGGCGTCCATTACTGGGCGATGATCGGCGAGCGCTACCGGCTGCCGCTCACGGTCGTCAGCGACGTGGTCGATCCGACCTTCGCCTTCATGCCGCTCGACTGGGACGGCAAGATCCGGATGGACTGCTCGTCGCCGTATGCGATGCGCCGGCTGATCGGGCTCAAGGATCGCTTCGACGTCGCGTGGGCGTGCGACACCGACCACGACCGGCACGGCATCGTCGCGCGGAGCGCCGGGCTCTTGAACCCGAATCACTATCTGGCGGTCGCGATCTCGTATCTCTTCACGCACCGGCCGGCGTGGCCGCGGAGTGCCGGCATCGGCAAGACGGTCGTCAGCAGCAGCATGATCGATCGCGTGGCCGCCCGGCTCGGCCGGGCGCTGCTCGAGGTTCCCGTCGGGTTCAAGTGGTTCGTCGACGGGATGCTCGCGGGCTCGCTGGGGTTCGGCGGCGAGGAGAGCGCGGGAGCCTCGTTCCTGCGCCGCGACGGCACCGTGTGGACCACCGACAAGGACGGGATCATTCTTGGTCTGCTGGCCGCGGAGATGACCGCGGTGACCGGGCACGATCCCGGCGATCTCTATCGCGAGCTCACGGCGGAGTTCGGCGAGTTCGCCTTTGAGAGGGTCGACGCGCCGGCCAGCCCCGCGGAGAAGACGCGGCTCGCGCGTCTGTCGGCGGAGGAGGTGTCCGCCTCCGAGCTCGCGGGTGAGCCGATCACGGCGCGGCTGACGACCGCACCCGGAAACCAGGCGCCAGTCGGCGGCTTGAAGGTGGTCACGCCGAGCGGCTGGTTCGCGGCGCGTCCCTCGGGCACCGAGGACGTCTACAAGCTCTACGCGGAGAGCGTCAAGGGAGAAGACCACCTTCGGCGAATTCAGGAAGAGGCGCGCGCGGTGATCCAGCGCGTCTTCCGCGGAGAGAAGAGGTAGAAGCTTGCATTCAGACCGTGACCGCATGCGCATTCTCAGCACGCGCCTGCTCGATTTGCACGGCGTGTTGCTCGACCGCGAGCGCCGCGCGTACGAGGAGGAGCACGGCTCGGTCGCCGCGCGCGAGCTGCTGCACCTCTTGCTGCACGACCAGCGCTTCGCGTGGCTGCGCTCGCTCTCGTCCATGATCGCGAACATCGATGCCGTCGTCGATACCGACGAGCCGATCCCGCCCGAGAGCGCGCGCGCGGCATTTCGCGACGCCTATCAGCTCTTGAAGTCCGATGCCGGCGGCGACTTCCGGGACAAGTACCACCTGGCGCTGCAGGACTCGCCCGACGTGATCATGGCGCACGCCGCGGTCAGCCGCGTCCTCGCCGACGCGGACCCGACAAAACGCTGAGCGGCGTCCGGCGGCCCGCGGCCCGGGAGCGCTCGTGAGCCGGCTGGCCCGCCGCGATTTCCTGAACGGCGTGGCGCTCGCGGCGGGCGGCGCGCTGCTGTCACCGCTCGACTCGCTGGGCCTGAGCCTCGACGAGGCCGCGAGCTCCTATCCGCCCGCGCTGACGGGCCTGCGTGGCAGTCCCGACGGCTCGTTCGAGGTCGCGCACGCGGTGCGCGAGGGCCGGTTCTGGCCGACCGCGGGCCCGCCCGCCGACACGGGCGAGCGCTACGATCTCGTCGTCGTGGGCGCGGGCATCAGCGGTCTCGCCGCGGCCTGGTTCTTTCGCAAGGCCGCCGGCCCGTCGGCACGCATCGTGATCCTCGACAACCACGACGACTTCGGCGGCCACGCGCGGCGCAACGAGTTCCGCGTGGGCGGCCGCACGCTGATCGGCTACGGCGGCGCCTTCGCGATCGACAGCCCGGCGCCATACAGCGCCGTGGCGAGTTCGCTGCTCACTGAGCTCGGCGTGGCGGTCTCGAGCTGGCAGAGCGTGGTCGCGCGCTCGCTCTACGCGTCGCTCGGTATGGGCGCCGCCGTGTTCTTCGATCGCGAGACCTTCGGCGCCGACCGGCTGCTGGCGGCGCCCGAGCGCGGCGCGGCGTCCGGCGCGGGTGATGCCGACGCCTGGCCCGCGTTTCTCGCCACGGCCCCGCTGTCGGAGACGGCCCGCCGCGACATCGCGCGGCTGGTCAAGACGCCGGGCGACTATCTACGCGGGCTCGGCGACGCCGAAAAGAAGGACCGGCTTGCGCGCGTCAGCTACGCCGATTTTCTCGTGCGGATGGCCGGCTGCCATCCCGACGTGCTGCCGTTCTTCCAGGCGCGCCCACACTCGCTCTACGGTCTCGGAATCGATGCGGTCTCGGCGCTCGATGCGTGGGGCGTAGGGTTGCCGGGCTTCGCGGGCATGAAGCTCCGGCGTTCGGCCGGGCCCGGCATGGGGCTCGACGCGCGGCCGGGCCCACGTTCGCGGTTCTTTCACTTTCCCGACGGCAACGCCACGATCGCCCGGCTGCTCGTGCGTCAGCTCATCCCTGGCGCCGTCGCCGGCTCTCGCGCCGAGGACACAGAGATGGCGCGCGTCAACTACGGGGCGCTCGACGTGCCCGGCGCAGCCCGCCTGCGTCTCAACAGCACCGTGGTCCGCGTCCGGCACACCGACGACCGGGCCGAGGTCGAGGTGGACTACGCGCGGTCCGGGCGGCTCGAACGCATACGCGCGCGTCAGTGCGTGCTGGCCTGCTGGCACGGGATGATCCCTTATCTGTGCCCCGAGCTGCCCGAGAAGCAGCGTGAGGCGCTCGCCTACGCGACGAAGGTTCCGCTCGTGTACACGAACGTGGTGCTGAAGCGGTGGACCAGCTTCGAGGCCCTCCACGTGAGCCAGGCGCACTGTCCGGGCAGCTTCTTCTCCTCGGTGAGCCTCGCCCTGCCGGTGCGTGTGGGCGGCTATTCGCCCTCGCGTCGTCCCGAGGAGCCCATGGTCGTGCACATGAGCCGCACGCCGTGCAAGCCGGGCGTGCCGGCGCGCGAGCAGCACCGCGCCGGGCGTGTCGAGCTCCTCACCATGACGTTGGACACGTTCGAGCGCCGCGTGCGGGAGCAGCTCACGCACATGCTGTCGGCCGGTGGATTCGACGCGGCCCGTGACGTCCTGGCGCTCACGGTGAATCGGTGGCCGCACGGCTACGCGTATCAGTACAACTCGCTCTGGGATCCCTTCTGGATCGCCGGAGGGCCGCTACCGTGCGTGGCCGCGCGCAAGCCGTTTGGACGTATCGCGATCGCGAACTCGGACGCCGCGGCCTACGCCTACACCGATGCGGCCATCGATCAGGCGCATCGCGCGGTCCGCGAGGTGCTCTCGCTTGCGTGACCGGCGTAGATGACGGGCTAGTTCGCGCTCCAGGCAAACGGCGCGAAGTGGCCGTTGTTGCCGCCGGTAGTGTCGTCCCAGTCGATTCCGAAGGCGTGCAGGTGGCTGCGCGAAGCCTTCGCGAGCGCCAGCTTCGACGCGACGGGGTGGCCGACGTTCTCGAAGTAGATCGGCTCGCCCTTGTTGGCGCCGGCGATCCCCTCGACGGCGAGGTCGAGCACGCCCGGAATCGAGACCGAGCGGCGCATCCCGGTCATCTCGAACTTGATCGGTTTGGCCTCGACCCCGCCGAAGCGGCTGATCAGCGGGCCGAGCGCAGCCATCGGGCCGCCGCCCTGACCGCTCGCGATCGCGGTGAGCGCCTCGCGCTGCTCAGCCGAGGCCCGCTCGTCCACGATGACGCCGACGGTCCAGTTGCCCAGTCCCATCGCACCGGGCGTGTGGGCGAGGACAGCGAAGCAGAGACCGTCGAGCCGCGTGTTACCGTGCTGGCCGCGATCGATCCGGAACACGAGCCCAACATCGCACGAGCCCTTGGTCGGGCGGGCCGTCAGGCCCGAGGTCGGGCAGGGGCATACGGACTCACAGCTGCACGCTTCGAAGTATTCGCCGTTGACACGCCACGCGGTGTTTGCCATGACCATCCTCCGCCGGCCGCACCGAGCGGCCTGTCCGCCGTCCCGGTTCTGCCGGTAACACTATACCGCTACATCGAGTGTCCGCCGGCCCGCAACGCTCCCGCGAGACTCGGCCGGATCGCGACGACGATGCCGAGGAGGACGAGCGCGATACCGGTTGTCCGCGCGATCCACTCTCCGCGCGGCAAGAGCTTCTCGGCCGCCACGACGGCGGCGATGAGCAGGACCCACATCAGGCCCATCGCGCCGGCCACGACCAGCACGATCATCAGCGCCCAGCAGCAGCCCAGACAGTACAGCGAGTGGGCCGCGCCCATCATCAGGCCGCCGCGCCAACCGTCGCGCCAGTGGCCGAGGAGAAATCCGAGCGGACTGCGGCACTGCTGCAAGCATCGTTGCTTGAGCGGCGAGAACTGAAAGACTCCGGCAATGACCAGCACTCCGGCGACGCCGTAGGCAAGCGCTCCGGGCCCGACTGCGCTCAGCGCGACGCTGGCCAGGTAGATCGGAATGCCGATCACGGCCCAGATCGCGAGGTACACGAGCGTGAACGCAGCGATGCGAACGGCCTTCCCGAACGAGCTGGTGATGGTCCGCAAGGTCGCCGCGTAGAGCCTGATCATCGGCAGCGCGCTTGGGAGCATCATCGCGGCCATCATCACGGCCCACGCTCCGACGTACGCCGCGCCGTCGGCGAGAGTCGGGCTCATCGCCATTTCCATCCCGGCCATGTCGTCCATCGCCATCGGGCGGAGCAGCACGTGAGCCCATGCGGCGATGGCGATGACGAACAGGAAGAGAGTGGTCAGCAGGGTGGCTCGATCTGGACCGATCACCGAGGCCGCGTCGGGCGGCGATTCGCCTGAAGCTCCGCCGCGCATGGCCGGAACTCTAGCGCGCGCTGGGAGTCGAGTCCAGCCGCCTAGCCGACGCGCGCGCGCACGAAGTCGCCGATGCCGGCGATGGCCTTCTCGGCTTCGTCGAGGATCGGCAGGAACCAGTGCCACACGTGGACCATCTCGGGCCACTCCTCGACCTTGACGTCGACACCCGCGGCGCGCGCCCGCGCGCCGAGACCGACCGCGTCGTCCAGCAGCACTTCCTCGCTGCCGACGTGGACGAGCAGCGGCGGCAGGTTGCGCAGATCCGCGAAGAGCGGAGAGACCAGCGGCGCCTTGCGGTCGCCGCCGCGAACGTAGGCCTGCGCCATTGCCTCGACCCCGTCGCGGGTGACGATCGGGTCCGACGCCGCCTTCGTCGCATAGCTGGCGCCGCTGCACGTGAGATCGACCCACGGCGAGATGCACACGCCGCCCGCCGGCCGCGGCAGCCCGCGGTCGCGCAGCGCGAGCAAGGTCGCCACAGTGAGCCCACCGCCCGCCGAATCACCGCCGAGCACGATCCGGCCCGGAGCGATCCCGCGTCCGAGGAGCCACTGGTACGCGGCGATCGCGTCGTCGAGCGCGGCCGGGAACGGATTCTCGGGCGCCAGCCGGTAGTCGAGGAGCAGCGCCCGCGTGCCTGACGCCCGCGCGATGGCCGCGGCGAGATGGCGATGCGAGCGCGGCGAGCCGATCGCATAGCCGCCGCCGTGGAAGTAAAGCACGACCGTATCGGTCCTGGCCGCGGGCGGCGTGAGCCACTCGGCCGGGCGCTCGGGCGCCTTCACGAGCTCGACCGCCACGTCAGACGGAGTGGTGAAGACGCGCTCGGCGCGGTCGTACTGGCTGCGCCGCTGCTCCAGGGTGAGCGAGCTCGATGGGGGAAGCTTCGCCAGGTGCTCTCGGACAGCTCGGATTCCTCGCGCGGTCATGGGCCCTCCAGCCTGGCGATCGCCGGATAGACCTCGGACTGCGCGCGATGCAGATCTTCGGCGAAGTCGACCTCGGTCCACGGCAATCCCGTCACGTCCACCGCTTCCACGCGCTGGCGGCTCACCAAGAGATGCAGCGCGTCCTCGTATTCGCAGACTCCCTGGCTCTCGTCGATGACCCGCTCGAGCAGGCCGATCAGATCGCGGCCGGCCTCCGGCCCGCACTTGAAGAAGCCGATGCCCTCGCCTACCCGGTCCCATGCGCGGGGCACGATCTTCTTGCCGAGCGCGATGACGCGCTGGTCCTGGACGTAGATCTTCACTTCCTCGCCGGTGTCGGCGAAGCCTTCGTCGATCAGGAACGCCTGCGGCGCCGGCGCACCGACGAGCCGGAGCAGGAACTCGCGCGGGAAGACCACGTCGGCGTCCATGATCAGGGTCGGCTCGCGGCTGATCAGGTCGCGCGCGCAGTAGAGGGACATCGACGAGCCCTTTTGATAGGCCGGGTTGTGCACGCACTCGATCGTCATCCCGCTCGGTGCTCCCGCCGCGAGCGCCCGCACCTGGTCGGCGCAGTGGCCGACGACGATCGCGACGTCCCGCACGCCCGCGGCGTGCAGCGCATCGAGCATCCGCGCGAGGATCGGGCGCCCGCCGACAGGCAAGAGCGACTTCTGCGTGTGATCGGTCAGCGGAGCGAGCCGGCGGGCGACGCCGGCGGCCAGGATGATCGCCGAGGTTCGTGCGTGGCTCATCGGGGCCTATAGTATCCTGTGCGTAACCGAATTGACGCAGGATCGACACTAGATGCATTTGCACGGCCCGCGGTCGATGACGGGAGGTTGACGCGGCATTGAGCCACACGACGGCCCGGCGGTCTCAGACGCCCCTCGCACCGGTTCACGACCCGACTCTCCAGCGCGAAGTCTTCCAGCGCGACGGCTTCGTGGTGGTAGAAGGGCTCTTCGACGAGGCCGAGACTACGCGCATCTCCGATTGGACCGACGAGCTCGAGCAGAGCCCCGAGGTCCCCGGACGAACCATGAAGTACTACGAGCCGAGCTTGCTGCGTCCCGGCGAGCGCGTGCTGCAGCGCATCGAAAACTTCTGCCCGTTCCATGCAGGGTTCGCGGAGCTCTGCGACGGCGACAGGCTGCGCGGCGCGGTGTCGCGCCTGTTCGGCGAGCCGGCCGTGCTCTTCAAGGACAAGATCAACTTCAAGCTGCCCGGCGGCGACGGCTTCAAGCCGCACCAGGACCAGCAGGCCGGCTGGAGCACCTACGCGGACCTGTTCATCACCGCCATGGTCAGCATCGATTCCACCACCGCCGAGAACGGCTGCCTCGAGCTGTGCGCCGGCCAGCACACGCGCGGGCTCCTGGGCGAGGAGTGGAAGCCCCTCACCGACGACGACATGCGCCAGCTCGGTGGCCGCGCGGTACCGACCCGGCCCGGCGACGCGGTGTTCTTCGACTCCTATACCCCGCACGCCTCGAGCCCGAACCTCACCGCCGAGCGCCGGCGCGTGCTCTACATCACCTACAACCGCCGGTCGGCCGGTGACCACCGCGTGCAGTATTTCGCTGACAAGCGGAAGAGCTTCCCGCCCGACATCGAGCGCGATCCCAATCGAACCTACACGTTTCGTGTCTGAGTCAGGACACGAGGGAAACCCGGCATGATGCTGAGTCGTATTGCGCTCGTCCTGGCCGCCTGTCTGTCGATGGCTTCGCCTGCGTACGCGTACCTCGACCCGGGCACCGGCAGCATGCTGGTCTCGGCGGTGCTCGGCGTGGCGGCCGCACTGGCGCTGGCGGTGAAGATGTTCTGGTATCGGCTGATCACGTTCTTCCGCGGCAAGAGGCCGGCGCCGGAGAAGTAGCGCGCCCAGCGCGACGGCCGGTGGCGCGCCGAGCGTCGCGCCGATCATGAGCATCTGGCAGGAGTGGAAGAGCTACCGACGCTTCCAGAAGCTGCCGCTCGGCGACCGCAGCATCGTCTTCTACTCAGAGACGCATCAGGACTGGCATCATCTCCAGCCGATCATCGATTTTCTGGCTGACCGCTTGTCCCGGACCGTCTGCCACGTCACCTCGGAGGGCAGTGTGGCGCTGCCCGCGGCGCCGAGCCGGCGCGTCCACGGGTTTCCGATCGGGGCGGGCGCTCTCTGTACCTGGTTCTTCCAGACCCTCAAGGCCGACGTGCTGGTGCTCACGATGCTCGATCTGCAGAATTTTCACCTCAAGCGCTCGGTTCATCCAGTGCACTACGCCTACGTGTTCCACAGCATGGGCAGCACGCACATGGTCGACCACGCGAACTCGTACGACCACTACGACAGTCTCCTGTGCGTCGGCCCGCATCACGTCGCCGAGATCCGCCGGCGCGAGGCGCTGCAGCGCTTGACGCCCAAGCACCTCTTTCAGCAGGGCTACCCTCGGCTCGAGCGCCTGGTCGCGCAGGCCGACGCCACCCCGCGCGCGCCGTCGCGGACGACCACCGCCTTGCTCGCGCCGACCTGGGGGGAGCAGTCGATCCTGCATGTCTGCGGCGAGCCGCTGATCGCGGCGCTGCTCGCCGGGGGCATCCGCGTGGTCTTGAGGCCGCACTATCAGACGACGCGGCTGGCTCCGCGGCTCGTCGAGGGCCTGGTGGCCCGCTTCGGCGCCGATCCAGGATTCCGGCACGTGAGCCGCATGGAGGAAAGCGCCTCGCTGCACGAGTCCGACGTGCTCATCTGCGACTGGTCCGCGATGGCGATCGAGTACGCGCTCGGCCTCGGCAAGCCCGTGCTCTTCGTCGACGTGCCGCCGCGCGTGCGAAACCCGGCGTACGCCGAGCTCGGCATCGAGCCGATGGAGATGCGGATCCGTCGCGAGCTCGGGAGCGTCTTGCCGCTCGACCGTGTCGCCGACGCGCCTGGCTATGTCGGCGAGCTGCTTCGCGGCGCGGCCGAGTTCCGCAAGCGAACCGTCGCGCTGCGCGAAGAGTGGGTGTTCAACTTCGGCCGCAGCGTCGAGGCCGGCGCGCACGAGATCGCGCGCATCGCCGACGAGCGGGCGGGCGTCGGAGCGCGCGGCCGACAGGCGTGAGCCCGCGACGACGGCTGCTGCGCTGGGTCGGCTGGTTCGGCGTCGCGAACGCGGCGCTCCTGGCCTTCATCGGGTTGCGCTATCTCTGGCACTACGCGGCGCTCGGACGCACCGTGTCCTGGAGCTACGCGCTGGTCACCTACGTCGGCCACATGAGCGTCCTGGCGTGCGTTCCGCTCATCGTGCTGCTGGCGCCCGTGGTGGCGCTGCTGCCGCGGCCGCGCCTGGTGATGGGGCTCGGCGTCGCGCTGGGCAGCGCGAGCGTCGCCATCGTGCTGCTAGACAGCCTGCTCTTCGCCGAAAACCGCTATCACCTGAACGTGCTCACCTTCACGTTACTGGAGCCGCAGACCTGGGGTTTTCTCGCGCTCTACGTCGTTGTCGCGCTGGCGATCGAGGCGATGCTGGCCGGCTGGGTGTGGCGGCGTACGGCGCGTGTGCCGACACACCGGGTCGGGCGGTACCTCGGTCTGGCGCTCGCCGCGTGCTTCGTGGCGAGCCATCTCGTCCACGCGTGGGCCGCGGCCAACTACGACGTCTCGGTGACGGCGTTCACCCGATACCTGCCGATGTTCTATCCGCTTCGGAGCCCGGTGCTCGTCGCCAGGCTCGGTCTTCTCGACAAAGACAAGCGGAAGACTCGCGATCGCGGTGTGGCCGCGCTCGGGCAGCCCGCGGGCGGCGAGCTCAAGTATCCGCTGGCCCCGCTGCGGTGCTCGCCGCGAACGCCATCGCTCAACGTGCTGCTCGTCATCGTCGACGCGATGCGCGCCGACGCGCTCACCCCCGAGGCGTCCCCGCGGCTGTTCGACTTCGCGCGCGGCGCGATCCAGTTCGATCGGCACTACAGCGGCGGCAATTCGTCGCGACCCGGCGTGTTCTCGCTTTTCTACGCGATTCCCCCGACGTACTTCGACGCGTTTGCGGCCCGTACCCGTTCACCGGTGCTGATGGACATGATGCGCGAGCACGGCTACGAGCTGGGGATATTCGCCAGCTCGCCGATCTATCGGCTGGTGGAGCTCGATCGGACGGTCTTCGCCCACGTGCCCAACTTGAGGACGGAGACGGCAGGCGAGGGGTCGGCCGCGCGCGATCGAGCGCTGACCGCCGAGTGGATGCGATGGCTCGATCGCCGCGACGCCTCGCATCCGTTCTTTGGCTTCCTCTACTACAACACCGCGGTGGCGGTCGAGCCGCCGGCCGACTATCGGCCGCCGATTCCGCCGCCCGCGCGCGCCTCGGCGCAGCTCCGCGCGCGCAACGAGCGATACCTGGCCGGGGTGCACTACGTCGATTCGCTGGTAGGGCAGGCCCTGGCGGATCTGGAGCGCCGCAAGCTCCTCGATCGCACGATCGTGATCGTGACCTCGGACCATGGCATCGAGTTCGACGAGAACCGTCTCGGCTTCAAGGGCCACGGCACCGCCTACAGTCAGGAGCAGATGCGCACGCCGCTGGTGGTGCGCTGGCCCGGGCGTCCTCCTCAGCACGTGGCACACCGGACGTCGCACAACGACATCGCGCCCACCCTGCTCACCGAGCTGTTCGGCTGCGAGAATCCGCCCTCCGACTACGCCAGCGGCTCGAGCCTGTTCTCGGGCGCCGAGTGGAGCTGGCTCGTCGTGGCCAGCTACCGCGAGTTCGCCGTGGTCGAGCCGGAGCGCGTGACCGTCGTCTTCCCGGCCGGCTTCGAAGTCCGCGGCCCGGACTATCGTCTCCTGCCCACGCAGGTTCCACCGCGCGACACCGTTCGCGCCGCGATGCAGGAGATGAGCCGGTTCTACAAATGACGGCCAGGCTGCTCGGCGTGCTGGTGGCCTGGCTGTGCGCGATCGCTGCGGTGCCGGCGCCTATCTTCGCCGACCAATCGCAGGCCGGCGCCGTGCGCGTCACGACCGAGCAGCTCGAGCTCACGTTCGCGGTGGACGGCGCCGTGCCGTTGGCGTGGCGCGCGTGCCATCCCTCCTGCGCACGCGCGGACGCCGGCGACGGCAAATCGGTTCGCTTCGTCGGCGAGGGCGAGCCCCCGGTGATCCTGCTCCGGGTGCGCGATACCGAGCCGCCGGTGGATCTACAGCGCCTGCGCTTCACCGTCGCCCTCGGCGAGGACGAGCGCGCCCGGATCGCGACCTTCCAGTCGGACCTGCCGGTCGAGGGCGTCCGGCTCGTGAAATCGTTCGAGATCTCGCGCACGGGCTACGAGGTCGTGGTCACCGCGCGCCTGATCGGGCCGAACGCCGCGGCGTTCATGTCGGGCCGGCGCCTCGAGCTCGAGCTGGCCGCCGGCCGCGGCCTGTTCCCGCCGCCGGCGGCTGGTGTGGCTGCCATGCTCGAGCGGATGAGCCGCGTGGTGGTCGGCCGCCGATCCGTACGCGAGATCGCCGACGACGGCCGCGAGCCGGCGGCCCTGCGCGCCGGCGACTGGATGGGCTTTCGCAGCCGGTTCTGGACCATGCTGCTTCGCTCCGAGGGCGCCGGCAGCCTCGAGCCGCGGCGCGGCGCCGGCGCGCCCGTGGCGCTGTCCGACGAACCGGGGCGGCTCTCGTGGCGGTACACGGTCTATTCGGGCCCGCTCGAGAAAGCGGCGCTGACGCGCGCGGATCCCCGGCTCGGACGGCTGCTCTACTCGGGGCTCTGGTTCTGGCTGCGCCCGTTGAGCTTCGGTTTGCACGTGCTGCTCCGCGGGCTGACCGAGCTCATCGGTCATCCCGGTCTCGCGATCATCGCCCTCGCCGTGTCGGTCAAGATCTTGCTGCTTCCATTGACGGTCGTCGCCGAGCGGCTCCAGGAGCAGGTGAACGCGACCGCGGCCGCGCTCCAACCCGGGATCGACGCGATCAAGGCGGCGTACCGCGGCGAGGAGCGCACGCAGCGGACGATCGCGCTCTATCGCCAGCATGGCGTTCATCCGCTCTACACCTTGAAGAGCCTCGCGGGCTTCTTGATCCAGTTCCCGGTGTTCATCGGCGTGTTCGACATGCTCGCGGAGGATTTCGATCTGCAGCGCGTGCCGTTTCTCTGGATCCGCGACCTGTCGCGGCCTGACGCGCTGGCGGCGCTGCCGGCGTGCGTGCCGTTCTTCGGCTGCGAGCTCAATCTGCTGCCGTTCCTGATGAGCGGCGTGTCGCTGGCGACCCTGCTGCGTTTTCGTTCCGCCGTGCTCACGCCGCCGCTGGTCCGGCGCCAGCGCCGCAACCTGATCGCCGTGACGGCCGTGTTCTTCCTCCTGTTCTACACGTTCCCGGCCAGCATGGTCCTCTACTGGACCTCGACGAACTCCTTCCAGCTCCTGAGCCAGGAGCTCGGGCGATTCTGGCGGCGGGCGTAACTGCGGTAATCTGAGGACAGCGTGAGCGCTGCTCGAGCGTGGGCTGTGGCGTCGCTCATCGTCGTCGTGTCGTGGCAGCCGGCTCGAGCCACGGCCCAGACGCCGCCCGCTCGCATTTCCCGGGAGCGCGTCACCTTCAAGAGCGACGGCCTCACCCTGCTCGGCTTTCTCTTCCAGCCCGACGGCCCCGGACCGTTCCCCGGCCTGGTGTGGAATCACGGGAGCGAGAAGAATCCAGGCTCGTTGCGCCAGTTCGACACGGTCGCGGCGATCTTCGTGCCGGCCGGCTACGTCGTGTTCGCGCCGGTGCGACGCGGCCACGGCGATTCGGAAGGTCCGTACATCATGGATCAGCTGCGCCGGGCCGAGGGAGGCCGCAACTCGTTGCTCGTACGGGTCATGGAAGGCGAGCAGCTCGGCGACCAGCTCGCCGGCCAGGAGTATCTGAGGCGGTTGCCGAAGGTCGACCCGAATCGACTCGTGGTGGCCGGCTGCTCGTTCGGCGGTGTCCAGACGCTCCTGGCCGCCGAGCGCGGCGCGGGCTACCGCGCGGCCGTGGCGATCTCGCCCGGCGCGCAAACCTGGAATGGCAATCCATTGCTCCGCGACCGTCTCGTTGCAGCCGTGCGCAAGACCGAGATCCCCGTCTTCCTGATCCAGCCGCCCAGGGATGCGAGCCTCGAGCCGGCGCGCGTACTCGGCGCCGAGCTCCAGCGCCGGAGCAGCCGCCACGCCGTCAAGGTCTATCCGCCCGAGATGCCCGAGGACCAGCAAGGGCACTGCTTCGGTGGCGCGCGTGGCATGCACGTGTGGGCGCAGGACGTGCTGGCATTCTTCGCCGGAGCGCTCCGCTGAGCCGGCCGCGGCCGCACGACGACGAGCTCGCGAGACTGCGCGAGACGATCGCCGATCTCGAGCGCCGGCTGCAAGCGGCGCTCGACGACGGTGGGCGCGAGCTTCACGCCGAGATCGTGCGGCAGCAGCGGCAGGCCGAGGAGCTCGCGCGTGTGGCTCGACTCGTCAACGAGACGCTCGACCTCCCGACGGTCAGCGAGCGCATCGCCGACAGCGTGCTCGGGATGCTGCGCGTGACCAGCTCGGCGATTCGCCTCATCCAGCCCGACGGCTCGCTCAAGGCGATCGCGCTCGGCGGCCGCGCGAAGGAATACGCGGCCAACCGGGAGACCGTGGCGGCCGGCGTCGGCCTCGTGGGGCGGGCGGCGGCCGAGGGGCGCGCGATGTGGACGGAAGACTCGCGGACCGACGGCCGCTTCGCGACGAGTGCGGAGCTCCGCGAACGGAATGCCGCGGCCGGGATCGTCGCTGGGCTCGCGGTGCCGCTGCGCGTGATGGGCCGCGTCATCGGCGCCCTGTCGGTCGGCAACCCGGAGCCCCGCGTGTTCAGCGAGGCCGAGATCGGCCTGCTCCAGTCCTTCGCCGACCAGGCCGCGATCGCGATCAACAACGCGCAGAACCAGCAAGCCCTGGCCAGTCAGGCCGAGCGCCTGCGGATCTTGCGCGAGATCGATCGGGCGCTGCTCGCCGAGCAATCCCCTGACGCGATCGCCGAAGCGGCGGCGCGGCCGCTGCGCGAGCTGCTCGGCATCCCGCGCGTCATCGTGAACATCTTCGATCTCGCCGCCGGCCGTGTCGAGTGGCTGGCCGCCGCGGGGCGCCGCCGGAGCTACACCGGCCCGGGCATTCGTTACCCGCTGCGGATGGCCGGCGACCTGGAGGCGCTCAAGCGCGGCGAGCCGCAGATCCTCAACGTCGACGCGATGCCGCCGAGCCCCGAGGCGGAGGCGTTGCTCGCCTCGGGCGTGCACGTGTACATGGTCGTGCCGATGATCGCGGGCGGCGAGCTGATCGGCTCGGTCAGCATCGGCGCGGCGGCGGAGCCCTTTCCGCCCGAGCAGGTGAGCATTGCGCAGGAGGCGGCGACGCAGCTGGCGATCGCGATCGCGCAGGCGCGGCTGCACGAGCGGGTGAAGCAGCAGGCGGCGGAGCTCGAGGTGCGGGTCGAGGAGCGCACGCGCGAGCTGCGGGTGGCGACGGCGGAGGCGGACTGGGCCAATCGGGCCAAGAGCGAGTTTCTCTCGCGGATGAGTCACGAGCTGCGGACTCCGCTGAACGCGATTCTCGGGTTCGCCCAGCTCCTGGAGCTGGACCTCGAGTCGCCGGAGCAGCAGGAGAGCGTGGCGCAGATTCTTCGCGCGGGACGGCATCTCTTGGGGTTGATCAACGAGATCCTCGACATCAGCCGCATCGAGGCGGGGCGGCTGCGGCTGTCGCTGGAGCCCGTGCCGCTGCACGAGACGGTGCGGCAGGCGATCGATCTCGTGCAACCGTCGGCGGCCGACGCGCACGTGACGGTGCGGGCCGAGGCGATCGGGCCGGCGGTGCACGTGCTGGCCGATCGTCAGCGGCTGCAGCAGGTACTGCTGAACTTGCTGTCGAACGGCGTGAAATACAACCATTCCGGCGGCACCGTGACGGTGGTGTGCGCCGCGCCGCGGGCGAGCCGGCTGCGGATCGAGGTGAGGGACACGGGCCCCGGTATCGCCGCGGACAAGCTGGCGCGGCTGTTCACGCCGTTCGACCGGCTTGGCGCGGAGGGAAGCGCGGTGGAGGGGACCGGATTGGGGTTGGCGCTGTCGAAGTCGCTGGTGGAGGCGATGGGGGGTACCCTGCAGGTGCGGAGCGAGGTGGCGCGCGGTAGCACGTTTGCCGTGGAGCTGACCACCGTGGCGCCGCCAGCCGAGGCGGCTCCGGCGCCGTCGCAGGGGAGCCCGGCGGTGGTGGGAGAAGAGGTGGGGCGCGGGGCGCTGGCGCGCGAGGCGCACAAGATCCTCTACGTCGAGGACAACTTGTCGAACCTGGCGCTGGTCGAGAGTATCTTGTCGCGGCGGCCCGGGACGACGATGCTATCGGCGATGCAAGGGCGAGTCGGAGTAGATCTGGCGCGGGACCATCGCCCGTCGCTGATCCTGCTGGACCGGCATCTGCCGGACATTCCCGGAGAAGAAGTGTTTCGGCTGCTGCAAGCCGACGCGCGAACACGCGAAATTCCGGTCATCGTGCTGAGCGCGGACGCGATGCCCTCGCGGATGCGGCAGTTCCTGGACGGCGGCGTGCGGGCATATCTGACCAAGCCGCTGGACGTGCCAGCGCTGCTGGCGGCTATCGACGAGGCGCTGCGTGGCGGGCCGCGTCCTGATCCGTCTTGACCTGCTGAGATCGGCCGCCTAGGGTGGGAGCATGAACGAGCCTGAAGATTTCGCGACCATGTTCGCCCGTGAAGCCGCGCGCGCAGTGCTGGAGGTCGGCCAGGTCGTGAAAGGGCGCGTCATCCAGATCTCGGCCGAGAGCGTGTTCGTCGACGTGGGCGGCAAGGGCGAGGCGTGGATCGAGCGCGCCGAGCTGACCGACGACGAGGGCAAGCTGCGCGTCGCCATCGGCGACCAGGTCGAGGCCACGGTCGTGTCGACCGGCGACGAGATCAGGCTTTCGCACAAGCTGCGCCAGGGCGCCCAGGCCCGGCAGGCGCTCGCCGTCGCCGCGCAGACGGGCATTCCGGTCGAGGGCAAGGTGGCCGCCGTGATCAAGGGCGGCTACGAGGTGACGGTCGGCGGGCTCCGCGGATTCTGTCCCTTCTCGCAGATGGACCTGCGCCGGGTCGAAACCGCCGAAGACTACGTCGGCCGCGTGCTGGAATTTCGCGTCGCGACCTTCAGCGAGAACGGGCGCAACCTGGTCCTCTCGCGGCGCCGGCTACTCGAGGAGCGCGCCGCCGAGATGGCCGAGGAGACGCGCAAGAAGATCGTGCCCGGCGCGATCCTCGCCGGGACGGTGGCCTCGCTCGCCGACTTCGGCGCGTTCATCGATCTGGGCGGCGTGCAAGGTCTGGTGCCGCTGTCCGAGCTCTCGCACTCGCGCGCGAGTCGCCCGGCGGATCTGCTGCGGGTGGGCGACACCGTGTCGGTGAAGGTGTTGCGGCTCGACCAGGAGAAGGGCCGAATCTCGCTCAGCCTGAAAGCGCTCGAAGGCGATCCGTGGGCCGCGGTCGCCGGAAAGCTGCGCGAGCGGCAGATCGTGCGCGGGCGCGCGGTACGCGCGACCGAGTTCGGCGTGTTCGTCGAGCTGCTTCCGGGCGTCGACGGCCTCCTGCACGTCACCGAGATTCCGCGGAGCCGTCAGGGCGCCCTGAAAGAGGCTGCGGCCGCCGCCGCCGAGGTCGCCGTGCTGATCATCGCGATCGACCGTGACAAGCGCCGGATCGCGCTCGCGCTGGCGCCCGAGGGCGCCGAGATCGGGCAGCAGATGGACTCAACGGTCGAGGTCGGCGCGGTGCTGTCGGGCACCGTCGAGCGCCACGAGTCGTTCGGCGTCTTCGTACGGCTCGGGCCCGGGCAGACCGGACTCGTGCCGACCGGCGAGCTTTCGATGAGCCGCGGCGCCGACGCGCGCAAGACGTTCCCGGTCGGAGGCGAGATGAAGGTGATGGTGCTGGCGATCGAAGAAGGCGGCCGGCGCATCCGGCTCTCGCACGCGCAGGCGCTGGCCCGCGAGGAGCAGGCCGAGACGCAAGCCTACTTGCGTCAGGGCCCCAAGCGCGGCGACGGCTTCGGGCTCACGCTCGGCGAGGCGATCAAGCAAGGGCGACCGCCGCAGTCGCCAGGGAGGCGCCAATGATGCCCGGCAATCCCCACGAGTTTCAGGTGCGGTCCGGCATGCGCCGCGGCTTGTCGACCGCGACGCCGATCCCGACGCTGCTCGTGTCGAACGAGGAATTCCCGCCGATGCCGCAGACGGCGGAGCAGCGCCGCGTCGAAGAGCGGATCCTGGCCGATGCTGCGCGGCTGGCGCGGCGCCTCGGATTGAGCCGACGCGACTTCCTGGGTCGCAGCGGAGGCATGGCGGTCTCGCTGCTCGCGATGAATGAGGTCTTCGGGCGCTTCTTCGACGTGCTCCCGGTCGAGGCGGCAGAGCCGGCGGCGTTCCAGGAGCGCACCGGTGCGCCGATGTTCATCTTCGACGTGCAGCTGCACTACGTCAGCGCCGGGTACGATCCGAGCAACGCCGAGGCCGGCAGAAAGGGCGCGGTCTCGAAAGGTGCCTTGCTCGGGCTTCGCCGTAACTCGCGCCGGCTCAATCCGAAGCTCGAGTCCGATCGCGGCACCATGGCCGATCTCTCGTGGGAGAACATGGTCAAGGAGGTCTTCCTCGACAGCGAGACGGCGATCGGGCTCATCTCGACGCCGCCGGGCCCATATCCTCAGGATGCGGTCGTGCCGCCGAAGGAGATGACGCACATCCGCGACGAGATCAACCGCGTGACCCAGTCGCGGCGGATGCTCGCCCACGGCCTCGTCTCGCCGCAGCTCGGCCAGGCCGATCTCGATTTCATGGACCAGCAGGCCGCCACCTTGAAGGTCGACGCCTGGAAGGCGTACACCGGCGCCGCCGCCAAGGGATTCGAGCACGGCTGGTTCCTCGACGACGAGAAGATCGCCTATCCGATGCTCGAGAAGGCGCGCAAGACGGGCGTGAAGCGCTTCTGCGTCCACAAGGGGCTGCCGCTCGGTCCCGTCGCGGACTTCAACCACCCGCGCGACCTCATCAAGGCCGCCAAGGACTTTCCCGACATCGATTTTCTCGTCTATCACTCCGGGCTCCTCAGCGTGTCGGCCGCCAAGCCCACCGGCGAGGTGCCGTGGACGACCGAGTTCTGCCAGATGGCCAAGCAGGCCGGGCTCAAGAACATCTACATGGAGCTCGGCTCGACGTTCGGTCAGCTCGTCACGACCAATCCCACCGCGTGCGCCCACCTGCTTGGGCAGATGATCGCCGCGTTCGGCGTCGACCACGTGCTCTGGGGAACCGACTCGATCTGGTACGGAACGCCGCAGTGGCAGATCGAGGCGTTCCGCCGCTTCGAGATGCCGGCCTCGCTCGTCGAGAAGCACAGCTACGCGCCGCTGACGCGCGGTGAAAAGGAGCAAATCTTCGGGTTGAACGCCGCGCGCGTCTTCGGCGTCGACGTGACCGCGAAGCGCAACGAGATCCCGAAAGACTATCTGAGCCGCATGAAGATGGCGTATCTCGACGACGGCGCGCGCCCGAGCCACCGCTGGTACGGCTGGGTCAGCGCGTAGGAGCGCTACGTCCGGCGCCAGCTCAGGCGCGCGACGGCGGCGCTAGATGAAGAACGTCAGGTTCTTCGCGAGCAGCACGCTCTGGTCGAGCACGACCATGCGCCGGGCGATCTTCCAGCCGCCGTTCACCCGCCGCAGCACGTCCTCGCGCTTGCCGACCAGGATGTCGGTCTCGGTCTCGACCCGGTTGCGATAGACGAGGAACCGGCAGCGAACGGAGACTTCCGACGGCGCCGCGGCCCCGTCCGGCGTCGATTTCGAGATCTGGACGTTCGAGACCATGTGGCAGATCCGCGAGGGCGGCTCCTCGGCCCAGTGGATGCCGGTCTGGATCTGCGCCACGCGGCGCCCCAGCGTGTCCTTGCCCTCGTCGAACCAGTTCACGTCGCTGCCCTCGCGGGTGAACTCGCGCGCGAGCTCGTCGTGCGGCACGTTGCGGCGCATCGGCATCCAGTAGCGCGCGTCGTCGGTGAAGAGCGCCAGCCACTCGTCGAACCGGCGCGCGTCGAGGAGCTCGGCCTCGCCGTAAAGAAACTCCTCGATCTCGCGCTGCAGCAGGAGGCGCGCGAGCGCTTCTGCGTCGGCGCTCACCGCGGCGCCAGGCCGGCCCAGCTGTCGGCCTCCATGAACTGGCGCCAGCGGGTGTAGTAGCCGCGCTGGTTGTGCTCGCTCGCGTTGGCCTGCGTGACGTCGCTGATCGCGCCGGGAAGCTTGAGCCCGTGATCCTCGAAGTCGCGCGTCGCCCGGCCGAGCCCCATCTCGTAGTTGTACGGGTACTGGCGCGCGATCGTGCCGCGGCTCGCCTTGTGGGCGTAGTTCCAGTTCTCCATGTCGTCCTGCTCGGTGAGCCCGGAGGGACCGGAGTAGCGGATGTAGTAGTGGCGCAGAAAGTCCTTCACCTCGGCCGGCGCGTCGGCGTCGACGAAGTACCAGCGCCAGACCTCGGTCTGATGCGGCCCGCGCGGATGCCAGACCGCGAGCGTGCGCGGCTGGCGCGCCAGCGGCGAGGCGTTGGGGAACATCGTGCCCGGTCCGCCGAAGAGCCGCCAGTGCTCGCCGCGCCGCCGCCGCCGCTCTTCCTCGCAGTGCTTGAAGTAGTCGGCGACCACGGGCGCGTCCTGGTATGCGGGCGCGAGCGGTGAGTCGTGGTTTCTGAGAAACGCGATCATCGAGTGGCCGAGCTCGGGGAACGAGACGTCGAGCCAGCGCGCCTCGTTGCGCTCCTGCATGTCGCGCCGTCCCTTACCGCTCGGCCCGATGCCCACCATGTCGACCGAGCGGTGGCTCACGCCGTGATAGCGGTCGCCCGAAAAGTTCTCGGCCGGGAACTTCCAGTTGCAGGGGATGAGCCACTTGTGAATACCGCCGATCGCTTCGGTGCCGCCCTCGCGGCCGTCCCAGGCGTCGAGCAGCAAGTCGAGATAGAGCTTGTAGCCGCCGACGTACTCGGCAAACGACGGCGCCGCGGCGTCCCAGGTGGCCCAGATCGTGCCCTTGTAGTTCTCCATCTTGGCGACCTCGATCAGCCCCCACTGGCTCCGATCGAGCTGCGCGCCGTACGCGTCCTTCGCGAACGGCACGCCGACGAGCGCGCCGTCGGTGCCATAGCTCCAGCCGTGGTACGGACACTGGAACTCGACCGTGTTGCCCTCGTCGTAGCGGCATACCTTCATGCCGCGATGCCGGCACGAGTTCAGGAACACGCGGATCTTCCCCGCGCGGTCGCGACAGAGGATCACCGACTCCTCGCCCATCGACGAGCTGAGATAGTCGCCCGGCTTCGGGATCTGGCTCTCGTGGCCGACGAAGAGCCAGGCGCGGGCGAAGATGCGCTCGAGCTCCTGGCGGTAGATCTCGTCGCTGACGAAGATCTCGCGGCTGATGATCCCGCGCTCGACGTCGACCAGGCTCTTCAAGGTTCCCGGCTCCGTGCTGGCCATGTTCGTCCTCCGTTCACGACCAATGGTAGGGCAAGACGGGTCGGCGCGGTAGACCGGCGCCCCGTCCCACCGCAACGGGTCCGCCGATGATAGACTCCCACGCCATGACACAGCCCCGCCTGCCTCTGGAAGGAATCCGAGTGCTCGAGCTCGCGCAGGTCGTCGCCGGGCCGTTCTGCGGCGCTCTGATGGCGGAGTTCGGCGCCGAGGTGATCAAGACCGAGATCCCGGGCCGCGGCGACGACCTGCGCCGGCTGGGGCCGACCGAGGACGGCTGCACCTACTGGTTCGCCGTCGACAACCGCAACAAGAAGCTCATGACGCTCGACCTGCACCTGCCGAAGGGCCAGGACATCGTGCGGCGGCTGGTCTCGAACTGCGACGTCGTGCTCGAGAATTTCCGTCCGGGCGTCCTCGAGCGGTGGGGCCTCGGCTGGGAGTCGCTGCATGCGATCAACCCGCGCCTCGTGATGGCGCGGATCACCGCGTTCGGCCAGACCGGCCCCTTGAATCAAGGGCCCGGCTATGCGGCGATCGGCTCGGCGTTCGGCGGCACGTGGTACCTGAACGGTCCGGCCGACCGCCCGCCCGCGCGTCCGACGCCCGTCTATCCCGACTACATGACCGGGCTCTTCACGGCGTTCGGCGTGATGGCCGCGCTGCGCCATCGCGACGCGACCGGCGAGGGGCAGTGGATCGACGCCGCACTGTACGAATCGGCGTTCCGCGTCCTGGAGTTCACGACGACGCTGTACGGGCGACAGGGCGTCGTGCGCGAGCGTGGCGGTCTGCAGCACGCGGGCTGGCCGGGCGGCGCCTTCGAGACGCAGGACGGCAAGTGGATCGTCTTCACGGCGCCGGCGCAGCATCTCTTCGAGCGCTTGTGCGCGATGATCGGCCAGCCGGAGCTGCCCCGCGACCCGCGCTTCGCCTCGGCGTCGGAGCGCCCGCAGCACATTCCGGTCATTCTCGATCTCATGACGCGGTGGTTCGCGGCGCGCCCCTTCGAGAAAGCGCTGGCCGAGCTCAAGGCCGCCGACATCCCGCACTCGCCGATCATGAGCATGGCCGACATCTTCGCCGACCCGCACTACCGCGCGCGTCAGATGATCATCGACGTCCCGGCCGACGCGCTCGGCACGCTGCCGCAGCCCGGCGTAGTGCCCAAGCTCTCGTTGACCCCGGGACGCGTCACGCACGCCGGCGGCGCACTCGGCAGCCACACCGACGAGATCCTCTCGGGCCTGCTCGGCATGAGCGGCGACGAGATCGAGAAGCTGCGCGCCGACCGCGTCGTCTAGCGCCTGATCACCGAAGTCCTCGCTCCGTCGCCGAACCGTCGGCGGCTCGTCACATATTCATCGACGTTTCGTCACGTCCCCATCATGTAGTCCTGCGATAAGAGCCTCCGGCGACGCACGCACTGATCTTTCCCCAACCCGAGGAGGCTCTATGAAGCGCGGATCCACGCGGAAGCTTGGCCGACGTTCGTTCTTGAAGGGGGCGCTGGCGACGGCGCCCCTCTTGCTCGGCGGCCCCTCGCTGCTGAAGCCGGCGCGAGCCCTCGCGCAGGGCGGCCTGGCGCCGAGCACGACGACGGAGCCGTACCTGGTGCCGACCCTTCCGGGCGTTCGCACGATCCCGATCCTGACCACCGGCGACTCGATCCGCGGCTATCGGATGGTTGGGATCCCGGACGGCCTGGGCGCTTTCAACAGCGACGGTCACGACTTCACGTTGATCATGAACCACGAGCTTCTCGCGACCAACGGTATCGCGCGTGGGCACGGCTCGAAGGGCGCGTTCGTCTCGCGCTGGAAGATCGATCGCCGCACGCTCGAGGTGCTCAAGGGCGAGGATTTCACGTCGTCGCCCGAGAAAGTCTTCCTGTGGGACGTGGCGGCTCAGAAGTACGTGCCGGGCACGACGGTGTGGGAGCGCCACTGCTCGGCCGACCTGCCCAAGCCCGGCGCCTTCTGGCATCAAGGCAAGGGAACGCTCGAGCGCATCTACATGAATGGCGAGGAAGTCAGCGGCGGCCGCGCCTGGGCGCGGATCGCGACGGGCCCGCACACCGGCGAGGCCTGGCAGCTGCCGCGGCTGGGCCACATGGCCTACGAGAACGCCGTGGCCAGTCCGTTCCCCCAGCGGAAGACCATCGTGATGCTCACCGACGACGGCAACCTGAGCACGGCGGGCGTCGCCAGCGCGTTTCCGAGCGAAGTCTACATGTACGTAGGCACGAAGACGAACCGCGGGAGCGTGATCGACCGGGCCGGCCTCACGAACGGCAACTTCTACGGCCTGAAGATCACGGTCGGCGGCAAGGCGGTGCCCGAGGAGAGCAACGAGTTCGGCCTCGGAAACGCCACGAGCGGATTCGTCGGATCCGGCCGTTTCAGCTTCCACAACTTCGGCGACGTCTCGGCGCTGAGCGCGCTGGAGCTCGAGCAGGCGTCGATCGACGCGGGTGTGACGCGGCTTCAGCGGCCCGAGGACGGGGCGTGGGATCCCCGCCGCCGGCACAGTGAGGACTTCTACTTCGTGACGACCGCGAGCCTGACCCTGAACTGCCGGCTCTGGCGCCTGCGTCTCGACGACATCGAGCGCCCAGAGCAGGGCGGCACCATCGAGATTCTCCTCAAGGGCACCGAGGGCCACGGGATGCTCGACAACGTGACGATCGACCGGCTCGGCCGCATCGTCATGGACGAGGACCCGGGCAACAACGCGCGCGTGTCGAAGGTGTGGGCGTACCAGATCGCAACCAGCGAGTTCGTCGAGGTCGCGCATCACAATCCGGCCTTCTTCGATCCCGCCAATGCGAGCTCGCCGGCGTTCATCACGTCCGACGAGGAGACGTCCGGCATCATCGACGCCGCGCACATCCTCGGCCCCGGCTGGTTCCTGCTGGACGTTCAGGCCCATAAGGTCAGCACCGACACCGAGCTGGTCGAGGGCGGCCAGCTCCTGGCGGTGTTCATCGACCCGGACATCGCCGCGCCTCCGCGCTACGGGCACAGGCACGATCACGACGATCACGACCATGACCACGACGACGACGACAAGGACTGAGACGTAGTAGTCGAAGTGACGGCGTGCAGGCTGCCGAGTCGTTCTCGGCCGCCTGCCGCTCAGCTACGCGGTGAGGACGTCGCGAGCACCGGCCGGCGCAGCAGCGTGGCGGCGAGCGGTCCCAGCACCAGCGCGGCGCCGAGCGTGTTGAGGACCGTGAAGCCCCACACGCCCAGGATCATGCCGCCGGCGGCGGAGCCAAACGCGCCCATCATGCCCATGAAGAGATCGGCGAGCCCCTGAGTCGAAGCGCGCTCGGCCGGCGAGAGCGCGTCGGTCAGGAGCGCGCTGCCGGCGACGAACGCGAAGTTCCAGCCGATCCCGTTCAGGAACAAGCCGAGGATGACCAGGGTGCGATCGCTGCCGGGCGCTAGCCCGGCGAGCATCACCGCTCCGATCAGCACCAGCGCGCCGACACCGATCATCGGGAGGCGTCCGAGTCGATCGCACAGCCAGCCGGAGAGGGGCGAGGCGATGTACATGCCGCCCAGATGGAGCGCCACGGCGACGCCGATCGTTCTCACGGTGTGCCCGTGATCGTGCAGGTACACCGGCGAGGTCGACGTCGTGCTGATCATCACGAACTGACTGATCGTGAGCGTCGCGAGCGCCAGCTGCACGCGCACATCGGACAAGATCTCAGCGAGACCGCGAGCGGGCGCGGCCGCCGCGCCGGCCGAAGCGCTCTCGTGGAGACGACGCGCGATCGCGAGCGGGTCTGGGCGCAGGAACAGCTCGACCAGGACCGCCGCCACGGTGTAGCCCGCGACGCTGATCAGGAACGCGCTGGCCGCCGGCGCGATGCCGAGTGCTCCGCCCAGACGCAGCGACGGTTCCATCAAGTTCGGTCCGATCATCGAGCCGGCGCTCGAGCCCCAGACGATGAGGCCCATCGCCCGGCCGCGCTGCGCGGTCGGGCTCACGTCGGCGGCGGCGTAACGGCTCAGGAGATTCGAGGTCTGCGAGATGCCGAACAGCGCCATGCCGGCGAGCAGGAGCGTGAAGCTGCCGAGCGTGACGCCGACCATGCCGATGAGCGTGCCGAGCACGGCGAGGCCGTAGCCGAGCGCGAGACCGGGTCGGCGTCCGTAGCGCTCCATCAAGCGTGAGAGCGGCCAGCTGGCGAGCGCGGTGCCGAGCGCGCCGACGGCGACCGGAATGCCCGACCACGTGTTCGTACCGGTGATGCCGGCGGCCATGATGCCGCCGATCGCCATGCCGATCGAGTGACCGGTGCTGCCGCACACCTGAGCCACGAACAGCGTGGTCATCAATCGGCCGCGGCTCGGGATCGTGCGAGGCATCGTTGCCGGTGTGCTCATCGCGCCGTCAGTGTAGAGGTGGGGCTGAAGACGGTAAACGGCCAATCACGTGACAACGACGAACTTATTGGCTCGACGTGCGAGCCAGCGCGTGGTTGTCACTTGACGCGAGCGGCGCCGGACGTTACACGTGGTCGGGACTCGACGATGGTGACGCTCGTGAGCTTCGACATCGACGGCACGCTGGAGGTAGGCGACCCGCCCGGGATCGTCACGATCGCGCTCGTGAAGACGGCCAAGCGTCTGGGCTATCTGATCGGCAGCTGCTCGGACCGGCCGATCAGCCACCAGAAGAGCATGTGGGAGCGCTTGCAGATCGTGGTCGACTTCACCGCGCTCAAGCACCAGCTCGAGACGGTCAAGGAGCGCTTTCCGGCCGCGGCCGCCTACTACCACATCGGCGACACCGACGTCGACGATCACTACGCGACCCGCGCTGGATTCCGCTTTCTCAAAGCCGACGGCCCGGGGCGGCGGCTCTGGCCGGTCGATCTCTTCCCCGACCAGGCCGAGACGTGATCACCGACGCTCCGGCGCGGCGCTCGGCGGTGTCCGTCGCGCTGGCCGGGCTCGTCGCGCTCGCGGTCGCGATGGGCATCGGCCGCTTCGCTTTCACGCCGATCCTGCCGATGATGCAAGAGGACGCCGGCGTGTCGATCGCGATGGGCGGCTGGCTCGCGTCCGCGAACTACCTCGGCTATCTGGCCGGAGCGCTGTCAGTGATCTGGTGGCGGATCGGCGCGACGACCGGCATTCGCGTCGGCCTTGCCGCGATCGGGCTCACGACGCTGGCGATGGGGCTCGAGCACCGCTTCGCCGCGTGGATCGTGCTGCGCGCGCTCGCCGGCGTGGCGAGCGCCTGGGTGCTCATCTACGTGTCGGCGTGGTGCCTGGAGCGGCTGGCGTCGCTCCGCCGCCCCGAGCTCGGCAACACGGTCTACGCGGGTGTCGGCGCCGGCATCGCGCTCGCCGGCGGCGTGTGTCTGGCGCTCATGCACGGGGGCGCAGGCTCGACGCAGGCCTGGATGGTGCTCGGCGTCCTCGCGGTCGTCCTGTCGCTCGCGATCTGGACCGTGTTCGGATCGCGAGACTCATCGCAGGCCGAATCGGCGCAACCGGCCGCGCGCGGCGGCATGGCGTGGGACCGCGAGTCGCTTCGGCTCGTGCTCTGCTACGGCGCGTTCGGCTTCGGTTACATCATTCCCGCGACGTTCCTGCCGGCCATGGCGAAGCAGGTCGTTCGGGATCCGGTGGTCTTCGGCTGGTCGTGGCCGATCTTCGGCGCGGCGGCGATGGGATCGACGCTGGCGACGGTGATGCTGCGCGGCTTCTTGACCAACCGCCGCATCTGGATCGTGAGCCATCTCGTGATGGCATTAGGCGTCGCGCTGCCGATCATCTGGCCGGGCATCGTGCCGATCATGCTGGCCGCGCTCCTCGTCGGCGGCACGTTCATGGTGATCACGATGATCGGGATGCAGGAAGCACGCAGCTTCGCGGGCGTGCGCGCGACACCGCTGATGGCGGCGATGACGTCGGCCTTCGCGCTGGGCCAGATCGCCGGGCCGATCAGCGTCAGCCTGGTGGTGGGCGCCGGCGGCGGCGTCTCGGCCGCGCTCGTGATCGCCTGCGTTGTTCTGATCGTCAGCGCGTACGCGCTGAGCTGCGGCTGATGAAAACGGCCCATCTGCTTCGTTGGCGGCCTCGGCCCTCCCTGCGGCGTATGCGGCATACGCCTCGGTCGGACCTCGGCCGCCGCCTCGCATCTGGACCGTTTTGATCAGCCGCCGAAAGTAGCTTGGCGCGGGAACGTCACGCGCGGCGCGCCGGGCACGATCGCCAGGTGGATCGGATTGACGCCGGGCACGTGCCCGGCGAGGGCGTGGATCGCCTCCTCGGCCTGCTCGAGCGGGAACGACAGCGTGTGCATCTTCTCGAACGGATAGCGGCCGGACTCGATGAGCTCGATCGCGCGGAACGTCTCGTCGACCGGCATGCTGAGCACCCCGCGGATCGTGAGCTCCTTGTAGATCACGTCGTCGACCGGCACGTCGTGCGCGGGCTTGAGGCCCTTCAGACCGGCGACCACGATCCGACCTTTGCGGACGGCGATCGCGATCGCGTCGTTCAGCGAGTGCGGCGCGTACGGCGTCGTGTCGACGACGACCTCCGCGCCGCCGCCGGTCAGCTCGCGCACCCTCGTGACGACGTCCTCGCGCTCGACGTCCACGGCCGCGTCGGCGCCGAGCTCCCGCGCGAGGGCGAGCTTCTGCGCGTCGCGGCTGAGGCCGGTGATCACGACCTGCCGGGCGCCGGCCGCGCGCGCGGCGATGACGCTGCAGAGCCCGCGCTGGCCTGCGCCGAGTATCACGACCCGATCGCCCGGCTTCGTGCCCGGGACCGAGCTGGCCCAGGAGAGACCGGCCGCCAGCGGATTGAACATGACCGCGACGCCGGCGGGGATACGCGGATCCATCTTCTTGACCACGGAATGCGGTGAGAGATACATGCGCTCGGCGTAGCCGCCCCAGAGCTGCGGCGGCTTGTTGACGTCGGTGTAGCCGTAGGTGCCGCCGCGCTTGGCACACAGCCGCGGCTCCCAGCGCGCGCAGGCCTCACAGCGGCCACAGCCGTAGCCCGAGCGCACGGCCACGCGATCGCCTTCGACCACGCCCCATCGCGCGCGGGCATTGGCGCCGATCTCCTCGATGACGCCGAGCGGCTCGTGGCCCGGGATGACCGGATAGGGCGTGTAGTCCTCGTGCTGAGGCTGGGCGCCCTCGTATTGCTCGTAGTCGCTGCCGCAGATGCCGCACGCCTCGATCCGCAAGAGCGCGTCGTCGGCGCTGATCGCCGGCCGCGCGAACTCGCGCGCCTCGAGGGTCTTGGGCTTGACGAGCACCGCCGCGCGCACAGGGGAAGCCATCACTCGCTCTCCGTAGGGGAAACGCCCGCCGTAGGTGAAGCGCTTACTTCACGTCCAGCAGCGCGCTGAGCCCGCGATGAAACGTCGGCGCGCCGCCGGGGACCATGCACGTCTCGAGCACCTCGAACAGCTCCTCGCGCGTCGCGCCGAAGCGCATCGCCCGCTGCATGTGCGCGACGAGCGCGGCCTTGTCCGAGCCACGGAAGGCGAGCAGCGCGATCGCGATGAACTCGCGCACCTTCACGGACACGTGCCGACCCTCGCCGAGTCCGAGCTCGTAGATTCGGTTGTAGGCCTCGACGAAGTCGGGATCCTCGCGCGCCGCGAATTCCCACTCGGGGTAGATATAGCCGCGGGCCTTCTTCATCCGCGCGATGAGCGCGTCCGCCCGCTGCGTCCGGTTCTTGCTCGCCGCTGTCTTGGGTGCCATCGGTGTCCTCATGACTGTGAATCGCGCCTCGGCCGGCGGGGCCCCAGCCCCGCGACGGCCTGCGGCGCGCAATGCAACCGCTTAACGTACCTTGCCGCGGGCCGCGACCGGCCAGGTGACCTCGACGGCGCCGTGTCGGACGCCGTAGATCTCGTCGACCATGTTGGTGACGACGCAGCAGTGATTGGGCACCACGTGGACGACGTCGCCGACCTTCGGGCGCTCGGCGCAGGCGGAGAGATCCACGGTGCCGTGCTCTTCCGAGAGGCCCGTCACGGCAGCCTCGGGGTACTCCATCACGTGGCCGTAGCCTTTCATGAAGTAGAGATCCGACGTCAGCACCTTGGAGCCGGCGTCGACGATCGCGCGGGTCGGCGTCGGCCGGCTGACGACCGTGGCGCGCACGCGCATCGCGCAGTTGTCCCAGGTGGCGGTGCCGGTGGAGACGACCATTGCGTCGTTGTAGACGCAGGTGCCGGCGCGATGCTCGGTCAGCATCGGAAAGTTCTGTGCGGTGAACAGCGCCGGCGTGCCGCCGCCGGAGACCACCGGCACGGCGATGCCGGCTTGCTTGAAGAGCGCCAGCGCGCGCTCGAAGAAGTCGCGCGTGTTCGGGTCGCGGTTGGGGAAGGTCATGAGCCCTTCGAACTGCATCCGGGGCAGGCGCGCGACCGTCCGCGCGAGATCGAAGGCCTCGTCCGGCGTCTGCACGCCGGTGCGGCCGAATCCGGTGTCGCACTCGACCAGGAACCGCACGTCGACGCCGGCGGCCCGGGCGGCCTCGGACAGCTCGCGTGCGACGATCTCGTTGTCGAGGACCACCGTGAGCCGGCGCACGCGCTTGATCAACCCCATCAGGCGATCGGTCTTCTGGCGCCCGAGGATGTTGTACGTCAGCAGCACGTCGTCGGCGACACCCGCATCGACGAACACCTCGACTTCGCCGAGCTTCTGGCAGGTGATGCCGAGCGCGCCGGCCTCCATCTGCATCCGGCCGATCGCGGGGATCTTGTGCGTCTTGATGTGCGGCCGGTTGCCGATACCGTGTCGCGACAGGTGAGCCTGCACGCGGCGAATGTTGTCGCGCATGATGTCGAGATCGACGGTGACGACGGGCGTATCGAGATCGGCGACGTTCGTCATGGGTTCCTTTCTCGTCCGGCGCCTAACGGGCGCGCTCGTAGACCGACACGTGAGCGCCGCTCGCGGCCCCGAAGGGCTCGCGGCTCCAGCCGCCCCACCGCTCGCGCAGGCGCAGGCCGGCCAGGCGCGCCATCAGATCGAGCTCCGACGGCCACGCGTAGCGGATGTCGACAGGGTACAGCTTCGCGCCGCCGTCGGTGATGACGATCTGGTGCGAGTGCACCTGCTGGGCGACGGGGTCGTGGATGCTGCATTCCAGATGCACGACGTCGCCGCCCACGTGGGTCACGCCCACGCGCTGGCCCTGCGTGAAGCGGCTCACGTCCGGCACGAATGCCTCGATCACGAACGCGCCGTCGTCGGTGAGATGGTCCGCGACTCCGTTGAAGCAGCGGACCTGGTCTTCCTGCGATTGCAGGCCGAAGAACGTGTTGAAGGCCACGAAGACCAGCGAGAACCGCCCGGAGACGGCCATCTCGGCGAAGTTACCCAGGGTGACCGGGATTCGATCGCCGCCGGGCTTCGCGCGGAGCCTGGCGACCATTGCCGGCGAGGCGTCGATGCCGTGGACCGCGAATCCCCGGGTCGCGAGCGGCAATGCGAGTCGGCCGGTGCCGATGCCGAGCTCGAGGATCGGTCCGCGGCCCGCGGCCGCCGCCAGGAACTCCACGGCACGCTCACCGGTGGCGGGCAGGCGCGGCCAGTCGTCGTAGACGTCGGCGATTCGCTCGCCGTACGTTGACGGGTCGTAGGAATACGTCGGGTTGCGCGCGCCCACCTCGGATCGATCAGTCACGGCCGCCCGCTGCCAGGCTCGGCCACCGGCCGGCCCAGGGACGCGCTTGTTCGAGCTGCGCCGCCAGCCTGAAGAGCGTCGCCTCGTCGCCAAAGCGTCCCGCGAATTGCACGCCGATCGGCAGCCCTTCGCGGCTCCAGAAGAGCGGCACCGACATCGCCGGCTGGCCGGTCGCATTGAAGATCGGCGTGAACGGCACGAACTGCGCCGCGCGGAAGATGCCCTGCATCGGATTGTCCGGTGTCGGATCGAAGCTGCCGAGCGGCAGGGGCGGCTCCGCGAGCGTCGGCGAGAGCCAGACGTCGTATTCGAGGAAGAAGCGCGCGACCTGCCGGCTGATTCGCTGTAGGTCCTGGACCGCCAGCAGATAGTCCGCGGCGCGCCGGCGGTTGCCCATCTCGTAGAGCGCCCAGGTGAGCGGCTCGAAGCGGTCGGCGCTCGGCGTCTGGGTGGTGCGCCGCGCCCAGTCGTCGATGCTCCACGCCACGCCGGCCGCCCACACCGTGATGAACGACTGGCTGATGAGGTCGCCCTCGAGCTCGAGCGAGGCCTCGGTGACGTCGTGGCCGAGATCGGCACAGAGCCTGGCGGCGTCCTGGACTGCGCCCACGCAATCGGCATGGACCGGCACGCCGGTCGCGGCGCGCGAGGTGAACGCGATGCGCAAGAATCCAGGCGGCCGGCTGATCTCTTCGAGATACGGGCGCACAGGCGCCGGTGCGGTGTAGGGATCGCCGACGTCGGGGCCGGCCGTCGCGTCCAGCAGCGCCGCGCTGTCGCGCACCGAGCGCGTCACCGCGTGCTCGACCGCCAGACCACTGAAGACGTCGCCGTAGATCGGACCGAGCGGATTGCGGCCGCGCGTGGGCTTGAGACCGAAGAGGCCGCAGCACGACGCGGGAATGCGGATCGAGCCTCCGCCGTCGTTGGCGTGCGCCATCGCCACCAGGCCCGCGGCCACCGCGGCGGCCGACCCGCCGCTCGAGCCGCCGGGCGTCCGCCCGAGGCTCCACGGATTGCGCGTTGGTCCGAACAGTCGCGGCTCCGTGGTCGGGAGGATGCCGAGCTCCGGCGTGTTGGTCTTGCCGACGACGATGAGCCCGGCGCGCCGCAGGCGCCGCGTCAGCTCGCCATCGGCGTCAGGCGTGTAGCGGCCGTCCAGGAAGGCCGAGCCCTCGGTGAACCTGACGCCCGCGTATTCGGCGAGGAGATCCTTCAGGAGGAACGGCACACCGG
>Ga0209382_10001741_pt1 | contig 33579 bp, 24 predicted proteins | sample SoiMetdeltSBSDD5_FD_187599 | JGI IMG/M metagenome (GOLD analysis project Ga0209382, IMG submission 187599) | Bulk soil microbial communities from a Populus tree surrounding site in Tennessee, USA - Soil MetaG P. deltoides SBSDD5 (SPAdes) (version 2) | ecosystem: Environmental > Terrestrial >... | reverse complement strand
TCATTCGAAATTTGGAAACGAGTCTGCGATGAGTTGGGTCTCACCTTGTGGGTCAACGCCGAGTCCTTCGAGCGCGTCCGGATGGGTACACCCAGCGATTTTGTCCCGGCGGACTTCAAGCGCTTGGCCGCTCAATTGGCACACGCCTATCAAGTCGGCTCAAAAATTGTCAGTTGGGAAGTTCCCTACTTTTACTCGCCCCTGGCGGGTGAGCGCGGCCTCCAACTCCGCGCCGATTACCTTGCGTCCCTCCAAGCCGGGCAGCGCTGACGCTCATCACCAAGCTAAATGCAACTTTCATCTCTATTAGCCAAACTGAGTCACGGTTTGATCGTCTCGTGTCAAGCCTTGCCGGACGAACCGTTATACGGCGCGGGTCACATGGCGGCGATGGCGCGCGCGGCGGCGATGGGCGGCGCGGTCGCCATCCGCGCTAACTCTCCGGCGGACATCGCCGCGATTCGCGCCGCCGTCACGCTGCCGATCATTGGCTTGTACAAAGCGGACCTGCCCGGTTTTGAAGTCCGCATCACTCCGACTCTGGATCACGCGCGGGAAATTGCCGAGGCCGGCGCCGACTTGATCGCGCTGGACGCCACTTTCCGTCCCCATCCGGGCGGCCTGACCGCCGCCGAGTTAATCGCGCGCGTGCGCGAGGCGACGGGCCGTCCCGTCCTCGCCGACATCTCCACGCTGGAAGAGGGTCTGGCCGCGGCCCAAGCCGGCGCGGAGGTTGTCGCCACCACGCTTTCCGGTTACACGGATTACAGCCCGGATCAAACGGAGCCGGACTTTGAACTCATCCGGCAACTCGCTCCGGCGCTCTCGACACCCCTCATCGCCGAGGGCCGCATCACCACGCCCGAACAGGCGGCGCAAGCCCTCGCCCTTGGCGCGCACGCTGTCGTCGTCGGGAGCGCGATCACCCGTCCTCAGGAAATCACGGAACGCTTCGTCGCTCGGTTGACGAATCATCAGCCTCGATCCTAATTTCTAATTCGCCAGAAACCCGGTTTCTGTCCCTTAATGGTATCCTTCGGGTTCTCAAAACACCCCCTTCGAGGGCCTTCGGGAAAGCGGGTTTCTCTCTTTATCAGGAGTTTTAAATGTTCAGAAGAAATGCCTTGAGCCTCTTCGCCAGCCTGGCGCTGCTATTAACCGCCTGTGTCGCGCCGCTGCCAACGCTGGCCACCCTGGCGCCAACTCGGATTCCTGCCACTAACCCACCGCCGACTCAGCCTCTCGCCGAACCTACCTCTACCACGGCGGCCGTTGAGCCAACGGCGGAACCCACAATTCCCACTGAAGAAAAAGTCGCGCTCACGATTTGGGATTACTACGGCGAAGCGAGTCCACTCAAGCCGCTCATCGAACCTTTCCAGCAGGCAAATCCCAACTTCGTCATCCAATATGAAGGTCTTGATCGGAACACAACGCTCGAGAAGCTTAACGCCGTCCTGGCTGGCGGCGCCCCGCCGGATGTCGTTACCGTGGACATGACCTGGCTTCCGCGCTTGGCCGCGCTCGAGGCGTTGACCAACCTGAAGGACCTCTCCAGCGGCCAACTCAACGGCCTGCCCTTCGATCAAGCGTACACGCCCAGTGGGCTGGAAGCGATCACTTTCAACGATCAGATCATCGCCGCCTTGTATGACTTCGATGTTTACGCGCTTTACTACCGCGCTGATCTCTTTGACGCCAAGGGCCTGCCGCCTCCCACCAGTTGGGATGAGCTGGTTCAGGTGGCGCATCAAGTTGCTGCCGGCGACAAGCAGCTCTATGAGTTCGACGCCGACACCTTACACGGTTCGCAATGGATTTATGAGAACGAAGGCGCGCTCCTGACGCCGGATAACACGGCCGTAGCTTTCAACTCGCCGGAAGCCATTGAAGCGATTCAGTTTTATAGTGACCTGCTCCTCCAGGAGAGAATCGCTATCTACTGGACTCCTGACTTGGGCGAGCGCCTTCAGGGTGTTAAAGATGGCCGCATCGCCATGTTCTCAGATGGCCCGGACTATCTGCGTGTCCTGAAGAACGGCGCGCCGGAAATGGCCGGCCAATGGAAAGTTGTGTCGCACCCCAAGAACAAACAGCCAGGTTCCTACCTCGGCGGCACCGGCCTTGTCATCCCCAAAAGCTCGGCCAACCAAGCGGCGGCCTGGAAGTTCATTGAGTTCGCGATGCGCCCGGAGAATCAGATTGGGGTTTATACCCAGGCCGGGGCCGCCCCCGCGCTGCTGGCGGCGCTGCAGAGCGAACAAGTAAATGTGGCCGATCCGTATTTTGGCGGGCAGCCAGCCCTCGGGGTGTTCGTGGAAGCGATGAAGACCGCTCACCATTTTCCCTACGTCCGACAGTGGAACGAGGTTGATACAGCCTTCACCACCGCGCTGCAAGAAATTGCCCTAGGACAAAAGCCGGTGAAACAGGCGTTGGATGAAGCCGCGGTAGCCGCGAATGAAACGCTGGGAAGATGAAGAAGATAGAATTCAGGAGCCAGAATTCAGAAGGGCATTTGTGATCCGTAACCCGTGATGCGTGAACGGGTGGTTGGGGACTGGGGGCTGGCTGTTAGGAGTTTGTCCTTGGTCCTTGATCCTTGGCCCTTCGTCTTTCGGGAGTAGCGGTCCACCGTCGTCCGTCATCCGTCTCTTAATCAATTCCCTGATTTACCCACAATCCCAAGTTCATAACGGCTTCTAATCGCATTCCGTTAAGCTGGTTGGTCAAAACTACCTGATGCTTCGATAAATGAATCCTCTTTTGTGCTAAAACTGGCATCTTTTTTACATTGACCGAGCCAGGCGTTTTGCTCTATATTCAAGTAATGAAAGCGCTTGCAGAAGCGTTTTCTAAGTTAACTATTCGAGCAAAAACTTGGAGCCACTAAGATCGGCAGGATTCACTCACGCAGTAAAGGAGATCAATATGTTTAGGAAAACCCTTCTCAGCCTTACTTTGATATCAACCCTGCTCATGGCGGTTATCGTCAGCGGTGGAGGTGGTACCGTCTACGGCAAGCCACCCACAGCGACACCGACCGTTGGGGCAACCAACACCCCCTCCGGCCCTACCCCCACCCCCGGCCCAACGCAAACCCCCGGCCCGGTGCCTACCATCAGCTCCACGGAACTGACCTCCGGCTGGTCGCTTCGGTCAGCCAATAACGTAACTGATCCCGGCACAACCATTTCCACCGTGGGCTACAACGTTTCCGCTTGGTACCCCATCACCGTGCCCTCCACCATCATGGCCGGGCTGGTCGCCAACAACGTGTACCCGAACGTCTTCTTCGGCACCAATCTCCAATCCGTCCCCGACCTGACCGCTCAGAATTGGTGGTATCGCGGACAGTTCAACGCGATCTCAGGCGTAGCGGGGCAGCAGTATTGGCTTCGCTTCAAAGGCCTCAGCTATCGCGCGCAGATTTGGCTCAATGGAACGTTACTCGACTCGAACGCCGTCGGCACCATGGTCGTCCACGAGTACAACGTCACCAACCTGATCGTCAAGGGCGGCGCAAATGCCGTCGCCATTTTCGTCACACCGCCCGCTCACAAATGCCTTGATCTCTCCTTCTGCACCGTGGACTGGAATCCCGAAGCGCCGGATATGCAAGGCGGCGTGTGGGGCAAGGTTCTGCTGGACACGACCGGCGCGGCGGCGCTGCGCGATCCGTTTGTGAAGACGGTTCTCCCCCTTCCCGCCACCAACTCCGCCGACCTGACCGTCTACGTGGATGCCGTAAATGGCACGGCGACGACGCTCGTCGGTGCGGTCAGTGGGACGATTACCAAGTCCGGTTTCCCAAGCATCAACTTCAGCCAGAGCGTCACGCTGACTCCCGGCCAGCGTAAAGAAGTCAGCTTTACGCCGGGGACATTCGCGCAACTGCACGTTCTAAACCCGGCGCTGTGGTGGCCCTATCAGTTCGGCAGCCCGGAACTGTATGACTTGAGCATTTCGTTCACCGCCAACGGGCAAACCTGGGATACCAAGACCATCAAGTTCGGCGTCCGCCAGTTCACCGATTACCGCACCACCGTCCACGGTAACTCGTTCGCCGGCTACAAAGTCAACGGCCAGAATATCTTCTTCCGCGGCGGCGGCTACATGTGGGATATGTTCATGCGTTGGGATACCAAGACGAATGAAACCCATATGAAATACGTGAAAGACATGGGCCTCAACATCGTCCGCTTTGAAGGCGATCTGGGTAACGAGGAACTCTATGACATTGCCGACCGGGAAGGCATCATGCTCATGCCCGGCTTCGTCTGCTGCAGCGCTTGGGAGAATGATACCTGGAACGCGGAGCAAGAACAGGTGGCCCAGGCCTCCTTGGACAGTCAGATGCGGCTTATGCGCGCGCATGCCAGCCCAATGGTTTGGGCTTACGGGAGCGATTGCCCGGTCAACGCGACCCACCTCCAGCAATACCATAACGTCGCCGCTAACCTCCATTGGCAGAATCCCACCCTGGACAGCGTCGCCCTGTGGTGCAGCTCGACCGCCGGGGTGAAGATGGATGGCCCCTATGTGTGGGAACCGCCCATCTTGATGTGGGATACCGTCAAACCCCAGTCGGGCAGCGCCTTCGGCACCAACGCGGAAGAAGGGTTTGAGGCTGTGCCGCCCGAAGAGAGTCTGGCGAAGTTCCTCGCTCCGGCGGATCTCTGGCCCATCGGCGCCGCCTTTAACTACCACTCCGGTGGTGCGGGCACGCCCTTCGACAATGTCACCGCCTTCACGAAGGGCGTCAACAATCGCTATGGCGCTACCAGCAGTATCAGCGATTACGCCAAGAAGTCAGAACTGCTGAACTACGAATCGGAACGCGCCTTCTTCGAGTCCTGGAATGCAAATAAGTACACCGGAACGGACGCGACCTTCGGCGTCATCTTCTGGATGCAGAACAACTCCTGGCCGTCCGTCCACTGGAACCTGTACGACTACTTCTTCAAGCCCGGCGGCGGAACGTACGGGACGAAGAAAGCCAATGAGCCGATACACGTCTCGTATAACTACTACAACAAGAATGTCCAGGTGGAAAATTCCAGCTTGACGACGAACAACTCAATGACAGTCTCGGCCACGGTCTACAACATCCCGACGTTGGCGCAGATGTATACCAACTCCGTGGTCATCAACGCGACTGCCAACGCGACGACGCCGGCCTTCACTATCCCCACCATCAGCGGGTTGACGACGACCTACTTCCTCCGGCTGCAAGTCCGGAACTCAGGTGGTCAGTTGATCAGCAACAACCTGTATTGGTATTCGACGACCCCGGATGCCTTGGGGAATAAGTCAACGTGGTACTCGACCTCCGTGAGCACCTACGCCAACCTGACCGGGCTGAATAGCCTGACCTCGAACAGCAGTGTGACTTCTTCGGCCTCGCGCACCATCGCCAGCGGACAAGAGACGGTGACGATCACGCTGAATAACACCAGCGCGACCAACATCGCTTTCTTCATGCGGCCGGAAGTCACGGCCGGGAACAACGGCCTGGAAGTGCTGCCGGTGACCTACACCGAGAATTACGTCTCGCTTTTCCCCGGCGAATCCATCGTCATCACGGCCAAGTACGCCACGGTTGATCTCGGCGGGCAGTTACCTTTCCTGCGGTTGCGCGGCTACAACATACCCACGACGAACACCGCTATCCCGTAGCGTTTGCCCGAGCGCCAGAGGTTTGATTGAAGGCGTCTCCTCCAATGGGGGTGGCTTCTTATAAGAAGCCACCCCCTTCTTTAAAAATTTCGTCTGTGTTTTGAATCAGTTTTTGTCTTTGGGCCGGTCAGATTATTTGAGTAACGGCCTTTTATTTACATTCGACCTGCAAGCGCTTGCATAATTATTTATTTATCTCTCTCAAGGAGCAATCATCATGTTTCGACTCAAGCGTGTTAAACTCTTAGTCTTTGCCACAGTCGCCGCTAGCTTAGTCGTCTTCCTCATCGGCCCATTGACCGCGCTGGCCGTGGACACCGGTTACCGCAGCCCGACCGCGCAAGCGGCCGGCCCCGGCGGTGACGGCAACGGCTTTGAATCGAATCCAGCCAACGCCTTCACCGATGACAGCGTCTTCACCGTGGACAGCCTCAGCGGCACTTCCGGCACCATGGCCTGCACCAGCACCGCCCGTGACAAGCAGGACTATTTCAACTACGGCTTTGCTATTCCCGGCGGCTCCACCATCAACGGCATTGAAGTGCGCCTGGATGCCAAGGTAGACACCCCGAGTAACGAAACGCCGGCCATTTGCGTTCAACTTTCCACCGATGGCGGCGCAACCTGGACCACAACCAAGCAAACGCCGACGTTGACGACCGGCGAGGTCACGTACCTGTTGGGCAACGCGACCGATCTTTGGGGCCGCACTTGGACAACAACCGACTTCGCGGACACCAGCTTCCGCGTGCGGCTGATCACCATCGCGTTCTCCAGTCAACGCATCTTCTCGCTGGATTGGGCGGCGGTGAAGGTCTACTACACCGGCGGCGGGCCGACGAACACCCCGACCGCGACGAATACCACCGGCCCAACGCCGACCCCCACTGCCACATCAACGAACACACCGATTCCGCCGACGAATACCTCCACGGCGACGCCGACGATCGGCCCATCGCCCACACCGACGAACACCCGGACGAACACACCGACGCCAACGCAGACAAATACGCCGGCCCCCACCGCGACGCGCACCAATACGCCCACCGGCCCAACGGCGACGCCCGCGCCTTCCACCATGCAGAACCTGATCCCCAAACCGGTCTCGGTCACCGTGACCGGCGGCACGTTCACTCTGCCGAGCACTGCGGACATCTACGTGAATCCCGGAACCGCGGAAATGATCGCCATCGGCCAATACCTGGCGGACAAACTCAATCCCTCCACCGGCTACGGGCTAACCGTCATCGGCACGACCAGCGCTCCGCCAAGCGGAAACATCTATCTCACAACGGTTGGTGGAGACCCAGCTCTCGGGCAAGAGGGCTACGACTTAAGCATCACCACAGGTTTGGTTACTTTGACTGCTTATCAACCCGAAGGATTATTCCGCGGCCTCCAGACTATTCGCCAACTCTTCCCCGCAACGATTGAAAGTGCAACCATTCAAGCCGGGCCGTGGAACTTGCCGACCGGAACGATCCACGACTTCCCGCGCTTTACCTGGCGCGGCACGCAGTTGGATGTCGCCCGGCACTTCTTCACCGTCGCGCAGGTCGAACGCGAGATTGACGAAGTCGCCTACTACAAGATCAACATGTTCCACTTGCATCTGACCGACGATCAGGGCTGGCGCATCTACATCAACTCCTGGCCCAACCTGGCCCTCTATGGCGGCGGGACGCAGGTCGGCGGCACGTGCAACAACTGCTACTACACTCAAGCCGACTACTCCGCCATCGTCGCCTATGCTCAAGCGCGCTATATCACCGTCGTCCCGGAAGTGGATATGCCGGGACACATCAACGCCGCGCTCGCCTCCTATGCCCAACTCAATTGCAACGGCGTCGCGCCCGCGCGCTACACCGGCACCAACGTCGGCTTCAGTTCACTGTGCATCAGTCTCCCTATCACGTATCAGTTCGTGGACGATGTGATCCGCGAGATTTCGGCGATCACGCCCGGCCCGTTCTTCCACATCGGCGGGGACGAGGCGTCCTCGACGCCTTTGGCGGACTACCTGACCTTTGAGAATCAAGTTCAGCCCATCGTCGCCAACTATGGCAAGCGCGTAGACGGCTGGGAGGAAATTGCTCAAGCCAACCTCGCCACGACTTCCATTGCGCAGCACTGGAACCTGACCGACAGCTTTGCGCCGACGGCCGTTCAAAAAGGCGCGCAAGTCCTCATGTCGCCGGCGAACAAGGCTTACCTGGATATGAAGTATTACCGGAAGAGTCCGCTCGGCCAAACGTGGGCCGGATTGATCAATACGCAGACCGGCTATGAGTGGGACCCGGGGACGATTGTGCCTTCCGTTCCGGCCAGTTCGGTGATTGGAATAGAAGCGCCGCTGTGGACAGAGACGATTGTGACGATGGCCGACATTGAATTTATGGTGTTCCCCCGGCTGCCCGGTTACGCGGAGTTAGGCTGGTCGCCGACGACGGGCCGCAACTGGACCGAATACAAAGTCCGGCTCGGCAGTCATGGCCCGCGCCTAACGAACATGGGCATCAATTTCTATCACGACACGGTTGTGACCTGGCAATAAGAAGAGTTCCCAGTGTTCCTTGAGTTCCCAGAACTACAGGGAACTCAGGGAATTCAAGGAACTTGAAGGAACTGAAGAAACTCAGGAACGCATTAGACAAGGAGAACTCATCATGTTTAAGCTCAAGAAAGTTAAACCTTTAGTGTTTGCGGCGCTGATCACGAGCCTGCTCATGCTCATGGTCGGCCCGCTGACGGCGCTCGCCGTGGACACCGGCTACCGCAGCCCGACCGCGCAAGCGGCCGGTCCCGGCGGTGACGGCAACGGTTTTGAATCGAATCCGGCCAATGCCTTCGCCGACGACAGCGTCTTCGCTGTGGACAGCCTGAGCGGCACCACCGGCAGTATGGCCTGCAATAGCACGGGCCGGGATAAGCAAGACTATTTCAACTACGGCTTTTCCATTCCAGGCGGCTCCACCATCAACGGCCTCGAAGTGCGTCTGGATGCCAAGGTAGACACCCCGAGTAACGAAACGCCGGCCATTTGCGTTCAACTTTCCACCGATGGCGGCGCGACCTGGACCACAACCAAGCAAACGCCGACGCTAACAACCGGTGAAGTAACTTACCTGCTCGGCAATGCGACTGACTTATGGGGACGGACTTGGACGACCGGCGATTTCGCGGACGCGAACTTCCGCGTGCGACTTATCACCGTCGCCTTCTCCAGCCAACGTATCTTCTCACTGGATTGGGCCGCGGTGAAGGTTTACTACACGAGCAGCGGACCAACGCCAACCAACACAGCTATTCCACCCACAAACACTCCCACGAGCACGAATACCCCCATCCCACCGACGGCGACGAATACGCCCCTCGGTCCGACGAACACTCCGACCAATACGAACACGCCGGGGCCAACGGCCACCAACACGAACACCAATACACCGGTGCCGCCGACAGATACACCGACTCGCACGAATACTCCGCTGCCCCCAACCAACACGCCGACGGCCGGCCCCGGCCCCAACGTCACCTCCACCGAGTTGACGAGCGGCTGGTCGCTCAAGTCAGCGCTCAACGTCACCGATCCCGGCACGACGATCTCTCAGCCGGGCTACAACGTCGCTAGTTGGTATCCCATCACAATCCCCTCCACCGTCATGGCCGGCTTGGTGGCGAATAACGTTTATCAGAACGTCTTCTTCGGCACCAATCTTCAGTCCGTGCCTGATCTGACGACTCAGAACTGGTGGTATCGCGGAGCGTTCAACGCGGTTGCCGCCGGAACCGGCCAGCAATATTGGCTCCGCTTCAAGGGGATTAGCTATCGCGCGCAAATCTGGCTCAACGGCACCCTGCTTGACTCGGGCGCGGTTGGCACGCTCGTCATTCACGAGTACAACGTCACCAACATCATCCATCCCGGCGCGGCTAACGCGATCGCCATCTTGGTCACGCCGCCTCGTCACGGATGCCTTGATCTGTCCTTCTGCACGGTGGACTGGAACCCCGAAGCGCCGGATGCGGAAGCCGGTGTCTGGGGCAAGGTCCTGCTCGACACCACCGGCGCAGTCCAACTGCGCAATCCGTATGTGAAGACCGTCCTGCCGCTGCCCGCGACCAACTCCGCCGATTTGACGGTGTACGTGGATGCGATGAACGGCACCAACGCCGCCGTCAGCGGCACGGTGAACGGCACGATCACCAAAGCCGGTTATCCAACGATCAACTTCAGTCAGAACGTTACGATCCCCGCTAACACGCGCCAGGAGATCACCTTCAACCCGGCGACGTTCACGCAACTGCACGTCCTCAACCCGGCGCTGTGGTGGCCTTATCAATATGGCAGCCCGGAACTCTATGACCTAAGCGTTTCGTTTGTCGCCAGCGCCCAAACCTGGGACACGAAGGCCATCAAGTTCGGTGTCCGCCAGATGACGGATTACCGCACCACCGTCCACAGCATCTCGTTTGCCGGGTACAAAGTCAACGGCGTCAACATCCTCTACCGCGGCGGCGGTTACATGTGGGACATGTTCGCCCGCTGGGATACCAAGACCAACACCACTCACATGCAGTACGTCAAGGACATGGGCCTCAACACTGTCCGCTTCGAAGGCACTATCGGCAACGAGGAGATTTATGATCTAGCCGATCAAATGGGCATCATGCTCTTCGGCGGTTTCGTGTGTTGCAGCAAGTGGGAGAACAACAGCGGCTGGACGACGGAAGAGCATACCGTGGCCATGGCCTCGGCGGACAGCCAACTGCGCAATCTGCGCGCGCACGCCAGCGTAATGCTGTGGGCCTACGGCAGCGACATGCCGCCAACAGCCGCCAACCTGGCCGATTACCAGGCCATTGCCACGGGCCTGCATTGGCAGAACCCGACGATAAACAACGTCGCCACCTGGGCGGATCCCAACGCCGGCATGAAGATGGACGGCCCATACGTCTGGGAACCGCCGGTCTTGTTCTGGGATACGACGAAAGCCGGCAGCGCATTCGGTACGACCGGCGAAGAAGGATTTGAGTCCGTGCCGCCGGAAGAAAGCCTGAAGAAGTTCTTGGCCCCGGCGGATCTCTGGCCCATCGGCGCCGCCTTCAACTACCATTCCGGTGGACCGGGCACGCCCTTCGCCAACGTCACGGCGTTCACGGGCGGCATCAACAACCGCTATGGCGCGACCAGCAACATCACGGACTACGCCCGGAAGGCGGAGTTGCTCAATTACGAATCGGTGCGCGCTTTCTTCGAAGCTTGGAATGCGAATAAATACACCGGCCCGGACGCCACCTTCGGCACCATCTTCTGGATGCAGAGCAACGTCTGGCCGGGCGTCCACTGGAACCTGTACGACTACTACTTCAAGCCCGGCGGCGGCTTCTTCGGAGCCAAGAAGGCCGACGAGCCAGTGCATGTTTCGTATAACTACTTCAACAAGAAAGTGCAGGTGGAAAACTCCAGCCTGATCGCCAACAACAGCCTGACAGTCTCGGCCACGGTGTATAACATCCCGACGCTCGCGCAGATGTACACCAACTCGGTAGTCATCAACGCGACGGCGAACGCGACGACGCCGGCCTTCACCATCCCCGCGATCACCGGGCTGACGACAACCTACTTCATCCGGCTGCAAGTGCGGAACTCGTCCGGCCAGTTGGTCAGCAACAACCTGTATTGGTACTCGACAACTGCGGATGCGCTCGGCTCACCAAAGGGAAATTCAAGTTGGTACAAGACACCTGTGTCCACCTATGCCAACTTGACCGGGTTGAACAGCCTGACCTCGAACAGCAGTGTGACCGCCCAGGTCTCACGCAACGTCGCCGGCGGCCAAGAGACAGTGACGATCACGCTGAACAACACGAGCGGGAGCAACATCGCGTTCTTCGTGCATGCCGAGATTACGGCGGGGAACGATGGGTTGGAGGTGCTGCCGAACAGCTACACCGACAACTACGTCTCGCTCTTCCCCGGCGAGTCAACCACCCTCATGTCCACCTACGCGACTTCCGACTTGGGCGGGCAATCGCCCTATCTGCGGGTCAAGGGTTACAACGTGCCTAAGTTTACGCTGGCCGTGCCCTAGCGCCTGCGAGTAAAAGTCGAAGGCATCTCATCCGTTGGGGGCGGCGATCCTAGCCGCCCCCTGACAAAAATCTCTTCATTTTATTAAGGAGGCTACCATGTCGAAACAAAAACCAGTTCATCTGCTTCTCGCACTCGTTTTGTTGCTGCTGTTGATAGTGGGCAACATCACGGCCGTGGGCGCAACCGGTTCCACCGCGCCCAAACAGCCGACGCCCACCCCTAGCGGGCCAACGCCTACTCCGCCGCCGGTTCCTGCCGGAATGCGCGCTGGGTTGCGGGCTTCGAACTATGGCATTTCGCCCTGGCCCTCTCCCACCTGGTGGGTCAACTCGATCAACTCCATGAAATCGCGCTGGCCCGGCTCGACGGGCGAGCAGGTCGCCGTGGTGGTCGAAGTCTCCGGCGGCGGCGGACGAGGCAAGTGCTGGGCGCACTTCCCGCAACCCGCGACCGGAACCTGGCCGAACGTCAACTGGGACTCGGTGGATCTGTTTGAGCCGGCTTTCGATGCCTTCGACACGAACGGCATCAAGGTCTGGCTCCAGGTGGAACCCGCGACCTGTGATGTGCCGATGCTCATTGATCTGATGATGCTACAATACGGCCACCACCCGAGTGTGCTCGGCTTCGGCGTAGATGTGGAATGGTACCGGAAGGACCTTGCCCAATATGGCAAACCGGTCACGGATGCTGAGGCGCAGGCCTGGGTTCAGAAAACCCAAACCTACAATCCCACTTACCTGGTTTTCCTCAAGCACTGGCTGACGGAGAAGATGCCGCCTACCTATCGCACCGGGCTGGTGTTCATTGACGACAGCCAGGGTCACGGCTCGTTGAACGCGATGGTGACTGAATTTTCGAACTGGGGCCAGACCTTCGCGCCCTCACCGGTCGGGTTCCAGTACGGTTACCAATCGGATAAATCATGGTGGAGCGGCCTGCCCGACCCGCCGAAGACGATTGGAAACGCGCTCCTGGTCAACATCCCCAACACGCGGGACCTGGTCTGGGTTGACTTCACCGCGTATGACATCTGGCCGCCTCAGTAAAGGAATTCGCTAAACTCCAGGTGCGACGCGCTTCAACCAAAAAGCGCGTCGCACCTTCTCATTGTTTATAGCCGCCGATGGCGTTAAATTGCCTCGGCCAGTCAAGTTACCTATAATATCCACCGGGCAAACCGAACTTTGACAAAAGGCCCGCTCACAGAAAAAGGAGGCTAAAGCCATCGAAGAAAACTTCAAGCACGCGCTGCCCACTAACGCGATGTATTTGAGAGATCACACACCCACAGGAGGAGATCGCAATGAACATCCGAAGGAATAATTTGTGGTTGACGTTTTCGGCGCTCGTCGCCCTGGCGCTGTTCGTCAGCGCCTGCGCCGGCAATCAGCCGGCGGCCACCCCAGCCGGGCCGGTGACCATCCATATCTTAACGATGGATCAAGCCGGTCTCAAGCCCGCCGAAATTGATCAAATCGTCAAAGACTTTGAAGCCGCGAACCCGGACATCAAAGTGGTCATGGAATACGTCGGCTATGATTTCGTGCATGACAAGATCGTCACCGGCATGGCGGCCACGCCACCCGCTTATGACGCTGCGATGATTGATGTGATCTGGCCGGATGAGTTCATCAAAGCCGGTTATCTGCTAGATGTCACCAGCCGGGTCACGCCGGAAATGAAATCCGGTATCTTCCCGGCGGCCTGGAATGGCGTCACCCGCGACGGCAAAATCTACGGCATGCCGTGGCTGATGGACGTCAAATACTTCATGTACAACAAGGACCTGCTGGATCAGGCCGGCATCACCGCGCCGCCCAAGACCTGGGAAGAATTCGCGGAGCAGGCCAAAACCGTCAAGGACAAAGGCGGAGCGGAATTTCCCGCTATCTGGTCCTGGAATCAGAAAGAAGGCGTGACCTGCGACTTCGCCGTTTTGCTGTTCGGCAACGGTGGCGCGTTTGTGGACGCTGCCGGCAAACCGGCGTTCAATAATGACAAGGGCGTTGAGGTGCTGACCTGGATGAAGAAGACGATTGACGATGGCCTGACCAACCCAAGTTCCGTTTCCTCGGATGAGGGCGCGGTGGAAGCCAACTTCCTGGCGGGCAAGTCGGCGTTTGCGGTGAACTGGCTGTTCCAGTACGCCGACTCGAACAACGCCGAGAAATCCCAAATCGTCGGCCAGGCGGCTTTCGCGCCCATGCCCGTGTTCGCCTCTTCCGGCGCCAAGGGCTCCAGCGTGGATGGTTCCAGCTCGTTCTCCATTATGGCCACCACGCCTTATCCCGATCAGACCTGGAAGTTCCTGACCTACTTGGCCAGCAACGACGTGCAGATGAAATATTCCGCCGAGATGCTGCCCATCTGGCAGGATGACTTCAAGGGCGAGGCGTTGGATAAATTGAAAGCGGCGACTTCGACCAACCCGGTCACCGTGCCGGCGTTCTTGGAGCAGTTCCCCTACGCCAATGAGCGGCCGACGGTTGCCTACTATAATGAAGCTTCGGCAGCGCTCCAGTTGGCGATTCAAGAAGCGTTGACCGGCGTCAAGTCCCCCAAGGAGGCGCTGGATCAAGCGGCCGCCAAGTGGGTGGAATTAGCAGGTAAGTAAGAGTAGCTACAGAGCCTCACCCCCCGGCCCCCTCTCCTGACGACAAAGAACAAGAGCGTCGTCAGGAGAGGGGGCCGGGGGGTGAGGCCTAAAAGCAGAACCACCTTTCATTTATGACTGCCACATCAAGCGCCTTGCCTAAACCCCTTCCCAAGCATCGCGCGTCCTTGCGTGAACAGGACGCGCGCATTGCCTGGCTGTTGCTCCTCCCCAGCTTGATCGTCACCTTAGGCGTCACCCTCTGGCCGATTATTTCCACCTTCCTCCTGAGTTTTTTTAATGCGCCCACCGGCCTCAACCAGGTCCGGACGTTTGTCGGTTTTGGAAATTATCTGGATATGCTTCAAGACCGCACCTTTTGGGAGACGATCGGGCGCACGTTTTACTTCACGCTTGTCTCCGTGGGGCTGGAATTGGTTTTAGGATTGGCCATCGCTCAACTCATTCACTCGCGCCCCTGGGGTTGGCAGTTCCTGCGGTTCGCCCTCATCATCCCCTGGGCCGTGCCGACGATTGTCAACGGGGCCATGTGGCGCTGGATCTACAGCGCCGATTTCGGCGCTTTGAATGGTTTATTGATGGCGTTGGGTTTAATTAAGCATTACGTCCCGTGGTTAACGCTGCCCCAGTCCGCGATGAACCTGGTGATCCTGGCCGACCTCTGGCATACCATGCCGTTCGTCGCCTTAATTTTGCAGGCGGCGTTGGCCGGCCTGCCCGCCGAATTAGAAGAGGCCGCCGCCGTAGATGGCGCGAATGCCTTTCAGCGTTTTTGGTACATCCGCCTGCCCCAACTGCGCCCCGCCATCCTGGTGGCGCTGATCGTCCGCAGCGTGGAGGCTTTTCGGGTCTTTGACATCGTGTATATTATTACGAGTGGCGGGCCGGCGTTCAAAACGATTACCATCACATACCTCACCTACCTGAACTCATTTTCGTACGGCAAACAGGGAACCGGCGCGGCGCTGTCTTTCCTCATTTCTATTTTCACGTTGATCATGGCCTTCGTGTACATCCGGTTTCTGTATCGCCCGGAGGAGCAACCTGTATGAGGTCACGCAAGTTCTATTTGCTCAAAGCCCGCGCCGAAGGTCGCGGGCGCTCCGGCCAAGCATTTCGACCGCGCGGACGCGGTCGAGGAGCAGGTGTGGACGGTAGACGGATGAAGAACCTATGAATACTCGAAAGTTCACCCGCGAGTTGCTTTTATTCCTGCTCACCCTGCCGGTGCTGCTGTTTATTTTCCTGCCGCTGCTCTGGCTGTTCAGCGCGAGTATCTCCACCCAGGTGGAATTATTCACGGTGCCGCCGCATTGGATTCCGGAACACCCTACCTTCCAAAACTATCTGGATATTTTCTTCCCCTCGCAAGCCGCCGCCTCTGTTCCACGCACTTTCGCCATTTCATTATTGAATTCATTTAAAATTGCTTTCTTAGCGACCGCCATCGCTATTGTCGTCGGCGGGTTGGCGGCTTATGCGCTGGTCCGCATTCCGTTCAAATTCAATCGTCATATTCAGCTCGGCATTTTGGCCACGCGCATGATTCCGGAAGTTTCCCTGGTCTTGCCTCTCTTTCTTATTGCCTCCCGTCTAAGACTACTCAACACCCCCTTGGTGCTCATCATCACCTACCTGAGCTTTGCGCTCCCCTATGCCATCTGGTTGCTGGCCGCTTACTTCCAAGCCATCCCGGTTGAACTAGAGGAAGCCGCTCGCCTGGATGGTTGTAGTCGTCTAGGCATCTTGTTCCAAATCATCATGCCTATCTCAACGCCGGGGCTGGTCTCCACCTCCATGTTTGTCTTCCTGGTCGCCTGGGATGAATTTTTCTATGCGTTGATCTTTACCAGCACCCTGGCCGCTAAAACCGTCCCGGTCGCCATCGCCGAGTTCATTGGCCGCTACGTCGCCAACGTCAACGGCATGATGGCCGGCGGCATCCTGGCCGCGATCCCCCCGGTGTTGTTGGCGCTGATCTTCCAGCGGTATATCGTCAGTGGATTAACTGCGGGGGCAGTTAAAGGATAGGTGCGTCATCCCCCGAACGGAGAGTTTGCTGTGATTTCACTAAAACCCCCTCATAGCATTACCATCAACGACGTCGCTGAACGCGCCGGCGTCTCCATCTCAACCGTCAGCCGGGTCATTAATCAAAACTTGCCCGTCTCGGAAGAAGTCGCCGCCCGAGTGCAAGCCGCCATGGAGGAATTGCGCTACGTGCCGCGCGCCGCGGCGCGCAGCCTGGCCACGCGCAAGACGCATACCCTGGGTCTGTGGTTGACGGATATTGAAGACGATTTCTTTGCGCCGATGCTCAAGGGGATTTGGTCCGTGACCAGCAAATCCGGCTTTGACTTGCTAATTTCATCTTCCACGCACCCCGGCCCGCAGAAGGAATTTGCCCGCTCGCTCGGCGCGCATAACACGGATGGACTGCTGGCCTTCGCCAACAGCCTGAGCGAAAAGGAGTTATCGCATTTCCACAACTTGGGCTTTCCGCTGGTCCTCATCCACCAATCCTCGCCCACCTCGCTGAGCATTCCGTGCGTCACCGTTGAAAACCAAGCCGCCTCCCAAAAAATCGTAGAGCATCTCATCGAAGTCCATGGCCGGCAGCGCATTGCGCTGCTGCAAGGCCGCCCCGGCGATGAAGACTCCTTGTGGCGCGAGATTGGTTACCGGAAAGCGCTCGAGGCGCACCATCTTCCGTTCCGGCCCGAACTTGTCGCCGCCGGTGATTTCAATCGGGGGGTGGCCTACGATTCAGTTAAGCAAATGCTCGCGGCGGGGATCGAGATGGACGCCATCTTTTCCGGGGATGATGAAGCCGCCATCGGTGTCCTGGCCGCGCTCAACGAAATGGGCAAGCGCGTCCCGGAAGACATCGCCGTCGTCGGCTTTGACGATCAACGTTTGGCGGCCTATCTCACCCCGCCGCTCACGACGGTCCGCGCCCCCACCGAACAAGTGGGTTACATAGCCGCGCAGCAACTCATCAAGCTCATCCGCACCGGCCTCGCCGATGAACTGACCGTACTCCCCACGGAAATCGTCATCCGCCGCTCGTGCGGGTGTGTGCCATGACGGAGGACGGTAGACGGTGAACCGCTACGCGCGAAAGACCAAGGACCAAAGGCAAAATCCAAAATCCCAATTTCCAAATCCCAAACACCAGCAACCAACAACTAGCCGCCAGCCACCAGCCACCAGCCCCAACTCTTCTCTTTTGTGCTAAAACTCGCCTCCACGGTACATGCTTTATTCCGCGAGGTGCGATAGCATAATTCTGCCCAGTTCTCTTTAACCACATTTCATATTTACTTAATAAAGGGAGAGAAAACCAACATGAACATCAAAAAGGTTATACCCATTTTGGCCGTCTTTGGACTGTTGCTGTCGAGTGTTGGCCTCTACGCGCCAAGCGTGTTGGCCCAGACCACCAATCTGGCCTTGAACAAACCGGCCACGGCTTCGTCGGTAGAAAGCGGCACAACCTTTACCGCGAACCTGGCCGTGGATGGCAGCACCACCACCCGCTGGTCCAGCGCCTACAGCGACCCACAATGGATTTACGTGGACCTCCAGGCAACGACCAGCATCAGCCGCGTCGTCCTGCGCTGGGAAGCAGCCTACGGCAAGTCGTATCAAATCCAAACGTCCCCAGACGCCTCCACCTGGACAACGATCTACAGCACGACCACTAGTGATGGCGGGGTTGACGACCTGACCGGCTTGTCCGGCAGCGGACGCTATGTCCGGATGTACGGCACCGTACGCGCCTTGCAATGGGGTTATTCGCTATTTGAATTTGAAGTGTACGGGACCAGCGGCCCCACCGCGACCAACACGCCGACGCGTACTAACACACCTATTGGCCCAACAGCGACTCGGACGAACACCCCCGTCGGGCCGACGAACACGCCAACGAATACACCGACCCGGACGAACACACCCAGCGCCTCAACCAATTTGGCGTTGAACAAACCAGCTACTGCGAGCACGACGTACAGCACCTACGTCGCCGGCAATGCGGTAGATGGCAATAGCAGCACCTGGTGGTGGTCGAACGGCGTCCCACCCCAATGGATTTACGTGGACTTGGGGACCGTCTCCAGCGTCTCTCAAGTCAAGGTGCAATGGGGAACTGGCGACTACGCCACCACGTATCAGATTCAGACCAAAGTCAACGCGGGGGATGCCTGGACAACTCAGTTGAGCGTCACCGGCGGAACCGGCGGTCAGCAGACGCACAACATCACGACCGTCAACGCGCGCTACGTCCAACTCAACATCACCGGCTCGCCCGGCCCGAACGTTAACTGGATTCAACTCTACAACTTTGAAGTCTATGGCGTCAGCGGCCCGACCCCCACACCCACCCAGGTCGGCGCGACGACGATCAAGAACATCATCCCCATGCCAGTCTCCATTAGCTCCACCGGCGGAACCTTCACCCTGCCCTCGACCGCAGATATTTACGTCAATCCCAACAACGCGGAAATGATCGCCATCGGTCAATACTTGGCGAACAAACTGAATCCCTCCACCGGCTACGGGTTGACCGTCATCGGCACGACGACCACCCCGCCGAATGGCAATATCTACCTCACCACCATCGGCGGCAGTTCAGCTTTGGGGACGGAAGGTTATGACTTAACGGTCACAACCGGCTTGGTCACGCTGCAGGCTTTCCAGCCGACCGGTTTGTTCCGCGGCCTGCAAACCATCCGGCAGATGCTACCTCCTTCCATTGAGAAGAGCACCGTTCAAGCGGGCCCCTTCACTCTGGCGACCGGAACAGTTCACGACCTGCCGCGCTTCGGCTATCGCGGTCACATGTTGGATGTCGCCCGGCACTTCTTCACCGTCGCCGAACTCAAACGTCAGATTGACAACCTGGCTTACTACAAACTGAACTATTTCCACATCCACCTGAGCGACGATCAAGGCTGGCGGATTGTGATCAACAATTGGTCCAACCTCACCGCCTACGGCAGCCAGACCGAGGTCAACATCTCCGGTCGAACCGGAGATGAAAGCTGCGTCACTGCCAATGATGGCGGGCCATGCTATTACACTCAGGCTCAGTACACCGACATCGTGAATTACGCGGCGGCGCGCTATATCACCATCGTTCCAGAAATTGACATGCCCGGCCACACGAATGCGGCGCTGGCGTCGTATGCGTCGCTCAACTGCAACGGCATCGCCCCAGCGCGCCGCACGGATACCGCCGTCGGTTACAGCACCTTGTGCGTCACGCAACCGATCCCCGCAGCTACCACGAACTTTATGAATGCGGTGATTGATCAGTTGACGGCGATCACGCCCGGCCCGTACTTCCACATCGGCGGCGATGAATCCAATGCGACCGCGCTGGCAGACTACAAGAACTTTGTCTCGCAGGCGCAGGCGCGCGTCATCTTGCGAGGGAAGAAAATGCTTGGGTGGGAAGAGACCGCCCAAATCGCGGACTACTCCAGCACCTCCGTTGCGCAGCACTGGAACACCGGCGCGAGCTTCGCGCCGACCGCCGTCAGCAAGGGCGCGAAGGTGCTCATGTCGCCCTGCCCCTATGCCTACCTCGACATCAAGTACGATGCTAGCAATCCCGCCGGTCTCGGCCTAAGCTGGTGCGGTACGGATAGTGTCAGCCACTCTTACAGTTGGGACCCGGCGACGTTGGTGGCCGGCGTACCCGAAGCGAGTGTGCTCGGCGTGGAAGGCCCGTTGTGGGCCGAGACGATCATCACTACCTCCGATATTGATCAATTAGCTTGGCCGCGCTTGACGGGCCTGGCGGAAATTGGTTGGTCGCCGACGACCGGGCGCAACTGGACCGAGTACAAAGTTCGGTTGGGGAGTCACGGTTCCCGCCTGACGAACATGGGCATCAACTTCTTCCACTCCACCGAGGTGACCTGGCAGTAAACTCATTCAAGTAAAAAAAGATTTTTTCACCGCAGAGAACGCGGAGAGCGCTGAGAAAAGAGAAATTAAGAAAACTCAGCGCTCTCTGTGCGGAGGGGTGGCGGTGGAATTGCTTTTGTCCATAGGAGTCGCAAAAGAATAAGACCACACCCTTTGACAACGTCATTCCCGCGAAAGCGGGAATCCAGGCCTCGGACTCTGGACTCCCGCTTTCGCGGGAGTGACGAAACTCTGGCCTTAGTTGCGGAGTCTTACTTTCACAAGCCAGAGATTCATTCGTGGCATTCGTGCGAAGTCGAAGACCTTCGGCCTTCAGGATACAATTCGTGTCATTCGTGATTAAAGAAAACTCCGTTAAACCCAAGCAATGATCGGCGCAGTAGACATCGGCGGCACCAAGATTGCCGCCGGCATCGTAAACGAAACCGGACAAGTCTTAGCGCGCGCGGAGTGCCCCACCGACTCCGCGCGCAGCTTTGCGGATGGCCTGGCGCGCATCAGCGCCATGCTCCGCGAAACTGCCGCGCAAGTGGGCGGCGAGTTGCGTGGGATCGGTATCGGCTGCACGGGGCCGGTCAACCCTCAGGCTGGGACGCTCGGTCACATCGAATTTCTGCCTGAATGGTCGGGCGCGAATCTCGTCGCCGAATTAGAGCGCGAGTTCAGCGTCACCGCCGCGATTGAGAACGACGCGGACGCCGCCGCACTTGGCGAAGCCGCGTGGGGCGCGGGCCAAGGCGCGCACAGTTTCATTTACATCACCGTCAGCACCGGCATCGGCGGCGGGCTAGTCATTGACGGCCAACTCTATCGCGGCGTAGACGGCGCGCATCCGGAAATCGGTCATCACGTCATTGATCCCTCCGGCCCGCTCTGTTTCTGCGGCGCGTACGGCTGCTGGGAAAGTCTCGCGAGTGGATTAGCGTTAGCGCGATGGTTAAACGCTCTCCCTTCGACAAGCTCAGGGAGCGGCTCGTCCCCTGAGCTTGTCGAAGGGGAGAGTCTCGACGCCCGCAGCATTTGCGCGGCCGCCGACCGGGGCGATCCCCGCGCCCTGGCGGCGGTGGCGCGCGAGGCGCATTATCTTGGTTTGGGACTCGCCAATCTCATTACCCTCTTCATCCCGGACGTCATCGCGCTCGGCGGTGGACTGATGAACAGCCGTCACCTATTCTGGGGTAAAATTCAGGAAACCATCCGGGCCAACTGCGGCCTGGTGCCATTTGAAAAAGTGCGCCTCGTCCCCGCCGCGCTTGGCCCGGAAACCGGGCTGGCCGGCGCCGCGCAAGTGTGGTTGCATCACTTCAAATCATAAAGATTTAACCGCGGAGATCGCCGAGAACGCAGAGACCTACTTAACCACGAAGACACAAAGTCACAAAGGCCTCCCATTTTTTTCTTTGTGTCTTGGTGCCTTGGTGGTAGATTTCAGGACTCTCAGCGAACTCGGCGATCTCGGCGGTAAAAAGATTTTTGCACATCATTCAAACGAGGAGAATAAAGAAATGAAAGTCGGATTTTACGGTCACGTTCGGCAATATCACAACTTGAAGGCGGAGTTGGACGCCGCCATTCACGAAGTGCTGGAAAGCGGCGAGTACGTCCTTGGTCCAGCGCTGGGCCGCTTCGAGAAAGAGTTAGCCGCTTACTTCAAAATGAAAAACGCCATCGGCGTCAACTCCGGCACCGACGCACTCTGGCTGGTCTTCCTGGCGCTCGGCATCGGCCCCGGCGACGAAGTCATCACCACCTCCAACACCTTCTTCGCCACCGCCGAGGCCATTTGGTTCGTCGGCGCGAAAGCCGTCTTTGTCGAAATTGACCCGGTCACCTACAACATTGATCCCACCAAAATCGAAGCCAAGATCACGCCCAAGACCAAGGCCATCGTCCCGGTTCACCTCTACGGCCTGACCGCGGACATGAAAGCCGTCTCGGCCATCGCCAAGAAACACAATCTGTTCGTCGTCGAAGACTGCGCCCAGGCGATTGATGCGCGCGGCGACGGCTTCGCCATCGGCGAGTTGAGCGACGCGGTCTGCACCAGCTTCATCATCCAGAAAAATCTGGGAACGTTCGGCGACGGCGGCGCGATCGTCACCAACCGCGACGACATCGTTTCCCGCATCAAGGCCCTGCGCAATCACGGCTCCCCCAAGCGCTCCGTCCACAGCATGGGCTACAACAGCCGGTTGGATGATCTGCACGCCGCGATCCTGAGCGTCAAGCTCAAGAAGATCACCGAATGGTCGGATCGCCGCCGCGAGATCGCCGACATGTATACCGAAGGACTGCAGAACACTGGCTTGAAGCTCCCGGTCGAGCCGGCGGGGTATCGGCACGTTTTCCATCTCTACATCATCGAGACTGAGAAGCGCGATGCGCTGCTCAAGTACCTGAATGACAATGGCGTGGACGCCAAGCTGCACTACCCCATCACCATCCATCAGCAGGAAGGCTATCCGTGGGGCAAAGCGGCGGATCTAAAACCCTCGCTCCCGCTCACCGAGAAATCCGCGGCCAGTGTGATCTCACTGCCGATGTTCCCCGAGTTGACGCAGGAAGAAATTAATTACGTGATTGACACGACGCGCGCCGGAGTGAAGCAATGAGCCCCGCGCAAAAAGTTTACACCGCGGCCGTCGCCGGGATGGGGAAGCGCGGCACGCACCACGCCGATGCGCTCTCCAAGAATCCGCGCTTCAAGCTCGTGGGCGTGTGCGATATTGATGCGTCCCGCGTGGACGCCGCTAAAGAAAAGTTCGGGGTTGAGTACGGGAGCGCGGACGCTGCCCAAATGCTCAAGGACACCAAACCAGATGTCTTCGTCTTCTGCACCCTCCCCCAAATCCGGCTGCCGCTGATCGAGGCCGGAGCGAAGGCCGGGGTCAAGCTCATCGCGTACGAAAAGCCGGTCGCCACTTCAATGAACGAAGCGCTGGATATGTATAAAGTCATGCGCGACGCGGGCGTCAAATCCGTCGTCAGTCATCAGCACCGCTACGGCGAGCACTATCAAAAGGTCAAAGAGATTATCGCCAGCGGCAAGATCGGGCGCGTGCACACGGTTTATGGGCACGCCACCGGCTGGATGATGCACATGATGACGCACATGATCGAGTACGCGAGTTGGTACAACGACTACGCCGAGGCCGAGTGGGTTGTGGGTCAGGCGGATGGCAAAGAAAAGTTCGCGGACGTTCATTCGTCGCCCGATTACATCTCGGCTTTGATTCAGTATAAGAATGGTGTGCGCGGAATCATTGAGTGCGGCGCGGGCGCGCCCGATGTGCCGGAAGTAGAGTATTGGTGGCGCAAGTGCCGCATCGGCGCGCAGGGCACGGAAGGTTTCGCCGAGGTGCTCACCGGCGGCGGCTGGCGCGCAATCACGCGCGACTCCGGCGGCGTGATTTCCGGCACGGGCTGCATGGATTACGATCACGACATGCCGCCGTACATCCAGGAGATCGCGGACTGGCTCGACGATCCGGCCAAGGTGCATCCGTGCAACGGCGAGACGGCGCTCAAGGGACTGGAAATTATGATGGCCGCCATGCGTTCAGTTGTACAGCGCGGCAAAGTCATGCTCCCGCTCGGACCGGGCGAACCGGAGTTGGAAGCGCTTCAGAAGGCGTTGCCGTAATCTTGTAGTACACAGAACTTAATGGGACGCAGATGAACGCAGATTTTCGCAGATCAAAAACAAAAAAATCTGCGTTGATCTGCGGAAATCTGCGTCCTAATTAATTATGCCTAATCAACCCACCGGCTACCTCCGCGACATCCTCGACCAACCGATCGCCTTACGCGATACGCTCAATGGCCTGACCGACCTGAGCGCGGTACGCCCTTTCGCCGACCGGCTGGCGTCCGGCGACTTGCGCCGCGTGGTGCTCACGGGCATGGGGTCATCCTATCACGCGCTGCACCCACTCGCGCTCACACTTATCACGCGCGGCGTCTCGGCGATGATGATCGAGACCTCTGAACTCATCCACCACGCGCCCGCGCTCCTCGAACCGCACACGTTGCTCGTCGTCGTCTCGCAGTCCGGCCAAAGCCCGGAAACACTTAAGCTGCTCGAAAAGGTGCGCGGCCTGAGCTCTGAGCTTGTCGAAGGGGCGAAGGCTGGCCCTTCGACAAGCTCAGGGCACGCGCCTATCATCGGCGTCACGAATACCGCAGACAGCCCGCTGGCTAAACAATCCGATGCCTTCATCCTCATGCACGCCGGAAGTGAATACACGGTCTCGACCAAGACTTATCTCGCGACACTCATCGCGCTGCCTTTACTTGGCGACGCGCTCACCGGCCAGGACCCCGCCGCGACTCACACCGCACTCAGCGCCGCGCCGGACGCCGTCGAGCAATACCTCGCGCAGTGGCCCGCGCACATCGAGACGTTGACCGAACGGCTGAATGGCATTCGCTTTATCATCCTCGTCGGGCGCGGCGCATCGCTGGCCGCCGTAGGCACCGGCGGACTCATCCTCAAAGAATCTACGCACTTCCCCGCCGAGGGAATGAGCAGCGCCGCTTTCCGTCATGGTCCGCTAGAAATGATTTCGCCCGAGGACTTCGTGCTCGTCTTCGCAGGCGGTGAACCGACCATTCAACTCAACGCCCGCCTCGCCGCCGACATTCAAGCCGCGGGCGGCCGGACCGCGCTCGTCGTCGAATCGTTAACCGAAGGTGTGTTCTCGCTGCCCTCCATCCCCGAAGTCGCCCGCCCGATCCTCGAAATGCTTCCGCCGCAAATGATCTCGCTCGCGCTCGCTCAACTTTTGGGCCGCGAGGCCGGGCGCTTCGAGCGCGCAACGAAGATCACGGCGACGGAGTGACCCCCATCCCAGCCCCGTTTGCGCCCCAGCGACTGCTCATGCTCACTTTACAGGGGTATCCCAAAAACAAAGAGAAATATAGTCGGTTGTTGGATTTCTTCAAGGAAATCTTAGACCTGTGCCACGGGTTAAACATTGACCCGATCTTAGATGGCAGCCTGGCCGTCTTTGCTTATACGCGCGATCCAGAGATGAATGTGAATGATGTTGATCTCACCTCGGCCGAGTCAGAGTTTCCAAAAGTGATCCACGCGCTAGAAGTGAAAGGCATAAGTTATAAATTACGAGAATGGCACGTGCTTCAAATCTTGAAAGACGATTTAAAAGTTGAGTTGGGATCGCTTGAGTATTGGTACAAAGATTTGCCCCTCGAATGCGAGACGTTACATCTCGATGAGTACCGAGTAAAAGTTCTTAGCCGGCGGAGTTTGACAGAATTTTACAAACGCGGGATGGAAGACCGGGCGAAGCAAACCGGTGAAAACGAGAAAATAAAATACGCAGCGCTGAAAGTGAAGTATGAGGCGCTTAAATCCGTGGAAGTTCTATGAATGAAGCCTATGTGGCAGAAAATACCGCCGAGCGCCAACGCCTCGTTAGGCTGACAGCCCACTTGACCGACGCCGATCTCAACCGCAAACTGGACGATGGCTGGACCATCGCCGCCGAGTTAGCGCATTTGGCCTTCTGGGATCAATATGCACTTGCGCTCGTAAAAGTGTGGGAACACACCGGCTTTAATACAGTCTCTTCAGGCAATGTGGACGCCATCAATGAAGCGGCCCACCTCCTAAGTGCGGCGATTCCTCCGCAGGCCGCCGTTCAACTCGCGCAAGCAGCGGCCGAGGCGATTGACCGAAAGTTGGAGACGCTTACTCTAGCGTTAGCCGCCGAGATTGAAGCTGGCGGGCGCGTGCGAATCCTCCGGCGCGCTCTGCACCGACGCGAGCATCTGGATGGGATTGAGAAAGAATTGAGCGCTTAACCCCTCCCCGGCCCCGCTTGCGCGCTATTTCGGCGATCAGCGCCTTGGATTTACAAGTAGTCTTTCGCCGAAATGGGGGAGAGTGCAGGTGGGGGTTCATACGCCGACTTTTAAAGAAGGCCTCAGGATCGGATAGCACGGATAGCGTTTCAAACGGATAGAAAGCGGACAAACGGACGGAAACGGATGATCCGTTTCGCGAAGCGATCCGCTTGAGACCCTCATCCGCTCCCCTCCGTTTATCCGTTTCGCCGGAGGCAATCCGTTGTCAGCCCCCATTGCCTTCCCTGCCCCTTCGGTGTAAATTGGTCACAAGCCCAAAATCATTTGTTGCCACCTAAAACATCTTGTAGAAAAACAAATGATCGTCAGCCCCAGCAACAGCCTGTAAATCAGATTTACCACGTAAAATTCGCCAGTTCAATTTTATCGAATGGCAATCGTCTACGACCATATATAGAAGAGGCTCTGTGAAGACTACCAAAATCATTTTCACAGTATTGCTTGGATTATTAATTGGCATAATCATTTATTGGATTATCTTCCCAGCCAGATCGCCAAGCTGGTTTGGCCCATATGATCAAACGAATCACAGCTCCAGGGCAGTAACTCTGTGGGACATTCTCGATTTACTTATCGTACCCTCTATTTTAGTAATTTCCGCTTGGTTATTGGGCACTATAGAAAAAGATGCTGAGAGGAATATTCAGACAGACCGACAAAGACAAGAAACTTTGGAGAAGTACTTTGAAAGGATGTCGGATCTATTACTTAAAACCCAATTGCGAGAACAGCCTCCTAATAGTGAAGGACGCATCTTAGCACGCACCTGGTCTCTTTCAGTTTTCCGAACATTGGATAGTGCTCGTAAAGCAGAAGTCCTCCAATTTATCTATGAATCCAATTTGATTGGCAAGAATCCAATACTAACCTTGTATGGAGCAAACCTTCGCTCTTGTAACCTAGAAAAAGCTGTTCTCATAGAGGCAGAAATTAGGGGCGCTTACTTCACCAATACCAAGATGTCTGGCGCAAATCTAAAAGGTGCTAACCTTTCTGGCTCAGATCTGAGAAACGCGGATTTGAGAAAGGCATTTCTCGAAGATACAGATTTGTCTTTTACATTTCTCAATGGGGCAAATTTATCTCATGCCAATTTGAGCATGACCAAGCTCAATGGAGCCATCTTAAAAGGGGCCATTCTGTGGGGCTCTTACTTAACTAAGGAGCAACGTGATGTTGTTGTTCTTTCAAAGACTCAATTAATCTTATTAGCTTTTTTAGATGTTCTTGCTTTTCTTAAGAAATTCGAACTTAAGAAACTGATTCCTTCAGGAAAGAGATAAAACCATGAGCAAATCCGATAAAGAAGATTGCAAAGTGTGCGATGGTAAAGGGAAGATGGATTGCCCTGGTTGCAAGGGCAGTGGACTTGTTAATCTGTCAAGAGCCTCTGAACCATGTGCACGCTGTGAGGGAGCAGGAGAAATAGATTGCCCGAAATGTGATGGGACTGGCAAATCATAAAAGCTATTGAAGCAGCCATCGGCTCAAAGCCGACGGCTGCAACAAACCAAGCCCGCTTCGTGGGCTTCACTTAAAACCAGCCGTCCGATTTATCGGATGGTGACTATGTTATGCACCCCGCCAACAACCTTCACTAAAGGAGGTGTTCTCTCCATGACTCCCACCCGCCTGTCAAAGATAGAAGCAGCCATGCGCGTCGTTCTGGAATTCAATGAAGCCTTCAACCGGCATGATGTCGCCGGGATGATGCAGCTCATGAGCGATGATTGTGTCTTCGAAAACACCGATCCCGCCCCGGACGGCACGGTGTATTCGGGAAAGCCGGCCGTCACGCAGTTTTGGGAAGACTTCTTCCGCGAGTCGCCCCAGGCGCACATCAAAATCGAAGAGATTTTTGGCTTGGGGAATCGGTGCATTATGCGCTGGCGATATGAGTGGGTAGATGGGACCGGCCAAAAGGGACATGTCCGCGGCGTTGACATCTTCCAAGTGAAGAACGGCCTTATCTCCGAAAAGTTTTCCTACGTCAAAGGATAGATGGAAGAACCAGTGAAATGCCTTCCGTCACGTTAAGCCAAGCCAAAGAAGAATTGATTTAAGCCCAGATAACTTCAGATGAACGCTATCCCTGAAAACTTCGCCCGCACCCAAATCGAACTCAACGGGGATGAGGGAGTCGAATGGCTCAACCGGCTGCCCGGCCTCATCGCCGAATGCGAGCAGCGCTGGGCGCTGAGGGTCGAGCCGCCCTTCGCGCCCTTATCCTATAACTACGTCGCGCCGGCCCGCCGCACGGATGGGACGGAAGTTGTCCTAAAGCTCGGCTTCCCGAATCCCGAACTCACGACGGAGATTGAAGCCCTGCGGTTGTACAATGGGCGCGGGATCGTCCAACTGCTTGAAGCCGACCCCGACCAAGGCGCGTTACTCCTCGAGCGATTGAAGCCGGGGAAGCCGCTGGCCCACCTCGCCGACGATGAAGCGATGACTTCGATTGCCGCGCAAGTCATGCAGCAACTCTGGCGTCCCGCGCCGCCCGGTGGCGGGCCGTTTCCCTCGGTCGCCGATTGGGCCAAGAGTCTGCAAAAATTACGAGCGCGTTTTGACGACGGCTGCGGCCCCTTCCCCGCCGCGTTGGTCGCGCGGGCTGAAGCGCTCTTTGCCGAACTTATTTATTCGATGACCGAACCCGTGCTGCTCCACGGCGATCTACATCATGAAAATATTTTGTCCGCCGAACGCCAACCCTGGCTGGCCATTGATCCTAAAGGCATCCTGGGCGAACCGGCTTACGAGGTCGGTCCGCTGCTTCTTAATCAACTACCAGAGTCACTGACCGAACCGGAGCTAAAGCGCCTCCTCGCGCGCCGTTTAGATCAATTAGCGGAGGCCTTAGGTTTCGAGCACGAGCGCCTGCGTAGTTGCGGCTTGGCGCATTCCGTCCTCTCAGCCTGGTGGTCGCTCGAAGACCACGGTCACGGTTGGGAAGGGGCCATCGCCTGCGCTGAAATTCTGGACACACTCAAGGAATGAGAAAGATGGATCGCCTCATCACGTTCGGGGAAAATTTAGTCTGCCTGACGCCGGAACAAAACGGCCCGCTGCGGCATGCGGCCAACTTCACGCGCCGGCTGGCCGGGGCCGAGGGCAACACCGCCATCGGCCTCGCGCGGTTAGGCATTTCGGCTCGCTGGTTGGGCCGCGTCGGCGATGATGAGTTCGGAAAATTCATCGCGGCCACATTGCGCGGCGAGGGCGTGGAAACGTTCGCGATTCCGGCCTCACTCGGCTGGCCCACCGCGATCTACTTCAAAGAATTTCGGGGCTGGGGAGAAACCTCGGTCTACTACTATCGTCGGAACTCCGCCGGTTCCACACTCATGCCGGAAGATTTGAGCGACGCCTGGTGGACCGGCGCAGCTTGGTTGCACCTGACCGGCATCACGCCGATGTTGAGCGACTCGTGCGCCGCGACTGTGGAGACTGCCGTCCGCGAGGCCAAGCGTCGCAACGTGCGTTTGAGCGTTGACCCGAACGTCCGGCGGCGATTGGGAACCGACGAGGAATTGCGCCGCCGCATCTGCCCGCTCGTCGAAGCCGCCGATTTGATTTTATTGAACGAGACCGAAGCGGAATTTCTATACAACCAAAATCCCGTGACGCTTTGTGAATCACTCGCCAACGCTGTGCCCGGACGGATGGTCGTGCTCAAACAAGGCGCGCACGGCGCGGCGTATTGGTCGGGTGATCAACACATTCAAGCCAGCGGTATGGCTGTAAAGCCGGGCCGCGATCCCATTGGCGCAGGCGATGGATTCAACGCCGGATTTTTAGCCGGATTGATGCGCGGCCTGGACATACCGACGGCCTTGCGCCTGGGATGTTTCGCTGGTGGATTGGCCGTGACCGTAGATGGCGATTACGAAGGCTACCCTACCTGGGCCGAAGCCGAGCGCTTCCTCGCCGAGCAACCGCCACTCACACGCTAGAAATGCAACCACGGATTTCACGGATTACACAGATTAGGAAAAAAATTTAAAAAATCCGTGGAAATCGGTGTAATCCGTGGTTAAAAACCTTATGGGAGCATAAATCGAATGGAAAATTTTGACGGCAAAGTCGCCCTCGTCGCCGGCGCGGCGCAAGGGATTGGTAAAGTCATCGTCCAAAAATTCGCGGAAGCCGGGGCGGCCGTCGTCTTCTGCGATCTCCTGGATGACGAGGGTGAAAAGGTAGCGGAGGACCTCCGCGCCCAAGGCGGCCGGGCGCTCTATCAACGCGCCGATGTCAGCTCGCCGCAAGCGGTGGAGAGTCTGATGCAACACGCCGTGCAAAACTATGGACGCCTGGACATCCTCGTCAACAACGCCAAAGCGGATGCCTGGGATCGGCTCACCGAACTGGCGCTCGAGGATTGGAACCGCGTCTTAGCCGTCTGCCTCACCGGCTCATTCCTCTGCGCCAAGTACGCCATTCCCCACATGATCGCCTCCGGCAGCGGCGGCGCTATCATCAACATCTCATCCGTCCACGCCCTCGTCGCCTACTCTGGCTCCCCGGCGTACGACACCGCCAAAGCCGGCCTGCTCGGATTGACGCGGCAGATCGCCGCCGATTACGGCCCGGAAGGTATTCGCGCGAACACTATCATACCCGGCCGGATCGTTCACGAAGATCTCAAGAAAAGAATCGCCCGCCTATCATCCACTCCGCCAACCCCCTTGCCTTTCTCCGCTTATTACCCGGTCGGCCGGTTGGGCACTTCCGAGGATGTCGCCTCGGCGGTGCTTTACCTGGCCTCCGATTCCGCGCAATTCATCACCGGGACTGAACTCGTCGTAGATGGCGGCTTGACCACTCGGACACAGGAATGGCGGCTGGATAACCACAGCCGCCGCCGCTGGCAACGTTGGTGGGAGAGCCAAAATAAAGCCAAGGATGAAGGATGAAGTAGGAAGGATGAAAGCTATATGCCTAACACTTACACTCGTGCCGCCTCGCTCGCTCAAGTCCAACAAGCCGGTTGTCACGTCGTCCAAATCAACGGCCACACGTTAGCGCTGTTCGCGCACCAGGGCAACATCTACGCCGTGGACAATCGCTGCCCGCACATGGGCTTTCCGCTTGACCGCGGCAGCGTGCATGACGGCATTCTCACCTGCCACTGGCATCATGCCCGTTTCGATTTAGCCACCGGCGGCGCGTTCGATTTATTTGCGGATGACGTCCCAGCCTTCCCGGCAGAAATCCGCGACGGCCAGGTGTGGGTGGACCTTTCCCCCCGACGCGACTTACACGCGCATCATCTCAAACGACTCAATGACGGCCTCGAACAACTTATACCGCTCGTCATCGCCAAAGCCGTGATCGCGTTGGATGATATGAAAGATGGATTGACTCAGTCATTTGGCGCTGGACTTGAATTCGGCACCCGCTATCGCCGAATGGGTTGGGGCCAAGGGCTGACGATGCTCACCTGTTTCGCTAACCTGCTGCCTTTCCTTGATTCCGATGATCGCCCGTTAGCGCTGTACCACGGCCTGAGCGCCGTCGCGGTGGACACGGCGGATGCGCCCGCGCGCTTTGCACTCGAACCGCTGCCCGGCACAGCTCCGGAGTTCAGCGTGCTCAAACGCTGGTTCCGCCGCTTCGTCGAAGTGCGGGATAGTGAGGGCGCGGAACGCTGTCTGGTCACCGCTATCCGCGCGGGCGCAGACAGCCGCCAAATAACGGAACTTCTCTTCGCCGCCGTCACCGATCATCGCTACATCCAAACCGGACATCCGGCAGACTTCACGAACAAAGCGCTGGAAGCGCTCGACTTCGCCGGATGGGATCACGCCGAGCGCGTGCTCACCAGTTTAGTCCCCGGCTACGTCAACGCCGCGCGCATGGAAGAATCCAACGCTTGGCGTAATCCGATTGATTTGGTTGAACTGTTGCAGGGAGCTTTCGATGAACTGCCGGCCGCGCTTGAAATCGGCCGGCCTCACCGAGGCCGATGGAGTGGGCACGAGTCTTTGGGCGCGACTCTGCTCGCGGATAATCCGCAAGCGATTGTGGCCGCGCTGCTTGATGCCTTGCGCACGGGCGCAACCGAAGAAGAACTCGCCGGCAGTGTCGCGTATGCGGCCGCACTGCGCATCGCGCGTTTTCATACCTCGAACGAGTTCACGGATTGGGACACGGCGCTGCACACGTTCACATTCGCCAACGCCATCCATCAAGCCGTGCGCCGACTCAGTTCATCAACCTCGCTCCCTAACCGCGTCCTCGCGGTTGGACGAAGGGTCCGCGAGGACGCGGACCTGGAGCATTTGCCAGTCCCGATTGAAATCCTGCGCGGCGTATTCGATGCAGCCATGAGTGTCTACCTCGACCGCTTCCTCAACATCCCCGCCGCCCGCCTGCCCGAACCGAATGGCGCAGGCGCGCCCTCCACGCTCACCGCGCCGTCCTCGGCGCGGGAAGCTCTCGTCAAAGAATTTTCAGAGCTGCTCGACCGCCAGCAAATGGTCAACGAAGCGGGAGCGCTCATCGCTCAATACCTCACCGGTTCCAACGATCCAGCGCGTTTGCTCGCTGCGCTCGGCAAGCTGCTGCTCCGCGAAGACCGCGACTTTCACACCATCCAAACGGTCGAAGCCGCTTTCCGGCAGTATCAACTTCTCCAGGGAACTTCCGCCGGGACACACGCGCTCGTCGCCGCCGCGCGTTACCTCGCGGCGCACTCGCCCACCGTCCACGCCGAAGGCCAAACCTATCACATCGCCCGCCGCCTGCATCGCGGCGAGAAACTCTTTGAGGAATAAACCGAAAAGGCCCAACCAGTTGGGCCTTTTCATATTTCCACGTTCAGAACTGTCACCCCGAAAGAGCGCACCCTGAGCTTGCCGCATATTGGGCGGAGAAATCTCTTCTCCTAATCTAAAAGTGAAGCGGGGATGTTCCCGCCATTTGCCGCGAGTTTCTTGAACACGACTAAACGCAGGGCTTCGTTCTTCTCGGCCGAACCGCTTTTCAGTTCTTGGGAAACACCGAGTTCTGCCGCCAAAGCATCACGGTTTTCGCGTGAGCTATCTATTCCCAACAACTTTAGGAAATCCACGACGGAGGTTTTCCAGTTCAGCCCCTTACCTTCCGCTTTCGCCGACAATGACGCCGTAAGGTCGGCCTCGGAGAGGGTCTTGCCCCCCAATAGTTCTTTGATCTTGTCCAGTATTTTTTGAAACATTTTAGATTCCTTTCTATTGGGCAGTCCGCCCAACGTCTGCCTCAGCCGCGCGGAGCGACCAGGCCTAGTTCCGAATTTCCACGTTACACACAATTTGCCAGGGCGGGTTGGCGCTGCTAAAAGTCGCCGCCGCTGCCCGCAGGCATCGCCATCGCTTTTCCATTCTCA